>CABDZA010000212.1_pt1 | contig 12862 bp, 10 predicted proteins | sample 3132091 | NCBI WGS metagenome assembly CABDZA01 (sample SAMEA5534339, study PRJEB31848) | metagenome | biome: tundra; feature: field; material: soil | place: USA | collected 2013-05 | depth 0.45 m
GCCTGCGCCAGTCGCTCCAGCTGGTCGCGGTGCTCGCCCAGCAGGCTCGTGACCTCCTCGTGGGCGTGCTCGACGAGCCTGTGCACCTCCTCGTCAACCACGCGCTGGGTGTGCTCGGAGGTCGCGCTGATGCCGGGGAGCAGCGGGCCCATTCCGTCCTCGGAGATGACCGCGATCGGGCCGACCGTCGGACTCATCCCCCAGCGCCCCACCATCTGGCGCGCGATCAGCGTGAGCTGCTGGATGTCGGACTCGGCGCCGGTGGTGATCATTCCGTAGACGATCTCCTCCGCCACGCGCCCGCCGAGCGCCACCTTGATCTTCGTGTCGAGATCCTCCAGGGAGTAGGAGACGCGGTCGCTGTCGGGGGTTGAGAGCGTCACTCCCAGGGCCATGCCCCGCGGGATGATCGAGACCTTGCGCACCGGGTCGGCGCCGGGCGTGAGCATCCCCACGAGCGCGTGGCCGGCCTCGTGGTGGGCGGTGCGCTCGCGGTCGGCGGGGGACAGCAGGATGCCGCGCGGCGAGCCGAGCATGATCTTCTCCAGCGAGTCCGTGAGGTCGTTCATCTCGACCTTCTCGTGTCCCCGGCGCGCGGCCAGCAGCGCGGCCTCGTTGGCGAGGTTGGCGAGGTCGGCGCCGACCATCCCGGGGGTGCTCGCGGCGACCGCGTCCAGGTCCACGTTCTCGTCGAGCGGGATCGAGCGGGTGTGGACCTTCAGGATCTCGACGCGCCCGCTGCGGTCGGGGGGCTGGACGGCCACGCGCCGGTCGAAGCGCCCGGCGCGCAGCAGCGCGGGATCGAGGATGTCGGGGCGGTTGGTGGCGGCCAGCACGATCACCGCCTGAGAGGATTCGAAGCCGTCGATTTCAGTCAGGATCTGGTCGAGCGTCTGCTCGCGCTCGTCGTTGGCGCCGGTGACCGACACCGAGCCCTGGCGGGAGCGTCCGATCGCGTCGAGCTCGTCGATGAAGATGATCGCCGGTGCGGCCTCCTTGGCCTTGGCGAACAGGTCGCGCACGCGCGAGGCTCCGACGCCGACGATCGCCTCGATGAACTCCGAGGCGGAGATCGAGAAGAAGGCGGCGTGAGCCTCGCCGGCGACCGCCCGCGCCAGCAGCGTCTTGCCGGTGCCGGGGGCGCCCGAGAGCAGCACGCCGTGGGGCATGCGCCCGCCGAGGCGCCCGTAGCGCTCGGGGTTGCGCAGGAAGTCCACGATCTCCGTCAGCTCGGCCTTGGCCTCGTCGATGCCGGCGACGTCATCGAAGGTGATGCGGATCTGGTCGGGGTCGGCGCGGCGGGCCTGCGAGCGCCCGAAGCTCCCGAGCGCGCCCATCGCCCCTCCGGCCTTCGCGGCGCGGCGCGCGATCAGCACGAACAGCCCGACGATCAGCAGCGTCGGGCCGAAGCCGAGCAGCAGCTCGGCCAGCAGCGACTGGCTGGCGCTCGTGGACTTGGCGTTGATCTTCACGCCCTTTTCCTGCAGCAGGGCCGAGAGCTGGCTGCCGTTCCAGAAGGTCGGCACCTCGGTCGCGAACAGCTTGGTGGGAGTCGCTTTGGAGTTGCTCGCCGGATAGCGCTGCTTGGCCCTGAAGTTGCCTTCGATGGTGTCGCCCTTGGAGGAGATCGAGCTGATCCGGCCGGTCTTGACCTGTTCGAGGAAGTAGGGGCTGAACGGCACCGTCACGCGCTGTTCGCCCGTGGAGGGCTGGAACAGCAGCACGGAGACCCAGTTGAGCGTGATCAGGATCAGCACGAACCACAGGAACCCCGGCCGGCGGTGCGCGGGCGGGCCGCTGGGGGTCGGCTCGGGCGCGCCGCGCCCGTCAGGTGCCGGCGAGACGTGCCAGCCGCGCTTGTCGCGCGGCATCGGTGGGTGGGCCTCCGAGCGCTCGCTGTTGAGACGCTCCGGCTCGGCCGGTGTTTCCTCTGGCACGCGCCCAATTCTACGCCCCGCAGGCACGCCGGAAGCGCCCGCGGCCTCGCCGCGGCTGTTGTGCTCGCCGCTCATTCGCCGGCCTGCCTGGAGTTGCCCAGCGCGCTCGGCCCGAAGCCCGACACGGCGAGCGCGCCGATCGACACCAACGCCGCCCCGGCGGCCGTGGCGAGCATCCCCACGCTGGGCACGCCGAGCTGGAAGAAGTGGCGCGTGGCGGGCATCGCGAGGACCACCGCGTATGCGCCCGCGAGCGCCAGGCACATGAACCCCACGAGGCTCGAGCGCCGCAGCGAGCCGGCGGCCTCGAGCGCGATCACCAGGTAGAGCCCGAGCGCGATCAGGATCGTGGTGGCCACCGTGCGCGCTTCGAGCACCGGGTAGTCCAGGTCGTGCAGCGCGAACAGGTAGCCCGTGGCCGTGCCGGTGCCGACGAGGACCCCGGCAGGAACGGCGAAGCGGGCGATGCCGCGGACGAAGTGCTCCGGCCGCCACGGCCCGCTGCTGGGCGCCAGCGCGAGGAAGAAGGTGGGGATGCCGACGGTCAGCGACGCCGCCAGGCTCAGGTGGCGCGGCAGCAGCGGGTAGGCGTCCGAGGTGATGCCGATCGTGACGATCAGGAACGCGGCGAAGGCCGACTTGGTGACGTACAGCTTGGCCACGCGCTGGAGGTTGCGCAGGGCCTGGCGTCCCTCGTGCATCAGTGCCGGGATCACGTCGAAGTCGCCGCGGACGAGCACCAGGTCGGCGATGCTGCGGGCCATCTGCGCTCCGCTGCCCTGCGCGATCGCCAGGCGCGCCGCCTTCAGCGCGGGAACGTCGTTGACGCCGTCGCCGAGCATCGCCACGTAGCGCCCGGCGTCGTGCAGCGCGCCGACGATCGCGCGCTTGCCCTCGGGGGAGATGCGCCCGACGACGCTCGCCCCCAGCGCGAAGGCGCGCAGCTGCTCCGGATCCTCGGGGATCTCCGTGCCGTCGCTGACGGCGCCCACGGGGATGCCGACGTCGCGGGCGATGGCGGCCACCGTGTGGGGCGAGTCGCCCGAGAGCACCTTGATCTCCACGCCCTGCTCGAGCAGGAAGGCGATCGTCTGCGACACGTTCGGGCGCAGCCGCTCGGCGATCACGACCAGGCCCAGCACGGCCGCCTCCGGCGGCGGCGCCTCGCCCGGCTCGCCCGGCAGCGGCGCGCGGCTGCTCGCCAGGGCCAGCACCCGCCGCCCGGCCCGCGCCAGCTCCCCCGCCAGCTCCCGCAGCTCCCCGAGCGCGAAGCGCTCGGGGGCGCCCAGGAGGTAGGTGGCGTCCTGCAGCTGCACCGCGCTCCAGCGCCGGCGGGAGTTGAACTGGACCTCCGCCAGCGCCGCGTGCGCCTCGGCCGGGTAGGTCTCGGCGATCGCCTGCAGGGTGGCGTTGGGCGCGGAGGCGCTGCTCGCCAGACGGCCGAGGGCCTCGGCCATCTGCTCCTCGGACACCCCCCGCGCGGGCTCGAGCGAGGCGACGCGCAGCGCGGCTTCGGTGAGCGTCCCGGTCTTGTCCACGCAGATCACCTCGACCGACGCCAGCGACTCGATCGCGTTGAGCTGCTGGGCGAGCACGCCGCGGCGCGCCATCCGCGCGGAGGCGACGGCGTAGGTCAGGCTGACGAGCACCATCAGGCCCTCCGGGACGAGGCTCACCACGCCGGCGACCGAGGTCGCGACCGCGGTGTGGCGGGCGACGTGGCGGTGGTAGAGGGAGTAGCCGAGCACGGCGCCGAGGAGCACCACCAGAACCACGAGCGCGTAGAGCAGCCGGTTGACGGCCTGTTCCAGCGGCGATCGCGGGTGCCTGAACGAGCGGGCCTCGCCGAGGATCCGCGCGGCGAAGCTGTCGGCGCCGACGGCGCTCACGAGGTAGGAGCCGCTGCCCTCGGCCACGAACGCGCCCGAGTGGATGCTCTCGCCGCGCGTGCGCCCCACCGACTCGGACTCGCCGGTGAGAACCGACTCGTCGAGCCGCAGCTCGTGCGCATCCACGACCTCGCCGTCGGCCACGATCTGGTCGCCGGCGCGGACGCGCACGAGGTCGCCGGGCACGACCTGCTCGACGGCCACGTCGTGGGAGCGGCCGTCGCGCACCACCGCGGCCAGCGGGGCCACGAGCAGGGCGAGGCGATCGAGGGCGTGCTTGGCGCGGACCTCCTGCGCGGTGCCGATCGAGGCGTTGGCGACGATCACGCCCAGGAACAGCGCGTCGCGCGCGTCCCCGAACAGCAGCGTCACCGCCCCGAAGGCGGCGAGGATGACGTTGAACACCGTCAGCACGTTCGCGCGCACGATGCTTCGATACGAGCGGCTGCTGGCGGGGCGCGGCTGGGTGCCGCGGGCCGCCAGCCGGGCCGCCGCCTCCGCCTCGCTCAGCCCCGCGTGCGCCGGCTCGGTCCGCTCAACGGTGCTCTGCATCCACCTCACCCCCGGGTGTCAGCAGCGTTCTGACCTGGCGGGCGATCTCGACGTCCTCGCGCGCGGTGAGCACGAGCGTGCGGACGGAGGCGCCCGCGGCGCCGATCTCGGCGTCGCCGCCAGCGCGGTCGTTGCGCTCCTCGTCGATCGAGACACCCAGGAACGCGAGCCCCTCCCCGGCGCTGACGCGCACCGGGGCGCAGTGCTCGCCCACGCCGCCCGTGAACACGAGCGCGTCGAGGCCGCCGAGCGCGGCGGCCATCGCGGCGATGCCGGCGCGCAGCCGGTGGACGTAGACCTCGAGCGCCAGGCGGGCGTTCTGCTCGCCCGCGCCGGCGCGCTCGAGGATCACGCGCATGTCCGCGCTGCCCGCGAGCGCGAGGAGCCCGGAGCGGTGCTCCAGCGCGTCCGTCAGCTCGCCGGCGGAGAGGTCCGCGCGCTCCATCAGCCACAGCAGCATCCCCGGGTCCACGCTGCCCGCGCGGGTCGCCATCACGAGGCCCTCGAGCGGCGTGAACCCCATGGTCGTGTCGCGCGAGACGCCGCCGTCGATCGCGCACAGCGACGCACCGGCCCCGAGGTGGCAGCTGACGATCCGCAGCTCGGCGGCGTCGCTGCGCAGCAGCTGCGGCGCGCGCCTTGCGACCCACGCGTGGGAGAGCCCGTGAAAGCCGTAGCGGCGCAGGCCCCAGCGCTCGCGCCACTCGGCGGGCAGGGCGTAGGTGGCGGCCGCGTCGCTCAGCGTGGCGTGAAAGGCGGTGTCGAAGCAGGCGACCGCGGGCAGCTCCGGCAGCGCCTCGCTCACCGCGTCGAGCGCCGCGAGCGACTTCTGCTGGTGAAGCGGAGCGAGATCGGACAGTCCGCGCAGCTCCGCCTCGATCTGGGCGTCGATCCTCACGGCTGCGTGGAAGCGCGCTCCGCCGTGCACGATGCGGTGGCCGATCGCCTCCGCCTGCCCGAGCTCGGAGCCGAGCGCGTCGCGCAGCTCCCGCGTGTCCACCCGCGAGCGTGGCGCCGCCAGCTCCCGCGCGGCGATCGTCTCGTCGCGCTCGTCCAGCAGCGCCAGCTTCAAGCTGCTGGAGCCGGCGTTGACGGTGAGCACGCGCATGCGGGCCCTAGCCGCCTTCGGGGGCGGGCGGCTGCGCACCCGCGGGCGCAGGCCCGGTGCCGCCAGGCCACGTCCAGTCGCGCAGCTGCGGAGGGTCGTCGCCGTGCTCGCGGGTGTAGGCGCGGTGGCGCAGCCGCTCATCGATCATGTGCTGGCGCAGGTGGGAGGCACGCTCGAGCAGCCCCGGAACGCGGTCGATCACGTCCATCACGAGGTGGAAGCGGTCGAGGTCGTTGAGCATCACCATGTCGAACGGCGTGGTGGTGGTGCCCTCCTCCTTGTATCCGCGCACGTGGATGTTGTGATGGTTGGCGCGCCGGTAGGTGAGGCGGTGGATCAGCCACGGGTAGCCGTGGTAGGCGAAGATCACGGGCCGCGCGGTGGTGAACAGGGCGTCGAACCCCTCCTCGGAGAGGCCATGGGGATGCTCGCTGTCGGGCTCCAGGCGCATCAGGTCGACGACGTTCAGCACCCTGACCTTCAGCTCGGGCAGCTCGCGCCTGAGGATCGCCGTGGCGGCGATGGTCTCCAAGGTGGGCACGTCGCCGGCGCACGCCAGCACCACGTCGGGCTCGGCCCCCTCGTCGCTGCTGGCCCAGTCCCACACGCCGATCCCGCGGGTGCAGTGCGCCACCGCCTCCTCCATCCCCAGGTAGTTGAGCGCCGGCTGCTTGCCGGCGACGATCACGTTGACGTAGTCACGGCTGCGCAGGCAGTGGTCGGCCACGGACAGCAGGCAGTTGGTGTCGGGCGGCAGGTAGACGCGCACGATCTCGGCCTTCTTGTTGATCACGTGGTCGATGAACCCGGGGTCCTGGTGTGAGAAGCCGTTGTGGTCCTGGCGCCACACGTGCGAGGAGAGCAGGTAGTTCAGCGACGCCACCGGCCTGCGCCAGGGGATCCCGCGGGTGACCTTCAGCCACTTGGCGTGCTGGTTGAACATCGAGTCGACGATGTGGATGAACGCCTCGTAGCAGTTGAACAGCCCGTGGCGGCCGCTCAGCAGGTAGCCCTCCAGCCAGCCCTGGCAGAGGTGCTCGGAGAGGACCTCCATGACCCGCCCGTCGGGGGCCAGGTGCTCGTCGCCCGGGAGCGTCTGCGCCTCCCACGTGCGGTCGGTGGCCTCGAACACGGCGCCCAGGCGGTTGGAAGCGGTCTCGTCGGGACCCATGATGCGGAAGCTCTCGCCGTTGCGCCGAACGACCTCGGCCAGGAAGCCGCCCAGCACGCGCGTGGCCTCGCTGGTGCTCGCCCCCGGCTGCGGGACCGCCACCGCGTGCTCGCGGAAGTCCGGCATCTCCAGCTCGCGCAGCAGCAGCCCACCGTTGGCGTGCGGGTTGGCGCCCATGCGCCGGATGCCCGTGGGCGCCAGCGCGCTCAGCTCCGCGCGCACGGCGCCGTCCTCGTCGAACAGCTCCTCGGGGCGGTAGGAGCGCAGCCACCGCTCCAGCTGCGCCAGATGCTCGGGGTTGTGCTCCAGGTCCGCCAGCGGCACCTGGTGGGAGCGGAACGAGCCCTCGGCGGGCAGTCCGTCCACCTGCTTGGGGCCGGTCCAGCCCTTGGGGCTGCGCAGCACGATCATCGGCCAGCGCGGCCGGGCGATCTCGCCGTGCGAGCGCGCCCGCTCCTGGATCTGTGCGATCTCCCCGCTCACCTCGTCGAGCGTCGCCGCCATCAGCTGGTGCATCTGCAGCGGGTCGGAGCCCTCCACGAACCGCGGCGCCCAGCCGTAGCCCTCCAGCAGCGAGCGCAGCTCCTCGCCTGGAATCCTGGCCAGCACCGTCGGGTTGGCGATCTTGTAGCCGTTGAGGTGCAGCACCGGCAGCACCGCGCCGTCGCGGACGGGGTTGAGGAACTTGTTCGAGTGCCAGCTGGCGGCCAGCGGCCCCGTCTCGGCCTCCCCGTCGCCAACCACGCAGCAGGCCAGCAGGTCGGGGTTGTCGAACACGGCGCCGAAGGCGTGCAGGAGCGAGTATCCGAGCTCGCCGCCCTCGTGGATCGAGCCGGGCGTCTCGGGCGCGGCGTGGCTGGGGATGCCGCCGGGGAAGGAGAACTGGCGGAACAGCCTGCGCAGGCCCTCCTCGTCGCGGCCGATGTGCGGGTAGACCTCGCTGTAGGTGCCCTCGAGGTAGACGTTGGCGACCAGGCCCGGGCCTCCGTGGCCGGGGCCCGCCACGAACAGCGCGTTCAGCTCGCGCTGGCGGATCAGGCGGTTGAGGTGCGCGTAGAGGAAGTTCAGCCCGGGGGTGGTGCCCCAGTGGCCCAGCAGGCGCGGCTTGGTGTGCTCCAGGCGCAGCGGCTCGCGCAGCAGCGGGTTCTCCTGCAGGTAGATCTGCCCCACCGACAGGTAGTTCGCCGCCCGCCAGTAGGCGTCCAGCCCGCGCAGCTCCGCGGGCGACAGCGGGCCGGGTGGGGTGTTGGCGGTCGTGTTCTCGGGCACGGGAGCATTCCAGCAGGCCGGCGGCCGACGGCTCGGTCTCGGCTGTCCTCGATCCTCGCTCACGCCGGCCCTCGGCCGCTTCCGAGCTGGGTCGAGGACCGTCTACGTAGAACCCCGCAACAGCACGAGTGCCTAACCCGGAGGTCGCGTCCAGCCTCCGCGCCTAGCCTTGGCGACAGCGATCCAAGGAGAGATGAGATGTTCAAGAACGTGTTGGCAGGAGTGGACGGCGGTCCCAACGGACGCGACGCGGTGGCGCTCGCCTCACGCCTCCTCGATCCCGATGGGAAGCTGACGCTCGCGCACGTGCACTCGGGCGAACTGCATCCGCTCCACGCGATCACCCCCGGCCTGCTGGCCGAGGAGCTCCGGGCGTCGGCGAAGTTGCTCGAAGGCGAGCGCGCCGCCGCGGGAATCGATGCCGAGCTCGTCAGCGTGGTGGCCGCCTCTCCCGGCGGCGGCCTGCACCGCCAGGCGGAGGAGCAGGGTGCCGACCTGCTCGTGGTCGGGTCGTGCAGCCGCGGCGCGTTCGGGCGCGCGATGATCGGCGACGACTCGCGCGCCGCCCTCAACGGAGCCCCCTGCGCGGTGGCGATCGCGGCGCGCGGCTACGCCGAGCACCCCACCCCGATCACCAAGGTCGGCGTCGGCTACAACGACTCGCCCGAGAGCAGGGCGGCCCTCGCTGCCGCCCGCAGCGTGGCGGCGCCGACGGGGGCGACGGTGCACGCGCTGGAAGTGGTCTCGATACCGACCTACGCGTACACCGGGCTGATGCCGCCGACGATCGGCGAGGGCATCGAGGTGATGCTCTCCGAAGCCAACGCGCGCATGAGCAAGCTTCCCGACGTGGTCGGCCGCGCCGTCTACGGACTGAGCGGCGAGGAGCTGGCGGCCTTCAGCGACGAGGTGGACGTCCTTGTGGTCGGCTCGCGCAGCTACGGGCCCGTTCGGCGCCTGGTGCTGGGCAGCACCTCGGACTACATGGAGCGCCACGCGCGCTGCTCGCTGCTGGTGCTTCCCAGGGCGGCGGCGGCGGAGAGCGGCGCGGGCGAGCAGCCCGCCGCCGAGGCGGGCGTGGGCACGCCCGCCTGACCGGCACAGCCGGCGCGAGCGCTCCGAGGCTGCGGCCCGCGAGCGCCGTCCGAGTCGCGGTCAGCGCCCATTCCGTCGCGCGAGCCGCTACCTTGACCGTGATGAGGGATCAGGAGTTCTCCGCAGCGGGCACGGGGGCGGCCGACGGGGAGTCGGCGGCGCAGCCGATCCGCATCGTCCTGGCGGACGACCACGCGGTCGTGCGCAGCGGGCTGCGCCTGTTGCTGGACAGCGAGACCGACTTCGAGGTGGTGGCGGAGGCCAGCGACGTGGACAGCGCCGCGCGCTACGTGCGCGGGCACCACCCGAGGGTGCTGGTGCTCGACCTCAACATGCCGGGCGGTTCGAGCCTGGAGGCGATCCCGGTGATTCGCGAGGAATCGCCGGACACGCAGATCGTCGTGCTGACGATGCAGCAGGAGCCCGCCTTCGCCCGTGAGGCGCTCGGCGCGGGTGCGCTCGGCTACGTGCTCAAGGAGGCCGCGGACGAAGAGCTGGTGGAAGCCGTCCGCCGCGCCGCGGTGGGCGAGAGCTATCTCAACCCGAGGCTCGGGGCGCGCATCGCCTCCGAGCCGCCCCCGGGGCCGCCGGACGACCTCTCCGAGCGGGAGGTGGACGTGCTGAGGCTGATCGCGCTGGGACACACCAACGCGGAGATCGCCGAGCAGTTGTTCCTATCGGTGCGGACGGTCGAGACGCACCGCTCGCACATCCAGCAGAAGCTGCGCCTGTCCACCCGCGCGGAGCTGGTCGGCTACGCCCTGGAGCGCGGGTTGATCGTCCGGTAGCGCTCCCTGCGGATCAGGCGCGCGCCCGATCCGCAGCCCGGCCGGCTACACCTTGGGTGGCGGCGGGCTGCCCGCCGCGTAGTGCTCCTTCCAGATCAATCGATAGATCGGGATCTTGCGGGGCAGGCTGCGGACGCCCGGGATGAACGGGACGCAGATGAACGCGAGGCTCAGCACGCTCATCATGAGCATCACGAGGATGTCGGCGTTTTCGGATTCCTTGAACGGTTCGACCTGGTACCAGAGGGAATACAGCCACAGCCAGGCCTGGCCGGGGTAGCTGCCGGTCTCGTTCATCATGCCCCACTGCTCGCCGAGCAGGTGCTGGCCTTCGGCGCGTTCGGTGAGCAGCCCGCCGTCGGCCATGAACAGCAGCGGCTTGGTGTAGTCGGTCTGGAAGAACTGTTCGCTGGTCAGCAGGCTGCCGTCGAGGCCGCCGCTCTTGGCGAGATCCAGCAGGCCCGTCATCAGCGTCGGGACAGGGCCGGCACCGCTCGCCTGGACGGTCACGGCGCCGGTGGTCGAGTCGAGCGCCACCGTCTTGGGCGGGGTCTTCTTTTCTTCCAGCGCCGTTTCATATTCTTCAAGCGGCTTGGCGTAGGCTTCTCCCCAGGCCTTCTGGGTTGCTTCGGGCGCGGCCTGGTATTGGGCGATGGCGCTCTGCAGCGTCGGGTTGTCGGGGACCGTCTTCAGCGGGTCGATCACGAAGTCGTTGGCCGTGTTGATCGGATGGCTGACGCCCAGCCATTTCTGCGGGCGCAGGAACCAGGCGTTCACCCCCTTGCTGTTGTGGTTGTAGGGGGGGCCGTATTCGGCCGTTCCGCTGGTGCCGTCCAGCTGCTTCGCCGCGGCGGCGACGAAGTTGACCGGCAGGTCACGCGACCACTGGGCGATCGTGCTCGGTTTGTCGTCAGGCGAGGAGAACAGGATGCTGAACACGATCGCCAGCAGCGTGATCACGCCGACCGCGATGCTCGCCTCCTTGACGAGGTCGTAGGGGGCGTAGCGTCCCTTCCACGGCTGGGTGCCGTCCTTCGGGTGAAGCAGGCCTCCGAGGCGGCTCATGACTGGCCTCCCGTTGAGGCGGCGGCTGGACCGTCCGCGTCGGGTTTGGCGGCTGAGAGGGCTGCGGCGCGCTTGTCGAGGTCAAACGGCGGCACGACTCCGTGATTGCGCACCAGCAGGACGTGCGCGGCCACGAGCCCGACGACCGCCAGCGGCAGCAGCCACACGTGGTAGCTGTACATCTGGCCGAAGTTGGTGACGTTGAAGAAGGCGCCCACCCCGACCGAGTTGAGCCCGTCCTTGGCCTGCGTGGAGATCCACTGGGCGTCGAAGTTCTGCTGAGAGACGTAGCCGGTCAGCGCGGTGGGTATGGCGATGAGGAACGTCACCGCGCCGGTCATCCACACGCGGGCGCGGCCTCCGCGCCAGGCTGCCATCCAGTACTTGCCCCACAGGTGCACGACCATCACGAAGAAGAACAGCTCAACCGCCCACATGTGGATGCTGTTGAAGAAGTGCCCGACTCCCGTGTAGTGCCACCACGCTGGCCCCTTGAGGGCGAGGATCGAGCCGGAGATCAAGATCACGACCAGCGAGGCGATGGTGGCCACGCCGAACACGTAGATCCAGGAGGCGACGTAGGTCGGCTGGCCGTCGGGCAGCAGCTTCTCGGGCGGCAGGGCCGCGACCCCGGCTTCGCGGACGCGGACCGTCCACGAGCTCGGCCGCTGCGGCTTCGGCGGGGCGGCGCTCATGAGCCACCTCCCCGCCTGTGTGCGGCGCCGGGGAACGGCAGCAGGAGCGCCAGCACGAACACCACGAGCATCAGGACGATGACCACGACATTGGCCACCGACATGTGGATGAAGCTCCAGTCCACTGTATGGGCGGGGTGATTCAGGTTGAACACCGCGCCGAGCACGCTTGACCCTGGGAAATTCAAGACCGGCCTCCTCGGTTTGCTGAGAACTCCATCATTCGAGGAGCCTAGGTCGGCACCTGCCTGGCACGCATCCGTACTTCTCCGCCATCGAGACTCGGCAATCCGCCCGCTAGTCTGGGCTGCGTGCGCCCCCCGCCCACAGCGCCGATCGCGGCGGGAACCCTGATCGTCGGCTACGCGGTCGCCGCGGGCACGGGCTCCCGGCCGCTCGGCGGCGTGGCCCTGCTCGTGGGCGGCCTGTGGTGCATGCGCGCGTGGTATCAGCGCCACGGCGCGCGTACGGCGGTGGAGCTGGGCGGTTTTGGCCTGGGGGCCTTCATCCTCTCGCACGTGCTCGCGCTGGCCCTCGGCGCCTGGCCCGCGGTGCTGCTCGTCGCGGCGGTGACCGCGGCGGTGACCTGGACGCGAGCCGATGCGCGGCCGGCGCAGACGGCGGGACCGCTGGCATTCCGTCCGCCTACCAGGTAGATTTCCGCCATGGCACACGCAGCCGTCTCTGCCCCGGGGGTCGCGGTGGGGGATGGGCCTCCAGCCGCGATCGAGCGCCCCGACTTCCAGATCGTTCCGCGCGCGGGCCTGCCGATCGTCGCGGTCGTCCTCGGTCTGACGATCGCCGGGATCGCGGTCAACAAGGAGTGGCCGCTGACGTTCCTGCACGTGGTCGGCGGCGCGGCCTGGACCGTGATCGACCTGTTCCTGGGCTTCGTCCTGGGGCCGATCATCGGCCGCCTCTCGATCCCGGCGCGAGTCGAGTTCACGACACGGCTGATGCCCAAGATGGTGCTGATCATGCCGACCGTGGTGACCGTCACGCTCGCCGCCGGGTGGCAGCTCGCCACCAAGCTGGGGAACACCCAGACGAGCTACCCGCTGCATGGCTGGATCGTGGCCAGCTACATCGTGGTGGGCGTGATGGCGGTGATCGCCCTCGGCCTGCTCGAGCCGGCGAACATCGCAGTGCTGGTCGAGATGAAGAAGCCGCGGCCCAACCCGGAGGTGATCGAGCGGCTGATGAAACGCTTCATCTACACGGCCGGCGCCACCGGGCTGATGCAGGTTGCGACCTTCGTGATCATGACCAGGCTGGCGGCCGGATGAGCACCCG
>CABDZA010000215.1_pt1 | contig 12660 bp, 11 predicted proteins | sample 3132091 | NCBI WGS metagenome assembly CABDZA01 (sample SAMEA5534339, study PRJEB31848) | metagenome | biome: tundra; feature: field; material: soil | place: USA | collected 2013-05 | depth 0.45 m
CCGGCGGCTCGTCCGGCGGCGAGGGTGCGGCGGTCGGCAGCGGGGGGTCTCCGTTCGGGCTCGGGTCGGACATCGGCGGCTCGATCCGTATCCCGGCCTTCTTCTGCGGCGTCTTCGGGCACAAGCCCTCGAACGGGCTGGTGCCGCACACGGGCTCATACCCCGTCCCGCACGGCGAGTCCAAGCGGCTGCTCGGCTTCGGCCCGCTCGCGCGCCGCAGCGAGGATCTGATGCCGGTGATGCGGATCCTGTCGGGGCCGGACGGCGCCGACCCGCTCGTCACGGGCGAGCCCCAGCTCGGCGCCCCGGAGAGCGTCTCGCTCGAGGGACTTCGGGTGCTGATCAGCGAGTCGGCGTTCGTGCAGCCGATCAACCGCGAGCTGCTCGCCGCGCGCGAGCGCGCCGCGGGTGCGCTGGCGGCGGCCGGGGCACGGCTCGAGCGCATCCGCCTGCCGAAGATGCGCCTCGCCGGCGAGGCCTACCTGGCGGCTCTCAGCGACGCCGGCAACGCATCGCTGGCGGAGATCCTCGAGGAGGCGGGAGCGGAGCCCCTGACTGTCCGGAGCGCGCTGCGCCGCGGCGGTCCCCACACCGTGCCGTTGAAGGCGTTTGCGCTGCTCGAGCGGGCGAACCGCCTCTCGTCGCCAAGACGTGTCAGCAAGGCGATCGCCTGGGGTCGCGCGTACGCGCGCGAGATCGCGGAGACGATCGGCGACGGCGTTCTCCTGCACCCGCCACTCGCGAACGTCGCGCCGCGGCACGGGCGTACCAACGGTCGCCTGTACGTGCCCCAGCCGATGGCCGTCTTCAACCTCGCCGCCGTCCCCGTCACGCAGGTGCCGCTCGGTCTCGGCTCCCGCGGGCTCCCGCTCGGCGTGCAGGTCGCGGCCGCACCCGGGCGCGATCACGTCTCGATCGCCGTCGCGATGGAGCTCGAGCGCGTATTCGGCGGCCGGGCTCCGCCGAACGCGTAGTGCTGATCGCCGAGGGCTGTCGGGGTGCAGATCTGAGGCTGAAGGGGCCGGGAAGACCACGATGGTCGAGATTCTGGAGGGGTACCGCTCGCGTGACGCCGGTGAGGTGAGTCCGCCGGCCTCGCGCGGCCGGGTGCCGGCTCGGGTTATCCCCACCTCTCGCCGGGGGGAGGGCTGCCGACCTCCGGTGGCCTGCCTCAGTGACAGCACGGCGTCGTTGCGCCACGCTTCCCGCGTGAGCAACGACGAGACAGCCTCACCGTGGGCGATCTCCCCGCTTGGCTGCGACTGCGCCGCAGCCAACTGTTGCCGTAGGCGCCACGCGCGATGACCCCGGTCGCCGTGGTCGCGGACACCACCCACTATCTCCCCAGAGCCCTGGCCGACATGCAGGGAATTCACCAGGTCAGCCTGTATGCGGGTTGGGAAGGCGAGCTGGAGCGCGAGCTCGAGATCGGCGGCTTCGAGCGGTTCTACGAGCGTCTGCGCACCGACCCCGAGCTGCCCACCACCTCCCAGCCCTCGATCGGCGATTTTCTCGCGGTGTGGGAGCCGCTCATAGAGGCGGGAAGTGACATCGTCTCGATACATCTTGCCGGTGGCCTCTCGGGCACCTGCGAGGCGGCGCGGCAGGCACACGGCCTGCTGCAGACGCGGGGCCTGGGAGACCACGTGGAGGTCATCGACGGTGAAACGGGCGCCGGTGGGCTGGGCTGCCTGCTACTCGCGGCGGCGGCGTCCGCCCGCTCGGGCGCCGAGTTGAGGGAGGTGGCGGCGCACGTTCACGAGGCACGCCGGGCAGTGCATATCCGGTTCTGCATCGACACCCTCGAATACCTGCACCGTGGCGGGCGCATCGGCCGGGCGCAGGCATGGCTCGGCAGCACCCTGAAGATCAAGCCGATCCTCTCATTCGAGCATGAGGTCATCCCGGTCGAACGGGTGCGCACCGCCAGGCGCGCGTTCGAGCGCCTCGTGGAGTACATGCGCGAGCTGCAGTGCGACGGCGCCGACGGCTGGGCCGTCCAGCACATCAGGGCGCCCGATCAGGCCGAGCGCCTGGTCGAGCGCGGGCGAGAGATCTACGGCTCCGAGCCGCTCTTCGTCTCGGAGGTCGGCCCGGTGATCGGCACCTACATCGGGCCCGGCGGGCTGCTGCTCGCCGGCATCCCGCTGGCGGCCGTCGCGTAGGGCATCCGCGGCGCGCCATCGAGGCGTCTCGTCGATCAGCCTCGCAGCAGCACGGCAAAGGCGACCACAACGCCGTTCTGGTCGGGCGGCTGTCCGGCCGTGCTCGTGGAGCGGGCCGTCGAGCTCGCGTCTCGCCACGGTCAGCTCACGGCCGGAGCGGTCATGCCGGTCGGCTGTGGCGTGGCGAGCGCAGCCTGCACAAGGCTCACCGCAGTGCTCGCCAGGTGTGGCAGCTCCGCCGCGCGGCCGTCTTCGACGGCGATGAGTGCGAGCTCGTCGATGGCGCCGATGATCGCGGTGGCCATCATCGGGTCGAGCGACCAGTCTTCTGGCAGCTCCTCGCGGAGGGTCTCGGCAAGCCCGCGCACGAGCTCGGCGAAGCGCTGGTGGACTGCGCGGCGGCGCTTGAGTGCCTGCGGGCCGGCGGCGAGGACCTCGATCAGGAAGACGCGCGTGAGCTCAGGCTCCTGCGCCAGCGTATTCAGGTAGGTGCAGATGCCGGCGGCGATGCGCTCCTGCCAGATCAGGGCCGGATCCTCGACAGCCCGGGTCACGAACGCCATGAGCAGGTCGGCTGAGGCGTCGTAGGCGGCCAGGAAGCAGGCGTCCTTGTCGTCGAAGTGCTCGTAGAACGTGCGCCGCGAGACCTGCGCGCGGGAGACCACATCGGCGATCGTGGTGGCGGCGTAGCCCTTCTCGGCGGCGGCCTCGGCCATCCCGGCGATCAGGCGGGCGCGTTGGATGTCATCGACCAGCTCCGAGGCGAGCACGCGGGGACCCGGCTGGAGCACCTGGGCACCCCCCCTGAGGGCCTGGATGAACGAGCTTGAAGAAACTCCTTGTACCATGCATCCCTATCTGATACTGTCGCGTACCGTACTGGTATCAAATCATACCAAACCATCGGAAAGGCAGGTACGCGATGAGGGGCTCACCGTTCTTCGAGGGCGTCTCGCAGATGCAGGCGACACTCGATGAGGAGGCTGTGAGGCTTCCGATCTTCTACTACGACGGCACGGCCACGAGCGCTGTCTTTCCGGCGCGGCTCGGCGCCCTGCAGCGCCTGATGCCCGACCCGCGTATCTGCCCAGCGCGGCTTGCACCGGGCCTCGGCGCGGTCGTCGTCACCTGCTTTGAGTACCGCGACACCGATATCGGCCCCTACAACGAGCTGGCGATTTCGATTCCTCTGAACGAGCCATGGTTCTCGCCCAACCTGCCCGGGCGGGCGCTGATCGGCGGCATGCGCAGACGCCAGCTCCATGCCTGGGTGCAGCATCTGCCGGTGACTACCGAGATCGCACGGGCGGGCGGTGTTGAGCTCTACAACTACCCGAAGTTCATCGCCGGGATCGACTTCCAGCAGACCACGACAGACCGTACTTGCCGTCTCAGCGAGGGCCAGGAGCATATTCTCACCCTCTCCGGCGGGCTGCTTGCGACGCCGCGTGCCGAGCAGTTCCAGCTCTTCAGCCACCTGTGGATGGATCGCCAGCCGCAGGGCTCGGAGTTCAAGATCAACGCGACCGAGATGGGCGTCAGCCTCCTGCCTAACGCCGCGTCTCTGCAGCTCGGCGACCGTCACCCGATCGCCCGCGAGCTGGCCGGGCTGCTCGTCTCCCGCCGCCCGATCCAATACCAGTACATGGCGCGCTTCGAAGGGATCCTCTACGGGCCCGAGCACCTCTCCCTGCCGCTGATCGACCGGTTCCAGGCACGCTCGGACGCCCCCGAGCCGGCCCACCGGGCATAGGCGACGAGGACGATGAGCGCCACGACTCTCAACCGGCCCCTGCGGGAGCAGTTCCCACGTTTCGCCGCAGAGGGAGCGAGCGCGCGCGTGCGTGAGCTCGAGCAGCTGCGTTCGCGGGCGCGCCGCTTCGCCGAGGATCACGTGCGGCCGCGGGCGCTCCAGGTCGACCGCCGCGCGGGTGAAGATCCGAGCTACTTCGACTGGGACCTCGTCCGTGCCGGCGCCGAGCACGGGATGCTCAGGGTCCTTGTCCCGGCGCAGGCGGGGGGCACCGGCGGTCTCTCCACGCAGGCTGCGGTGGTCATGGAGGAGCTGTGCGCCGCCTGTCCGGGCATCGCGCTGATCTTCGGCGCCCATGCGCTCGGCATCTCGCCGCTGCTGATCGGCGGCGCGTCGCACTGGGACGGCGTGCTGGCTGAGTTGCTCGACTCCGAGCGCGCCGGCTCGCCGGCGCTGATGGCGTGCGCCATCACGGAGCCCGAAGCCGGAACCGACGTAGAGGATCCGGATCTGCTGCGGCTTGCGCGTATCTCCAGCCACGCGCGCCGTGTCCCGGGCGGCTTTCGCCTGAGCGGCACAAAGCGGTTCATCTCCAACGGCAGCGTCGCGCGCTGGATCACGATGCTGATGCCGACCGACCCGCGGCGCCCAGCAGAGACCTGGACTTGTTTCCTGCTCGACACCCGCAGCAAGGGCTTCTCGGTGAGCCGCGTCGAGCACAAGATGGGCCAGCGTGCCTGCCCCGCGGCCGAACTGACCTTCGACGGCGTGTTCGTGCCCGACGAGCTGATCGTGGGCAGAGAGGGCGACGGCGCCGCGGCGACCACGATCGTGCTCGCGTGCTCGCGCCCACCGGTTGGCGCGATCGCGACCGGCATCGCGCGCGGCGCCTACGAGCGCCTCCTCGCCTGGCTGGGAGAGGACCCGGCCGCGAAGGGGCTGCTCAACCGCCAGCACGTCCAGCTCGCGCTGGCCTTGATGGAGGAGGAGATCCACCTCGCCCGTCAGGCCTACATGGACGCCGCCACCGAGCTCGACTCAGCGGCGCTCGGCAACACCCTGTCGCATCCGGCTGTCCGTGCGCTCGGGCACGTGCCCGCGAGCGTTCGCAGGCGCGCGCCCGTCCGCCGCCTGCTCTCCTCCGACCGCGCCCGCGACGCCACGATCGCGCTGCTGCACCGCACCACGAGCGACCGGGCGCTGACCCGCTCGCTCGCGCTCTCCTCGCTGGCCAAGGCGCACTGCGGTGACGTCGCGATGAGCGTCACCGGCGCCGCGCTCGAGCTCGTCGGCCTGCGAGCCGGTCCGGTGCGCGCGGAGCTCGAGAAGCTCTGGCGCGACGCGAAGCTCACACAGATCTACGAGGGCACCAACCAGCTCAACCGCATCGAGGTCTACCGCGGGCTCGTCCGCGGCGAGACCATGCACTGCCTGCCGCAGCTGCACCGCGCCAGCGTGAACGGTGGCGGAGCGTGACTACGGCTACCGCCACCGAGCGCGCTGCACTGCTCGAGGTGACACGCGATTTCGCCCGCCACGAGCTCGCGCCGCACAGCGCGGCGCTCGACGCGGGCGACCCCGGTGCCCTGACAGACCGCTGGCGCCGGCTCACCGAGATCGGCCTCGACCGCGCGCTGCTCGCAGAGGAGCTCGGAGGCTCGGGCCTGGGCATCCTCGATCTCCTGCCGGCGATCGAGGAGCTGGCATACGGCGATGGCGGCTTCGCCATGTGCGTGCTGCTCTGCAACGCCGCGCTTGCGAGTCTTGCGCCCGAGCAGGCCGCAGCGATCCCCGCGTATGAGCGCTGGGTGCTCGTCCCGGTCCGCTCCGAGACCGAGGTGAGGATCTCCGACGGAGCGCTGCGCGGGCACGTCGCCTCGGCGCTCGGAGCACACGGAGCGGACCGGCTGGTGCTCGCCGTGGCAGGAGGAGCACAGCCCGCCACGGTCGACCTCGCAGCTGACACGCCCGGGCTGACGCTGGAGCGCGAGGAGGAGCAGATGGGCCTGCGGGGCGCGCCCGCGGCATCGATCACCCTCACGGGAGTCGAGTACCCATTCGGCGCGACGGGGAGCAACGGTGATGGCGGTGGCGGCAGCGAGCCGGCGAGCGCGCTGACGCTGCTGCGAGCCGGCACGGCATCGATCGCGCGCGGCATCGCCAGGCGCGCCTACGAGATGGCGCTCGACTACGCCCATGAGCGAAGGCAAGGCGGTGTGGCGATCATCGAGCACGACGCCGTCAGCGACATGCTCGGCGCGATGGCCGTGCGGCTCACATCCCCCGCTCCTGCGGCCGCCGGCGCCGCGCAAGCGCTCGCCGCCAAGATCGCCGAGACCGAGGCGGCCGTGGCGAGCACCAACGACGCCGTGCAGGTCTTCGGCGGCACCGGCTACATGTGCGAGACCGGGATCGAGAAGCTGATGCGCGACGCCAAGTACTGCCAGCTCTTCCCAGAACCCAACTGGGTCGCCCAGGACGAGCTGATCCGCCTGAGGGTTCTTGACGCCGTGTGGCGGCCCTCCGGCAGGGTTCCGCGCAGCTCGACTTGAGATCTTCGACCGTAGCCGGACTCGAGCCGGCGACCTCCTGCCTGCACAGAGCGCGCAGGGCGGCTCTTGGCGGCGCGTCTCAGCCGGCCTGGGCTGCGAGCGCCCGCCCGGCCGCTTCAAGATCCTGGGTGCTGCTCGCCTCGCGGATCGAGGTGAGCGAGAGCTGCGCAGACTCGGCCGCGCTCAGGGCCGAGGAGCCCACGACCGCGTGGACGGGCACGCCCGCCCGGGCGCATCGCGCGGCGATCTCGAACACCGCCTTGCCCTCGAGCGTCGTGGAGTCAATGCGCCCCTCACCGGTGATCACGGCCCGCGCCCTCCGCAGCCGCTCGTCGAAGCCGACCGCGTCGAGGACCCATCGGGCGCCCGGAACGATCGTTGCGTCATATTGCGCCCACAACCCGCCGGACAGGCCGCCGGCAGCGCCGCTCATCGGCACACCGCGCGGGTCCCGTGGCAGCATCTCGGCCTGCCGCTGAAGTCGCGCGGTCAGACGCTTCACCGCGCTGGGATCAGCACCCTTCTGTGGCCCAAACACCTCGGCCGCGCGCTCGAACGGCGTGCTCACATCTGCGAGCACGATCAGCTTCGCGCCGCGCAGTCCACCCGCGGCCTCGATCGCATGGATCGCGCCCGCGCCCCCATCGGTGGTGGCGGAGCCCCCAGCAGCGACCACGACGTGCCGGGCTCCCTCGGTAAGAGCGCTGGCAATCAGCTCTCCCGTGCCCGCGGTTGAGGCCGCCTCGGCATCGAGCTCAGACGGCGAGAGCAACCCCAGCCCAGATGCGCGAGAAACCTCGACAATCGCCAGCGCTCGGTCATCGAGCACGCCCAGAGCGGCGCTGATCGATCGTCCGAGCGGATCGTGGGCGGCCCGGTCGATGAGCACGCCGCCGAGTGCGCCGAGGAGAATCTCCATCGTCCCCTCGCCGCCGTCCGCTACCGGGCAGATATCAAGCGCATCAGCGCCACCTACTCCGCGGGCGATCGCGAACGCCACCTCGTGCGCCGAATACGTTCCTTTGAACTTATCGGGCGCGATCAGCCAGCTCACGTGCGCTGCTTGATCGCCCCCCGCATCTGCGCGCACGTTCGGGCCAATATACAGCGAAGGCGTGCGGTGGGACACGACTGCTTTCGGCTGCGGGCGGGCATTACCTCAGCGCCCGCGGAGACTTGCGTTCGCCGACGATCTGTTCGGCTGGGCGGAGCGATGGATCCGCGCTGCCGTTGCGTAGTTGACCACCTCGGCCTACGGTTCCTCCGCTCTCCGGCCGATGGGCCCGGGACGTAGGGTACGGTTGCGTGGGTGACAGGCCCAACAGCATCGGAGTGATGCGACAACCGCGAAACAGCTTGCTCGCTACGACCACCTTGGGTTCTTGAAGACGACGTGCGCGAGGCGCACCGCCGTGTTGTTGGTGCTGGGAGCGGCGGTTCTTGCTTCGTGTCTTCCGTCGGTCGCGCAGGCTGGTTTCCGGCCGGGACTGATCGCGTACGACGAATACGGTACCCAGGATCGCATTGTCATCTCCGGTGGGCCGAGCCTTGCCACGACGGGGGGTGCTATGGGGTTCCCGACGTGGTCGCCGAACGGCCACACGCTCGCGTTCTCGGCCGGGTTCACCATCTGGCTGGCGGACAGCCGCCTGCGGGTGTTCGCCAAGGCCTTCCAGGCCCCGCCACTCAACTCGCCCGGTGGCGCGGCGACCAATGAGCTCGATTGGTCTCCCGACGGCAGGCAGATCGCGTACTCTTGCGCCCCCGAAAACGGTGTCGCGTTTCCTGGTGGCGACACTCCCCCGAACATCTGCGTGCTCGACGTCACGACCGGCGCGCATCGGGTGCTAGCTGCCAGCACCTCGCAGTTCTGGCTCGGGGGCTCCGTCTCGTGGTCGCCCCGGGACGACGTGATCGCGACCGATCTCGGGGTGTGCGCCCCCGGCACGTCGCTGTACAAAGAGCCGCCGCCCGGGGCCTGCGGTCCGACAACATCGGCCTCGTGCACGTGGCTACCGGCGCGATCACGGTGCTGGCCAAGGGGGGGGCGCCCGACTTCTCACCAGACGGCAGCGAGATCGTGTACGACGAGACATACGCGTCGGCTGGAGGGGCGCCCACCGGTGTCGACATCATGTCGGCGTCGGGGGCGTTCATCCGACAGGTCGTACCGGCCGCGCACGCCATCGGAGGAGTAGGGGGGGTGGGCCCGACGTGGTCGCCGGACGGAAAGCAGATCCTCTTCTCCACGAGGACGGACGGCGCCGTCAACGCGAACTCCGACCTCTTCTCCGTCAGTGTGCACGGCGGGCGGCTAACGCACGTGACGCACGACCCCAACGACGACTCGAACGCGTCCTGGGCGCCGCTGGTCACGACCTGCTCCGTGCCCAAGCTCAAGGGTCAGACCCTCGCCAAGGCCAAGACGCTCATCACGCGTGCAGGGTGTGTGCTGGGCAAGATCACCGGTCCCAAGAAGAACAGAAGCCGCCTCCACGTGGTCAATCAGAAGCCCCGTGCCAACCAGAACGTGGCCACCGGCACCAAGGTCAACATCCAGATCCGCTGACTCCACCGGCGCTCGGTCGTCCAAGGGGGCATCACCGGCGACACGAACGATGACGCGCTTTGCTTCACAGGACTGCGCGCCAAGCGGTGCCGGGAATCCCCCAAGACCTGCGGAGCCTGGGTCCGTCGCCGCGCAAGGTCAAAGAGATGCCGCTTCCGCTGACGCCCCACCTATAGGGTGATCGCTCGCCGATACATCTATGAAAGGCGGCCGCCCTATGGTCAAGGCAGTTGTTCTCTATGGGCCCCCGAATGAACCCCTCAGCATTCGAGGAGCACTACGCCAATACGCACCTTCCGCTGCGGCGAAGAGGCCCAACGTGCGGCGCTTCGAGGCGAGCAGTGTGGTCGGCACGCCGGACGGCATACCGGATTCCCGAGCTGTGGTTCGACAGCCAGGAGGACCTGCAGGGATCCATGTCGCCGCCTGAAGGGCAGGCCACTGTGGCCGATATCGGCACCTTCGCGACAGGTGGAGCGACGGTCCTCATCGCTGGGCGGGCCGCGGCCACAGGCCGCCGGCCCACCGCGTGACACGGTCTCAGCTGGTTGGCGATGCGGGCTCGGCAACGTAGACCTTGAGGTGCTCCGGCGTGCCCTTGGCCTTGAAGCGCCATCGCCGCCGGAGGCTTGTCGTTCGCGCGTCGAGGTGGGCCGGGACCGTCTCGGACACAAGCACCTCTCCGCCTCCCGCGGCGGCCGCGATGCGTGCGGCGATGTTGACATCTACTCCGAAGTAGTCTCCGCCGAGCTTGCGGGGGCGCCCCACATGGATGCCGACCCTCAGTTGCGGGCGGTGTCCTCCCACCTTGACCTGGGCGACCGCCTCGCAGGCTTCGTGCGCAGCATCCACGGCCTCTTGCGGGCGCTCGAACACTGCCATCAATCCGTCGCCGAGGCGCTTGACCACGCGGCCCTCGTGAGAGGTGATCGCGGACTCGAGCGCGACGCCAACCTGGCGCAGCAGCTCGAGAGCATCTGTGTCGCCGGCTTCGAGCGCCCAGGAGGAGAAGTCCACGAGGTCTGTGAACACGATGGTCAGGTCGCGATCGCCGTAGCCACGACCTTGGGCCTCCGACAGGCCCTGCCAGACCTGCAGCGCGCTGAATCCGAGCTCGCGCATCACGCTGGGCCGCTCGGCGGTCAGCGCAGCGATCTGCCGTCCCAGAACGTCCGGCGCCCCGGTACCAGCGGTCGACAGCGGGTCGCCGTACAGGCTGTCGCCGGGAAGCCGCTCTCGCGCGCGCTGGGTGATGGCTACGAGCTTGGGCTGGGCGTCGAGCCGCATGAGCGGGGCGGCGATCCTGGCGATCCTGCCGTCCGGCTCCTTCACCCCGTCCGGCTCCTTCACCGCCTGCTCTCCGAGCGCGCGGGAAGGCGCTTTGCGATGCGATTGACCGGTCCGCCGGGACGACGCGGCGGCTCGAGCGCGTTCTGCGAGCGCGACAAGGGGGCGCTTGGTGGCAGCGTAAGCCCTGGCGTACCGAAGGTTGCTCATGGCAAGGAGCAAGGCGATGTTCGCGACTTGCGCACCGGAGACTACGAGACGGGGCTGTGCGCTGCGACTACGATTTGCCCGACAGCATTTGATCGTGCGCATACGCCGCAAGCGCTTCCGTCGTGCTGCGCCCGGGGCGCCGGTGGAAGCGCTCGGCAGTCGTCGTGCTGAAGTCCCGCAGCGCCTCGAGCAGCATCCAGGCTCTCAGCCGTGCGCTCTCGGGCATCTCCGGACGGGCTCCGCGCTCGGCGAGCTCGTGCAGGCGCGGCGCGAGCGCCGCAAGCGCAAACCGCTCGTCGAGCTCGGCGAAGTAGTAGGAGATGGGGAAGCTCACGAGGTCACGCTCCACCGCCACCAGGCGCGATGTCAGCTCGGCGTACATCCGCTCTGCCGACGCGGGCTCGAGTTGCTCCAGGGCGATGCCGGTCTGCCGCTCAGACTCGACCAGCAGCGATATCTCGTACGCCAGCGAGCGCCGGCGCGAAAGCGCGGGATAGATCAGGAGCAGCCAGGAGATGCTTGCGCTCAGCAGCCCAAAGCCCAGCAGCGCCTCGAGGGGGGCCACCAGCCGCAGCCAGCCCGCGTGGGGAATCAGGTCGGCGAATCCGAGCGTCGTGATCGTCACCAGCGAGATGTGTAGGGCTTCGACGAACGTACCGGCATGAACGGCCTGTGCAGAGTGGAACTCACCATGGATGTGCGGCCAGAAGATCAGCGCCCAGCCGAGGATCAGCAGCGCGGCCCAACTGCCGATGACGACCAGCAGGGCGGTTGGTCCCGCGAGCGCGAACGTGCCGCGCCGCGTGCGGGCCAGCCAGCGGAATGCGGCCCACACGGCCCGCATGATCAAGCGGCCGAGCGTCCCCTTGCCCTCGGGATGAAAGAGAGCGTCGAAGACATCGCGGCCGGCGAGCACGATCAGTCCTATGCCAAGCGCGCTGAGCGCGACGGTGGGCAGCGTGGACACGAACGACCAAGCTAACAGACAGGCCGCGCGCGCTCGGTGCGCGGCGGAGCTTGCCGCCCATCGATTGCTCGCGTGTTGCGCGCCCACTGGCGCGGACGGGATCGTCGAAGCTCGGAGTGGCGTTCGATCTCGGCACCCAGCTGCTCGATGGTCGTGGCGGCGGGCTCGCCATGAAAGGCGATCTGCTCGGTCGGCCATCGGTCGCGGCCCTCCGCGTCGGTCTGCTCAGTCAGCCAATCGATCACGTTTTGCACTTCGGATGCTCCACACAGCGAGAGCGCGCATACCGGGAACGCCTCGAGGAGCTGGATCGCCTCCTCGGAGGTGCGCACCTGGATCCAGCCTTCCGGCGCTTGACCGCCGTGAAGGTCAGGGTCCAGCCACAGTCGGATCTCTCGGCTTCGCTGCGCGTCATCGCGCGCGACCAGCCAGGCGAGCTCGGCGACGGCGCGCCAGAGGTCCTCGGTGAGCGGCCCCGGCCGGCGGCGCTGGAAGAACGCGAGCAGGCCGCCGTAGTACCAGAGCTGGTCCCGGGCGGTCTTCTGCGTGAACCGTTCCCAAAGGGCGTGTCCTTCCTCGCGGTAGTCGCGCACGATCGAGCGGGCGTTGTGGACCTTGTCTGCGAGCGCCACGCGCAGGATCGCGTCGTCCTCCACGTCGGGCAGGTGTGCGAGATACCGCCGCTTGCGCTCGATCCACGGCTCCGTCGGGTCGACGTCGACCGAGTCCGAGCAGCCCTCGACGATCGCCGCCACGCGCGGCCCGAAGCTACGGGCGATCCTCTCCAGCAGCGCTCGCCCGCCGCCGTCCTCGACCGCGTCATGCAGCATCGCCGCGATCGCCTGGTCCTCGTCGCCACCGTCCTCGATCACCAGACCCGTGACCACGAGCAGGTGGGCCATGTAGGGGATCTTGGTGCCCTTGCGACGCTCGTGTCCGTGGATCTGGTCGGCGAGGGCAACGGCGGCAAGGAAGCGTTTGGTCAGTGCGGGAGGGGCTTCCATCAGTCGCCTGTCCCGCTCGCCGCCGACAGAGCCACGCGCCAGGCCGCGACCTCGCCGAGCTCCTCGGTGGGGCGCTCCTCGATCACGGTGGGTGCGCCGGCGAAGACGAGCCCCGATTCGGCGTCGAGACAGATCACGTCTCCCTCGGCGAGC
>CABDZA010000217.1_pt1 | contig 12652 bp, 9 predicted proteins | sample 3132091 | NCBI WGS metagenome assembly CABDZA01 (sample SAMEA5534339, study PRJEB31848) | metagenome | biome: tundra; feature: field; material: soil | place: USA | collected 2013-05 | depth 0.45 m
GGCGTCCCGCTCGCGGTCTCCGACTACGAGCAGGTGATCGACTGGATGCAGGCGCTGATCGCCGCCGACGGGCGCGGGTACGTGACCGCCGTGGCGGTCAACCTGCTGATGTCGGCCCGCGAGGATCCCGAGGCGGGCGCCGCGCTGCTCGGCGCCACGCTGGCCGTGCCCGACGGCCAACCGCTGGTGTGGGCGCTGCGCGCGCTCGGCAACCCCGGCGCCACCCGCGTCTATGGCCCCGATCTGATGGCGCGCTTCTGCGCGCGCGCGGCCCGCGACGGCACCCCCATGTACCTCTACGGCGGCCGCACGCCGGAGGCGCTCGATCTGCTCGAACGGCGCCTGCGCGAGCGCTTCCCCGGCATTCGGATCGTGGGCGGGTACTCGCCGCCGTTCCGGGCCCTCAGCGCCGCGGAGGAGGAGGACGTGATCGCAAGGATCGACTCCTCGGGCGCCGCCGTGGTGTGGGTGGGCACGGGACAGCCCAAGCAGGAGAAGTGGATGCTGAGGATGCGCCCCCGCCTCACCGCGCCCCTGCTCGTCGGGGTCGGCGCCGCGTTCGACTTCCATGCCGGCCTGGTCTCCCAGGCGCCCGCGTGGATGCAGCGAAGCGGCCTGGAGTGGCTCTACCGCCTATCGCGCGAGCCGCGCCGGCTGTGGCGGCGCTACGCCCGCTACAACCCCCTGTTCCTCGCTGCCTTCCTGCGCCAGTACGCGCATCACCGTCGCGGCCCGCGCGCGTGATCCGGCGCTCGTGCTCGTGTGCTCCGGCGCAGGCGCCGCCGGCGCGCCGCTAACCTCATGGCTTCGATGAACGCCTCGCAGAGCACCGCCGATGTGGCCGTCATCGGCCTCGGCCGCGTCGGGTTGCCGCTGGCCCTGTCATTCGCCGATCGGGGCCTGAGCGTGGTCGGCATCGACAACGACCCCGCGCGCCTCGATGCGGTGCGCGACGGCCGCATGCCGTTTGTGGAGACGGGCGCCCAGGAGCTGCTGGACAGGGTGCACCGGAGCGGTCGGCTGTCGCTCTCCGAGCGCGTCCTCGACGCCGCCCGCGCCCGCCAGATCGTGATCACCCTCGGGACCCCCTCGTTCTCGCACATCGAGATCGACATGCGCGACATTCGCTCCGCGCTGGACGAGCTGCTGGGAGTGCTCGCGCCCGGACACTCGCTGATCCTGCGCTCCACCGTGGCGCCGGGAACCACGGAGTTCGTGGCCGGCTACCTGGCCAAGCACCTGGGGTTCGCGGTGGGCGAGGAGGTGTTCGTGGCGCACGCCCCCGAGCGCATCGCCGCGGGGCGCTTCCTGGAGGAGATCGACACGCTGCCGTGCATCATCGGCGGCGTCGGCGAGCGCTCCGGCGAGGTGGTGGCGGAGCTGTTCGGCGCCTTCCATGCGCCGATCGTGCAGACCACGCCCGTGCAGGCGGAGCTGGCGAAGATCTGGGCGAACATCCTGCGCTACACCCACTTCGCGCTGCCCAACCTGCTGATGATGGACTGCGAGCGCTGCTCGGCCAACGTGTTCGAGGTCATCGACCTGATCAACCGCGACTACCCGCGGGGCGGCATCGCCCAGCCCGGCCTGACCGCGGGGACGTGCCTGCGCAAGGACTTCACCTTCTCCGAGGAGCGCTCGGCGGCGCCCGGGATGCTGCTGGCGGTCTCGCGCGTGAACGAGTCGGTGCCGCTGTTCCTGCTCGAGGGCGCCAAGCGGCGCATGGGCTCCCTGGCGAACCGCAAGGTGGCCGTGCTGGGACTGGCCTTCAAGGCCGACACGGACGACGAGCGGGACTCGCTCGCGCACAAGCTGATCCGGCTGCTGGAGCGCGAGCTGGCGGACGTGTTCGTGCACGACCCGCACGTGCCGACGCCCACGGCGGCGTTTGCGGACGCCGTGGACGGCGCCGAGCTGGTGGTGGTGGCGAGCAACCACGCCGAGTTCCGCGACCCGCGGACGCTCGCCGCGATCGCCGAGCGCGCCGCGCCGGACTGCCTGATCGTGGATCCCTGGAACTGCTGGGGGGTGGCGCAGGTGTTCACCTACGCCACCGAGCTGGCCGCCCTCGGAGCGATCGGGTGAGCAGGGTGCTGGTCACCGGCGGCGCCGGGACGATCGGCGCCGCCGTCGTCAAACGCCTGCTCACAGACCCCGCTCACGAGGTGCGCGTGTCCGATCAGCGTCTCGCGCCCCACTGGATGCGCGAGGGCTGCGAGGTCCACACGGGCGACCTGCGCGTGCCGGAGCAGGCGCGAGCGGCGACGAAGGGCTGCACGCAGGTCATCCACCTGGCGGCCATCGTCGGCGGGATCGCCAACTTCCACCGCCTCCCCCACACCCTCACGGAGGTCAACAACGCCCTCTACAACGCCGTCATCCGCGCGTCGCTGGAGCTGGAAGTCGAGCGCTTCGTGTACGTGTCCTCCTCGATGGTGTTCGAGCGCGCCGAGCTGTTCCCGACGCCCGAGGACTACCTGCCTCAGTGCCCCGTGCCCGTGTCCGCCTACGGCTTCTCCAAGCTGACCGGCGAGGTCTACTGCCGCGCCGCACACGATGAGCACGGCTTCCCGTTCACCATCTGCCGCCCGTTCAACGCCTACGGCCCCGGCGAGCTGCCCGACGCGGAGCCCGGGATCGCGCACGCGGTGCCCGACCTGATCAACAAGGTCCTCTCCGGGCAGCGGCCGCTCGAGATCTTCGGCTCGGGCGAGCAGACGCGGACGCTCACGCACGTGGACGACATCGCCGACGGCGTGGTCACCGCCATGAGCTCGCCGGCGGGCCTGAACGAGGACTTCAACATCTCCGCCGCGCGCGAGCTGACGGTCGCGGAGATCGCGGCGATCGTGTGGGAGGCCTGCGGCGAGGACGCGGATGCCTTCGAGCTGAAGCACCTGCCGACGTTCGCGGTCGATGTCCAGCGGCGCTGGCCCTCGGTGGAGAAGGCCAAGCGGGTGCTCGGCTGGGAGGCGCGGATCGGGGTCGAGGACGGGATCGCGGCGACCGTCCGCTGGTTGCGCGAGCTGCGCGCCCGGTAGGCTCCCGGCCCATGTCCGACCGCCGCTCAGCGCTGATCACCGGTGTCACCGGCCAGGATGGCTCGTATCTGGCCGAGCTGCTGCTCGAGAAGGGCTATGAGGTCCACGGCATGGTGCGCCGCTCCTCCACGGAGAAGTTCGAGCGGATCGAGCACATCCGCGACCGCATCACCTTCCACCAGGGCGACCTGCTCGACCAGCGCTCGCTCGTGGACGCCCTGCGCGCCTCACGACCGGCCGAGATCTACAACCTGGCGGCCATGTCCTTCGTGGCCGTCTCGTGGATCCAGCCGACGCTGACCGCCGAGTTCAGCGGCGTGGGCGTCACGCGGATGCTGGAGGCGATGCGCGAAGTCTGCCCCGAGGCCCGCTTCTACCAGGCCTCGTCCAGTGAGATGTTCGGCAAGGTGCTGGAGGTCCCCCAGACCGAGACCACGCCCTTCTACCCGCGCTCGCCATATGGCGTTGCCAAGGCATACGGGCACTTCATCACGGTCAACTACCGCGAGTCATACGACCTGCACGCGACGTCGGGGATATTGTTCAATCACGAGTGCGTGTCGGAGAGCACTCCGCTGATCGTCAGACAGCTTGGTAATCTCGCGATCAAGACACCAGCCGACCTGGTCCCACTGCGATGCAAGGGTCCGAGTGTGCAGAGCTTCGTGCCCGACAACGTCGTCGAGGTGTGGGATGGCGAGGATTGGACGTACGTCCGCGCCATCACCGCGACGCGACGGCGTAGCACCGACCCCGATCACGAGCTGCTCAGCATCCAGGCGCGGGGAGGCGTCGTCGACGCGACCGCACACCACACGATGCTCGATGACGACCGCGCGCCGGTCCGGGCCGGCGACGTGCGCGAGGGCGACGACCTTGCGATTGCCAGCCGGATGCCCAACGCACCCGGCTGGAGCGCGATCACCCCCGAGCTGGCTGAGCTGCTCGGCCTACTCGCGGCGGACGGCTACGTTGCCCGCGACGGACACCACGTGCGGCTCACCAACAACGACCTGCTGGTCCGCGGCCGCGCGATGGAGCTGTGGTCGCGTGTCTTCCTTGGCCAAGCACGCGAGTGGGTCGGCACCTCGGGCTTCGACGTCGACGGATCCGTCGAGGCAGTGAACTTCTCCGGCGCCCACACCATCGGACCGTGGCTGCGTGAGCAGCTCTACACGTCAACGGCCTTCAAGCAAGTTCCACCGCTGGTGCTCAACGCCGACACAGACGTGCAACGGGCGTTCCTTACTGGCTACTACGCGGGCGACGGGCTCAAGAAGGGTAACGGCGACTCGATCAAGACCAACAGCGCCGTGCTCGCTCAGGGTCTGTGTCTCCTGTACTTCAACCAGAAGCAGCCAGCGTCGGTGTATGTCGAGCAGCGCGCCGGGGGCAGCTGCTATCAACTCAATCTCCGCTCGGCCGTCCGGGTGGGAGCCAAGGGGCAGCACCTGCTGCGCAGTCCCTCGGAGGTGCGCCGCGTCGCGCCGTCTGCCGTTCCGAGCGACGAGTGGGTATTCGACCTCGAGACCGAGAGCGGGGTCTTCTGCGCAGGTGTGGGGCGACTCGTGGTGCACAACTCCCCCCGCCGCGGGCTGGAGTTCGTCACCCGCAAGATCACCTGGCACGCCGCCGCAATCAAGCACGGCCTGACCAAGGAGCTGCGACTCGGCAACCTCGACGCCGAGCGCGACTGGGGCTACGCCAAGGACTACGTGGAGGCGATGTGGCTGATGCTCCAGCGCGACGTCCCCGAGGACTACGTGATCTCCACCGGGGAGGCCCACTCGGTACGCGAGTGCTGCCTCCTCGCCTTCGACGAGGCGGGCCTGGGCGACTTCGAGCGGTACGTGACGATCGACCCCGCGTTCGTCCGGCCCGCGGAGGTCGATCACCTGATCGGCAGCTCCGCCAAGGCCGAGCGCGACCTCGGCTGGAAGCCGCAGACGTCCTTCGAGGAGCTGATCCGGCTGATGACGCGCGCGGACCTGGAGCTGCTGGCGGGCCGCTGAGCGCGATGGGGGTTCCCCTGTTCAACACCTCCACGCCACTGATCGCCCTGCGCGATCAGCTGCATCGGGCGATCGACCGCGTGCTGGAGTCCGAGCGCTACATCCTCGGTCCCGAGGTGAGCGCATTCGAGCGGGAGTTCGCCTCCTACTGCGGCGCCGAGCACGCCATCGGGGTGGCCAACGGCACCGAGGCGATCACAATCGCCCTGCGGGCCATGGGCGTCGGCCCCGGCGACGAGGTGGTGGTGCCGTCGTTCACCTTCTACGCCTCCGCCGAGGCGATCCCCCCGACCGGGGCGAGGCCCGTGTTCTGCGACATCGACCCGGACACCTACTGCGTTACCGCGGAGACCGTGCGCGCGGCGCTCACGCCGCGCACCAAGGCAGTGATCGTGGTGCACCTGTTCGGCAACGTGGCGCAGGTGGCCGAGATCGAGGCGCTCGGCGTGCCCGTGCTGGAGGACGCCGCGCAGGCCGCCGGATCGGTGGGCGACGGCAGACGCCCGGGCGCGCTGGGGACGGCCGCGACGTTCTCGTTCTTCCCCTCCAAGAACCTCGGCGCCTTCGGCGACGGCGGCGCGATCACCACCGGGGACGAGCAGCTCGCCGAACGCGTGCGCACCCTTCGCTTTCACGGCTCCCACGACAAGATCAGCTACGAGCAGATCGGCTACAACTCGCGCCTGGACGAGCTCCAGGCGGCGATCCTGCGCGTACAGCTGCCGCACCTCGATCGCTGGTCCGAGGGCCGCCGTCAGGCTGCTCGCCACTACGAGCAGGCCGGCCTGGGCGAGCTCCTCGGCCTGCCGCGGCCGGTCGCGGGATGCTCGCCGGCGTGGCACCTCTACGTCGTCAGCGACCCCGAGGTGCAGCGCCTGGAAGGCGCGCTCGCCGCGGCCGACGTCGGCTTCAAGCCCTACTACCGCACTCCCGTGCACCGCCAGGCGGCGATGCGCGAGTGGGGCTCCGGGGTGGAGCTGCCCGCGACCGAGCACGCTGCCGCCACGCACCTGGCGATCCCGATGAGCCCCGTGCTCACACGCGAGCAGGCCGATGAGGTGGTGGCGGCTGCCGCATCGGTTCGCCGCGCCGCCGCCTAGCGCCAGCGCTCCAGCAGGTCCTCCTCGCCCACCTCGCGCACGACGCGCGCGGGCACGCCCATGACGACCGCGCGCGGCGGGACGTCGCGCGTGACCACAGCACCCGCCGCCACGAAGGCCTCCTCGCCGATCTCCACGCCGGGCGTCAGGACCGCGGCGGCGCCCACGCGGCAGGCCCGGCGCAGGATCGCGCCGCGCAAGGGAGCCTCGGGCACATGGCGACTCATGGTGTCGTCGTTGGTGGTGGTGGCTCCCGGACCCACGAACACATCGTCCTCGAGGAGCGTGAACGCCGTCAGGTAGACCCCCGTCTGCACCCGCACGCGGGCGCCGATGCGGACGTCGTTGTCCACCACGCTTCCCCGCCCGATCACCGACCGCTCGCCGATCGACGCCCGCTCCCGCACGAACGACTGGTCGCCGATGATCGCCTCCGCGGCGATCCTCGCCCCCGCGAACACCACCGCGCCGGTGCCCACGCTCGCCCCCGCACCCAGTTCCAGCGCCGGCACCTCGCCGCGGGCGGAGGAATGACGCGCGAGCCTCGGCCGCTTGCCGAGGACGGCATGGTCCTCGATCGAGCAGCCCGCGCCGATGACCGTGCCCGCGTGCACGACCACGCAGGCACCGAACGTGACGCCCTCGCCCACCAGCACACCGTCCGCGAGGATCGGCCCGTGCGCGTCCTCCGCGCCGCTCGGCCGGGCGCCGCTCACAGGCGGACGATGTTGGCGGTCGCGGAGGCGCTGGTGACGCCGCGGAGATCGACCACGAGGCGGGCGCGCCTGGCGATCAGCTCGTGATCGACGCCCGGGTGCGCAGTCACGATCAGCGCGAGATCGGCGTCCGCGACGGCCTGCTCGAGCGGCGTGCTGCTCAGCCCGAGCTCCGTCAGGCTGGGCACGTGCGGGTCGTGGTAGAGAAGCTCCGCGCCGAGGTCGCGCAGCAGCTCGATGATCTTCAGCGCGGGCGACTCGCGGATGTCCCCTACCCCCGGCTTGTAGCTGACGCCCACAACCGCCACGCGCGCGCCTTTGACGGACAGCCCCCTGTCGTTGAGCGCGCGCTGCGCCTTGGCCACGCAGTGGTAGGGCATCTGCTGGTTGACCTTGCCCGCCAGCTCGATGAACTCGGTCGTCATGTCGAACTCCCGCGCGCGCCAGCTGAGGTAGAACGGGTCGACCGGCAGGCAGTGCCCGCCCATCCCCGGTCCCGGCTCGAAGCGCATGAACCCGTAGGGCTTGGTCGCGGCCGCATCCACCACCTCCCAGATGTCGATGCCCATGCGGTCGGTCAGCATCGCCAGCTCGTTCACCAGCGCGATGTTGACCGAGCGAAAGATGTTCTCCAGCAGCTTGGTCAGCTCCGCAGCCTCGGGACTGGACACGCGCAGCACCTCATCGCACACCAGCCCGTACAGCGCCAGGGCCCGCTCGGCGCACGCCTCGGTCAGGCCACCCACCACCTTGGGGGTATTGCGCAGCGTGAAGTCGGTGCGACCGGGGTCCACGCGCTCGGGGGAGAACGCCAGGTTGAAGTCCCTGCCCGCCGTCAGGCCCGACTCCTCCAGCAGCGGCGCCACGCGCTCGCGCGTCGTACCCGGGTAGGTGGTGGACTCCAGCACCACCAGCTGGCCAGCCTGGAGCACCTCCGCCAGCGCGCGCGTGGAGTCGATCAGCGGGCCGAGATCGGGCTCGCGGTTGCGCGTCAGCGGCGTCGGCACGCACACGAGCACGGCGTCCGCCTTGGCCAGGTCCGCGTAGCGGTTGGTGGCGTATATGCGCTCGGCCACAGCCCCCAGATCGTCGCTGGAGACATCCTCCACGTAGGATCGCCCGGCGCGGACGGACTCGACCTTGTGCGAGTCCAGATCGAGCGCGATCACCTCGCAGTCCTCCCGCGCGAACGCCACCGCGAGCGGCAGACCGACATACCCCAGTCCAATGACGCCGACGGTTGTCATCCAGGGCGCCAGTGTAAGGCCTGCCCGGGACGGGCGGGCCTCGCCGCTCAGGCGCTGCCTGCCCGGGGGACGGGCAGGCCTCGCCGCTCAGGCGCTGGCGACGGTGGCGCGCAGGGCCTGGAGGTCCGCCTGCACCATTCGCTGCACGAGCTGCTCGAAGCTCATCCGCGCGCGCCAGCCGAGCTGCTCGCACGCCCTGCTCGGATCGCCGATGCTCGGGGTGGGCTCGCTGGCCCTCACGCGGTCCGCGTCGACGCGCAGATGGCGCTCGATGTCCAGATCCAGGCACGCGAACGCCGTCCTGGCCAGCTCGGCCACCGTGTGCGGCACGCCGCTGGCCAGGACGTAGTCGGCCGGCTGATCCTGCTGCAGCATCAGCCACGCCGCCTCGACGATGTCACCCGCGAAGGACCAGTCGCGTACGGCGTCCAGCGAGCCCAGCGTCAGCTCCTGCTGCAGGCCGAGGGAGATCGCCGCCGCCGCGCGCGTGACCCGGCGGGTCACGAACCGCTCGGGCCTGCGCTCGGACTCGTGGTTGAAGGCGATGCCCGAGCTCGCGTGCAGACCGTCGTGGGCGCGCAGCGCACCCACCAGCTCGTGCCCCGCCAGCTTGGCGATCGCATAGGGCGACGTCGGCCGGCAGGGCGTGTCCTCGCGCTGTGGGCTCTCGGGTGCCTCGCCGAAGATGGCACCGGAGCAGGCCACGAACACCCGCGTGTCGCGGTCGATCTCACGGACCGCCTCGAGGATCGCCGCACACGAGCCGGCGATCGCACGGATCGTCTCGCCCGGGCGCTCCCAGGAGGCGGGAACGAACGAAGGGGCGGCCAGATGGTAGATCTCGCGCGGACGCACCCGCGCGAGAGCGCCGTGCAGCGTCTCGGGCTCCAGCAGATCGCCCCGCACCAACTGGATCTGCCCCCGCAGATGCTCCGAGCAGCCGAGCGGGGCCCCCTCCTCGCCGCGGATCATGCCCGTGACCTTGTAGCCCTTCTGCAGCAGCAGCTCCGCCAGGAACGAGCCGTCCTGACCTGTGATGCCGGTTATCAGGGCGCTGGGGGACGAGGACACGTCCGGAGCCTACGTGCTCGGCGCAGCGGCGTCGCCGCCGCCGTAGACCCGCGCCAGCGCCCGCGCCACGACCTCGGGCGCGCAGCGCTCGCTCACGCGTCGCAGGTTTCGCTCACCCGCTCTTCGATCTCCGGCCAGGCGCGCGATCGCACCGGCCAGCGCCGGCGCGTCGCCCGCCGCCACGAGCGCCTCCGCCTCCAGCAGCTCCGGCAGAGCCCCCACGCGACTGCCGGCCACGGACAGCCCCGCCGCCATCGCCTCGGCCACCGCCAACCCGAACGTCTCCGCTGAGCGCGATGGAGCCAGCGCGATCGAGGCGCGCGCGCGCAGTCCCGCCAGCTCCTCCTCCCCCACCCGTCCGAGCAAGCGCACCGCGCTGCCCCGGGCGCGCTGTTCGAGCGCCGCCCGCTCGGGGCCCTCGCCGGCGACCACGAGGGGAATGTCCGCGATTCGGCAGGCGTCGATCGCGACGTCCACGCCCTTCTCCGGCGACAGGCGCGAGACGACCAGCGCGTAGGAGCCGTCAGCCACCTCGGCGCTCGCCGCCCGCAGGGGTGCGCGCACGGGTGGCGCCAGCACGTGCACGCGCTCCCAGGGCAGCGGCGCGCGCAGCTCGCGCAGCCGCTCGCGGGCGAACCGGGACGGGACGATCACCGCGTCCGCCTGTTCGGCCAGACGGCGCTGCCAGAGGGCCAGCGATGCGCCGTAGGCGGCCGCCTCGGGCAGGCTGCCACGGCAGTTCAGGCGCACGCCCGGGAGCGTGTCGCGGCCGCGACAGCGGGTGCATTCGGCGCCACGGGTGAAGCACACGCCGATGGCGCACACCAGGCGGTACTGGTGCAGGTGCAGCACCACCCGCGCGCCCGCCGCGCGCGCAGCCGCCAGCGCCCGCCAGCCGAGCGCGGGCTGGAGGTTGTGCGCGTGCACCACGCGCGCCCCGGTCAACCGCACCGCGCGGGAGACCTCCTCGGGGTGCAGGCCGCCGCGCAGCAGCCCGACGGCCGCGCGCCCTCTACCGAGCCCGGCGGAGTCGCGGCTCAACAGCTCGGCCGGCTCGCCGAGCTGTTCGCGCACGAGCCGCATCAGCTCCTCGACCACGCGCTCCTCCCCGCCGGTGGTGCGGTAGCGGTTGTGCAGGAACAGGACCACCAGCGCAAACCTAGACTGTCTGCGACATGAAGCCCGCGTCAATCGTGATTCCCACCCGCAACCGCCTCCCCTACCTGGAGGTGGCGCTCGCCTCGATCGCTCCCGCCGCCGAGCGAGCCGGCGCTGAGGTGCTGGTGATCGACGACGCCGGCGCCTCGCTGCAGGCACGCGAGCTCGCCGCCTCCTTCGGTGCGCGCTACGAGCCCCATCCGAGGCCGCTCGGCCTGAACGTGGCCCGCAATACCGGCGTCGAGCGCTCGGACGGGGAGCTGGTGGTGTTCGTCGACGACGACATCCGCGCCAGCGCGGGCTGGCTCGGGGCGCTGCTCGACGCCGCCCGGGAGCACCCGGACGTGGAGGTCTTCACGGGACCGGTGAGCGCTGTTCTGGAAGGCCGCCCGCCACGCTCCTGCGGGCGCGAGGCGCCGCCCGTCACGACCCTCGAGCTGGGCACGCTGGACACCGACGCGCGCTTCGCGTGGGGTGCGAACATGGCCATCCGCCGCCGCGCCCTGGAGCGCGTGGGCGCCTTCGACGTGTCGCTCAAGCACGGCGGCGACGAGCAAGAGTGGCAGGAACGCCTGCGCGCTGGGTCCCCAGGTGCCAGGGTGCTGTACGTGGCCGGCGCAGCGGTCGAGCACCGCCGTAGCGCGGCTGACGCGCGCCTGCGCTCGCTCTGCCGGGCCGCCCACCGACGGGGCCGCGCCGCCCGGCGCTTCGACGCGTGGCGCGGAGCAGCGCCCTCGCTCGCGCGGGAGCTGCTCACGCTCTCGGGCTGCCTGGGCCACGTCGCTCGACGGCGCTGCCCGGCCGGGCTGACGATGGCCGCACACAGCGCCGGGCGCGTGCGGGAAGCGGTGCGCGAACGCCGCCGCACGGTCGACGCCCCAGCGGCGGGCGAGGACTTTCTGTCGGGCACCAGCGGAACCGTGGGCGGACTCGACGCCGTGCGCCGCGGCGCACGGGACGAGGCGCTCAACGCCTGGGAGCTGGTGAGCGGCAGGCGGCTGCGCCTGGAGCATGCCGCGCGTCTGGCTCCGCCGAGACGACGGGTGCTCGCGCTCGGGATCGAGCGTCCCGAGCGGCGCGAGCTGGCGCGCGCGATCGCCGTCGAGCTGTCGCGCTCGCGCCACCAGGTCGAGCTGCACACCTGCGCACCGCAGGGGCGGGGCAAGTTCGAGAATCTCAACCTGCTGCTCACCGCCCACCCGCCGGACGGTTACGACTGGCTGCTGGTCCTCGACGACGACGTGGAGCTGCCGCGGGGCTTCCTCGACCGCTTCCTGTTCCTGTGCGAGCGTTTCTCGCTGGACCTGGCCCAGCCCGCCCACCGGCTGCACTCCCATGCCGCCTGGCCGGTCACGCGACGTCGCCCGGGAAGCGTGGTGCGCGAGACCTGCTTCGTGGAGATCGGACCCGTGACGGCATTCGCGCGCTCCACCTTCCCCGTCCTGCTGCCGTTCCCGCAGCTGCGGATGGGCTGGGGCCTGGACGTCCACTGGGCGGCGCTCGCGCGCGAGCACGGCTGGCGCTGCGGCGTGCTGGACGCCATCTCCATCCGCCACCTCGCCGCTCCCGCGGCCGCCGCATATCCGCGCGAGGCGGCCGTCGCGGAGGCGCGCTCGTTCCTCGCCCAACGGCCCTATCTGAGCGCCGCCGAGGCCGGGCGCACCCTGACGACGCACCGCCACTGGTGAGCAGCCCGCGCGGCCAGCCTCCGAAGGTCGCGGTCGTGGCCGAGTTCTACCCAAGCCGTCGCGACCCAGTGCTGGGAATCTGGGCGCACCGCCAGGCGCTGGCCGCACGCGACGCCGGCGCGGAGATACGCGTGCTGGTGCTGCACCGTCTCGTCCCGCCGCGCGCGTCGCTCGCCGCCGGTGCTGGCGGAGCGGGGAAGGCACTGGCCGGGCTCCTCCGCGAGCCGCGCCGGCAGGTCCGCGACGGCCTGCCGATCACCTACGTCCCCTTCCTCTCGCCGCCGCGCGAGGGCCACTACCCCGGCTGGGGAGCGTGGGCCGCCCCGACGCTGGCGCTGGCGCTGGCGCGCCTGGCCCGCTCGTTCCCGTTCGAGATCATCCACGCCCACAACGCAGTGCCCGCCGGCGACGCCGTCCGCCGGACTCATCCGCGCGCGCCGCTGATCGTCTCGGTGCACGGCGGCGACGTCCTCTACACGGCCGGGCGCGGAGAGGCCGGCGCGGAGGCGGTGGCACACGGTCTCGGCGCTGCCCGGCTGGTGCTCGCCAACAGCGAGGGCATCGCGGAGATGGCACGCGCGTGCGGCGCGGATCAGACGCGCGTGGTGCACCTCGGCGC
>CABDZA010000221.1_pt1 | contig 12359 bp, 12 predicted proteins | sample 3132091 | NCBI WGS metagenome assembly CABDZA01 (sample SAMEA5534339, study PRJEB31848) | metagenome | biome: tundra; feature: field; material: soil | place: USA | collected 2013-05 | depth 0.45 m
CCTCGGCGTCGTGCGTCACCAGCAGCACCGCCGCGTTGCGTTCGTGGGCGATCGAGCGCAACAGCTCGATCATCTCCTCGCTGCGAGCGCTGTCCAGGTTCCCGGTGGGCTCGTCGGCGAGGATCAGCTTTGGGTCACCCGCGAGCGCGCGGGCGATCGCCACGCGCTGGCGCTCGCCTCCGGAGAGCTCGTCCGGGGTGCGCTGCAGGCGCTCGCCGAGTCCGACCCGCTCCAGCCAGGGGGTCGCCCTGGACTGCGCCTCGCGCATGCCAATCCCGCCCAGCAGCAGCTTGATCGAGGCGTTCTCGATCGCCGAGACGCGGGGCATGAGGTGGAAATGCTGGTAGATGAAGCCAACGTCTTTGAGCAGGTAGTCGCACGCCTGGTTCTCGCTGAGCGAGGACAGATCGCGTCCGTCGAAGCGGATGGCGCCCTCGTCCGGATGCAGCAGCGCGGCGATCAGCAGCAGCAGCGTCGTCTTGCCCGAGCCGCTCGGTCCCAGCAGCGCGACCATTTCGCCCCGCTCGATCGCCAGGTCCACGCCGCCGACCGCGCGCACCTCCTCACCGGCTGCGCGGTAGTGCTTCACCACCCTCTCCAGCTGGAGCATCCCCCGCGTCTACTCCATTGGCGGGGATCGGAGCCCGCTCGCGCCGGGGGAGCGCATCAGGCCGAGCGGCGCAGCGGAACGACCGGTGCGAGCTCGCGTGACGGGCCGCCGTGCAACTCACCTTCGCCGAGCGTGAGCGCGCGGGCTCCCGCGAGGCCCGTCGACTCTCCCGTGCTGGTCAGGACCGCCATGCCTTCGTTGGCGAGCGACAGCAGCATCAACAGGATGGCGTCGCGCGCGAGCACGTCCACGTCGATGGTGGGCTCGTCGATCAGCAGCGCCGTCGGCTGCAGCGCGATCGCACGGGCGATCGACACGCGCACGCACTCGGCCCAGTCCAGCTCGCCCGGCGTGCGGCCCGCACACTGCTCGGCGCCCGTGCGCTGGAGGGCCGCCCGGGCGCCGGTCGCGGCCCGCGCGACGGGCACGCCGCGAGCGAGCTGCACGACGATCAGATGATCGATCACCAGCCGGCCCTCACTGGGCCGGAAGGTCTTGCGGCAGTAGCCGATCTGCTCGCCCAGCGCCTCGCGGCCGCGGCCGCGGCCGCGCAGATCGTGGCCCGCGAAGCGCACGCTGCCGGCGTCCGGAGCCTCGATGCCCGCGGCGACCCGCAGCAGCGTCGAGCGGCCCGAGCGCCGCAATCCCCACACAGCCACCATTTCGCCCGCCTCGATCTCGAGCGAGACGTCGCGGAGCACCACATGCCTGCCGGGTCCGCTGCCGTAGGCCTTCTCGACGTGCTCCAACGCCAGCAGGCTCATCGCGGCGGCGTCCTGCCGGCGGCCAGCGCCTTGAACTCGCGACGGGCGTACTCGACCCACGGGAGCTTCGCTTCCAACGACAGGCGGCTCTCCTCCGAGACCAGCCGGGACGCCAGGCCCGAGATCGCATCCGGTGGCGGGTCGGCGGCGGTGGGGAGCGGTGCGCCGCCCGCCTCCTCCAGGCAGGCCTGTCCATAGCGCTCGATGATCTCCAACGCCATCTCAGGCTCCTGCGCGAACACGGCCAGCTGGCGGGCGAACAGCCGCGAGCGGCGAAGGTCCTCCTGGATCTGCGCTGTGAGACGCTGCTGGTAGCTGCGCACTCCCTCGACCGTCGCGCGGTAGCTCGGCTTTGGCTGACGTCCCGCGCGCGTCCCGGCGAGCTCTTCGATCATGCCCCTGCGCTGGAGCGTGTCCAGCGCCGTGTAGACGTATGAGACGCCGCTCAGGTGCAGCATTCCCGCGTAGGCGTGTTCGAACCTGTGGGCCAGCTCATAGCCATAGCTCGGTCGCTCGATCACCAGCCCGAGCAGCGCCCAGTGGACGGCCGACTGCATCGGCGCCGCATCCTTCTTGGCGGCCCGGGGAGCGGTCCCGGGGGCCGTCCCGCTCGGGGCTATCGCTCGGACTTCCATCTGAGGACACAGCCTAATTACAGTCGCGCGCGTGAGAAACCGGCGTTTCTAACTTTCGCGCGACGCAGGGACACGTCGAGGGCGGGCGCGCGCGGCTCGCAGAGCAGGCGGCGTATCTCATTCCTCCCGACAGTCAGGATCTAGAACATTCCATCGTCTGCCTTATCACGGGGCCCGGTGCGCGGCATCATTCTGATTGATGAACCCAGACGCAGATACGAGCTCGCGTCGGCTGCTGAGTGCCGACGGGACGCGCCCGCCGGGCCTCGACCGCGAGAGGATCGTCATCGAGCTCTCGCCCGCCCAGGTGGACCGGGTCGTGCGCGGCGCTGCCGAGGGCGGCAGCATGTCCGTGCTGATGTCCGGTCTGGACGACGTCCGCGAGGTGCTCGCGCGCGAGCCCCGCCAACTCGAGGACAGCCGGCTTTCGCGCTCGCTGCTAGCCGGGCTGTTGATGCTCGCCTCGTTCCCAGCCGACGGCAGCTACCTCGGCAACGCCGAAATAGCGCGCATGCTCGACATGAATCCCAACACCACCCATCGCTACGTCTCCACGCTGGTCGCCGTCGGGCTGCTCGAGCGCGACCCCACCACCCGACGCTACAGGCTCATCTGATGAACCGCTGCAGGCAGCCACGGGCCGTGACCGCCGAGATCGACGATGCGCTGGGCGTGGGCGGCCTGGAAGCCTCGGATCCCGACTACGTGGTGGTCAGCACGGTCGAGGATCTGGAGCGTGTGAGCGCCGACATCCTCGGTGAGCGCGACCGCCCGATCGTCGGGCTCACGCTGCGCCTGGACGGGCAAGAGCCGGTCCTCCGCTCGACCGATATCCGCGTGGTGGTCGGCGCGGGCATACGCATCTACCTGATCGCCGAGGCGGATCTGCTGCGCGGATTGCGCGAGCTGCTCGGCTCGCGGCTCAGGCTCGACGGCGGCGCAGCGCGCATCTGGTGGCCGGGCGCCAGCGCCCGCTGCGACCCTGCCGATCACCCGGTGGTGGTCGCGCTCGACGGCGAGGACTACCCCGACACGCTGGCCGAGTTCGCCCAGGAGTTCGACCTCAGCCGTCCGCACGTGCGCAGCCGCGTGCGCGTGATCGAAGACGCAGGGCGTTCCTCGAACACGAGATCGCACGCGTCCAGGACCACAACCGCCGGGCCCACGAGCGGCTCCGCGACGCACAGATCGAGTCCCACCGGCTGCGAACGCGCGCTGAAGTCGCCGAGGCGAGCCTCGCGGCCGCTCGCCCTCGCACGGATCACGACTGAGTCTCAGGCGCCGCCGTAAGCGCTCGGCGCGGGTGGATCCTGGCGCACGCCCGCCAGGAGCGCCAGCAGCTGGGGCCCGGTGGTGCCGCCGAGCACGCGCAGGCGGTGCAGGCGGTAGCGGTCGTCGCCGGGGTGCGCCCAGCCCGGGACGACCGTGGTCGAGCCCGTGTAGCCGGCCGCGCGGACCGCCGCCACCACCGTCGGGTCATAGTGGCCGGACGGGTAGCAGAACCAGTTGACGGGGACGTGGAAGCGCTGCTGGAGCACTCCCCTGGCGACGGCCACCTCGTAGTGCAGCTGCGTCGCGTCCAGGCTGATCAGATCGGCGTGGCTGAAGCCCTGCGTGTCAAGCTCCCAGCCGGCGGACAGCAGGCCGCGGATCTCCTGCTGTCCGATGCCTCCCTGTGAGGGAGGCAGACCGGTGAGCTGGAGGTTCTCCTCGCCGACCCAGCCCAGGCGGCGCAGGATCGGCAGCGCCTGCGTGAACTGAGATTGATAGCCGTTGTCAAAGCTGACCACGATCGGCCTGCCCGCGCCCAGCGGCGCGCCGCCTCGCCAGTAGGCAGCCATCTGGTCGAGCGTCACCGCGTGCCAGCCCGCGTCCTTGAGCGCCTGCATCTGTTCCGCGAGCTCCGCCGGCGCGACGTACAGACCCGGGAACGGCGCCCCCGCGGGGGCGGCGGCGATCACGTGATACATGAGTATCGGCACCAGCTCGGTGCCCGGCGGGCCCGTCCTGGTGCTCGCCCCGCTGGTGCTCGCGGAGGCGCCGCTGCGCGTGTGTGCGCCCGCCGCGCGCGCACCGTGCGAGACGGCTCCATGCGGAGCGCTGGAGGAGCTTCCACCCGCGCGAACGGCCACCAGCGCTACGACCGCCCCCACCGCCAGCGCTGCGATCGATGCGGCTGCTCGGTGTCGGCGGCGGCGAATCGAGCGCCGGCTCGCCTCACGCCTGGCGCGCCGCGTGTCAATGTCCATCTGGCTCGCCGGGTGTGCGGCCGTGAGACGTTGGGCTCATGGTGGGCGAAGGATAGCCGGCACCAACGAGATCCAGTCTCTTATAAGATCTGATCTCGTTTATGGCCATCCATCTGCGTGCTCCACTTCTCCTGGCCGGGCTCGCGGCCGCGGCATCCGTGGCGGGGTGCGGGCGCTCGGGTCCAGCGCCGCTCGCCGCCGGCGGGTCCTCCGGCGGCTCCGGCCAGGCCAGGTTCGAGGTGGTCGCCGCGGAGAACTTCTGGGGGGGCATCGCCGGTCAGCTCGCCGGCGCCAAGGCCACCGTGCGGAGCATCGTGATCGATCCGAACGGGGACCCGCACAGCTACCAGCCCTCCGCACAGGACGCCCGCACGATGGCGAACGCCAGCGTGGCCATCGTCAACGGCGTCGGCTACGACAGCTGGGCGCAGCAGCTGCTGCAGGCGAGTCCCGCGGCCGGACGCGAGGTTCTGAACGTCGGCGATCTCCTCGGGCTCGGTGCGGGGGCCAACCCCCACCGCTGGTACTTCCCGGCCGACGTCCGCACGGTGGCTCGCCGGATCGTGGCCGACTACGAGCGGCTCGACCCGTCGGACACGGCCTACTTCGCCCAGCGCGAGCGCGCCTTCGAAGTCCACGGCCTCGCGCGCTACGACCGGCTGCGAGCGGAGATTCGCGGGCGGTACGCGGGCGTCCCGGTCGGCTACAGCGAGAGCATCTTCCAGGGCCTCGGCGAGGACCTGGGGCTCCGCTTGATGACCCCGTACAGCTTTGCCAAGGCGATCTCCGAGGGCACCGACGTGACCGCGCACGACAAGGAGGCGGTGGACGCGCAGGCTCAGTCTCGCCAGATCAAGGTCTGGATCTACAACAGCCAGAACGTCACGCCGGACGTGCAGCGGATCGAGGAGATCGCCCGCCAACGCCACATCCCGATCGCGACGGTCACCGAGACCCTCACGCCGGCGTCCGCGAGCTTCGAGCAGTGGCAGGACGCCGAGCTGGAAGGGCTGCTGCGGGCGCTGCATGAGGCGACCGGGAGATAGCGTGGCGGACGCTCACGAGATCGCCGAGCCGGGCGGCGGCACAGCTGCAGTCGAGCCGATCGGCCTCACCGGCCAGCCGTCCACGTGGGCCCAGCGGGCCACGCAGGGGCTCGCGCAGGCCGGCTATCGCCGCGGCGGCGCGCGCCGCGCGATCCTGGAGCTCCTCGGCGAGCAGGAGTGCGCCCTGTCCGCCGTGGAGATCCAGCGCGAGCTGAGCGCCCGCAACCGCGAGGTCTCGCGCGCGAGCGTCTACCGCGTGATGGAGGAGCTCGAGCAGCTCGGGTTCGTGCAGCGCGTGGAGTTGGGGACGGGGGTCGTTCGCTTCGAGCCCGCGCGACACGGGCCGGGGCATCACCACCATCTCCTGTGCGACCGCTGCGGACGCCTGCAGCCGTTCGCAGACGACGGCCTGGAGCGCGCCATCCGCTGCGTCAGCGAGCGCCTGCCGCTGCGCGTCTCAGAGCACGAGATCGTGATCCATGGCGCCTGTGAGCGTTGCTCGCAGGAAGATCGATCCGCCACGGCGCCCGTCTCCGAGGGTGCCCGCGAGCGCGCTCGCGGGCACCGGGCGATCAGTCGCCGCTGAGGTTCGGCGGCAGCTGCTGCCCTGCTGGCGGCGGGTCGTCCATCAGCAGCTGCGGAACCGTCACCAGGTGAAAGCCGCGGGCGCGCAGAGCGCGGATGATGATGGGGAGGGCCGCGATCGTCTGTTCGCGCGCGCCGCCCGCGTCGTGCATCAAGATGATGGCGCCCGGATGCGCGCCCGCGAGTGCGCGTTCGACGATCACCGAGACGCCCGGCTGCCGGTAGTCGTCGGTGTCCACCGACCACAGCACCATCAGCAGGTGAAGCGCGCGCAGCTCGCGCAGCGTGTTGGCGTTGAACGAGCCGTATGGCGGGCGGAACAGCAGCGGCCGGCGCCCGCCGAGCAGTTCGATGCGGGCGATCTGTTCGAACAGCTGTTCGTGCTGGTCGTGCAGGGAGAGGCTGGCCAGCATCGGGTGCGTCTGAGTGTGGTCCCCGATCACGTCGCCGTCTTCGATCTCCCGCACGGTGGAGGCGCTGAAGTAGCGCAGCATCTTGCCGATGGCGAAGAACGTGGCGTGAACGTGGAAGCGCTCGAGCACGCTCAGGACGCCAGGGGTGTAGGGGCCGGGGCCGTCATCGAAGGTCAGCGCGATGTCGCGCCCGCGGGTCCCGCCCTCTCTGACGAACGGGGTGTACGAGCGCACCGCCCCCACCGCCGCGCCCTGGTCGTTTTCGGGACCGCTCGGCGGACGGGTCAGCGCCAGGTGCGCGCCCGCCCGTGCGGTCGAGGCGAAGCCCGGGCGCCCGTGGTGGGAGCCCGACGCGCTCGCCACGATCACGGCGATCACGGCCACCAGCACCACGCCCGCCCCGACCCTGCGCCTGCGGATCTGCGTACGCCGCGCCAGCTCGCCCGCATCGGCCGCGACGGAGCCCGGCGGCGCAGCGGCCGGGGAGGACTCCGGGGCGACGCCGGCCGGGGCGGGCGGCGTGGTTCTGCGCACCTTGCGCTCATCCTCCCAATCCCAGTTCCAGCGGCGGGTCATGCGCAGATGCTAGACGTCGCTCTGACGGGTAGAGCTGCCTGGCGCGGGCGGGCGGCTCAGCCGCCGCCGTAGGCGACCACCAAGTCGGTCGCCACGCCCGCGAGGAAGCCGGCGGCCATCAGGTACAAGCCGAACGTGTGATGCCCATAGCGGCGCATTCCCGTCCAGATCTCTCCGATCACGTACAGGACCGCGCCGCCGGCGAGCGCGTAGAACATCAGCTCTAGCGGTTCGGAGCTGACCTGGTAGCCGACGATCGTGCCGAGGAACGTCGGCCCGCCGCCGATCAACCCGGCGAGTCCCAGCCACTTCCACGACGGACGCGCCCCGCCCAGCGGGCCGACGATCCCGAAGCCCTCGGTCGCGTTGTGCAGTCCGAAGCCGATGATCAGCACCGTCGCCAGTCCGATCGCGCCGGCTTTGGCCGACACCCCGATCGCGAGGCCCTCGGCGAAGTTGTGCAGGCCGATCGCCGTGGCGATCACCATGCCCGTCTGCAACGCGCGACGCCTGCTTTCCTCGGCGCCCGCCTGCGCCCGCGCGAGCTGCTCCGAGCCGACCACCACGGTCGCGTCGCCACCGGCGATCGGAGCGGGCGCGGCTCGTCGTGGGCGCAGCCTGCGCTCGACCGCCGAGATGCCGGCGGTCCCGATCGTGAAGCCGATCGCGAGCAGGGCGAACAGGCCGAGCACGTGACCGAAGCCGCTGGTGTGGCCCTTGAAGTGCGCCAGCCCCGTTTCGAGGATCTCCTCACCGTGCTTGGTGACGTCCATGAAGATGAACGCCAGGATCCCCACCGAGAACATCGCCAGGCCCACCCGCAGGCGGTCGTCCACCCGCTTGACCCGGCCCAGCGGCAGGCCGATGAAGATCGTCAGCCCGGCGATCGCGCCCAGCGCGACTGTCTCGGAGAAGCCCATCTGTACCTTTTTCTTGCTCGGGGGAGTCCCGTCCAGGTCGGTCGGTCGGTCGATCCTAGTTAGGGCTGCCTAATTTCTACCACACAGGTCGGGATTGAGGCGGCAGACGCCGTCCGCCGCCAAATACGTGAGAATCCGCGTATGCACGTCACCGCCAAGGCGGACTACGCCGTGCGAGCCGTCGTCGAGCTCGCCGCCAGCACCCAGCAAGCGCCCCGCAAGGTCGACGAGGTGGCCCAGGCGCAGGGCATTCCGGTGTCCTTCCTGGAGAACATCCTCACGCAGCTGCGCTCATCGGGGATCGTGCGCAGCCAGCGCGGGCCGGAGGGTGGCTACTGGCTGGCCAAGCCCGCCGAGGAGGTCACCCTCGCGCACATCATCCGTGCGGTCGAGGGTCCGCTGGTCGGCGTGCGCGGGCAGCGCCCCGAGGAGATCGAGTACGTCGGCTCGGCGGAGGCGCTGCAGAGCGTGTGGGTGGCGCTGCGCGCCAACCTGCGCAAAGTCCTCGAGCACGTGACCGTCGCCGACGTCGCCGCGGGCAAGCTGCCCAAGGACGTGCTCGCGCTGACCCGCGAAGAGGAGGCCTGGCAGACCCGCTAGCGCACAACGGAGCAGTGCCTTCGCGTGTGCGCGCCCGCACACACGCGAAGGCACTATGTTGGCTACGCTGTCAAGCATCGGTCAGGGCCGCTGTCAATGGCTCCAGAGCCGTCATCCCGTTCCCTCACCCCCTCCGGCGCAGCCGTCACCCAAAGGAGACACCGCTCGATGTCAGCCCCACCCTCAGCCGTTTCGTCCGCCCCGACGTCCGTCAGCGCCGGGAACACAGACGCCGCGGAGGCGGCCGTAGAGGCGATCACGGGCGCCGCCAACCAGGACGTCACGTTCTCGCTCGAGCTGACCCAGGACCAGAAGGACATCCGCGACTGGGTCCACGGCTTCGCCGCCGACGTGATCCGCCCGGCGGCGCATGAGTGGGACGAGAAGGAGCAGACCCCTTGGCCGATCATCCAGGAGGCCGCCAAGATCGGCCTCTACGGCTTTGAAGGGCTCGCGCAGTTCTTCGCCGACCCCACCGGCCTGACGATGCCGATCGTCAACGAAGAGCTCTTCTGGGGGGACGCGGGCATCGGCATGTCGATCATGGGCACCGCGCTCGCCGTGGCCGCCATCTTCGGGCAGGGCTCCGGCGAGCAGATCGGCGAATGGATCCCGCGCTGCTTCGGCACGCAGGATGACGTCAAGGTCGCTGCGTTCTGCGCCTCCGAGCCCAACGCCGGCTCGGACGTCTCGGGCCTGCGCACGCGTGCCAAGTTCGACGAGGCGACGGGCGAGTGGGTCATCAACGGCCAGAAGGCGTGGGCGACCAACGGGGGCATCTCCGACGTCCACGTGGTGATCGCGACCGTGGACCCCGAGCTCCGCTCGAAAGGCCATGCCGCGTTCGTCGTGCCCATGAGTGAGGCCAAGGGCATCTCGCAGGGCTCGAAGGTCTCCAAGCACGGCCTGCGCGCTTCGCACACGGCGGACGTCTTCCTGGATGACTGCCGCGTGCCGGCCGGCTACGTGCTGGGCGGCAAGGAGAAGCTGGATGAGCGGATCGCCCGCGTGCGCGAGGGCAAGAAGGGCAACTCGCAGGCCGCCATGCAGACGTTCGAGTCATCGCGCCCCACCGTCGGCTCCCAGGCGCTGGGGATCGCGCGTGCCGCCTACGAGTACGCCCTCGACTACGCCAAGGAGCGCGAGCAGTTCGGCCGCAAGATCATCGAGAACCAGGCCATCGCGTTCACGCTGGCGCGGATGAAGATGGAGATCGACGCCGCGCGCCTGCTGGTCTGGCGCGCTTCGTGGATGGGACGCACCCAGGTTCCGTTCGAGAACGCCGAGGGCTCGATGAGCAAGCTGAAGGCCGGCGAGGTGGCCGTGTGGGCGACCGAGCGCGCCATCCAGATCCTCGGCGGCAACGGCTACACGCGCGAGTTCCCCGTCGAGCGCTGGCACCGCGACGCGAAGATCTACGACATCTTCGAGGGCACCGCAGAGATCCAGCAGCTGGTGATCGCCCGCGCGATCTCGGGCATGCACATTCAGTAGGCCCGGGTCGGGCGGTCCGTCCCCTCTCGCTTGCGCCGCCGCAACCGGGCGGTGGCCGGCACCCGCGAGCGGGCGCTCCTACCAGGCCTGTCCGGCGCCGCAGTTGGGGCAGGCCACGGTGGTGGACACGGAGGCGCGGAACAGATAGCCGCATTCGCAGCTGTAGGAGGCCTGGTCCACCGGGCCTCCGGACTCGCGGACGCGCTGCACCGCCGGGTCGCACGCACGCGGGAGCGGCTGGGCTGGGGCACCGCGCCGGCGGGGCAGCCGCCGCGGGTGGCGCCGATCGCCAAGGGGATGAAGAAGCCCTGTTCTCATGATCCGCTACCCCCTAGAACGCCATCCACGTCAAAAGGTTTCGCCTCGACGCCTAAAGGCTTCGCGACGCAGTGCCGTTTTCCTCGTCCAAGGCCCGCGCAGCGCCCCCGAGTCCGACACAGCACAGCGGCCACGGCAGCAGCGGGCGTTTGAGATACTTGCTGGCGATGAACCCCGCGCGTAAGCGAACGGTGCGCCTGGTTGTGGCGCTGAGCGCGGCCGTGGTGCTGGCGAGCGCGCTGATCTACACCAGCTTCAGCGCCGCCAGCCCGGCTCTGACGCCGAGCCAGCTGGCCCGCCAGGCCCAGCCCGGCCGCAGCTACCAGGTCACCGGCAAGGTCGCCCAGGGCTCCGTGCACCGCGGCGGGTCGGTGCTCTACTTCAGCGTGGAGGATCGCGCCGGCGGGACCACCATCCCGCTCGCCTACACGGGAACCGTGCCCGATCCCTTCCGCGAAGGCCGCGAGGTGATCGTGACCGTCGAGAAGCAGGGCGGACGGTTCGTGGGCGAACGCAACTCGCTGATCACCAAGTGCCCGTCCAAGTACAAGACGGCCCCCGCCGGCCAGAAGCAGAACTACTGAGTGCCCCGTTTCGCGGCACAAAGCGCCCGCTCGGGTCCTGAAGGCTGATGGCCGGCCTCGGGTTCGCGTGCCTGCTGCTGGCGCTCGCCGTGTGCGTGTACGGCATCGGCGCATCGCTCTACGGCGTGCGCAGCGGACGCGTCGAGTTCTCGGCGTCCGGGCGCCGCTCGGTGTATGCGCTGGCGGGCATCCTCACGGTCGCCTTCGCCGTGCTGGAGGTGGCGTTCCTGAGCAACGACTTCACCTTCAACACCGTGGCCGACACCTCCAGCCGGACCACGCCGACGTTCTACCGCGCCGCCGCCGTGTGGTCCTCCCAGGAAGGCTCGCTGCTGCTGTGGGCGTGGCTGCTGTCGCTGTGGTCGAGCCTCGCGCTGTTCCTGACGCGCAAGCGCATGCGCGACGTCGCCGCCTACGCGACCGCGATCCTGCTCGGCTTCGGCGGCTTCTTCATCTCGCTGATGGTGTTCTACGCCAACCCGTTCGCCACCACCCGCCCGGCGCCGGCCGAAGGCGTGGGGCTGGATCCGCTGCTGCGCTTCCCCACGATGATGATCCACCCGCCGATGCTCTACTCGGGCTACACGCTGTGCACGATCCCGCTGGCCTTCGGCATGGGGGCGCTGCTGGCTCGCAGGGTGGACGCCGACTGGATCAAAGCGATCCGCCGTTTCGCCTTCGCCGCCTGGCTGTTCCTCGGCGTGGGCATCCTGCTCGGCGCGCGCTGGTCCTACTCCGAGCTCGGCTGGGGCGGCTACTGGGGCTGGGACGCCGTGGAGAACGCCTCGCTGATGCCGTGGCTGACCGGCACCGCCTTCCTGCACTCGCTGATGATCCAGGAGAAGCGGGGGATGCTGAAGGTGTGGAACGTCTCGCTGGTGCTGGCCACCGGCACGCTGGCGATCATGGGCACGTTCCTCGTGCGCAGCGGGGTGCTCAACTCGATCCACGCGTTCGGCGGCGCCACGCTGGGCGTGCCCTTCGTCTCGCTGATCGCCGTGCTGATCGCCGGCTCCATCTACCTGATCGTCTCCCGCCGCGACATGCTGCGCTCCGAGCACCGCCTGGACTCGCTGCTCTCGCGCGAGTCGATCTTCCTCGCCAACAACCTGGTGCTGGTGGGGCTCTGCTTCGTGATCTTCTGGGGCACCTACTTCCCGCTCATCTCCGAGGCGCTCAACGGCCAGGAAGCGTCCGTCGGCCCGCCCTGGTTCGACCGCTACACGGTGCCGCTGGCGCTGGCGCTGGTGCTGCTCAGCGGCATCGGACCGGTGATCGCCTGGCGCCGCGCGACGCTGGCCAACGCGCGCCGCAACTTCCTTGCGCCCCTCGCCGCCGCGATCCTCACGCTGCTCGTGCTGCTCTTTGTTGGGCCCGCCCACCCCGCGCACAAGCCGTTCGCCATCGCCATGTTCTGCTGCGCGGGCTTCGTATTCGGCAGCATCGGCCAGGAGTTCTTCCGCGGCGTGCGCGCGCGGCGCGCGATGGCCGGCGAGGCGCTGCCGCGCGCGCTGGCGGCGCTCGTGCAGCGCAACCGCAGACGCTACGGCGGCTACGTCGTGCAC
>CABDZA010000222.1_pt1 | contig 12153 bp, 9 predicted proteins | sample 3132091 | NCBI WGS metagenome assembly CABDZA01 (sample SAMEA5534339, study PRJEB31848) | metagenome | biome: tundra; feature: field; material: soil | place: USA | collected 2013-05 | depth 0.45 m
CTCCGGGCGCCTCGCCCCTCCCTGAGTAGTAGTCATCGCCACCGCCCGCGACCTGCCGCTCGTAGTAGCGGTGCTGACCGAGGGCGATCTTGCCGATGGAGAGCATCTCCATCGGCAAAATAACAAAGACAGCACTATCCAGTGCAACTGTGTGCTGCGAAAGCGGAGCGCAGCGACGCAGAGCGGCAGGGAAGCCCTACGGGGTGTCCGGAAGCCTCGTAGGGGGCTCGGGCGGAGGTGGGACGAGCGCGGCCCGGGACCGGTGTGCGAGCCTGTGGCCGAGGTTACGGCCGGGTGCCTGACGGCTCGATCGAACGGGGCGGTCGCGGGCGGTAGGCGTGGCTGCGCAGCGGGTCGCCTATCCGCGCCGGGGCGCAGGGCGTGCAGGCTCGTCACCGCTTTCGGGTGTGGCGAGCTCTCGCTCGAAGTCGTCGAGCAGCCGAAAGACGTCTGGCGTCTCCCACACGCGGCCCCATCTCTTGGCGTTCAGGCGCTTCAGTATTCCGGCGGCCTCAAGCGCGCGAACGGCGTTGTCGGCGGCTGTGTTGCTGACGCTAGCCATCTCTGCGGCTCGCGCGATGGTGATGATCGGCTCGGCGGGTAGCTGTGCGGCGATCCGGCGGGAGCTTGCATCTGAGCGCGGGCTGCCGAGCGCGACGAGCCATCGCTCGTAGAGCTCCTCGACCCGGGCGGCGAGTGCCCTGGCCTTTCGAGCGGCCGACATCGTGGCGAGGGCAAAGAACACGAACCAGTCGGCTGCGTCTTCGAATCGATACTCCTCCAGACCGCCCACGTATTCCTGGGCGCGGGTGGCGAGCACCAGGCTGATGGGCGGGAGGACCGTGCGCGCGAGCTGCCTGCGGCGGTAGATGACGTGGATGAGACAGCGTCCGGCGCGGCCGTTGCCGTCGGAGAACGGATGGATGGTCTCGAACTGGGCGTGCGCTATCGCCGCCTGCATAGCCACGGGCAGGTCGTCGCGGTTGATGAACGTCACGAGGTCAGCGAGCAGATCGGGAACGTTCTCAGGAGGGGGCGGGATGAATTCGGCGCCCTTCGGGCTGAATGCGCTGCCGCCGACCCAGTTCTGCTCCTGGCGGACGATGCCTCCGAGATGCTCATCGCGGGTGGACCGAAGAAGCGTGCTGTGGATCTCCAACAGGTCCTCGAGCTCGAAGTCACGTGGCTCAGAGGCGAGCGCGATCGCGGACTGCATCGCTCGAACGTTGCCGACGATCTGCCGTGCAGTCTCGTCGCCGCCGACGCCGGCCGCCGCTCGTGCGAGCCGCCTCTGCCCCATCACCAGTCCCTCGATCCGGCTGGAACCGACCGACTCCTGGCGCAGCAACTGGCGCGACAGGGCCTCAAGGCTGGCAAGGCGCGGCGCGTGCTCGTTAAGGTCGCGCACGGCAGCGTCCGCCTCGGCGAGCGCCGCAGCGACACCTCCGGTGAGCGGCGGGTCCCAGTCCGCGACCGACGCAGGCACCAAGCAATCGATCACCTGGGACGTGCGATGACGCCGGCTTCCACCAAGTTCCCTCGTCGGCTGCCACGTGCGGCGCTCGAAGGATCCCCGCGAAGGTTGAAGCGCTCCTGGCATAATCCAACGTTAGCCGCTAAGCTTGGAAAGTGGCGTTTGGATTCCAACCTTGCGGAGCCGGCCGCGAAACGGTCGACGCAGACGTACGTCCACCGGTCAAGCGGCGTCGATCGTGTAGTTCATTGCCCGGTAGGCCTTCGCTCGCTTGGCGAACATGCGGCGAAGCACGGGGACACCGACGTCGACGTAGTCGTAGATTCGGGGCTCCTTATTGTCGGGGTGAGCGCGATGAAGACGGCCTGCGTACTGCACGACGGTGCCCTTCCACGCGACGGGCATGGCGAGCAGAAGGACATCGAGACGCGGATCGTCAAAGCCCTCGCCGATGAAACGCCCAGTGGCGAGCACGAGGCGCGGCTCGCTTTCTGAGAGCTCGCTCAGGCCGGAAAGCGCATCGCGGCGCCGGCGCGGCGTGACTCCCCCGTGGAGCACCGCGAGATCGGGAACGTCAGTGCGCAGGCGCTCGGCGAGGCGCTCCAGGTGCTCGCGGCGCTCGGTCAGGACGAGCGGCGCGTAGCCCTTCTCGAGAAGCGCAAGGGTGTCACTGGCGACGAGCTCGATCCGCTGCTCGTCTGCGGCGAGCGCTGAGTAGAGCTCTTGGATGCCGGGTTCTGGCGGGAGGCCGGCCGGGTCGAACGCCGTGTCGCGTCGGATCACGTGTAGCGGCCGGGACGCCGCGGTCCCCGTGTCGATCGTGTGACGAACGGGCCCACATTGCATTGCGATGATCGGCTGGTGGCCGTCTCGGCGATATGGCGTCGCGGTCAGGCCGGTGACGTAGCGCGCCGGGCAGGAGCCGAGCAGGCGCTCGATCGACACGGCGCCCACGTGGTGGCACTCATCGATGACGACATGGCCGTATTGCCTGAGCGTGTCGGCGTCGAGCGAGGAGCGCGACAGGCCCTGCACGGTGGCTATGTCGATCAGACCGGACGGCTGGCCGTGCTTGCCTCCGAGCGTTCCGACGGTCGCCGGGCCAAGGTTCAGGAACTCTCGCAGACGTGCGGCCCACTGCTCGACGAGCGGCTTGCGGTGCACGAGTATCAGCGTCGAACGATCGCGCGAGGCGATCGCGGCGATCGCCATGACGGTCTTGCCGGCGCCCGGTGGCGCACACAGCACACCGATGTCGTGAGCAAGCAGGTCCGCGAGGGCCCGCGTCTGCTCGCTGCTCAGCTCGCCCGTGAAGCTAGCGCGAAGGGCGCTGCCCGATGAGCGCTCGTCTGTCATCACAAGCTCGATTCCGAGCTCGCCCAGCAACGATCGCGCGCCGTCAAGCGTGCCCCTAGGTAGCGCGATGTGCAGCGGGAGATCCTCGAAGCATGTGATGAGACGCGGCGTTTGCCCAGTCGATAGCCGCATCGCCTGCCGCTCGGCGAACATCGGGTTCGCGAACACTGCCAGCCGCCTGAGGGCATCGATGAGCACGGTCGGAAGTCCGTCACGCTCGATGTACAGACGCTGAGCCAGGGTCGCCGTGACGGTCGCCGGCAGTACGACGTCTCGGAGGCGGGCGCGCAGCGGCCTCGCCGGCTTCCACGGTGCCCTCATGTCAAGATCGGCGCGCGTGAGCTCGAGCGCCGTGCCCTCGCTCCGCGCATCGGCGACGAGCTCCTCCAGCTGTCCAGCCGAGATGCGCAGCACCGACGCGAGGAACGCCCACTGATCCGCGTACGGCTCCATGTCGTCGTCCAGGAAGAGCGTGTTCCCGCTCTCGCGCGCCGTGTGTTGAAGCGGAAGGGCGATCAAGTTGCCGAAGCCGCCAGCCGGCAGAGTGTCCTGGCTGGGAAACAGACGGTCGTAGGAATCCATGCGAAGGGTGGAGCTCCGCTGCATCGCCCTCGTCAGCAGGAGCTCGCCGAGTGCTCGCGCCGATGACGCGGGCACCGCGGACGTGAAGAAGAACCAAACGTGCGCGCCGGCACCGGAACGCGACCGCTCGACGGCGGGCCGAAGTCCGACCTCCTCGCAGGTGCATCGGAGTGCGCCGACATCCTGCGGCCAGGAGTCACCATCGAGGTCGATCGCGAGCAGCCAACAGGTCTCATCAGCGAGCAGCGGATAGATGCCGGCGACCTGGCGGCCATGAAGATGCGCGAGCATCTCCCCCGCCTCCGGGGCCACGAACGCCTGATTCGGACACGCCCCGCAGCGGACTCGCGGCTTCTCGCAAACACCCCTTCTCCACTCGTTCGCGCAGCGCGGTGCGTATCCCGCTCGCTGCCTGGCCGTGTTCTCCCAGCGGACGGCGAACAGACCCTCACGGCCGCGAAAGAGCGAGCGGAACAGCTCGACCTTACGAGCCGCAGACCAGTCCGAAGATGCGTCCCCAGCCGCAGAGACCCCGACGGGTCCATCCCTCTGCTGGCGGCCCAGCGCGGCAAGGCGCTTAACCGCGACAGCTCGTCGAGCGTCGAGGTCAGCTATCTCGGCCTCAACGTCGGCTATCGCACGCTCGAGATCCTGGGCAGCCATGCGCCCAATTCTGCTCCGACCCCCGGCGGCCACGTTCGCCGTCTCAGGTACGCCCCCGTCGACGCTTGTCGAGTCAGGGAGCGCGAGGGTGGCGACGCGCTGGCGGCGCTCTCGGAGGGCCGCCAGCTCGTCGCGGCATTCGTTCCGCTTGCGTCGAGCCCGCTGCTCCCGCCCCCAACCGGCGAACCGGCGCACGAGCAGTCGCAAGCCTGACCTAACCCTGAGCACTCGGGTGCCCGGAAATCGGCAGCATCTCGACCGATCCTGAGCGCTCGGCGGAGTCGGCCACGCGCACGGTCCCCCTCCCATGTGGTACTCCGAGGTGGTACTCTCGCTCGCTTACCACCGTTCCGCGGTCCGCTGAGCGAACCCGAGACCCGCTCATTTGCAGGCATTTTCTGTGAAGCGGATGAAGGGATTCGAACCCTCGACCTTCGCCATGGCAAGGCGACGCTCTAGCCAGCTGAGCTACATCCGCGAGGTACGCTCATTCTAGCCTCCGCCGCCACGGGGCGTCCACGGGAGCCGGGAGCCGCTCAGAGTGGCCGTCGCGCGCGCACCTGATAGACGGCCGTGAGCGCCGTATCGAAGCCGTGCCGGGCTGCGCGCAGATACAGCCGCCAGACGCGGGTGCGCTCGACGCCCGCCAGCCGCTCCGCCGCCTCCAGGCGCTCGTCCAGGTGCCGCGCCCAGTGGCGCAGGGTCTCCGCGTAGTCCTCGCGGAAGCCCTCCACGTGCTCGGTGTGAAAGCCCGCGCGCTCCAGCGCCAGCTGTACGCGGGACAGCGGCAGCGGCTCGCCGTCGGGGAACACGTAGCGCGTGGAGAACAGATCCTCGAGCGGCTCCGCCGCGGGGTCGAGCGCGGCGATCGCGTGATTCAGCAGCAGCCCACCGGGCCGCAGCAGCGCGAACAGCGACCGCCCGTACACGTCGATCTGGCTGTCACCCACGTGCTCCGCCATGCCGATGCTGGCTATCGCGTCTAATGAGGAGCGCTCGAGCGTGCGGTAGTCCGCCACGCGGATCTCCACCTGCTCCTCCAGGCCCGCCTCTGCGACCTTTGCCCGCGCGAGCTCCGCCTGCGGCCCGGAGAGGGTGATGCCGAGGACGTTCACGCCGTGCTCGCGCGCAGCGTGGATGGCGAAGCTGCCCCAGCCGCAGCCCACGTCCAGCACCCGCATCCCCGGCGCCAGCTCCAGCTTGCCCGCGACCATCTCCAGTTTGGCGCGCTGGGCATGTGCCAGCGTCTGCGCCCCATGCGAGAAGATCGCGCAGCTGTAGGTCATGGACTCGTCCAGGAACAGCGCGAAGAAGTCGTTGCCGACGTCATAGTGGTAGCGCACCGCCGCCGCGTCGCGCTCGGTGCTGTGGCGCGGTCCGCGCAGGACCAGCTCGAGGCTGGGGCGGCGCGGCAGCCCGCCCGGCGCCGCCGCCGCGGCCATCGCCAGCCCCAGGCGCGCGCGCTCGGCCAGGCTGAGCTGTGGCGGCTCCCAGGAGTCCACCACCTGGAACGCGCCGTCGAGATCGTCAACCGCCAGCGAGCCATCCACATAGGCGCGACCGATGCCCAGCGTCCCTGGTGCGGAGAGCAAGTGCGCGAGCGCCGCCGGCCGGCGCATGAAGAACGTGGGCGCCTGCGCCACCGTGGCCGGGACGGTGCTGCCGTCCCAGAAGCGCACGTTGAAGGGCCGCGACGGGAGGAGTCGCCGCAGCTCGCGGCTGAGGGGAGCACTTGCGCGGAACAACGCCACGCGCCCTACCATCGCAGATGGTCGCTAGCCCTTGAAGGTCGAGCGCCCCACATCGCCGAACGGCTCGTCGCGCTCGCGCACCGCCTCGCGGAACCCCGCCTCCGCGGCGCGCTGCTGGAAGGCATAGCCCTCGGGGGTGTGGCGGGTGATTCCGTCGAAGACCGTGCCCAGCACCTGGGTGGAGTGCAGGCCCTGGGCGTCCAGGGTCTGGTTGACCAGCAGCTTCATCAGCATCAGCTGGTTGACCGGCATGCGCGCGATCCGTTCGAGCAGGATCTCCGTCCGCGCCACCAGCTCATCGGCCGGCGGCGCCTCGATCGCAAGGCCCCACTCCAGTGCCTCCGCGCCCGACAGCGAGTCGCCCGTGAACAGCAGCCGCTTGGCGCGCTGCGCACCGATCCTGTGAGCCCACAGCGCCGTGGTGGGCGAGCCCCAGACGCGCGCCGGCGGGTAGCCGATCTTGGCGTCCGCGGCGATCACCAGCAGATCCGAGCAGAGCGCCATGTCCGTGCCGCCCGCCACGCAGAAGCCGTGCACCATGCACAGGACCGGCTTGCCGCAGTTGAACAGGCTCATGAAGCCGCGGACGTTGCGGCTCATCATCGCGTAGTCCACCGCCGGATCCCACGTCGCGCGGGGGTCGTGGTTGGCTGCGATCACAGCCGGATCGATCGGCGAGCCGCTCACCCCCACCTCCTCCGTCACCGCCACGCTACCCATCCCCTCCGCGCTCTCCACCAGGTCATAGCCGCCGCAGAATCCCGAGCCGCTTCCGGACAGCAGCAGGGCGTGCACCTCCGGATCCAAGTCGGCGCGCTCCACGCATTCGACCAGCTCGCCTATGAGGCGCTGCGTGATCCCATTCCCGCGCTCGGGGCGATCGAGCATGATCCGCGCAACGCGGTCGCGGACCTCGTAGCGGACCACCCGCTGCGCGCTCATCGCCGCCGCCTCGAAGCGGTGGCCAAGGCCGCGGCCGAGGCTATCGACGAGCAGCGGCGGAGGCGCGTGGCTCTCATCCCCGCGCACTCTAGCGCCGGGATCTCGCCCAACGGCTGCCGTTTGCGGGTGGCATACTGCGCGCATGCCCAGCGATCACGCCTACTCCAAGCTGTCCATGTCGATGCCCGCCGGCCTGCTGCGCACGCTCGGCAAGCTCAACGTGCCCATCTACCGCCTGACGCGGGGACGGGTGATGGGCAAGATCGGCAACGCGCCCGTGCTGCTGCTCACCTCCACCGGCCGTCGCTCTGGAGCGCCGCGGACGGCGCCCGTGCTCTACCTCGCCGACGGCCAGCGAGTGATCGTGATCGGCTCCAACGCCGGCAACACGCGCGCGCCCGCCTGGTCGCACAACCTCAAGGCCAACCCCGACGCCGAGGTGCAGATCCGCGGCGAGCGCCGCAGCGTGCGCGCGCGGGTGGCCGAGGGCGAGGAGCGCGCGGAGCTGTGGCGCAAGGTGAACGACCAGTACGCCGGCTTCGCGGACTATGACGAGCGCACATCGCGCGACATCGCCGTGTTCGTGCTCGATCCCCGCTAGCGCTTGGCGCGCCGGCGCCGCTCCACCAGCACCGACGCGGCGCACACGGCGAGCAGCACACCCGCCACCACCGCCGCCATCGCCAGGCCCGGCGTCGCCACCAGCAGCACGATCGCGCCGAGCACGCCCAGCGCCAGATCCAGCCTCAGCAGCCGTCGGCGGCGGTCCGCCTCACGGCGGCGGGCGCGCAGCAGGGAGATGTCGCGCGGCTCGGACCCCGCGGGCGCCGCGGGCGTCGCGGGTCCCCCGGCGGCAGCCGAGCGCTGTTGCGGGCGCTGCCGCGACGGGCGCGTGGCGCTCATTGCTCGAGGCGGCGAAACAGTGGACGGGGAAGCATTCTCATCACCAGCATCACCAGCCGCAGCGCCCGCGGCGCCCAGATCGTCTGCGCGCCGCGGTCGAGGCCGTCCACGACAGCGCCCGCGACCGCCTCCGGCGTGCTCGCCAGCGGCGCCGGGTCCAGGCCGCGTGTCATCCGCGTGTGGACGAAGCCGGGGCGAACCACCAGCACGCGCACGCCCTGCTCGTGCAGGTCATCCGCCAGACCCTGGGCGAGCGCGTCCAGGCCGGCCTTGGACGCGCCGTAGACCGCGTTGGCGCGTCGCGGGCGCTCGGCGGCGACCGAGGAGAGCACCACGATCGTGCCGCCGCCCTGCTCGCGCAGGCGCCGCGCCGCATGGATCAGCAGGGAGCCGGCGCCCACCAGGTTGACCTGCATCACCTCCACCGCGCCCGCCACGTCCTGCGGCAGGCCGCCGCGCTCGCCGAGCACCCCCACGGCCAGCACCACTATGTCCGCGCCCCCCAGCTCCGTGAACGCGCGCTCCACGCACTCCGCGTGGCGATCGGTCTCCAGCGCGTCGAGCTCCAGCTCGACCACGCGAGGACACCCCGCCGCGCGCAGCTCCTGCGCGCAGCTGCTCAGCGCGGCGCGATCGCGCCCGAGCAGCGCCACCTCTCGCGGCGCGCCGCGCTGCAGCTGGCGCACGATCGCCAAAGCGATCTCAGAGGTGCCGCCGAGCACGACCACGCGCCTGCCCGAGGATCCGGGGCTCGCGCCGCTCACGCCCCGGCTCCGCACAGGCCCAGACGCCGCGCGAGGTCCGAGCGGAGCACCCCGTCCGGATCGACCCTCCGCCGCTGGGCTTGAAAGCGCTCCAGCTGCGGGTACATCGCCTCCAGGCACTCCCGCCGCAGGCGGACGTCCTTGCTCAGGTACACGCGCCCGCCGCAGCCGGCGACCAGCTCGTCAAGCTCATCCAGCGCCGCATGCAGCCCCGGCGCCGCCGCGGGCAGGTCCACGGCGAGCGTCCACCCCTCCACGGGGAAGGACAGCGGCCCGCCGAACGCCGCGCCGAAGCGCTTGAACACCGCCAGGTACACCGGCAGCCGCCGTGTGCTGATCAGCTCGAAGCAGCGCTCCAGCGCCGTCTCCTGGCCCGCGGGGATCACGAACTGGTATTGGATCAGTCCGGCCCGGCCGTAGAGCCGGTTCCACTCCCCGAGCACGTCCAGCGGGAAGAAGTACGGCGCGATCGCCAGCGGGCGCCCGCGCTCGCGCCGCGGCGACGTGCGCCAGCGCAGCGTGTTGAACGCGCGCATGCTCGCCGGACGCAAGAGCGCTGCGGGAAAGCCGCTGGGAACATCGAACGCGGGGCCTTTGGAGAGCGCGCCGGGGTAGGCGCTGCCCGCCGAGCGCCGCCCACGCGCGGGCGGCGTGTCCGCGCCCGCGGGGAGCGGGTCGGCGCGGCTGACGATCGCGCGCCCCATCTTCGATCCCGGCGCCAGCAGATCCAGCCAGGCGACCGAGTAGCGGTGGCGTTCGGTGCCGCTCAGCAGCTCCAGCGTCTGCGCAAGGCCGTCCGTGCGATCCGCGTCCGCGGCCACCCACGGGGAGGACAGCGGCTCCGCCCGCAGCGTCGCTCCGACCACCACGCCTGTCAGCCCCATCCCGCCGAGCGTGGCGTAGAACAGCTCGGGGTCGGACCCCGGCGAGAGCTCCACCAGGCCGTCCGCCGGTGTGCACAGGCTGAGCGCCGTCACGTGCCGCGCAAAGCCGCCGTCGCGGTGATGGTTCTTGCCGTGGATATCGCTTGCAATCGCCCCCGCGAGCGTCACGTGGCGGGTCCCCGGCACGACCGGAAGGCCGAGCCCGTGGGCGGACAGGCGCGCCATCAGCTGGGCCACGGTGGCGCCCGCTTGCGCCGTGATCAGCATCCGCTGCGGGTCGATCGAGACGATCCGGTCGAGCGCGGTCATGTCCAGCACCTCGCCACCGCCGTTCTGCGCCGCATCCCCGTAGCTGCGCCCGGCGCCCCTGGCGATCACTCCGTCCTGCGCGCGCGCGCGGGAGAGCGCGTCGAGCACCTCCTCCACCCCATCCGCCCGGAGCACGTGGCAGCGGCTGGCAGCGGTCCGTCCCCATCCGCACAGCGAGCGCTCGGCGCGCACCGGGGATGTGCGCGCCCTCATCTCAACGACCGACATACACCCCGCCGAGGAACAGGACGCCCCACGCGACGCCCAGCGCCAGCAGCGTGCGGTCGCGCAGGATCAGCTCCTCCGGCGCCTGGCCGGCGCCCGCGCCGATCAGCGTGGCGTAGCGGACCAGCCACAGCAGGAACGGGGCGATTGACAGCCCGTACCAGAGCAGATGCGAGGGTCGCGTGACCGCCCAGCCGGTGTAGGCGACCCCGCCCAAGGTGGCGGCAGCCGCCAACAGCAGGCGCAGCCTTCCCAGCGAGTAGCGCCGCAGCGTCGCCCGCGCGGGGTCCGAGCCGCCGTGCTCGCGCAGCTCCGCATAGCGCTTGGCGGCGACCAGGTAGACGGCGCAGCATCCCGTCACAATGACAAACCAGCGCGACAGATAGATGTCGCTCGCCACCCCGCCGGCGAATGCGCGCAGCACGAAGCCCGAGGCGATCACCAGGATGTCCGCCACAACCACGCGCCGCAGCCACAACGAGTAGCTCGCCGTCAGCAGCAGATAGCCGCAGGCGAGGGCTGCGAGGCCCGGCGCGATCGCGCTCGCCAGGGCGATCCCCAGCAGCGCCAGCAGGGCGGCCCAGCGCAGGGCCGCGGCGGGCGAGAGATCCCCCGAGGCCACAGGGCGCAGGCGCTTGAGCGGATGCCTGCGATCCTGCTCGCGGTCGCGCACGTCGTTGACCAGGTAGGTGGCGCTCGATATCAGGCACAGGACCACGAAGGCTCCCGCCACCTGCGCCGCCACCAGCGGCCGGTCGATCATGCCGGCCGCGGCGGGGGCCGCCAGAACGAGCAGGTTCTTGCTCCACTGACGCGGCCGACAGGCGCGCAGCAGCACGCGCGCAGGGGAGCGCGCCGCGCGGGTCGGTGGGGCTGCCGCTTCGAGTCGAGTGATCGGCTGGGTATCCCGCAGGCGACGCAGAGGCACCTGCTCGTCGTTGGCCGCGGCCTCAAGGGGGTGAATTTGCTTAACCTCCGTTTAACAGGGCATTTTGGGGAACTGCGCACCGGAAAAGAACCCACCCGCCCACGCGAGCCAGGATTCCACACCGCTGCCCCTTTTCCGCGCGGCTGACCCGCTTTGAGCAGTGAGACTTCTCTTAGTGAGAATCCGCTCACCCCGCCCGCATCGGCCGCACACACGCAGGGTGCTTCCTACAGTGTATGCATGGAGCTCGGCGCTGCCACGCGCAACAGGCTCGGCGCCGGCAGCCGACCCCCCACCCGCCGGCGCGGCACGAGTGGCGTCGTGCGCCTGCGCCGTATCGCCGTGGTGGCCGCGATCGTGGTGCTGATCCCCGCGGGCCTCTCCTACGTGGGCGCCATCAGCCAGCCATCCAACTCGAGCCTCGGGATTCGCACGGTCGAGTGGCTGCGCGACAACGGCGCCGCCGGGCTGGTCGCACGCGTCGAGTCCATCTACTACTCATTGACCGCCCCGAGCAAGGGCGGGCCCACGCTGCGCGCCCTCCCCCGGGTCGGCGATGGCGCAGCCGCCGCCAGCAAGCTCGCAAGCGAATACCGACCCGCGCGCCTGCCCGCGCTGCTCCACCCGGCGCTGCCCGGAGAGGGCGTCTGGCACGCCACGCGCCCGAGCCTGGAAGCCAACCCCCCGGTGCTGCTCGCCACCGTGCGCAACCAGCCCGAATACCCCAGGGTCCTGATGGGCCTCGCCTGGATCAACACCAAGCGCAGCACCATCGCCCTGCACGCCGGGCGCCTGGAGCCCTCGGTGACGCTGCCGCGCGGCCCGATGGACGTTCCCACCACACGCCGCCCAAGGCTGCTGGCCAGCTTCAACAGCGGCTTCAAGCGCAGCGACTCCGGCGGCGGCTTCGCCCTCAACGGGCACACCTACGCGACGATGCGCAACGGCCAGGGCACGCTCGTGGGATACGCCAGCGGGCGCGTGGACGTCCTCGACTGGAGCTACGGGCCCACCGTCCCATCCGGGGTCAACTTCGCCCGCCAGAACCTTCCCCTGATCGTCAGCAACGGCAAACCCAACCCCAACCTCGCCAACGACTCCGAATGGGGCGCCACCGTGGGCAACGCCATCCTGGTGTGGCGCTCGGGGATCGGCGTGGACAGCCGCGGCAACCTGATCTACGCGGCCGGCGAAGACCAGACGGTGAGCAGCCTCGCCCGGACCCTGGTCCGCGCGGGCGCCGTGCGCGCCATGGAGCTCGACATCAACTCCTACTGGGTCAGCTTCATCAGCTACGGCGCTCCCGGGGCCCTGGAACCGAAGAACCTGCTGCCCGCCATGAACCGCCCGGCCACGCGCTATCTGGAACCGG
>CABDZA010000232.1_pt1 | contig 12025 bp, 11 predicted proteins | sample 3132091 | NCBI WGS metagenome assembly CABDZA01 (sample SAMEA5534339, study PRJEB31848) | metagenome | biome: tundra; feature: field; material: soil | place: USA | collected 2013-05 | depth 0.45 m
TGCCCCGATTCCCGTGCAGCGGCGAACTCCAGATTCGGCTCTGCAAAGCGAATGAAGGATCCTCACCGTCGATGTCGTGTCGAGCTGGATCATGCCGATCGGGGCAATCCGACAAAGTACTATTAGCCCGCTCGGATCCCATCGGCACGGAGGACCCATGACGGCGCGTCGCCTATGGGGTCGGCCAGCTGCGGCCGTTGGCCAGCCAAAGCTCAAGCAGCGGGTCGACGACGCGCCATTTGGTCGTCGTGGTCTCGTCGGCGACGACGTGGCCGACGCGCTGGAGGCGCTCGATGGTGTCCTGGTTGCTGCCCGTCTTGCTGACCCCGTAGCGCTCCCGCGCGACGCGGCCTTGCAGTGGCGTTGTTCGTTCTGAGATTACGGGCATCAGCCGCCGCTCGCTGTTATTCCAGGAGTCCCACGCCGCCTGCACCTCCGGGTTTGCGTCACGCGTCGCGCCGGCGAACGCTGTGACCCACTCCTCGCTGGTGGCTCGCGCTGCGGATCGCGTGTTCTCATAGAGATGGTGTGCGAGCAGCATCGCGCGCTGCGGATGCCCGTCTGCGGTCTGCAACAGCAGCTCTAGCGCCTCGCCGGCGTCGCGGCCGCCGCTTTCAAAGCGAGACCCGATGTACTCGGCTAGCTCGTTCGCCTCGAGCCGTGGGAGATCTACGGGCTTGGCCTGCGCGAAGAACGCGTGGCGGCGGTCGGAGAACAGGTCGCGCATCAGGCCTGGGTGAGATCCGGAAAAGACATAAGCGGCGACCTTGCCGTGCTGCTCAAGCTCAGACCGGATCGCTCCGGCCAGGGCGTCCCCAACCCGCACGACATCTTGAAACTCGTCGAACGCGATCGCGCATTGGCGCCCGTGACGTTCCTGCAGGCGGCGGGGCAACGCGAGCCGATCCAGCAGGTCGGGCATTTGTGTCTCGGGCGCCACCTCGATGCCAACCCCACCGGGCGCCGCCCTCACGCGTGGCCGGAGCGTCGAGACGACGCCGGCAAACCAGCGCTTTAGCTGTCCGTCGAGCTGCTCGCGGTAGGCCCGCTCAATGCGCTCGGCGACGTCGGCCGCTGTCAGCACGCCGAGAAAATTCACGTAGATCGGCACGAAGCCATCCTTGTCTGCTGCCGCCAGCGCAGCCTTGAGCAACGACGTCTTGCCATACCGGCGTGGTCCCTCGAGACGGCTGTTGCGAGTCTCGGCGATGCGATCACGCAACACAGACAGCTCGACCGTCCGGCCGGCTAGCACCTCGGGCGGTTCAATCGGATCCTCGTATATGAACGGGCTACTCATAGGTGTCGCAGTATAGCACCGAATGGTGCAAAGATATAGCACCGATCGGTGCCTCTATATGGCACTCGGCCGTTGAATATGGACGTCCGTCCCGCCTCGGCGAGACCTGCAGTGGGCCGCGGCATCCTTGATCGTCTCGGCGCATGGGTAATGCACCTGATGTACGGACGGACCTACTTCGGGCAACGAGCGCACCACGTTCGTCATAGATCCCGACGGCCGGGTGGCGCACGTGCTGCACAAGGTCAAGCCGGCCGAGCACGACAAGCTGGTGCTGGAGGCGCTGGAGCAGGCGAGTCCGCCGGTGGTGTAGGCGACGACTCGTCGAGGATGGCGGGTACGGCCGCTCGCATGTCGCGGTGGCTGCTGCACCCGAAGCGCCGTGTCAAGGCTCCGGCCGCCTCGTGGACTAGCGTTGCAAAGCTGCGAATCGGCGTTCCCACCATCCTTGGAGGAGTCTCGTGCTCGGCTCAATGCTCATCTACACCCGACGTCACGTGCTGGGCGTCACTGCTCTGTTTCTGCTCTTGGGAACCACCGGCTACGCGGCGTCGAACCAGGCCACCGGCCCAACGCCCAAGAAGATCTACGCGTGCGTGACGAGCAATCATCACCCGCTGAACCTCTCGAGCGCCAAGCGGAAGTGCCCGGCTCATCAGCACAAGATCTCGTGGAATGTCGAAGGCTCGCGTGGCGCTCAAGGCCCGGCGGGTCCGCAGGGAGCTCAAGGCGCCAAGGGCGAAACCGGAGCGGCAGGACAGACCGGGGCGACAGGACAGACCGGGGCGCCCGGCCCGATCGGGCCTTCCCAGTACTCCGAGTTCTTCGCCCTGATGCCTCCGGACAATCCGTCGACGGTCGCGGCCGGAGCCGCTGTCGCATTTCCTCAGGACGGCCCGAACAACGGCGCCATCATCAGAAGTGGCCCCGGCGCGTTCGTGCTGCCGAGTGTTGGCACCTATCGCGTGGCATTCTCGGTGTCCGTGACCGAGGCGGGGCAACTCGAGCTCACGCTCGACTCGGGGTCGGGGGCCGTGGCTCTCCCCTACACCGTCTACGGGCGAGCAACCGGCACAAGCCAGATCGCTGGGGAAGCCCTCGTCACGACCACCGTCCTCAATTCAGACATCTCGCTCATCAATCCGAGCGGCGAGTCCACCGCGCTCACGATTACACCGCTCGCCGGGGGCGTGGCCGCCGTGGCCGCCTCCCTCGTCATCGAGCGGCTGGGTTGACACAGCGCCGGCTGCCCTTGGCCTCGGGCGTGTCGGCGGGAGTACCTGCTATTCGCAAAGCGAGAGCGGGACTCAGCGCGTCTGCTTGCCGTCTTGCCCAGCTGGGGAGCGGGGCCCCGCGGATCTGCCGGCGGCGGCTCCGGGACCGAGCTATCTCCCGGTAGTACGGTGAATCGCGGCTCGCGTGTGGCCCGAGCGCCCTTGCAGGGCACCAGCGGCGCCGCGTCCGGTGGCGCCGACGGGCGGTGGCGTGCGGCGGAGGAGAAGGCGCAGCGCGTGGTCGTCTGGACCCTCATCCGTACGCTCGGACAGCGACCTCGGATGAAATGTGCGCAACACGGGCCCGCGACCGCGATCGACAACCGCGACCACGACCTTCGAGTGGCTCGGCGTGTCGAACACGATCCCGTCGAGCTGCGGGCCGTCGGTGGCCACCTTCACGAGCTGGCCTGCGATTGTCGTCTCCATTGACCCAGAGTACTCCGCGGGAGTCATGCGCCCGGCCATCGTGCCTTGCTCGCGGGTTGGCCTTCTTGATCGGCGGCAACATGTCCGTGAGCGTCAGCGGACGGGGCGGCCTGTTGCTTCGTTGCGATCCTGGCGAAACCGATGCGCTGCTCGGCAAGCCGTACGCGGCCCCATTCGAGATGCGTGGACGCGTCATGGAAGGATGGCTGCGGGTCAACCCTGAGACCCGTGTTTGTCCCGTGTAGTAGGATCGTGCCGTTGCAGTCGCTCAGGGGGTCTTAGGCTGCTGCGGGTGCTGCTTCTGAGCGGACGTTCGGGCTGCTGTTGAACAGCAAACGAGGAGGGGTGTACGGCATGGGGGGTTCTCTACGGCACGGATTCGGCGCGCAGGCGCCAACGAGATCCGGCGACTTGGTTTTGGTTTGCTCTTGGCGGGTTTGCTCGTTCTCGGCGCGTCTGCAACCGCCTCCGCCGAAACCCCCCTCGAAGACTTCTCCGGGCCCGCTTACCAGATAATGGCGCCCGGCGACGGCGGCTTTCCTCCTCCTTCGGGCGCCGAATCCTCGACATTCGATCAGGGGTTGCTCTACGACGCGCTGACTCCTCTGCAGGGCAACGTCACCACGGCGGATCTCGACTACCTGTCGGAGAAGTTCGGAGTGACCGGCCCCGTCGCACGCGAAGAGCCCCTGGGGCCGGGCCTGGTGATCAAGCGCGACAAGAACGACATTCCGCACGTCTACGGGCAAACGCGCGATCAGGTGATGTTCGGCTCGGGCTGGGTCGCCGCGGAGGACCGGGGCCTGCTCCTGAAGATGGCTGTGGGGCCGTCGTTTGCAGCGACGCTTGACATCCCCGGGATCAACCCGTTCGGGCTGCTTCTCACCGGCCGCGAATTCACCCCGAGCACACAAACCGTCAACTTCGTCAACGCACAGAAGAGCGTGCTGCTCGAACAGGGACCGAAGGGCGAACAGGTCTTGAAAGATCTCGAAGACTGGGCAGCCGGGGTCAACGCCTTCGAGGAAACCTTCAAAGAACTCCTTCCGCCACAACTCCAGGTACCCCACCTAACGGCCACGAACGCGATCGCCGGCTTTGCGCTGATCGGCTCGATCTTCGGCAACGGCGGCGGCAACGAAGTCACCAACTCGAACTTCCTGGCCAGGCTCAAAGCCAAGCTGGGCCCCAAGCAGGGGCTGAAGGTCTTTCGCGACCTGCGTCAGGTCAACGATCCGGAAGCGCCGGTGACGACCACCAGGCCGTTCCCATACGACGGCGTGCCGAGCGGACCCACGCCCGGCGCCGTCGTGATCGACCCAGGCTCGACGAGCTCGTCCGCCGCGCAGGCCGCCAGCGTGGCCCGTGCGGCCAAGCGCAAAGCCTCGAACTTCCTGCTCGCCGGTCCAGGGCACTCCGCCGACGGTCACCCGTTGGCCGTCATGGGCCCGCAGCTCGGATACTTCTACCCCGAGATCGTGATGCAGGCCGACCTGCACGGCGGAGGCGTCGATGCCCAGGGCGTCATCGCCCCGATCTCGCCCTACGTCTTCATAGGGCGGGGGCGCGACTTCGCCTGGAGCCTGACGAGCGCGGGCAGCGAGAACACCCAGCAGTTCCTGGAGCAGCTGTGCAACCCCGACAGCAGCCCGCCCACGACCAAATCCACGCACTACGTCCACAACGGCAAATGCGTCGCGATGACGAGCTTCGACGCCGGCCTGCTGGGCGAAGGCAACGGCGAACCGGCACGCGAGCTGACGTTCATGGAAACCGTGCACGGGCCGGTCAGCGGGACGGTCACCGTCGGTGGGAAGCCCTACGCGGTCGCCAAGGAGCGCTCGACCCGCGGCCGCGAGCCGGCGGGAGAGCTCGCCTTCAGCGACCTGGACTCAAACCGGGTGCACTCGCCTGAACAGTTCTTCGAAGCCGCGAACCAGCTGGGGACGACGTTCAACATGCCCTACGTCGACAGTACTCACATCGCGTACTTCTCAACCGGGCGCCTGCCGATCCTCGCGCCGGGCACCGACCCGAGCCTGCCCACCCTCGGCACCGGGCAGTACGACTGGCGCGGGTTCCTCTCCCAGTCACAGCATCCCCATGAGATCGCGCCGAGGAGTGACACATTCCTGAACTGGAACAACAAGCCCGCGCCTGGGTGGGGAGCGGCGTCTGACGAATACTCCTATGGACCGGTGCACCGCGTCCAGCTGTACACGGGCTTCAAACCGGGCATGACCGAGGCCGACGTCGCCTCGATCATGAACCGAGCCGCGACGCAGGACCTGCCCGCGATCAAGGACTGGCCGCTGATCAAGCAGGTGCTCGCGGGCGGCCCGGCGCCATCGAAACTGGCCCAGGAAGCAGCCAACCTGGTCACGACTTGGGTGCAAAACGGCGCGAGCCGCTACGGCGTCACGGGGCCGGAAGATCCGGGCGCCGCAGTGCTCGACCAGGCGTGGAAGCCGATTGGCGAAGCGGTGCTCGGCCCCGTCCTCGGTCCGGAACTGACGAGCGAATTGGCCTCCATCAACTCGCCCGACAACGCGCCCTCCCCCAGCGGGTCGGCCTACGGCGGGGGTTGGTACGGCTACGTCAACAAGGACCTGCGGACCGAGCTGAACCAGCCGGTTCAAGCGCCCTACAGCACCCGCTACTGCGGCAACGGGAACCTGAGGCGCTGCCGGGCCTCGCTGTGGGCGGCGATCCAGACCGCGGCCGAACAGCTCGAAAAAGGCCAGGGCTCCGTGCCTAGCAACTGGCGGGCCGCGCGGGTTCGGATCGAATTCCCGCCGCTACCCAAAGCACTCTTCCCCTTCACGATGGCCTGGACCAACCGCTCGACCTTCCAGCAGGTGATCGAGTTCACGGGTCACGGCCCGACCGAATAGGAATGAGCCCACAGCATGCCTGCGGTCGAACATGTGGGGAGCATGCAGCGCCTCAGGGGGCGACCCGCCGGGACTCGTGAGATCGCCAGTGAGGCTCAGGCGCGCGGCGGCTGGTGGCGCACTCCCGCCGCGTTGAGCGCGGCACCCAGAGCAGCGAGCTCCTCGCGGTCAAGACTCGCCTCGATGCGCGGAAACAGCGTTCGCTCCTCGTGGCGGACGTGCCCGTTCAACAGCTCGCCCAGCGCGTTGAGCGCTGCAGCGTCGGCGGGACCACCGGCTTCGAGGTCGGCGATCCGTCGGCGAACATCCACATGGTCGACCAGCACGCGAACGACGTCCGGATCGTCCGACGGCACATGGTGGGCGAACGCTGGTAGCAGGAGCTCCTCCTCAAGGCGAAAGTGAGCGCGCCCCTCTTCGTGCCAGAAGCCGAGAGTTGCGTCGCGGACCGTCTCCGCGTCCACGCCAGTCGCACGCCGGAGGCGCAGCGCCACCTCGAGCGCCACGTGGTGCTCGCGCGACAGCGCGGCAAGCTCGACACATCGTTCCATCGGGCGATCGTACTCCCGTGCAGTCACCCGCCACGTCCCAGCGCGCGCCACACGAACTGCAGCCTCCGGGCGTGGCTCCACGCCGGCCGCGTGGATGGGGTGCTTGATGAGCGTTGGGGAGGAGGCTTGCCTGTCGCGTCTCGGAGTCAGCCGGGAAGCGGCGAGCCGGCGAAGAAGAAGAACCAGATCACGAATGTGATGACCGCGACGTAGACGCTGGCCACGATGATCCTCTCGAGTGCGCTGATGCGGGCTCCTTCGCTGACGGTCTCGCTCTCTTGGGTGTTCATGCTGCGAAGCCACGTGAGGCGGCGTTCGCCGCGCCGCCGTCCGATCAGCTCGTCGTAGGTGGCGTTCAGCCATGCGAGGGCGAGAGTCATCCCGTAGAGCACCACTGCCAGGACCACGAGGACGACGAACACCGCCCTCATGCTGAGCGTTTTCTGACCTACGACCTTGGAGCCGACCCACAGGGCGAGCAGAGGCGCGCCGGTCCACAGGTTGACTGCGATGAATGCCGTGGCGCCCGCCAGCAGCGCTCGCTTGGATGTAATCATCCGAGGCGGTTGTGGCTCCTGAGGGCCTTGTTCGCGTGGCGAGCCCGAGGCGCTGCGGTCAGTCGCTGACGGGCCGTCGCTCATCCGACGTCTCGTGCTCGCCGGCGAGTTGCGCGCTCAACGCGAGCAGCGGAGATCATGCCCCGATGATACGTACCGGCCGTGTGGCAGGGCCCACGTTGGAGGCGCGTGCTACAGCGGGCTCAGCATGACCGCGGTCTCCGTGCGGATGGTCGCACGCTCCTCTGCTTTGAGCCCCTGCGAGAACTCGTCAAGCTTGCGTTTCGGGCCCGTGACGGTGAAGCCGACCTGTGTCGTCAGCAGGTGCGGATGCTCGATGATCTCGCATTCGACGCCGAGCCTGCCGGCCCAGTCGCGCATCGTGTGCTCGAATTCGGCTCGGATGAGCTTGCCGGAGGACGCGACTAGCGTGCGTGTTTCCACGGTCTCGGCGAGACGGGCTGCCGTGTCCTCAGCGCGTTTCTGCTTGGCGGTCGCCGGGGGATCGGTCTGACGCCAGTCATCGAGCTCGTCATCCCAATGGCTGATGCGCACGCTCGCCTTGATGTCGTCGCGCCCAAGAGCACTCTCGATTGCGCTCCGGGTCGCCCTGAGCGTCCGTTCGTCAGCCGCGTAGGCAAACAGCAGCTTGCCATCGTGAGTGATCACGGCGTCACGTGGGACAGCTCCCTCAATCTCCTCGACAACAGCCGGCCCACGAAAGCGCCGAACGAGATCGTGAAGTGAGGGGCGGGGGTCGCCGACGTAGAGCTCGGCCTCCAGCCGCCAGTCCTGCTCCATGGAGCTGTTGGGCGTTTGTTGACCCATCGCCGGTAGAACCATAGACCCGGCGCGCGACGCTCGATGTTCTCCACCTGCCGCCGGCGCAGGATGTCACGCGCACGCAGCAGGCGGCGGTTGGAGTCCTCGAGCGCCCTGCTCATGCCGCGCTCCTCAACACCTCAGCTCGGTCGCGTCATCCCGCCGACGAGCATCCCCGAGCCGAGGTGCGCGCCCAGCACAGGGCCCACCTCCGTGCAGAACAACGGCTCGGTCCCGAACAGCGCGCGCCCCGCGGCGACCAGCCGTTCGGCGTCCGTGGGGGCCTGGGCGTGCTGGACGATCCAGTCGGTGGCGCCGCGCTCGTGCAGCTCGTGCAGGTAGGCGACCATTTGCTCGAACGCCCGCCCGTGAGTACGGACGCGCCCGACTGGAGCTATCTCGGTGCCGAACGTCAGGATCGGCTTGACTTTCAGGGCCGTGCCCACCATCGCCTGCGCCGCGCCGATGCGCCCGCCGCGGCGCAGGTACTCCAGCGTGTCCAGGCAGAACCAGATGTCGAGGGTCTCCCTCCCACGGTGAACCGCCTCGGCGACCTCCGCCAGCGACCCGCCGTCCGCGGCGACGGACGCGGCGAGCAGCACCAGGCATCCGAGTCCGCCCGCGCCGGTCTGGCTGTCGAGCACATGGACTGCACCGGGGTGTCCTTCCTCGGCCACGATGCCGGCCGCTTCGCGGGCGCTCTCGCACGTTCCCGACAGGCCGCTGGCGATGTGCACGGAGATGACCTCGCGCCCGGCCTGGATCAGCGGCTGGTAGCAGGCCAGGAAGTCCCCCACGGACGGCTGCGAGGTGGTGGGGAGCTGCGGGGAGCGGCTCAGGCGCGCGTAGAAGTCATCCAGGTCGGTGTACTCGTGCTCGGGGCGCAGATCCCCCTCCCAGCCGACGTACAGGCTGACCTGGTGGATCCCCCAGCGCTCGATCAGCTCGCGGGGGAGGTAGGGGGTGCTGTCGGTGACCACCGCCACGCTGCTCGCCGCCCCAGGGTTGACATTTCGCTCCGGCACGCTCACGTGGCCCTAGCCTACGGTGCCTGATCCCAGCTCGCATCGCGCCGGCGGCCTCCCGCCCCGCCGCACGCTGCGCCGCTAGCGGATCAGGCGATCCATCCTGGTTGCAGTGATGGTCTCGCGCAGCGTGTGCAGGGCGTCGTGTTTGGGGCGCCAGCGCAGCTCGCGACGCGCCTTGCTCGTGCTCATGATCACCGGCTCGCGGAACGCCGCGATCCACTGAGCCTGGGCGGGCAGGAAGCCGAGGCGCGCGATCGTCTCTGCGACCGCGTCCACGGCCAGCTCCGGCACCGGGATCGAGTACCAGCCGAGCTCCTCAGCCAGCAGCTTGACGGTCAGCTGGCCGGGCCCGGCCAGGTTGTATACGCCGGGCTTGCCCCGTCCGAGCACGCCAGCGCGCATCGCGCTGGCCACGTCGTCGTGGTGGACCAGCTGGAAGGGCACCCCGGGATCGGGCAGCACCGGCTTGAGGATGGGCAGGCCTTCGAGCATGCTGAGCACGGGCCCGGGCAGCCGCCCGGAGATCTGCGAGTACGGGAGGCTGTCGATCAGAATGGGCGCGTCCGGCCCGGCGACGATGCACGGACGGAACACGTAGGCGGCGGTGCGGCTGCCGTGCAGGGTGTCCGCGAGCAGCTCCTCCACCTCCGCCTTCTGTTCGGAGTAGTGGTGGCCGGCGGTTCCGCGCGCGGGCACGTCCTCGGTCAGCGGCTGGGGGTTCTCGGCGTGAAAGCCGTAGGCGGCGACCGACGAGGCGTAAACAAGCCGCTTGGCCTTTGCAGCCACGGCCGCCTCGAACACGTTGCGCGAGCCGCTCAGGTTCACTCGCCGGCTCTCCCTGGCGCCGCCCATGATCATGAACGCCAGGTGCACAACCACGTCGGCGTCCTCCACCAGGGCCGCCACGCGCCTGCGGTCGAGCACGTCGCCGCGACGGTAGAGCACCTTCTTCCAGCCCCGCGTCTGCGGGTCGAACGCTCGGCGCGCCATCCCCAGGATCTCCCCCACGTCAGGTGAGCGCTCGAGCGCCGCGACCACCGCCTGGCCGATCTCTCCGGTGGGTCCGGTGACAGCCACGGTGAGGCCTTTCGGCGAGCGCGCGCGCGTAGCCATGACCCCCGTTCTATCGCATCGACGCCGCTCGGGCTCCGCTCGCTAGATTCACTGCTGTGAGCGGAGCGGAGCTGGGCCTTGCCATATCGGTGTTCCTCGCCTGCGCCGTGGAGGCGGTGGAGGCGCTCACGATCGTCATGGCCGTGGGCACCACGCGCAGCTGGCCGTCCGCGCTGGCGGGCGTGGGCGCAGCGACGGTGGCGCTGGGCGCGATCGTGGCCGGCCTCGGCGCCGCGCTGACCTCGCTGCCGATCGACGATCTGCGCCTTGCGATCGGGGCGCTGCTGCTCCTGTTCGGGCTCCAGTGGCTGCGCAAGGCGGTCCTGCGCGCGGCCGGCCTGAAGGCGCTGCACGACGAGCGCAGCGCATACGAACACGAGCGCGCGGCCGCGCGCGCGGCCGCAGGAGGCCGCGGCGGATGGGACGTCTACGCCTTCGCCGTCGTCGGCAAAGGCGTCTTGCTGGAGGGCCTGGAGGTCGCGCTGATCGTGGTCACCTTCGGCGCCAACCAGCACCACACCGCGCTCGCCGGCGCGGCTGCGGGTGCTGCCGTGGCGGCGGTGGTCGCGGCCGGCATCGCCGTGAGGGCGCCGCTGGCACGGGTTCCCGAGAACACCATGAAGCTCGCCGTGGGGGTGATGCTCAGCTCCTACGGAATCTTCTTTGGAGCCGAGGGCGCCGGGCTGCACTGGCCCGGCGGAGACGCGATGCTGCTGGCGATCGGCCTCGCGCTGCTGGGGGCGTCGATGCTGGCGGTCATGTCCCTGCGACGCCCCACCGTGCAGTGATCGCCGCAGCCCGATCGCGACGCTGATCGGCGCGCTGGCGCTCGGCGGTGGATAGCCCACCCCTGCGGCTGACATCTCCGTACGCTTGACGCTGTGCCAGCACTCCCCGCGTCAGCGTCGGTCGGCCATAGCATCAGCTCGTTCTTCGACGCGGTGGGCCAGTTCTTCACGGACCTGGCCGCCGTCCACTGGCCGGCGCTGCTGCTCGGGCTGATGTTCTTCGGCCTCAACCTCACCATTCGCTCGCGCGCGTTCTTCCACAGCCTGCGCGCGGCCTATCCGGCGGCGGCGTTCCAGTGGCGGCGGGTGTGGGGCGCGTACTTCGCGGCGGTGGGCTTCAACAATGTGGTGCCAGCGCGCGGCGGCGACGTGATCAAGCTGTTCCTCACGCGTTCCTCGATCCCGGGCGCGCGCTATCCGACGGTGGCGGCGGCGTTCTTCGTGGAGTCGATCTTCGACGCGAGCGTGGGCGTACTGGTGCTGATCTTCGCCTTCACCCAGGGGGTGTTCCCCAAGCCGCCGGACTTCTCGAAACTGAGCTCGTTCGACATCTCCTACCTGGCGGAGCACTTCCGCCTGACGCTGTTCCTGATCACGGCCGTGGCGATCCTCGTGCTGGTGGCGTTTGCGCTGCTGTCCGTGCGCGTGCGGGCTTTCTGGGCGCGGGTGCGCCAGGGGGTGACGATCCTGACGGACCGGCGCCGCTACCTGCGCGAGGTGGCGGCCCTGCAGGTGGTGGCGTGGATGTGCCGCTTCATCGCCTTCTGGTTCCTGCTGGACGCCTTTCGCGTGGGTGGCTCGGTCAAGAACGTCCTGCTGGTGTTCGCTGTCAACCAGGTGGCGGGCGCGGTGCCGTTGACGCCGGGCGGCGCGGGCGTGCAGCAGGCGCTGCTCGTGAAGGTGTTTGCGGTCAGCGCCCCGACCACGGTGGTGGCCGCCTACTCGGTCGGCCAGCAGATCGCCATTGCGGCGTTCACGGCCATGATGGGCCTCGGCGCGGTGGTGTTCATCTTCCGCTTCCGCTCCTTCAAGGAGGTCCTCTACGCGGGACGCGCCTCACGCGACGCCGAGCGCGCGGCGGAGGCGGCGGGGGTGATCCTGCTGGACGGCTCCGCGCAGGAGCCGCAGCGGTCGATCGACGAGGACGCTCCCGCGCCGCCGGGCGCTCGGCACCCTCGCGGCAGCCGCGCCCGCTACTGAAGGCCCTCGCGGGCCTCGCGGACGAGCGCCACGGCCTCGGGGAAGACGCGCGCGATCACGGTGCGGATC
>CABDZA010000236.1_pt1 | contig 11929 bp, 14 predicted proteins | sample 3132091 | NCBI WGS metagenome assembly CABDZA01 (sample SAMEA5534339, study PRJEB31848) | metagenome | biome: tundra; feature: field; material: soil | place: USA | collected 2013-05 | depth 0.45 m
ATGCCCAGCATCTTGCCGAAGACGTTGGCCGAGCCGCCGGGCAGGCAGCACAGCGGCGTGGGGGAGCCGAGCAGGCCGTTGGCGGCTTCGTTGACGGTGCCGTCGCCGCCGAAGGCGACCACCACGTCATAGCCCTCGTGGGCCGCCTCGCGGCACAGCTCGGTGGCGTGGCCGCGGGCCTCGGTGTCCACCGCATCGACCTCGAAGCGTCCCTGCAGGGCGTAGACGACGAGGTGGCGCAGGCGGTCGGAGACAGTGCTGGCGTACGGATTGACGATGATCAGCATGCGCCGCTTGCTCGCGGGGGTGGCGAAGCGGAAGGGCTCGCCGCCCTCGGCCGTGCGCTCGTCGATCTCGCGCGTGGGGGTGCTCATCGCAAGGGCCTACACCGTGCCCCCTGTAGCGTTACCCGGGAGCGTCCAGAGTGGTTCAGGACGAGGCTTGCGTTCGCCGACACGGTTGCTAGACTCCCGCATTACATCGACGTACACATCGAGAGGGGTGGAGGGCCTGGCCCTGCGAAACCCCGGCAACCACCGCCAAGTCACAGGCGGGAAGGTGCCAATTCCAGGTGATGTGTGGCCGGGCTTCGCGCCCTTCGCCACACGTGGCAAGGCGAAGGCTAGAGCGAAGGAGCCCCAATGGCTGTCAGTCATCTTCAGTGCAAGGAGTGCAAGGCGGAGTATCCGCTCGAGGCGCTCTACGTGTGCGATCAGTGCTTCGGCCCGCTGGAGGTCGTCTATGACCACAGCGCCGCCACCGGCGACGTGGGCGAGCTGCGCCGCCGCATCCAGGGCGGACCGCAGAACATCTGGCGCTACGCGGACTTCCTGCCGCTGGCTGGCGGGCCTCCCGGACCCTCCGGGCGGCTCGCCTCGCGCGTGGGCCTGCCGGCGGGCTGCACGCCGCTGATCCGGGCCGACCGCCTGGCCGAGCGGCTCGGGCTGCGCGAGGTGTGGGTCAAGAACGACGCCGCCAACCCGACGCACTCCTTCAAGGACCGGGTGGTGTCGGTCGCGGTCACGCGCGCCCGCGAGCTGGGCTTCGAGACGATCGCCTGCGCCTCGACGGGCAACCTCGCCAACTCGGTGGCCGCCCACGGGGCGGCGCTGGGGATGGACTCCTACGTGTTCATCCCCGCGGACCTGGAGGAGCAGAAGATCCTCGCCACGGGCGTCTACGGAACCAACCTGGTGGGTGTCAAGGGCAGCTATGACGACGTCAACCGTCTGTGCACGGAGCTGTGCGCGGAGCGTGAGTGGGCGTTCGTGAACATCAACCTGCGCCCCTACTACGCCGAGGGCTCCAAGACGCTGGCATTCGAGATCGCCGAGCAGCTGGGCTGGGAGCTGCCCGACCGCTGCATCGTGCCGGTGGCCTCGGGCTCGCTGTTCACGAAAATCGCCAGGGGCTTTGAGGAATGGAGCGAGCTCGGGCTGCTCGAGGGCAGGCTGCCGCGCATGAACGGCGCCCAGGCCGAGGGCTGCTCGCCCGTGGCCAGCGCGTTCGCCGCCGGGCACGACGTCTGCCGGCCGGTGAAGCCGAGCACGATCGCCAAGTCGCTGGCGATCGGCAACCCCGCGGACGGCCCCTACGCGCTCGACCTCGCGCGCCGCACGGGCGGCGGCGTGGACGCGGTCAGCGACGAGGAGATCCGGGCGGGCATCAAGCTGCTGGCGGAGACCACGGGAGTGTTCACGGAGACGGCCGGCGGCGTCACGACCGCGGTGCTCTCCAAGCTGGCTGCCCGTGGCGAGATCGATCCGGACGAGCGCGTCGTGCTGCTGATCACGGGCGAGGGCCTGAAGACGCTGGATGCGGTGCGCGGCACGTTCGAGACCCGAACGATCGAGCCGACGGTGGCGGCGTTCGAGTCGGGCGTCGGGCAGGCGGTGGCGGCCTGATGGCAGTCGTGGTGAAGATCCCCATGCAGCTGCGCGCGGCCGCTGGCGGCGAGGCAGAGGCTCAGGTCGACGGCGCGACCGTGCAGGAGGTGCTGGACGGGCTGTTCGAGCTCCACGGCGAGCTGCGCACGCGGATCTCCGACGACGACGGCTCGCTGCGGCGCTTCGTCAACGTCTACCTGGCCGGCGAGGACATCCGCTTCCTGGACGGGCTCGCCACGCCGGTCGCCGACGGCGCCGAACTGACGATCTTGCCGGCGGTAGCAGGGGGCTAGGGCTGCGCTGGGCGGCGTGAGGCTGTGTCCTCGGTCGCTCGCGTGCTGGCCGATCGGAGATCCCGTCGATCTCCGATCGGTACGCCACGCTCCCTGCGTCCTTGCCTCGCTTGCCCAGCGCAGCCCTAACGGGCGGGAGGGACAGAAGCGGCCTAGTGCTCAGTTGCGGCGTGGGTCGCAGTCCCCAGTCGCCGGCTGCGGCCTCAGAGCCGCTCGGGCGCCGGCTCGGCAGCCAGCTCGGGCTCGCGCTCGCCAGCCAGCTCGGGCGTGTCGGCGCGACCCTCCAGGCGCCGGCGCAGCTCGGGGCCGCGACCGGCGGCCACGGCGCGCGCGGCGCGCGCCTCGGTCAGCTCGAGCCCCTGCGAGCGGGCGAAGTCGAGCAGGTCCTGGCGCTCCTCGCCCTCGCGCGCGGTGCGCAGGAACAGCCAGCAGAACAGGCCGAGCGTGAGGATCGACTCCTCGACCATCATGATCGCCCCGGCGAGGTTCTGATCGGCGATGGGGGAGATGTGATGGACCGCGTCGCCGTGCAGGTAGAAGGGGTAGAAGACGGTGCCCGACCACAGGAAGATGTTGCCCAGGACGGTGGCGGTGAGGCGCACGGCGACGATGTAGAGCAGCCTGCCGAGGTTGCCGAACCAGCTGGGCGCGGGCAGCGGGCCGAACAGGCACATCCACATGTTGATCCCGAGGCCGAGGAACATGGCGTGCTCGAGTGCGTGGACGCCCGAATGTCGCAGCGCCGCCTGGTAGAAAGCGGGCACGTGCCAGACGTACAGATCGACCGCCCACAGCGGGAAGGCCACCGCCGGGTGTGAGAGCGCGCGCAGGCGGTCGAAGATGCGGACCGAATGCAGTTCGGCCAGCAGGATCGGCGCGATCAGCGGCCCGGTCAGCCCCAGCACGATCATCAGCGCGCCGATGTCGCCCAGCAGCAGGTGCTCGATCATGTGCGCGTAGAGCAGTTCGTCGCTCGCGGAGCCAAGCGCCGTGAGCGCGGCGGCGATCACGGCGAGGCCGCCGTAGAAGCACGCCTGGCGCCAGCCGGGCACGCGGTGATGCCCGCCCGCCAGCGTATGCGCGCGGCGGGCATACAGCAGCCCGAGGAGGGCGAGCGGTCCCAGCTCGATGGCGGTGGCGACGTTCTCGGAGACGGCGAGCGGCGCGATCGACATTCACCACCAGGTTACGCGAGGGTGCCCCTATCCGGCGCCGGCCCGCCACGCGGTTTCATCGACTGCGCCTTCCGCAAAGGTCCGATGGACTGACCTTTTCGGCATTTCATAAGTTCTTCACGATGCTTGAGCTCAGCCTGAGTAGCATGGGGTTTGGTATCGGCATGACCTCGCAGACACCTATCCGCTCCGTTGCCGACGGGCTGACCGAGAGGTTCGACCCGACCGCCTGCCTGGACGAGCGCGTCCGTCACCGGGCGGCCCTGGCCGATCCGGCGCAACCGGGCCGCTACCTGAAGGTCGACGGGCCCGAGCGCACGCTGCTGATCCCACTCGGCAGCGAGGCGATCCACATCGGCCGCGGCCTCGCCGCGGACCTTCACATCGACGAGAGCTCGGTCTCGCGGCGCCACGCGATCCTCGTCCCACGGCCCGCCGGCGCGCGGATCCTGGACGACCGCAGCTCCAACGGAACGTTCGTCAACGGCCGGCGCGTCCAGCAGGCCGACCTGCGAGACGGCGACGTGATCCTGCTCGGGCGCATCATGCTGCGCTACCTGGAGCTCTAGCGCCGCTGCTCGCGCGGTAGGGCTCGCCGCGCGCGAGCCCTACCCCCAGGCTCCGCTCAGCCCTCGAGGGCGAACGCCGGCTCGACGGAGCTTTCCTGCGCGCGCCACTCGTTCAACGTCTGCAGCGATCCGTCGATGATGCGGTTCAGGAACTCCGTGCGGTCGTTGATGTGCGGCACGGGCACACCGGGAACGGGGACTTCGAGGAACTCGCACAGCGGCTCCCAGCCGTCGGTGACGCTCCACACGAGCAGGCGCTCGGGCGGGATGCTGGCCTTCACTTCCTCGTTGTGGCGGTTCATGGCGTCGATCAGCTGCTGCGGCTCGGCATGCCCGGCGGCGAAGGTCCCCCGGCCCTGCCAGAGCAGGCCGTCGATCATCTTCAGGAAGCCGCGCCACCGCGGGTTGACAACGGCCTGGGCGCTTGACAGCAGCCGGATCAGCGACTCGCCGTTGCGCACCGCCCAAACCGTCTGGCGCATGCTGCGCTCCCACGACTCGGGGTCGCGCAAGCTCAGCAGCACCTTGGCCTCGGGATAGAAGTCGGCGAGCTCGCGGTAGAAGTAGCCGCCGGGCCAGTCAACGGTCGATTGGTAGCCGTCGAAGATCTCCGGCCAGCGCGGCTCCCCGTTCAGCGCCTGCTCCCAGAGCCCGGCCTGATCGAGGTCGGCCAGCACGTCGACCATGTGGTAGCACGGGCCCAGCCCGAGCATCTCCAGGGACATCTTCTGCGTCAACGTTCCCGTACGCGGCATACCTGCACCAATGAGTCTCATCGCTTCTCCTCGCGCTGCTCGCTGTCGTTCTCGACGCGGTCCCCTCACCGTGCCGCCTATGAGATCGCGCTCCCGTGCAGCGCTCGCAGGCGCTGAAGCGGTGGACCTTATCTGAGGAGGCTGGCCGAAGATGAAGAAAAGGCGAACATTTGGCGCGCGTGGGGGTCCATACACTTGACGCGATGAGCGACGAGGAGATCCAGCTCAACGACCCGCAGACGCTCTATCGGCGCTGGGAGGACTCGCAATGGTCGCCGTTCGCCGTCGATCTCCTCACCGACCGCGACCAGTGGGGGCGGATGGGTGGCGATGAGCGGGAGCTGGTCTTCTTCGTGCTGTCCTCGCTGATGGTCGCCGAGGAGCGGATCACAACCAAGCTCTCCGGGCTGGTGGGCGCGTACGGAACGGAGGAGGAGGCCACGTTCCTGAGTACCCAGCAGGTGGATGAGGCTCGCCACATGCAGTTCTACGCACGCTTTCAGGACGAGGTGATCGCCGCCCCAGACGCGATCGCCGCTCACGTCGCCCGCGCGCGGGAGCAGGTCTCCGATGCGTTCCGGCACATCTTCGACGAGGAGCTCTCGTCGAGGCCCACAAAGGGCTCCTCGCGGACCCTGCGAGCCTCGCTGCCAAGGTCGCCTTCATCACGCTCTATCACCTGATCCTGGAGGGGACGCTGGGCCTGGCGACATTCAAGTTCACCACCCAGCACCTCACCGCCGAGGGGCTGCTGCCCGGCTTCGTGGAGGGATGCTCGAAGATCCATCACGACGAGACTCGCCATATCGGCTATGGCGTCTGGTTCCTGCGCGAAACGGTGCGCACGAGCCCGGAGATGGCGGATGTCCTGCGTGGGAGGTTGCGCGAGCTGCTGCCTTCGGTGGCGGCTTCACTCGCCCCGCCCGCCGCGGGCTCCGGCAGCGACTTCGCCGCGATCGGCGCCAGCGGCGAGGAGATCCGCGACTTCGCCCTGGCCGGGCTGACCCGGGGCCTTCGGATCATCGGCGTTCCGATCGAGACGCTGTGATCGAGCAGCGACTCGTGCTGAGCAGCTAGCTCGCGGAGGTGCCGGCCGTGCCGGCGAGCTCGAAGCGCACCCCGGTGAGCTCCTCGGAGACCTCCCACAGCCGGGCGGCCACCTGCTCGTCGCGGGCCGCGCGGCTGGGGGAGACGAGGTGGGGGTGGCCCCTGAACTCGCCGATCCCGTCCGGGCCGATGTAGCTTCCGCCCTCCAGCCCGGGGTGCGTGGCGGCATACAGGGACGGCAGGGCGCCCATGTCGGCGCTCTGGGCCACGAGGAGGTTGGTCAGCTGCATGACCAGGCGGTCGGCGATCGGCGCGGCGGCCGTCTGCAGGTTGGTGGCCGCGTAGCCAGGGTGGGCGGCGAGGCTCTTGACGGTCGAGCCGGCTCTGCGCAGGCGGCGGTCGAGCTCGAGGGCGAACATCAGGTCGGCGAGCTTGGACTGGCCGTAGGCGCCCCAGCGCCGGTAGCGTCGCTCGGACTGCAGGTCCTCGAAGTCGATGCGCCCCATCTTGTGGGCGTTGCTGCTCAAGGTGACTACGCGCGCGTCTCCTCGGCCCTCCATTGCGCCGATCAGGTGCGCGGTGAGCGCGAAGTGGCCGAGCAGGTTGGTGCCCAGCTGCAGCTCGAATCCGTCGGCGGTCTCCCGGCGCGGCGGGGCCATCACGCCGGCGTTGTTGATCAGCACGTCCAGGCCCTCGTGGCCGGCGAGGAAGCCCTTTGCGAAGGACCGGACGGACGCAAGGCTGCCGAGGTCGAGCTCGGCCAGCTCGACGGAGGCGTCGGGCGCGGCGGCCTGGATGGAGCTCTGTGCGGCGCGGCCCTTCTCGGTATTGCGGCAGGCGAGCACAACGCTCGCCCCGTGGCGCGCCAGCTCGCGTGCGCTCACCAGGCCGAGCCCGCTGTTGGAGCCGGTGACCACGGCCGTGCGTCCGTGCTGGTCGGGCATCTGCCCTGCGGTCCACCTGGCGCTCATCGGCTCTCCCTCCTGTGCGCCCGCGATGCGCGGGGCTTCACGGCGCGCAGCCCGGCCCGATTGCCGTCCGGCGGATTCAAGCAGAGCGCTGCGGCCTTCGGCACCTCGCCTCGGGCTCGCGCCGGGCGTGTCGTGCGATAGTGGCGCATGCCTTCTGACGCTCAAGCGGTGCTGGTCATCGGTGAATCGGGCGGGCTCGCTGCGGCGCTGATGCTGAAGCTGGCGCAGAGCGGGATCGCAGCCGAGCCGGCGATGTCGCTCAGCGACAGCGAGACCGCGGCGAAGCTCGCGCAGCGGCGCTGGAGCGCAGTGGCGGTGGTGACGCGCGATGACGTGCTCGCGCTGCGCCTGACGCTGCTGAGCGCGCACCTCAGGCCCGACCTGCCGCTGTGGGTGACGATATTCGACCGCACGATCACGCGGGAGCTGCAACACGTGGCTCCAGCGGTGCACGTGATCTCCCCCTCGAAACTGGTCGCCGCGGACCTGGCCGAGCACTGCATAGCGGCGGCGGCCGGCAGGACGGCATCTCGGAGGAGCAGCGGCGTGAGACTGGTGGACGACGCGCTGCGGCTGCTCGTGCGCGCGGGTGTCGGACTGATCCTGTTGCTGCTGTTCGAGGGCGTGATCTCGATGATCGCCCTGCACGACGGCGTCGTGGACGCGCTGTATTTCAGCACCCGCTCCGTGGCGACCGTGGCGGGCACGCCCGGCGCAGCGTCGGCGGCGGCATGGTTCAAGGCGCTGTCAGCGCTGGACACGCTCGCGGCGCTGCTGCTCGTGGCGGTGTTCACGGCGGCGCTCGTCCGCCGTCTCAGCCGTCCGCGTCTGACGAGCCTGCTCGGCGCGCGCGCGGCCCCGGCGCGAGGTCACGTGCTGCTGGTCGGCTTCGGGCAGGTTGGCTTCCGTCTGGCACAGGAGCTGGGCAGACGCGGCATTGCCGTCCTGGGGGTGGAGCAGGACCCGGACGCGCCGTGCGTGCGCCTGGCGCGCGCCGCGGGGATCCCCGTGGCGATCGGGCGCGGGGATGACCGCGAGACGCTGGAGCGGCTGGGCATCCGACGTTGCGCGGCGGTCGCCGCGGTGACCTCCACGGACCTGGTCAACGTCGCCGTCGGCCTGGCCGCGAGCGATCTCGCCCCGGGCACCCCGCTGGTGCTGCGGCTGGGCGACGGCGAGGTGGCCGCGGAGACGGACTCGCTGCTGCACCTGGGCCGGATCTGCGACGCCCACAAGATCGCCGCGGAGACGATCGCGCAGGGGCTGCGGATGCCCACCGAGGAGGCCTAGCGGGTCGGCGCCCAGCGGCGATCGCGCGGCCCGGACCGGCGGCGGCGCAGTCGCCCCGGCGATCGGCTCATACGGGGCGTAGGATCAGCAACGTCAGCGATCAACCACAGGGGGTGGGGCAATGCCGCGCAAATACATGGACTGCAGGGAGATGCCGAGCGAGAACAACTGCGACCTGGCGATGGCCGGCAGCGAGGAGCACGTCGTCGACGCCGCCGTGACGCACGCTGTGACCGCCCACGGCCACGAGGACACGCCGGAGCTGCGCGAGCAGATCAAGCAGGCGCTGAAAGAGGAGGTTCCGGGCGCACTGGCGTAGTCGCCGTAGTCGCCGTAGTCGCCGTAGTCGCCGTAGTCGCCGGAGTCGCCGGAGTCGACGGACCGCGGTCCGTCATTCCTTGCGCTCGCGCTGACGGACGTGGGGCGCGAGCGCGAGGGCCCGACCGCGCTAGCCGTAACGGGCATAGGCCGAAACCCAGTTCCCGGCGATCAGGCGCTGCGCCTCAGCCAGAGCCATGCGCCCGGCGCAGACGAGCCTGTTCAGCGCCCGCTCGAGGTGATCCTTGGGGTTGAGGTAGAAGCCCGAGGGTGACGGGTAGTCGGGCTCGGGCCACAGGTTGCGCGAGTCGTTGACGGCGCCGCCGAGCTCGAGCGCCACCAGGTGGTCGTACTCGAAGGCGGACAGGCGGGCACCGTCGCTGTAGGCCGCCATGCTCGCGACCTTCTCGCGCGCGGTGATCGAAGCGGGCGGTCGCACCGTCGCGGTCCACCCGCTGCGACAGATCGTCGAGCCGATGCTCGCCTGCGTGACCGCGGGATTCAGGGCCCCGGGCGTACAGCGAGGGTCAGGGCGTGCATCGAGCCCGCTCCCGCGTGCGCTTGTCGCGCCTACCCGAGGACGGGATCATGGAGATAGAGGCAATCCGAGCCACCGTTTGGGCCACCGGCCCGGAAACGCCCGACGCAAGCTCCCGAGCCGGTCGAGCGAAATAGCCAATCTGCAGGCACTTCTGAAGTGCGCCCGGCAAGATTCGAACTTGCGACCTCTCGCTCCGGAGGCGAGCGCTCTATCCACTGAGCTACGGGCGCAGACGACGCCGCTCGGACGACATCCCCGGCCTGGGAGCTTAGCGCCGCTGCGCACCCTCCGGCTCGTCGCGCGCGGTTCTCCGTCGCTACCGTTGCGGGCGTGGATCTGTCGCTCTTCTTCCTGGGCACGGCGGGCTCCGTGCCGAGCGCTCGGCGCGGGCTGCCCGCGGTGCTGGTCCGGCGCGGCGGGGACAGGCTGCTGTTCGACTGCGGCGAAGGCACCCAGCGCCAGCTGCTGCGCTCGGTCGGGCTGGTGGACTTGGACACGGTGTTCATCAGCCACTTCCACGCCGACCACTGGCTCGGGCTGCCGGGGATGCTGAAGTCCTTCGCGTTGCGCGAGCGCAGCGAGCCGCTGACGGTGTACGGGCCGTCCGGGCTGCGCGAGCTGATGCGGGCGATGCGGGTGGTCTACGGCCGCCTGCCGTACGAGCTGGAGATCGTCGAGCTGGAGCCCGCGCAGACGGTGGCGCGCGAGGGCTTCCTGATCGCGGCGGTGCCGGTGCGCCACAAGGCGGAGAGCTGCCTCGGCTACGCCCTGGTGGAGGAGCCGCGGCCGGGGCATCTGGATGCGCGCCTGGCGCAGGAGCTGGGGGTCAGCCCGGGACCGGACTTCGGCCGGCTGCAGCGCGGGGAGACGGTGGCGGGGGTGAAGCCCGAGCAGGTGATGGGAGCGGCCAGGGAGGGACGCAAGATCGTGATCTCGGGGGACACCGCGCCGTGCGAGGCGCTGGCGCTGGCGGCGCACCAGGCGGACGTGCTGGTGCACGACGCGACGTTCGCCGATGACGAGGGCGACCGTGCGCGCCAGACGCTGCACAGCACCGCGCGCCAGGCGGCGGAGCTGGCACGCGACGCCGAGGTGCGGCTGCTGGCGCTCACCCACGTCTCCAGCCGCTACGCGGGCGGCGAGCTTCGCGACCAGGCGCGCGCGGTGTTCGCGGCCACGGAGTTGCCCCGCGACTTCGACACGATCGAGGTGCCCTTCCCGGAGCGTGGCGGCGCGACACTCGTGCGCTGGTCCGAGCGCCAGGCGCGCGAGCGCGAGCAGGAGGCGCCGGCACCCGCGCCGCCCGAGCCCGTCGCTTCCCCCTGATACATTCCAACTGCTCCTTTAACCCGGTCCCGCGAGGCCAGGAAGGAATCGATGGGAAGCAACGAGAAGGTTGTCCTCCGCGAGGAGGAAGTCGGGCGTGCGCTGACGCGCATCGCGCACGAGATCATCGAGCGCAACTCCCGCGATCGCGTACCAGCCCTCGTTGGCATCCATCGGCGCGGCGCGTTTCTGGCGCAGCGGCTGCACGGCCTGCTGGAGGGGCTGCTGGACGCGGAGGTGCCGCTGGGCGATCTGGACATCGGCTTCTACCGCGACGACGTGTCCACGCGTCCGGACGCGCCGGTCCTGCACGCCTCGCACATCGACTTCGACGTGACCGGGCTGACGGTGGTCGTCGTCGACGACGTGCTGTTCACCGGGCGCACGGTGCGCGCGGCGATCGAGGCGCTGTTCGCCTACGGGCGTCCCGAGCGCGTCCAGCTGGCCGTGCTGGCCGACCGCGGCCACCGGGAGCTGCCGATCCGCCCGGACTACGTGGGCAAGAACCTGCCCACCTCGCGCGCCGAGCACGTGCACGTGCGGCTGCGCGAGCTGGACGGCGTGGACGAGGTGGCGATCTCTGCCCCGAAGGCGATGGGGACCCCGGCGTGAACCACCTGCTCTCGATCGAGGAACTGGACCGGGCGGCGATCGAACGGATCGTGGCGCAGGCGGAGCGCTTCGCGGAGGTCTCAGACCGCGAGATCAAGAAGGTCCCGGCGTTGCGCGGGCGGATGGTTCTGAACCTCTTCTACGAGGCCTCGACACGCACCCGCAGCTCCTTTGAGCTGGCGGCCAAGCGGCTGTCGGCGGACGTGGTGAACTTCGCCGCCAGCGGCTCCAGCGTGGAGAAGGGCGAGTCGCTCAAGGACACAGTGCTGACGCTGAGCGCGCACAAGCCCGACGCGATCGTCCTGCGCACGCCCTGGGTGGGCGCCTCGGAGCTGGTCTCCAAATGGTGCAGCGCGGCGATCGTCAACGCGGGCGACGGCAAGCACGAGCACCCGACCCAGGCGCTGCTCGACGTCTACACGCTGCGCAGGCGCCTCGGTCAGATCGACGGCGCCTCGATCTGGATCGTGGGCGACGTGGCGCATTCGCGGGTGGCGCGCTCGAACGTGCTCGCCTTCCAGCGGATGGGCGCGAGGGTGACGATCGTGGGCCCGCCGACGCTGATCCCGCGCGGCATCGAGGAGCTGGGCTGCGAGGTGCGCTACACGCTCGATGAGCTCGGCACGGCTGACATCGTCTACGCGCTGCGGATGCAGCACGAGCGCATGAGCGAGATGTGGGTGCCCTCGATGCGCGAGTACGCCGCCTGGTATCAGATCAACGGCAGGCGGCTCTCACCGCACCAGGTCCTCATGCACCCCGGCCCGGTCAATCGCGGCGTCGAGCTCTCTGGCGAGGTGGTGGACTCGCCGCAGGCGGTCATCACCGCGCAGGTGGAGGCGGGCGTGGTGGTCAGGATGGCCGTCCTCTATGAGCTGCTCGCCGGGGCGCGGGAGCCGCGTCCGCTGCCCGAGGCCTCGCGCCGTGCGGACCCCGCGCCCGTCGGCGGGGGTGGCGCGTGAGCGCTGTGCAACGGCTCCTCAGCGCGCCGCTGGAGAGCGTCGAGCTGCTGCTGCGCGACGTGCGCGTGCTGGACCCGCGAGCGGGGTTGGACGGCCGCATGGATCTGCGTCTCAGCGCCGGCGTGATCTGCGAGCTGGCCGAGCCCGCGACGCTCGAGGCGCGCGGGGAGGGGGAGGAGCTGAT
>CABDZA010000238.1_pt1 | contig 11801 bp, 10 predicted proteins | sample 3132091 | NCBI WGS metagenome assembly CABDZA01 (sample SAMEA5534339, study PRJEB31848) | metagenome | biome: tundra; feature: field; material: soil | place: USA | collected 2013-05 | depth 0.45 m
CCGCTTCCTCGACCTCTTCGCCTCGCCGGAGCCGGCCCCGGCACCGGTCCCGGTCCCGGCCTAGCGCCCAGAGCCGGCCGCGAGTCCTCTGCCGCCCTCGCTCACGCCGGGCATCGCGCTGGTCATCCGCCCGCGATGAACTCGCGCACAGCGGCCTTGCCGCCGCCGACGAGCGGCTCGCCGTGCGCGAACAAGAGGTTGTCGAAGTCGAGGTCGAGCAGCCCGCGAAGCGATTCGCGCAGCCCAGCCCGCACCGCCGCGGCGTCATCGCCCATCAGGAATCCAGGCACGAACGCAAGCCCGCCGCCACGCGGCCGCGTCAGGCCGTCGGCGAATGCGAGCGCGCCGCCGGCGGCGGTGCGGATGTGCAGCGCGGTGTCGTCCGGGCAGATGGCTCCGAGCTGGTGTGCGGTGATCCCCGGCGCCAGCTCCTCCCCGAAGGCGAAGCCCTCGACCTGCGGGCCCCGCTCGAACTCGTGCAGGCCGGCCTCGCTGCAGCGGATCGGGCAGCCGAAGGCCTCCGCATATCGCTCGCTGTGGCGGAGATGGTGGCGGTTGGTGAGGATGACCTGGCCAGGGGGCTCTCGCCCCTTGAACCACTCGAGGCCCTCGCGTGGGACCGTCGGGTCGAGCACGACCCGAGCGGGCTCGATGTAGTAGGAGTCCACGGGCAGCCTGATCCTCGGGTGGATCGCGGTCCAGTGGTGGACGCCGGGGAGCACCTCGCGGATCGGCCGGTGCGATGCGAGCTCGAGCACGAGCGGACGGAGGAACTGGGGCCACGCTACGCCGGCCAGCTGGACGCCGTAGCGGACCTGGCGGGGGAGGCGATCAAGCTGCGCCATCCTCAGCACGTTAGAGGGCCGCGCACGACATCAGCTCTCACCAAGCCGTGACGCTCACCGATCGTTGGCTATTGGAGGCGAAAGACCTCTACTGGCTGGGCCACGCCACGGATCTCGCGTACCCCGAGGGGCTCCCACCTGCACGAGTCGGCCGTGCGCTCCACGACGGGTAGCGTTGCGACGAGCTCATCGCGCCCGGCGGCGTCGAGCAGGCGAGCCGTTAGGTTGACGGCGCTGCCGAAGTAGTCGCCATCGCGGGCGATCGCGAGCCCGTGGTGCACGCTCGCGTGCACGCGCAGCGGGCTCGATGTGGGCACGCGATCGATGATGCGTGCGCCGGCGGCTACTGCCGGTAAGGCGTCCCCGTACGCGAGCATGAACCCGTCGCCCAACGACTTCATGAGGCGAGACTCGCCGCCGCGCTCGCGTGCCACCGTCTCGGCGAAGCGATCGACCGCTGCGATCGCCGCGATATCACCTTCGGCATCCGCGAACGCAGTGAAGTCCTTCAGATCGCAGAAGAGGAAGGCGATGCTGACCGTGCCCGGCAGCGGGTGTGTGCCGCTGGAGGCCTCTGCCTCTCTGACCGCCGCTTGCGCCAGCTCGTGCTCGATCCACCGCCGGTGAACACCGAGCAGCACGGGATCCGCCAACGGCAGCAGGCGCTCGAACGCGCTCTGCACCGCGCGCAGGCCCGCCAGGCGGTCCGGGTCGTCCGCGCGCAGCCGAGGCTCGACGTAGTGGCGGAACAGTTGTACGACGGCCTGCGCGATACGCGCGATCAGCGGACCCCATGCACGGCCCAGGCGCACGTCGAGCTCCGGTGGCCAGATGTCCTCCAGGCGTCCGAGCTCGACGAACACCCGAGCCTCATCGGCAGTGAACGCCGGCTCGTCGGGTGCCGGGGGCCGAAGTCCGAAGGCGGCAATGAAGGCCTGCAACTCGCCGATGCGCAGTCCCCCTTGTCGCTGGATCTCCGCCGCGGTCACGGTCCGTTCGGCTATCGTCGGCGACAGCACCGCCTCGAAGATCGCTCCCTCCGGATCGCCACGCGCGATCGCACGCTCGATCGCCTCAGCGGGGATCCCAAGCGTGCGCAGGGCGCCAGCGACATCATCGTCGGGCGATCGCGGATCTGCGGGGCCACCCACATACGCATCATGACGCGTCGGCAGGGCGCGCAACGCCATTTTGAGCTCGTTGCCGCGCTCTCTCCCGTATGGGGGCCGGTTGGCACGAGCGTGTACGTGCCAGACGACTGCCGCGGTACGCCGAACACAATGTGCGCGCCGAGCGCTACGGCGCGCTTCGGCCCGGTCGGGCAGGGAGTATGTAGGCAGTGAGCACCGTCGTCCATCCAGCCAGCGTCCGGGCCGCACACCCCGCACGCGTGGGCTCGTGGCTGGCGCGATGGTGGCCGCTGGTCGCCGTGACTGCCTTGGCGGCGGCCCTGCCGGCCTCGGGCTCGGGCTGTGGCGCATGCTCGAGCGCCCGCATCCGAAAGCGCGGCGCGGCGTGATGATGGCCGTTGCGATCGCCGCCGGCGGAATCCTGATCCCGATCGTGCTCGTGCCCCTCGGCGCCGACTACCTGGCGCCCCGCAACCTGGTCGCGGCGATGATCCCGGTGACCGCCGTGACCGCCGTGGTGGTCGTCTGGCCCGGCACCGGCCGGACGGGCATCGCCCTCGCTGCGGGGATCGCGCTCGCGTTCACGGCGATCTCGCTCGACGTCGATCTGACCCCCCGTCTACAGCGCTCCAACTGGCGGGGCCTCGCCAAGGCGCTGCGTGGTGGCCCGCGCGAGCGTGTGATCACCACCCCCGAGCTGGGCTCCGCCCCGCTCCGGTACTACCTGCCGGAGTTGGGGTCGCACAACCTCCAAGCGGGAAGCTCTGTGCTCGTGAGCGAGATCGACGAGACCGGTGTCCGAGAATCGGCGACCGAGCTCTACGAACCCTTTCGCGCCTCCGCCGGGGAGCCGCCCGCTCCGGGCTTTCACCTGCTCGCGCGCGTGGAAGTCGGCGCGCTGGCCGTCTACCGCTTCGTCTCGCCGGTCCCGCGGATGGTCAGCGAGGCGACGCTGCGCCGTCACGTGATCACGCTGGCCGGGCCCCGGTCCAAAGTGCTCGTGGAGGCGGGCTCCCAGGAGTCACCGTGAGGTGTGTGCGTGCGTGGGATTGAACGCCCGCGACCGTCCGACCGCCGGTGGTGGGCTCGAGGTGCTGGACGCGACTCGAGAAGTCTGCGCTTCCCAGCGCTAGGGCGCCAGGCGGTCGATCACCCAGCCGGCGTGCTCGCCGCGACGGTAGCGCAGCCGGTCGTGCAGGCGATCGTGGCGCTGCTGCCAGAGCTCGACGGTCTCCGCGGCGAGGCGAAAGCCGCCCCAATTCGTCGGTAGCGGCAGCTCTTCCTGCCCGTGCCGCGCCTCCAGTTCCGCCACGCGCTGCTCGAGCGCGTGGCGGCTGTCGATCGTCTGGCTCTGCGGTGAGGCCAGCGCGCTGAGCTGGCTCCCGCGCGGCCGGCTGCGCACGTAGGCGGCCGACTCGCTGGCGCTCGTGTGCTCGACCGGCCCCTCGATCCTCACCTGCCGACCGAGCGGATCCCAGTAGAAGAGCAGCGCAGCGTGCGGGTTGGCGGTGAGCTCGCGCCCCTTGCGGCTCGCGTAGTTCGAGTAGAAGACGAAGCCTCGCTCGTCAAAGCCCTTGACCAGCACCATGCGCACCGATGGGGCGCCGTCGGCTGATGCCGTGGCGAGCGCCGCAGCCTCCGGTTCCCGGACGCCCGCCTTCCCAGCGTCGCGCGACCAGATGGCGAACTGGCGCAGAGGGTCGGGGTCGACGTCCTCCTCGCGCAAGGGCTTCCCGTGATCGATCACGCAACGCATTCTGCCGGGAGTGCCGACGGGTTACGTGGCCGTGGGTCTGTCGGCGCGCCGCCGAGTCCGCCAGCACGGCCGATTGGCGGCGCGATCTCCTGCGTCGGTGAGATGATTGCCGTGTGGCCATCGTCGAAGGAATCGGGACCATCGCCATCGAGTCCCCCGACGGAGAGCTGCGGGCGATGTTCGCGCCGGACGCCGGGATGGTCTGCTGCTCGCTGCGTCACCTCGGTGAGGAGCTGCTCGCCCAGCGTGCCGGTCTTCGTGCATACGCCGAGCGCGGATCAACGATGGGCATCCCTCTCCTTCATCCCTGGGCGAACCGGCTCGCGGGGTTCACCTACGGTGCTGCACCGCGCGTCGTGGAGCTCGCGAGGGACTGCCCGTTGATCAAGCTGGACGAGAACGGCCTACCGATCCACGGCGTCATCGCGGGCTACCTGCCCTGGCAGGTGCTCGAGTCTCGTCCCGAGGATGCAGGGCACAGTGTTCGGGCCCAGATGCGCTGGGACACGCCGGAGCTGCTCGCCACCTTTCCCTTTCCGCACGTGCTTGAGCTAGAGGCGCGGATCACAGCGGCGAGGCTCACGATCGAGACGACGCTGCGCCCCAGCTCGACAGACGCCGTGCCGGTGTCCTTCGGCTACCACCCGTATCTGGTCCTTCCCGGCAGCGACCGGTGTGAGTGGCAGGTGACGCTCCCCGTTGGGAGGAGTCTGTCGGTCGACAGCCAGATGATTCCGACCGGCACCAGCGAGCCGGTCAGCTACCCACCCTTCAAGCTAGGCGACACCAGCTGGGACAACCCCTTTGGCGGGCTGCCCAGCCGGCCCGTGTTCGCCGTGGCGGGCGCGGGGCGCCGAATCGAGCTCGAGCTCCTCCGTGGCTACCCGTATGCACAGGTCTTCTCGCCGGCCGCTGAGAGCTTCATTTGCTTCGAGCCCATGACCGCGCCGACCAATGCCCTCATCAGTCACGCGGATCTGAAGCTGGTGGCGCCCGGGGAGGTCTTTCGTGCGGCGTTCAGCATCTCGGTGTCGACGGGAAGACGGACGCCAGGGCGCGTCGAGAGCGAGCGCCTCAGTGATTGCCGCCCGGGCGACGTGCGCTGACCCAGGCGTGCGCCCTCCAGGCTCTCGGCGTCGCCTATGGCCCACGCAAGGCGCTGGACGAGCTGTGCGCTCGCGTGGCCTGTGCTCAGATGAACCGAGTGCACGTGCTCGTCGAGCAGCACCTGTGCGTCGTCGGGAAGCTGGGACAGTTCGGTTGTGACAAGGATTCTGGGCATGGGGACTCCCTGGACGTTCTGCGTTGATCGAGTTGCGGACACGCCCGCGGAAGCGCCCTGCTACCCCGGCGCACCAGTGGCCGGACGGGGAGAGCGGTCCGTGGTGTCGCCTTGGATTCGAGCGCCCCATACGAGCGCCGCTGTTACATCATCGACTCTGGAGAGGGCGCGGCCAATGGTCCACGGTCCAAAGAGGTCTCCTCCGAACTACTACGTTTGTCGCTGAGGCGCGTCGCGATGCCCCATGCTCCCAGGGCGGCGCCCGCGGCGAGTGGTCCGAACGCGACGTAGGCGTAGCGCGCGTCATAGCCGTTGCCGGCCTCGGCGAGCGTGACCGAACAGATTGCCGTGAGCGTGAAGAGGAGAGCGGCCACGCGCACGCGCCCCGCCAGCAGCGGCACGCCGGCAATCGCCGCCAGCAGCATCACGATCAGCAGGGGTCCCTGGATCCGGGTGTGACTCTCATAGAAGTCCAGCGGGCTGGTGGCGCTCGAGGAACCCCGGTAACCACGGGCGTGGGGGTAATAGGCCGCTATGGCGGGCTCGATGGACCTCACGCCTGTGGGGTCGAGCAGTGCCTCGCGGATACTTTCGGGCGTGTATCCCTCGCCGGGTCGCGGGGAGATGTAGAAGGTCAGCCCGCGGAGGATGGCGCCGGCGTATGCGAGCGGCTCGTGCGTGATCGCCGCGACGCTGAACTTCTGGAGCACGCCGTTCGCATACCCGGGCGCACGAGCGGGGCCGCCGAAGCGGCTGACGGCGGGCGCCGATCGCGCGTACTGGTAGAAGCTCTCAGACCGACGGTCGGACAGCGGTCCGGTGGGACAGAGAAACCGTGTGCCCGCTGGTGGAGTGAAGCGCGAACAGTCCACGAAGGTGGCGACCCGGCCATACAGGTTCCATGCGCCCTGGCGCTCGTAGCCCGGGTATCCGGTGATCTGGGCCTGCACTGCGACATAGCCGAAGACCAGTGCCGCAGCCACCCCCGCCGCCACTGCTGCGCCGCGCATCCGCCGACGGGCGCTACCGGAGGCCAGGAGGAGAACGAACGGAACCAGCATCACGCCGGAAAGGCCCACCGTCTTGACCCAGAATGAGATGCCGGTCGCCAGGCCCGCCAGCAGCGGCCAGCGTATTCTCGGCTCCCACAGCGCGCGGACGACCGCATAGACGCCGACAGCCTGCAGAAAGCTGAACAGCGGGTCGGCGAGCAGCGAATGCTCGAGAAGCAGCCCCGTACCACCGAAGAACACGATCGCCGCGGGAATCAGACCAACCCAGGGAGGCGCCCCCGTGCGCCGCACCGCCTTGTACAGCAGAAGACCCGTGGCCACGCCGAGGGCGTGCTGTACGACGATGGTGAATGTCAGCCTGTCGCTGAGCGCGTGGGCGACTTGTAGGAAGATCGGGTAGCCGGCGGGTTTCTGGACATCGTGAAAGACGCCGACCGTGGCCGCCACGACGTACTCGTGGGAGTCTCCGAACCCCAGGAATGCCGGGCCGTAGCTGACCATGAGCCAGGCGCGCACCGCGACCGCGCCTGCGACCAGCACCGTGATGCCCACCATGGTTGTCCGGGCGCTGCGGTCCAAGGCGCGCCACCGGGCTGCCCGGCCCAGCCTCAACTTCGCCACCGAGGGCCATCCTGAGAGCAACATCGAGGAATCGGTCCGCCTGTCCGGTAGCAATGCGCACAACTTATCCGCCGGCGACAGCTGCCAGGCGGCACACGCGGAGGCGCCGGGCTCACGGACGTGGGGAAGTACGGACCCGCTACGCGGGGGGACTCCGATGCCGCCTCGTGCCTCGCGCGCTAGGGTCCGCCTCAAGATCACGGCGGACGGGAGTCAGAGGCCATGGGTGAGCAGCTCAGCATGCTGGACACGATGTTCCTCGAGCTTGAGCAGTTCGACGAGACCGCGCACATGCACATCGGCGCGGCGCTCATCTTCGATCCGCTCCCCGGCGACGCGGCGCCGGACATCGCCGAGTTCCGCGACTACGTGCGCAAGCGGGTAGGGATCCTGCCGCGCTTCGCCCAGCAGCTCTCTGGTCCGCATGCAGGTCCGCTCACGTGGCTGACCTGGGAGCCGGCAAAGGCGTTCGACCCCGATGCCCACGTGCATCACGCGACGCTGCCGGCGCCGGGCGGCGAGGCTGAGCTGCACGAGTGGCTTGGCGACTTCTGGTCGCATCGCCTGGATCGCCACCGGCCGCTGTGGGAGATGACGCTGGTTGACGGGCTCGAGAAAGGGCGCTGGGTGCTGGCGACCAAGACGCACCACTGTCTCGTAGATGGGGTCGGCTCGGTTGACATCGGGCAGGTCCTACTCGACGCCTCCCCGGAGCCTCTGCCGCCGCACTCGCAGCCGCTGCCGGGCGGTAACGAGGAGATCGGCGAGCACGGCGATGGCCGGTTCTGGCTCTCGCCCGGCCTGGTCTTGCGCGGGGCGCGGGCCGGCGTCGGTGCGGCGCTGCACCCGCGCGAATCACTCGATCGCGTACGGGCGGCCGTCGAGCTGATCGTGCGCGAGGAGGTGATCGGGGCGCCGCAGTCGAGCCTCAACGGGCCGATGAGCGGCACGCGCCACTTTGCCACCGTGCAGTTGGACCTCGCGGACGTCAAGGCGACGAAGACGCGCCTTGGTGGCACGGTCAACGACGTCGTGCTCGCGCTCTGCGCGGGCGGGCTGCGACACTTGCTGCTCTCCCGCGGTGACGCGCTGCCCGAGGGCAATCTGCGGGCGCAGGTGCCGGTGAACATCCGCTCAGAGGACCAGGAGCACGCGCTCGGCAATGAGCTGACGTCGTTGTTCGTCGAGCTGCCTGTGAGCGAGGCGGACCCGATCGCGCGCTACCGCCGCGTCGTCGAGCGCGCGGAGCAGCTCAAGGCCGGCTCGCAACGCGCCGGGGGCAAGACGATCGTCGACCTGGCAGACATGGGGCCGCCGCTCGCCGGCGCGCTGCTCGCGCGGTCGATGTTCGGTGGCACCCGCATGTTCAACCTGACGATCACGAACGTCCCCGGGCCCCAGCAGCGACTGTACGCGTTCGGCGCCCCACTCGTCGAGGTCCTCCCGCTCGTACCGCTGTTCGCCGGACACACAATCGGCATCGCGGTCGTCTCCTACGCTGGCCAGATGGTCTTCGGCCTGAACGCCGACCGCATGGCAGCGCCCGACGTAGGGGTGCTCGCCGAGGGCATCGAGCGCTCGCTTTCGGAGCTGCGCCCGCCCGAGGCCAAGCGACCGCGGCGGCGCTCGGCGGTCAGAGACGGGTCCTAGACGCGGCCGCGGTGCCCGATCAGGCTGTCAGCGAGTGGCGCAGCCGCCACACGGCGGCTGCGATGGCCACGGCGGCGAACGCCAGCAGGACGCCTATCTGGGGCAGCACGGTGACGAGGTCGCCGCCGTGCTTCAGGAGCTTCGAGAAGGCTTCGTTGGCCCAAGCGTGAGGCGTGACGTGGGCGATCGTGCGCGCGGTCTTCGGGAAGACTTCGAGCGGCACCATCGAGCCACCGAGCGCGGCCAGGCCGAGCCCGAGCAGGAGCGCCACCGGTCCAGCCTGCTGCTCGCTCGCGAAGAGGCTGCCGAGAAGCGCCGCCGCGCCCGTGCCGACGAGGCAGAACGACACGAGCACCGCTGCCGTCCCGAGCGGTTCGCCCCAGTCGACGCCGAAGAAGAGCAGGGAGCCGAGCACGATGATGAGCGCCTGCAGGAGGGCGACTGCCAGGCGGCCGAGAAGCTGGCCGGCCACGAAGGTGCCCGTGGAGGTCGGGGTGGAGAGTATGCGGCGGGCGATGCCCAGCCTTCGCGTCTCGATCAGCCATGTGGCGCCGTTGAGCGAGTTGAGGAAGATGAACAGCAGGACCTGGGTGCTCGCGCCATTGTCGAAGCGGCCTGCGGTCGTCGTGTAGGCGCCGCCGTCGGGCGCACGCAGCTGCACGAGGACACGCGGCGTGGTCGCAGCCGTGGCCTGCGCCCGGGCGAGAGCGCTCGCGAAGCTCGCCTTCAAGTCGCGTTGGATGATCTGTGCGGCGGCGAGCGTGCGGCTCTGTTCGGCGGTGACCGACTGGACCGTCGCCCGAAGCTGCTGGGCGACCGAGTTCGGGCGGGCGAAGTAGCCGATCGTGACGCCCCTCCCCTGCTGCAGGCGGGCGTCGTAGCCCGCGGGAAGCTCGAGCCCGGCGTCGACGCGTCCGCGGGCGACCGCCTGCTGGAGCGCATCCGCGCTCGTGTAGCGGTGCAGCTCCGTCGATGGGCGGGCGCCGAGCGCCGCCACGAACTGCCGTGCCAGTCTGCCTTCGTTGCCGCCGAGAATGCCGATGCGCGCCTTTTCGGACGCGCCGAAGGCCGCTCCGAGCAGGAGGATGAGCAGCATCGGCAGTACGAACAGGAAGAAGATGTTCGCCCGCCAGTGCAGCAGTCGGCGCAGGTCGGTCGCGGCGATCGTGACCACCTTCATCGCGCGATCAGCCTCCCCGCGCGCATGAACGCGAGCGCTCCGGTGACCGCCGCGAAGGCGAGGATCGCCGCGACCGGGCCGAGCACGGCTCCCGGACCGGCGCCGCCGGTCATGTTCTCGATCCCGCGGAGGAACCATGCCTGGGGCGTGGCCAGGCTGAGCGTCGCGAGCAGGCCGCCCGCCTGGGCGACCGGGAAGAACGTGCCGCCGAGCATGCCGAGGACGAGCGCCACCATCGCCTGCGACGACTGCGCCTGATCGGGGGTGCGCGCGAGCGTCGCGACCAGCGCCATCACGCAGGTTGCCGCAAGGACGCCGGCCGCTATGAGGGCCGCGACCCCGAGCACGTTGCCCCAGTGGGCCGAGAGCAGGAAGTGGGTCGCGATCGCCAGCACGCCCATGCTCGCAAAGCCGAGTGCGAGGCTGGTGAGCAGCTTGCCGGCGAGGATCGCGCTGGCGTGAATCGGTGCGGCCAGCATGCGTGCGAGCGTCCCGTCGCGCCGCTCTTCCAGAATGCTCGAGATCCCGAACTGGACTGTGAAGAACAGGAAGAACACCGCCATCCCCGCGGCGTAGAACGTCCCGGCATCCAGCTGTCGACTCTTGGTGGAGCTGTCCGCGATCGAGATCGGCGAGGGAACGGCCGCGACCTGCGCCAGGCCGATCGCCGTCGCTCCGGTCGCCGCGCTCGCGATCCGGACGGTGTCGATACGCTCGGCATAGGACTGCGCGATCGACTGCGCGACCTGGGTGTCGATCGTCGCGTCGACGTTGCCGAGCACCCGCAGGGTGGACGGGTGGCCGTGACCGATCGCTGCCGACAGTCCCGCCGGCAGCACAAACGTCGCCGACACCTTGCTCTGTTCTGTTGCGCTGCGAGCAGCGCCGAGCGTCGGCTCGCGGCGAACCGTGATGAGTCCGCTGCGCTCCAGCGGCGCGAGCGCCCCATTGACGAAGGCCTGTGCCGCCGGCCCGCGGTCCTGGTCGACGAGACCGAGCTTGAACGTCAGGCGCCCGCCGATCCGCGTTGTGGAAGATCAGCCCAAAGATCGACGCGAGCACCAACGGCACGACGATCGACCCCAGCAGCGCCGAGCGGTCACGCAACCGCTGTCGCAGGTCCTTGCCAGCGATGAGGAGGGCCGCCCGCATCGGACTAGTCGCGCAGGGCCTTGCCCGTCAGATGCAGGAAGACCGTCTCCAGGTCGGGCTCATCGACCTCGACCGAGCTCACGGCCACACCCGCATCGGTGGCGGTCCGCAGCAACTCCGGCAGGACGCTCCGCGCGCTGTCGACGATCAGCTGGATGCCGCCGTCCTGGACGCTCGCCGCGCGTACCGATGAGACCGACTTGGAGGCGTGCGCGGCCGCCTCGAGATCGCCGGTCCCCTCCAGTGTGACCCGGTCGTGCTCTCCGACGAGCGCGACCAGCTCGGCTCGCGTGCCCTCGGCCTTCAGCTCGCCGAGGTCGACGATCCCGATGCGGTCACAGAGACGCTCCGCCTCCTCCATGTAGTGCGTCGTGTAGAGGACAGCCATTCCCTCGGCCGACAGCGCCTCGACGCTCTCGAGGATTGCGTTGCGGCTCTGCGGGTCGACGCCGACCGTCGGCTCGTCGAGGATCAGCAGCTGCGGGCGGTGCAGCAGCCCGATACCGATGTTCAGGCGCCGCTGCATACCCCCGGAGAAGTTCTTCGTCGGTTCTCTCGCCCGCTCTGCGAGACCGATCACCGCCAGTACCTCGTCGACCCGGGCGTTCGCCGCCGCAGCCGGCAGCCCGTACAGGCGGGCGAAGAACCCCAGGTTCTCGCGCGCGCTGAGATCGGGGTAGATCGCAAGCTCCTGCGGCACGTAGCCGATCGCCGCCTTGGCAGCGACGCTACGCGTCGTCAACGGCCTGCCGGCGAGGATCACCTCGCCCCGGTCCGCTTCGAGCAGCCCGCAGGCCATCGAGATCGTCGTCGTCTTGCCGGCGCCGTTCGGGCCGAGCAGACCGTAAGTCTCACCTGCCGCGATCTGCAGGCTCACCCCGCGAACTGCTTCGACGTCGCCGAAGCGCTTGTGCAGATCGCGGCACTCGAGTACCGACCCGTGCGTGGGAAGACCCCCCCCGAGCGTCCTTCACGCCCGCGTCAACCGGTTCGAGAGCAGCCATAGGCGAAATCTCCCACATGAGCGCACACAAGTCCGCCCAACATCAGGAGCGGCCGAGGAGCGTGGCGACTTGGACTTTCACGGCGCTCCAGCGAATGCCCCAGCCGGCGGCGCGCAGCAGGCTGCGCGCCGGGCGGCTGCCGTCCCACTGTTCGGCCTCGCGGCGGAT
>CABDZA010000243.1_pt1 | contig 11593 bp, 8 predicted proteins | sample 3132091 | NCBI WGS metagenome assembly CABDZA01 (sample SAMEA5534339, study PRJEB31848) | metagenome | biome: tundra; feature: field; material: soil | place: USA | collected 2013-05 | depth 0.45 m
CCGAGCAGCATGATCGGAGCGGCCGTATCCGAGGCCACCGTCAGCAGCGCCCAGCGCGAGCCCGGCCGGTGCGTGGTGACGTAGGCCGCCAGCGCGCGGTCGATCGCCAGGTCCCGTTCGCTGATGCCGAAGCCGTTCGGCGAGCCGGCCTTCTGGGTCGGCCCGGCCGCCGGGAACGTGCCCTCGACGGGCGCCAGCCAGGTTGACGCTGCGTAGGCGCCGGGTACGACGAGCAGCAGGCCGAACACGAGCGCGAGAGCCGGGGCCGCCAGCCGGCGAAGCGCCAGCAGCGCGAGCACCCCCGCGGCGGCGCCGATCACGAGCACGGGGACGAACCACAGCATGTAGTGCTCGCGGTGCATCAGCACGAGCTGAGCCGCGACCGTCGTAGCCACCGCGAGCGGCACGAGCGCCGTTGCCAGGACGCGGTGTCTTCCGCGCGCGAGCTGGACGAAGGCGAGGACGCCCGCTCCTGCCATCGCGCCCGTTCCCGGTCCCAGCGCCGAGACGTAATAGGGGTGGACGATGCCGCTGGAGGTGCTGAGCACGACAGCCTGCACGAGGAGCCACCCTCCGAGCACGAGCGCTGTCGCGAGGCGCGGATCGTGACGCCCCGGGCGTGGCGCCCGCTCGTCCGGCTCGCCGCTCGGCCTGCGCTCGACGAGCGCGAGCAGCGCCACGCCGAGCAGCCCGAACAGGGCGAACGGCAGCAGCCAGGCGCCCTGGTCGCCGAGGCCCACGCCGAACAGGCGAAGCGGACCCGGTGGGCCGCCGAACGGGATCGGATTTCGGTCTCTACCGCCGGACCTGCCGGGTTTGGCGGAGGATTCGACGGGCGCTGCGGGCCTGCTCGACGTTGTCCCGGGCGCGGCGGATGCAGGGGCGTGCCCGGCGGGCGGCGGCGTAGAGCCATGGTGGCTGGTTTTCGCGGCGTCCTTCGCCGGGACGCGTGCGCCCGGGCGCACGACGGTCGTGTTGGGGCCTCCCGACTGGCCGCCCACCCTCCCGACGCCGTTGTATTCGAAGGTCAGCCCGAACTCCGAGTTGTTCGTCGAGCTGCCCACATACGGGCGCTTGGCGGCCGGTGTCAGGTCCACGAAGGCGATCCAGGCGAAGGAGACCGTGAGCGCCACCAGGCCCGCCACCGCGAGCTGGCCGGCGCGCCGCGGCAGCGATCCGGGAGCGCACACGGCATAGGCGAGGGCGATTCCGGGGACGACCAGGTAGGCGGCCAGCGTCTTGGTGTTGAACGCCAGCCCCACCAGCGCTCCGCACCACAGCAGGGTGCGCCAGCGTCCAGTCTCGCTGGCTCGAAGCCCCGCGCCGCAGGCCATCACCATCAGCAGGATCAGCAGCGGGTCCACGCCGTTCTCGCGCGAGACGGCCACGAAGGACGGGAACACGGCCAGCCCGAGCGCCCCCGCGAACGCCGCCGCGGCGCCCAGGCGGCGCGCCAGGATGACGTAGAGCACAGCGACGGCGAGCACCCCGGCGATCGCCTCGGGCAGCAGCAGGCTGAGCGGCTGGAAGCCGAACAGCTTGGCGCTGGCCACCTGGACCCACAGCGCCAGCGGCGGCTTGTCGACCGAGATGAGCCCGCCCGGGTCGAAGGACACGAACACGAAGTTGTGCAGCGAGCGCAGCATCGACTTGGCGCCCGCGGAGTAGAAGATGTTGGCGTAGCCGTTCTGGGCGAGCCGATGGATGTTCAGCACCGCCGAGAGCGCCACCGCGACGACGAAGCCGAGATGGCGCGCGTGGGGCATGGCGGCGAGCAGGCGCTCGCGCGCGCCGCGCGGCGCCAGCGAGCTCGGCGCCTCGGCGCCTCCCGGTGCTGTTGCTGGCGGGGTGGCGGTCTGCGGCATGGAGTTCATCTGGCTGTCGGGTCCATGGAGAGCGGCTTGTGGTTGCTGTTTGCCGACCCGTCGGCGCCCCGCCGGGAGGCGGTCATCGGGAGAGCGCGCTCAGAAGGCGATCGAGGTCCGCCTCGTCGTTCCACGCCCCGACCGAGGCTCGCAGCCAGGGTCGATCGGGAATGTTACGCAGGATCACGCCGGCCTCCGCCAGCAGCGCGCGCTCCTCGGGAGGGTCGGCGCTGGGGAACGACACCAGCGTCGTCGGGCCGCGGGGCGCCGGCTCGCGGCCCTGCTCGGCCAGCTTCGCGGCCAGCCGCGCGGCGAGCGAGCGGGCGCGCTCGTGCACCGCAGCCCAGTCGGCGGAGGCCAGCACCTCGATGGCCGCCAGCGCGGCGGCGACGGTCTCGGCGTTCAGCGCGGGCGTGTCGAACCGTCGCGCGTCCTCGTGCAGCCGGGCCTGCAGGCCCGCTCCGGCGTCCTGGAGGTTCCCGTAGCCGCGGCGCGAGACGCTCAGCCGCTCGCGCAGCCCGGGGGAGACGTAGAGCATCCCCGTCCCGTCCGGGCCGCACAGCCACTTCTGCCCGGCGCCGGCGTAGGCGGCGCAGCCGAGCGCGCGCACGTCCACCGGGACGGCGCCCACGCCCTGGGCGCCGTCGAGCAGCACCGGCACGTCCAGCTCGCCGAGCGCGGCCGGCGCGACGCTCCCGCTCATCCAGCCGACGTGCGAGCACGCGACCAGGGCGGTCCTCGGGCCGACGGCGTCGGCCAGCTCCGCGAGCGGCGCTTCGCGAATCTCCACGCCACGCAGATCGCGCGCGGCTGCCAGCGCGCCGAGCAGACCGGGGTGCTCCTCGTCGCTCGTCAGGATCTCGCTGCCCCGCGCCAGCTCCAGGCCGTCGATCGTCTGGGCGATGCCCTCGGTCGTGCAGGTCGTCAGCGCCACCTCGTGCGCGTCGCATCCGAGCGCCGCCGCATAGGCGGCGCGGAGGGCGTCCGTGAGCTCGGTGCGGCGCTCGAAATGCGCCTTGGCGCGGCCCTCGCTCAGCTCGCGCTCGAGCTCCGCGCGGGCGGCCTGGACCGCTGCGGCGGGCAGCGGCCCGTCGGTGCCGGCGTTGAGGTAGGCGACGCGAGCGGTGACCGGAAACTCGCCGCGCAGTTCAGAGGCGTCCACGACGGGCGAGAATATCCCTCTGCGCGGGCGCCCCACGGACTTCGCCTGATGAGAAAACGGCTATAAGACCGATAGGGTCCCCGGCGGCGTCGGACGGCGCGCGAGAACCAGGGGTTGACGACCACAGGGAGCGAGCAGATCAGCATGTCCAGCACGGCCCAGGAGCAGCCCCTGTGGACGCCGTCCGCTGAGATGCGCGAGAGCAGCGAGCTGGCACGCTTCATGCGCTGGGCGGGCGAGCGCCACGGCCGCAGCTTCGCCAGCTATGAGGAGCTGTGGGAGTGGTCCGTGGCGGAGCTCGAGGAGTTCTGGGCGGACGTGTGGGAGTTCTGCGGCGTGCGCGCCTCAAAGCCCTACCGGGAGGTGCTTCACTCGCACGAGATGCCCGGCACCAGCTGGTTCGCCGGGGCCGAGCTCAACTACGCGGAGAACCTCCTGCTCGCCGACCGCGACCCCGACGGGGTGGCCGTGTTGCACACCTCCGAGCTGCGTGAGCTCGAGCAGATCACCTGGGGCGAGCTGAGCGATCAGGTGGCCGCGGTCGCGGGCGGCCTGCGCAGCCTCGGCGTGACGCGCGGCGACCGCGTGGTGGCCTACATGCCGAACATCCCCGAGACGCTCATCGCCTTCCTGGCCGTCGCCTCCATCGGCGCCATCTGGTCCAGCGCAGCCCCGGAGTTCGGCGCACGCAGCGTCGTGGACCGCTTCGCCCAGATCGAGCCCAAGCTGCTGTTGAGCGTCGACGGCTACCGCCACGGCGGCAAGGACTTCGACCGCACGGCCGTCATGCAGAGCATCCTCGCGGAGCTGCCCACGGTCGAGCACACGGTCGTGCTGCCCTACCTGCACCCGCAGGCCGAGCCGGCCGGCGGCGCGCGCCACACGCTCACCTGGGCGCAGCTGCTGGAGCGGGGTCGCGGCGTCGAGCCCAGCTTCGAGCAGGTGCCCTTCGAGCACCCGCTGTGGGTGCTCTACTCCTCCGGCACCACCGGCCTGCCCAAGGCGATCGTGCAGAGCCAGGGCGGCATCCTGATCGAGCAGCTCAAGAAGAGTCGGCTGCACCTCGACCTGCGCCCCGGCGACCGCATGTTCTGGTTCACCACGACCGGCTGGATGATGTGGAACTTCCTGATCGGCTGCATGCACAGCGACGCCGCCATCGTCCTATACGACGGCAGTCCCGGCCACCCCGACCTGGGCGTGCTGTGGCAGCTGGCCGAGCGCGCGGGCATCACCTGCATGGGCGTCAGCGCCGGCCTGCTCGCCAGCACCGAGAAGGCGGGCGTGCATCCAGCCCGCGACTACGACCTGAAGGCCCTGCGCGCGATCGGCTCGACCGGCTCGCCGCTGGCACCCGAGAGCTTCCGCTGGGTGTATGAGCAGGTCGGCTCGGACATCTGGCTGTTCTCCACCAGCGGCGGCACCGACGTGTGCACGGCCTTCGTCGGCGGCTGCCCGCTGCTGCCCGTCTATGAGGGAGAGCTGCAGGCGCGCATGCTCGGCTGCGCGGTGGAGGCCTGGAACGAGCGGGGCGAGAGCGTGGTGGACGAGGTGGGCGAGCTGGTGATCACCGAGCCCATGCCCTCCATGCCGCTGTATTTCTGGGGAGACCCGCCCACCCGCGATGGGACACACGGGCAGGATGGCCGGGTTGGCGAGCGGCTGCGCGAGAGCTACTTCTCGATGTTCCCCGGCGTCTGGCGCCACGGCGACTGGATCCGCATCACCCCACGCGGCGGCGCCGTCATCTACGGGCGCTCGGACTCCACCATCAACCGCCAGGGCGTGCGCATGGGAACCAGCGAGATCTACCGCGCGGCCGGCGCCGTCGAGCAGGTGCTGGATGCGCTGGTGGTGGACGTGCCCAGGGCCGGGGGAGAGGGCGAGCTGTGGATGGTGCTGTTCGTCGTGCTGGCCCCCGGCGTGCAGCTGGACGATCAGCTGGCCGCGCTGATCAAGCGGCGCATCCGCGAGGACTGCTCGCCGCGCCACGTGCCCAACGAGGTCCGCCAGATCGAGGAGGTCCCGCGCACGCTCTCCGGCAAGGTGCTGGAGGTGCCCGTCAAGCGCATCCTGATGGGCGCCGCGCTGCACGAGGCGGCCAGCGTGGACTCGCTCGCCAACCCCGCCTCGCTGGACTACTTCGTGGAGCTGGCCGGAGAGCTCGCGGCCGGCGAGACGGCCGACTTCCCCGGCGGGCGCTGACGGTCGCGGCAGGCGCGGCGCCCGGCAGGCTCACAGCCCCATGGAGCGCCCGACGATCTCCTTCATGATCTCGTTGGCGCCGCCGTAGATGCGGGTCACGCGGGCGTCGACGAAGGCGCGCGCGATCGGGTACTCCAGCATGTAGCCGTAGCCGCCGAACAGCTGCAGGCAGCGGTCGATGGCGCGCCCCTGCAGCTCCGTGCACCACCACTTGGCCATCGCCGCGTCCTCCGGCGTCAGCTCGCCGGCGTTCAGCGCCTGCGCGCAGCGGTCGACGTACACGCGCGCGATCTCAACTTCGCTGCGCACCTCGGCCAGCGTGAAGCGCGAGCTCTGAAAGGAGCCGATCGGCTGGCCGAAGGCCTTGCGCTCGCGCACGTACTGAAGCGTCCAGCCGAGCGCCGCCTCGGCGGCGGCCACGGCCGAGGCCGCGATCGACAGGCGCTCCTGCGGCAGGTTGGAGACGAGATACAGGAACCCCTGGCCCTCCTCGCCGAGGAGGTTCTCCACCGGCACGCGCGCATCCGCGAAGGACAGCTCGGCGGTGTCCTGGGCGTGCTGGCCGATCTTCTCCAGGTTGCGCCCGCGCTCGAAGCCCTCCGTGCCGCGCTCGACGACCAGCAGGCTGATGCCGCGGTGGCGCTCGCCCGGGTCGGTCTTGACCGCCAGGATCACCAGGTCGGCGTTGATGCCGTTGGTGATGAACGTCTTGGCGCCGTTGACCAGATAGTGCTCGCCCTCGCGCCTGGCGCTCGTGGACATCGCCGCCAGGTCCGAGCCGATGCCCGGCTCGGTCATGGCCAGCGCCGTGATCAGCTCGCCCGAGGCGATCCCTCCCAGCCAGCGCTCGCTCTGCTCCGCGTTGCAGTAGGTCAGGAAGTAGGGCAGGCAGATGTCGTTCTGAAGCGTGATTCCCAGCCCGAAGCCGCTCACGCCCACGCGCTGGGTCTCCTCGCCGATCACCAGGTTCAGGCGGAAGTCCTCCGCGCCCGCGCCGCCGTGCGCCTCGGGCACGGCCATGCCGAGGAAGCCGCCGCGCCCCGCCAGCGCGAACACCTCGCGCGGCACGATCCCCGCGCGCTCCCACTCGCCGTAGCGGCCCTCCTCGCCCAGCACCTCGCGCTGCAGGAAAGTGCGAAAGCTCGCGCGGAAATCCTCGTGCACGTCCTCGTACAGGCTGCGCCTCATCGCGACCGGACCCTACCGGGCGCCCGCCCGCTCAGGCGGCCCGCTTGGACGTGCCGGGGAGGAGTGACGGGCGCACACGTCGAACAGAACCGCCGATGAAGCGCGCGGACACCAAGACCCCCGAGCGTCCGTCCGCCCCGGCGAACGGCACGAGCGAGCACCAGAGCCTCTCCAAGTACATCCGGGCGCGCTTCGACGAGTGCTCGCGCTCGCAGAAGGACGTGGCGCAATACATCGTGGACCACCTGGACGAGGCGGCCTTCCAGACGGCCGAGGAGCTGGCCCGCCGCGCCAACACCTCCAGCTCCACCGTCGTGCGCTTCTCCCAGGCCCTGGGCTTCGAGGGCTTTCCCGAGCTGCAGGCGGCCGCGCGCGAGGAATACCGCCGCGTGAACGCCAAGGCGGCCAAGGAGGGCGCGCCGTCGGGCTCCTCCACGCCGCTGTTCTCACTCGACCAGAACGAGTTCGAGGCGGCGCTCGCGGCGGACCACCTGAACGTGGAGGAGACCGCGCGCAAGGTCTCCAGAAGCTCCGTGGAAGCTCTGATCGAGGCGATCGTCAGCGCGGAGAAGGTGCTGGTGGCGGGCACCGACCAGATGGCCTTCTTCGCCAGCTACCTGCGCCATCTGCTGATGCTGCTGGACCTGCGCGTGGACGTCGTGGCCAGCCCCTCCCAGGAGGCGCTCAGCCGCCTCGGGCGGATCGACCCGGCGACGCTCGTCATCGGTCTCTCGGCGGGCCGCCCGCACCCGCTGGTGGTGCGCGCCATGAAGCTCGCCCGCCACCGCCAGGCGCGAACCGCGGCGATCACCGACGCGACCCTCTCCGAGGTGGCCAAGCTGGCGCAGATCAAGCTCTACTACTCCTCCAACAGCCCCGCCTACGTGCGCTCGCACGCGGCGCTGCTGAGCGTCATCCAGGCGCTGGCCTACGGCGTCTACGCGCAGGACACCGCGCAGTACGACGACCGCATCAAGGCCTTCCGGCTGAAGTAAGCAACGAAGCTCTGTCAGTCTGGTGAGGTGGGAGACGGTGCGCCTCATGGCCCGGGCTGGCTGCTCGATGAGCGAGCGAGCGCCGGACGGGAGAACCTCGACGCGATCCACGTATCACGCTATGACGTCAAGGAGGACGGCGATGCGCTCGCCGAGGTCGGGCTCCTGCAAGGACTCGGTCTCGGCGCGAGCTCGACGGTGCTGGACCTGGGTGCCGGGACCGGCCAGTTCGCGCTTGCGGTCGCCCCGGTCTGCTCGCGTGTGGTCGCAGCGGACGTCTCCCCGGTCATGCGTGAGCGCCTGCGCTTGAAGGTGGAGGCCTCGGGGCACGGGAACATCGAATGCGTCTCCGCGGGCTTTCTGACCTACGAGCACACGGGCGAGCCGATCGATTTCGCCTATACCCGCTACGCCCTTCATCACCTTCCGGACTTCTGGAAGGCGCTGGCGCTGGTGAGGCTCGGCCGGCTCATGCGCCCAGGAGCGGTGCTCCGCCTCTGGGATGTGGTCTACAGCTTCCAGCCCGGGGAAGCGGAGGAGCAAATCGAGAGCTGGTGTGCGACCGGCGCGAGCGCCGCGGAGACGGACTGGACCCGCGCCGAGCTCGAGGAGCACGTCCGGGATGAGCACTCGACGTTCACATGGCTCCTGGAGCCGATCATCGAGCGGGCGGGCTTCCGAATCGAGGTCGCCGAGTACTCACCGGATGGCATCTTCGCGAGGTACGTGGCCCGTCGCCTGGAGGAGGATCGGCTCTGCTGAAGGCTCCGCCGCATGCGGCGGGGCCGCGGACCGCACATGTGCGGTCCGCCCGACGGCGCATGCGCCGTCGGCATACATTGATCCCCGTGATCCCGGAGCGCGCCACGATCGAGGACCTGCAGAGGATCGTCGCCTCGCTGTCGGAGCTCTGGGGCGATCTTCGGTGAGCGCCGCGCGCCTCACGCTCACGATCGGCCTGTCAAACTAGGCGTATGCGCGACGAGGCGACATTCCGAGTCAAGGCGGGCCTGGCGGAGATGCTCAAGGGCGGGGTGATCATGGACGTGGTCACCCCCGAGCAGGCCAAGGTGGCGGAGGACGCGGGCGCGGCGGCGGTGATGGCGCTGGAGCGCGTTCCGGCGGACATCCGCCGCGACGGCGGCGTGGCGCGGATGTCAGACCCGGAGATGATCGCGGGCATCCAGGAGGCGGTCAGCATCCCGGTGATGGCCAAGGCGCGCATCGGGCACTTCATGGAGGCGCGCGTGCTGGCCGCGCTGGAGGTGGACTACGTGGACGAGTCCGAGGTGCTCACGCCCGCGGACGAGCGCAACCACATCGACAAGTGGGACTTCAAGGTGCCGTTCGTGTGCGGCGCCACCAACCTCGGCGAGGCGCTGCGGCGGATCGGCGAGGGCGCGGCCATGATCCGCTCGAAGGGCGAGGCGGGCACGGGCGACATCGTCGAGGCGGTGCGCCACATGCGCCAGATCACAGGCGAGATCCGCCGCCTGGCGACGCTCGGCTCCGACGAGACTGCGACGGCGGCCAAAGAGCTCGCCGCGCCGCTGGATCTCGTGCGCGAGGTGGCCCGCGAGGGCAGGCTGCCCGTGGTGCTGTTCTGCGCCGGCGGGATCGCCACGCCGGCGGACGCCGCGCTGATGATGGCGCTGGGAGCGGAAGGCGTGTTCGTGGGCTCGGGGATCTTCAAGTCCGACGACCCGCCAACGCGGGCGCGGGCGATCGTGGCGGCCACCACGCACTGGCGGGACGCCGAGCGCGTGGCGGAGGCCTCGCGCGGTCTGGGACCGGCGATGGTGAGCCTCGAGAGCTCCAAGCTCGAGGGTGACCAACTGCTCGCGCAACGTGGATGGTGACAGCGCGCCGCTGATCGGCGTGCTGGCGCTCCAGGGTGGCTTCGAGGCGCACGAGCGCACACTGCGCCGGCTCGGGGCGCGGACGCGCCAGGTGCGCGTGCCCGCCGACCTGATGGACCTCGACGGGCTGGTGATGCCGGGTGGGGAGTCCACGACGATGACCCTGGGCGTCGAGCGCGAGGGGCTGGCCGGGCCGCTGCGCGAGCTGGCGGCGCGGGGTACCCCGATCCTCGGCTCCTGCGCGGGGCTGATCATGCTCGACGCGGATCACCTCGGGCTGATGGACATGCGCGCCGAGCGCAACGCCTTCGGCCGCCAGATCCGCAGCTTCGAGGCCGACGTGGAGGTTCGCGGGGTGTCGGGCGCTCCGATCCGCGGGATCTTCATCCGCGCCCCGTGGATCGCCGAGCACGGCCCCGACGTGGAGATCCTGGGGGAGCTCGACGGCCACCCCGTCGCCGCACGTCAGGGCCGGATGCTGGCGGTCTCCTTTCACACGGAGCTGAGCCGCGACGACCGCCTGCACGAGATGTTCCTGGAGTGGGTGGGAGAGCGCCGCGTCCCGTCGCCGGCCTGACGGAGATCGAGCGGGGCTAGGCGGCCTGGAAGCGCACCACGCCGTCGGCCTCCCGCTCCACCACCAGGCCGTCGCGCAGCAGCAGATCGACGTGCCCGAGCACCTCGGAGAGGGTCAGATAGGCCTGGGTGACAGCCACGTTGCCCCACAGCTCCTGGGCGATCTCGTGCGCCGTGCGCGGCTGGGAGGCGATCAGGCGGTTGATCTTCTCCGCGCGGCGGCGGTGCAGCCGGAAGCGCTCGTCGATCAGCGCCGCGTGATCGGTGATCGGGCGCCCGTGACCGGGAAGGACCAGTGAGAGCTCCATCGCGCGGGTCTTTTCCAGCGAGGCCATGTAGGTGATGAGCGCCTGGGGGCGCGGGCCCGTGAAGTCCTCGCCGGCGTCCAGCGGCCGTGCCAGCAGCGGGTTGGAGGAGATGTGCGCGATCAGGTGGTCGGCGGCGAAAAGGATTCCGCGTGACTCGTCGAGGAAGACCGTGTCCGACGGGCTGTGCCCGGGGCGGTGCAGCACGCGCAGCGTGCGGTCGCGCAGCCTCAGCTCGGTGTTGTCGGCGAGCGGCCGGCTGACCTCGACGGCCGAGCCCCACGCGCGGAAGCCGGCGGAGACGGCGCGCAGCGCCGTCACGATTTCGGGGGGGATGCCGTGGCGTAGCATCGTGCGCTCGGCGAAGCTGTCGTCGAGGTCGCTCTGCGTGCCGTAGCTGGCCAGGAACGGCGCGAGGCGGTCGAGCGCCGCGACCTCCGCGCCGGAGCGTCGCGCGAGGATTGAGGCGAGCCCGAAGTGGTCCATGTGCTGGTGGGTGATCACCAGTAGCTCGATGTCCTCGATCGCGTGCCCGCGCGCCGACAGCGCCTGCTCGAGCTCGTCCAGCGCCTTGGCGGAGTTGGGCCCGGAGTCGACGAGCGTCAGCGGGGAGTCCTCGATCAGGTAGGCGTTCACGCGCCCGACCATGAACGGCGTGGGGATCGCCAGCCGGTGGATCCCGGCCGCGGCGGCGAGGGCGAGCTGCTCCTGCTCCTGCTGGCGCTCCTGTTGCTGCTGTCGCTCCTGTTGCTCGGGGCTCACGAGCGGATCAGCGCGAGGACTTCGTCGCGGCGGCTTTCCATGTCCTCGCCGGAGATCAGCGACTCCAGGCACAGCCGCAGCAGCGGCTCGGTGTTGGACGGGCGCACGTTGAAGTGCCAATCCTCGTAGTCGATCGAGATCCCGTCCAGGCGGTCCTGGCGCGCGTCGGCGTAGCGCGCTGCGATCTCCTCCATCTTCGCCGCCGGATCGGAGACCTCCGAGTTGATCTCCCCGGAGATGAAGTAGCGCTCACGGTAGGGGGCCAGCAGCTCCGACAGGCGCCTGCCCTCGCGGCTGAGCAGCTCCAGCACGAGCAGCGCGGGGATGGTGCCGGAGTCCGCGCAGTAGAAGTCGCGGAAGTAGTAGTGCCCGGAGACCTCGCCGCCGAACAGCGAGCCCTCGGCGCGCATCCGCGTCTTGAAGAACGCGTGACCCACGCGGTTGACATGCGCCGTGCCACCCGCCCGGCTGACCGTGTCCGCCACCGCCCGCGAGGCGCGCACGTCGTAGAGGATCGCCTCGCCGGCGTGTTTGCCCAGCAGCGACTCCGCCAGCAGCGCCGTGAGGAAGTCGCCGTCCACGAAGGCGCCCGTGTCGTCGATGAAGAAGCAGCGGTCCGCGTCCCCGTCCCAGGCGATGCCCAGGTCGGCTCCCGTGGCGAGCACCTGCTCGATGA
>CABDZA010000246.1_pt1 | contig 11460 bp, 9 predicted proteins | sample 3132091 | NCBI WGS metagenome assembly CABDZA01 (sample SAMEA5534339, study PRJEB31848) | metagenome | biome: tundra; feature: field; material: soil | place: USA | collected 2013-05 | depth 0.45 m
ATCCGGCCGACCGCGGGCTCGCGCTCGGCTGGCAGCGGGGCGGCTTCGGCGGCGCGTCGGTGAGCGTGCCCAACGACGTCAACCCGGTCAACTACAGCGGCGGCGCGGGCGCGCGCAACTACGAAGGCTCGGTCGCGTGGTATCGCACGAGCTTCCACGCCCCCGCAGCGGGCGAATATGCCCTGGACTTCCAGTCGGCGAACTTCCAGGCCAGCGTGTGGGTGGACGGGCGCGCGCTCGGCTCCCATCGCGGCTCCTACCTGTCCTTCGAGCTGCGAAGCAAGCTGGCCGCGGGCGCGCACACGGTGGTCGTGCGGATCGACTGGCGCGATCCCGCCCAGCAGTCGCGCGCGGGCTTTCACCGCACGTGGTTCAACTGGGGCGGGCTGAACGGCGAGGTGGAAGTACGCGCGATCGGCCCGAGCGAGCTGAGCAGCCCGACGGTCCAGACCACGCTCACGCCGGATGCCCCCGACGCTGCGCGCGCGACGGTGAAGGTGAGCGTGCGCGTGCGCAACTACGGGGCGAGCCGCACGATCGCCCCGGAAGGCTCGCTCGCGGGCGCCGGGCAGACGATCCCGCTCGCGTTCGAAGCAGTGACGCTCGCCCGTGGGCAGGCGGCGACGGTCACCGCCCTGGCAACGGTCTCCGAACCGGCGCTGTGGTCGCCGTCCAGCCCGAGCCTCTACCAGCTGACGCTGGCCCTCGGCAGCGAGAGCAGCTACTCGGCGCGAGTCGGCCTGCGGCAGCTGAGCTGGCACGGCGGGCGCCTGTACCTCAACGGCCGGCACCTGCTGCTGCACGGCGCGAGCCTCCAGGAGGACGCGCGCGGGCACGGCGACGCCCTGACGCCCTCCGATCAGGACGCGATCGTGGGCGAGCTGGAGGCGCTCGGCGCGAACGTCGGCCGCGCACAGCACCCGCTGGACCCGGCGCTGCTGGAAAGGCTCGACGCGGCCGGCATCCTGGTGTGGCAGGGGATCGGCCCGGTGGAAGGCGCCGGCAACTGGTATTCGAGCACGCCGCAGCTGCTGGCCGAAGCCGAGCAGCAGGCGCGCACGGCGGTGCTGGCGGCGCAGCTGCACCCGTCGGTGTTCGCCTGGAACCTGGTCGACGAGCTCGCGGGCAACGGGCACGACGGCGCGGAGGTCCGCTACGTGCGCACCATCTCGAGCTGGCTGCACGCGCACGATCCGAGCAGGATGGTGGCGGTGGACGTGTGGGGCGATCACCCGCCGCAGCACGCGGGCGCGATCTACTCCGAAGCGGACGCCGTCGCCGAGACGGACTACTCCGGCTGGTATGACAACCCCACCGACAGCCCCGAGCAGCTGGCCGCGAAGATGCGCGCGCGCCTGGCGGCGATGGAGCGGACGTTCGCGGGCAAGGTGCTGGTGATCAGCGAGTTCGGCGCGGAATCCAACCGCCTCAACGCGCCCGGGCGCGCGGGCAGCTACGCCTACCAGGCGCACCTGCTGGCCGCGCACATAGCCATCTACGAGGCCGACCCGAAGCTGACCGCCATGCTCGTGTGGGTGCTGCGCGACTATCCCCTGACGCCGAGCTTCCAGGGCGGCTCGATCCACGGCGTGCTCCCCCGGCTGAAGCTGATCGAAGGACTCAACCAGAAGGGCCTGTTCACCTACGGCGGCCAGGCCAAGTCCGCCGTGGGAGCGGTGGCGCGGCTGTTCGACGCGCTGCCGAAGGTCTGAGGCGGACGCCCGCGACGCCCGCGGGGACGCTCGGGCTAGGCGGCCAGGAGCTGGTAGATGCGCACCTGCCCGACAGAGGTTGGAGCGAGGAACGAGCTGACCTCATAGCTCCTGCCGGCGTAGGAGACCGGGCCGCTGCTCGGCAGCCTGCGCGGCGCCGGACGGGTGCTGCCGGCGAGCTGGCGTGTGCCTGCGCGGATGTAGATGAGCCCGCCGGTGAGCGTCCTGACCAGCTTGATGTAGGCAGAGAAGCTGGCCGGGGAGAGCTTGAAGCGGCGCGAGATCAACTGGGCGACGCGCCCCAGCTCGGCGCTCTTGATCACCGCGCAGCTCCTGGCCGACAGCGAGCCGGGCACGGGCACCAGCAGCGAGATGCGCAGCGGGCCGCCGGGGAAGGAGCGGGCGTTGAAGGAGAACGCCTCGTATTCCACGCCCCTGTAGGTGACGGGGCCGTGATCGGGAACGCTCGCCGGGCCCGGCGCGAGCAGTCCTTCCACGGGGATCGGCGTGGATCCCGCGCGCATGATCAGCGGCACGCCCACGAAGCGGGTGACGAGCTTCACGTAGCCGACATCGTCCTGGACGGAGAGCACGTAGTGGCCGACCGTGCGGCCGTGGAGTCGCAGCGTCCCGCTGACCGGAGCGAGTATGTGGGGGCCGCCGACGTCGGCGAGCACCGTGGCGCCCCGGCTCACGCGCAGGCGCACCACGTGCGTGTGCGAGTAGACGAGGCTGATGACGGCCGCGTTGACCGCCGCGCGGTTGCCGGCGGCGAGGGCGCTCAGCAGCGGAGCGAAGCCCTCGACCTGGCGCTGGTCGATGCGCGTCTCAGAGCCGGTGAGCTCCTCGGCGTAGATCCGCGCGGCGACCATGCCCGCGGCCCTGGCGAGCACCTCGGGCGCAGCGGGCCCGCAGACGGTCCTTGCGGGGCTCGGCGTGGTGGTGGTGGCGGTCGGCGCGGCCGCCACCGTTGCGCGGCCGGGCTCGGCCGAGGCACCGCAGGCGGTGAGGCCCAGCGCCAGGATGGCCGCCAGCAGGGCGCTCGGTGCAGGTGTCGTGGCGCGGAGCTTCACCGCCATCACGTTATCCCTGATTGCCGCGCGCGATTCTGCGCAGGTCGATCGTCTCGTCATAGAGCTTGGCGTCGACCCCCTCCTCCAGCGCGACCTCGCGCAGCGGGCGCCCGGAGGCGGTGGCCTTCTTGACGATCACGGCGGCCATGTCGTAGCCGATGGCGCTGTTGAGCGCGGTGGCCACGGCCAGCGTGGCCCCCGCGGAGGCGTCGGCCCCGGCCCTGTTGACCTGGATGCCGTCTACGCACTTCTCGGCGAAGGCGCGGGAGGCGGCGGACAGAAGCCGCAGCGACTGCAGCAGGTTGCGGGCGATCAGGGGAATGCGAACGTTGAGCTCGAACTGGCCCTGCAGCCCGCCGACGGTGATGGCGGTGTCGTTGCCGATGACCTGGGCCGAGACCTGCAGGACGACCTCGGGGATCACGGGGTTGACCTTGCCGGGCATGATCGAGGAGCCCTTCTGCAGCTCGGGCAGGAACAGCTCGCCGATGCCGGCGCGAGGGCCGGAGCCCATCAACGCGAGGTCGCCGGCGATCTTGGTGAGCGAGACGGCCACCACCTTCAGCGCCCCGGAGAGCTCGACGAGCGCGTCACGGTTGGCCTGCGCCTCGAACGGGTCGAGGGGGGCGGCGATCTGCTTGAGGCCCGATTCGCGCTTCAGCCGCGCGCGGACCTTCTCGGCGAACCTGGGGTGCGTGTTCAGGCCGTTGCCCGTGGCGGTGCCGCCGAGCGGGATCTGCCCGACGTGTACGAGCGCCGCCTGCACCCGCTGCTGCCCGAGGGCCATCTGCGCTGCGTAGCCGGCGAACTCCTGCCCGAGGGTGACGGGCACGGCGTCCATCAGGTGGGTGCGTCCCGCCTTGACCACGTTCTGGAAGCTCTTGGACTTCCGGGCGAACGACCGCTCGAGCTGCTTGAGCGCGGGCAGCAGCTCGTTCTGGGCGACGTCGAGGGCGGCGAGGTGGACGGCGGAGGGGAAGACGTCGTTGGAGGACTGGCCCATGTTGACGTGGTCGTTGGGGTGCACGCCCTCGCCGGCCAGCCGGCCGATGACCTCGTTGGCGTTCATGTTGGTGGAGGTGCCGGAGCCGGTCTGGAAGACATCGATGGGGAACTGGCCGTCGTGCTTGCCGGCGGCGATCTCCTTGGCGGCTTTCTCGATGCGGGCGGCGCTGCGCTTGGAGAGCAGGCCGAGCTCGCCGTTGACGGCGGCGGCGGCGCCCTTCAGGCGCGCCAGCCAGTGGATCACCGATACGGGAACTGTCTCGCCGGAGATGGGGAAGTTCTCGACGGCCTTGGCGGTCTCTGCGCCCCACAGCTGCTGGTTGCTCGGCATTTGGTCTCCTCTGAAAGCGGCGGATCTCGTGGAAAGGACTCGCCCGGCCGGCCGTCCGCAGGCCGGCGCGCCGCGCGTCGCGGCCCCGGCACACTGCTCGGGGGGCCGAACCCTATCCGCAGAAGGCCGCCAGCTCGCGGGCGAGGCCGACGGGGTCGTCGTAGGCGATCAGGAAGCCGGTGCTCTCCAGCACGCGCAGCTGCCCGCGAGGCAGCGCCCGCAGCGCCTCTTCGGCGGTGGCCAGCGGGTTCGGGTCCTGGTCGGCCCACAGCAGCAGCACGGGCATCTCCAGGCGCGGGTACAGGTCGAGCAGGTGCGGTTGCGCGCCGCGCGGCCAGTGCCGGGCGCACTTGCCCCACGAGCGGGCGAGGCTGGAGTCGCCGGGAACGTCGGCGAAGGCGTGGCGCAGGAGATCCGCGGCGGCGGGGTTGCCGCGCACGGACAGGCGCGCGCCGCGCTCGGGGCTGAAGACGGCGCGGGCGCCGTAGGAGAGCAGGCTGTCCAGGCCGGGAACGGAGGCCGCCTGGGCGGCGAGCTGCCAGGCCGCGCGGATCCTCCCGTGGGCGGGCGGCGCGTGCAGGCGGTTGGGCATGAGCACCAGCCGGGAGGGCCGCACCCACCCGCGCAGGACGGCGTGCATCAGGATCTCCGCGCCGGCGTCGTGGCCGGCGAGCAGCGGCCTCGGCCCGAGCACCTCGGCGGAGAAGCCGCCGAGCACCTCGGCGAACCAGTCGAGCGTGTAGGGATGGCGCGGGCGGTGCTCGGAGTCGCCGTGCAGGGGCAGGTCGGGGAGCACCACGCGGAAGCGGTCGGCGAGCTGCTCGACGGCGGGCTCCCACTCCTTGTGGGAGAGCAGCCCGGAGTGCAGCAGGGCGAGCGGCGGGCCGGCACCGAGCTCACGGTAGGCCACGCGGGCGCCGTCGGGGTGGTGGTAGAGGCGCAGGCGCACAGCTCCATCGTAGGATCGAAGCGATCCCCACCGTGCCCGCCGACCCTGCTCGCTTCCATCCCCCCTCTCGCGTGCGCGTCGCGCTGGCGGCGTGGGCGCTGGTGGCGGCGCTGGCCCTCGGCACGGGGTGCGGGCGCGCCAGCCCTGGCAGGGCGCTGGCGGTCGGCTCGACGGCGGCGCTTCCGGCCTCGCGTGCATCGCATGTGGTGGTGATGGTGATGGAGAACGCGGAGTACGGCGAGGTGATCGGCAGCTCCTCGGCGCCGTATGTCAACTCGCTCGCCCGCCGCTATGGCCTGATGACCCACAGCTTCGCCATCAGGCATCCGTCGCTGCCGAACTACCTGGCGCTGACAAGTGGATCGACGCAGGGGATCGGCTCGGACTGCACCGACTGCGGCGTCTCGGCGCAGAACGTGGTCGATCAGCTCGAAGGCGCGGGGATCTCGTGGGGCGCCTATCTGGAGGACGTGCCCGGGCCGTGCTTCACGGGCGCCCAGGCGAGCGGCTATGCCAAGAAGCACAACCCCTTCGCCTACTACGCTGACATCGTCCATTCCCCCGCGCGCTGCGCGCGGCTGGCGGGCTTTGGGCGGCTGGCATCCGACCTGCGCTCGGGGCGCCTGCCCACCTACGTGTGGATCTCGCCCAACCTGTGCGACGACGGCCACGACTGCGGCGTGGCGGCCGGGGACAGGTTCCTGGCGCGGACGGTTCCCGCGCTGCTGCGCGAGCTGGGGCCGCACGGCTTCCTGGTGCTGAGCTGGGACGAGGGGAGCACCGACGGTGGCTGCTGCGGGGTCGCCCACGGAGGCCGGGTGGCGACGATCGTGGCGGGACCGGACGTGCGCCAGGGCGCGCAGGCGCCGGCGCCGATCGATCACTACGGGGTGCTGGGGAGCATCGAGGAAGCGCTCGGGCTAAGGCCGCTGGGCGGCGCTGCCGATCGGCGCAGCGGTCGGCTGGGCCCGCTGTTCACGCGAGCGCCGCGACTGCGCTGAGCGCCGGGGCCCCCGCGCTCGCCGGCGGGCGGCGTCCGGCGCGGCGATCGAGCAGGGGCGCGCACCTACAATGGGCCGCCCCGTGAGCGACCGTCCACGACACCCGTTGATACCCCGCCGCGAGGTGGATCCTCGCCAGGAGCTGCCGGCGCTGGAGCTGGAGGTGCTCGAGCGCTGGCGCGAGCGCGACGTGTTCGCCGAGTCGCTGCGCCTGCGCGAGGGCGCCAGGCAGTGGGTCTTCTACGAGGGGCCGCCCACGGCCAACGGCCCGCCGGGCTCCCACCACGTGCTCTCGCGCGTGTTCAAGGACATCTACCCGCGCTTTCAGACGATGCGCGGCTTTCGCGTGGAGCGCAAGGGCGGCTGGGACTGCCACGGCCTGCCGGTGGAGATAGCGGTGGAAAAGGAGCTCGGCATCAAGTCCAAGGCGGAGATCGAGGAGTACGGGATCGGCGAGTTCAACGAGCGCTGCCGCGCGTCGGTGTTCACCTACCTGGAGGAGTGGAACCGGCTGACCGAGCGGATCGGCTTCTGGCTGGATCTCGACGACGCCTACCGCACGCTGGATGAGAGCTACATCGAGTCGGTGTGGTGGGCGCTGGCGCAGATCTCCGAGCGCGGGCTGCTGTACGAAGGCCACAAGGTGGTGCCCTACTGCCCGCGATGCGAGACCACGCTGTCCTCGCACGAGGTGGCGCTCGGCTACCGCGACGTGGTCGATCCGAGCGTCTTCCTGAAGCTGCCGCTGCTTGACGGCGAGGAGAAGCTGCTCGTGTGGACGACCACACCGTGGACCCTGCCCGGAAATGTCGCCGTGGCGGTGGCGCCCAGGGCCATTTACGCCAGGGTGTTTGTCGGGAATGAGATGTTCGTCCTCGCCGAGGACCGCGTCATCCCAGTGCTCGGCGAGGCGTCAGAGATCGTCGAGAGATTCACGGGCGGGGAACTGCACGACAGATATGGCTCCTATCGAGGACCGATCTTCAACACCGGAGACGCCGGCGGCCTCCCGATCCTCCTCGATGACTTCGTCACGACCGACGACGGCACAGGCATCGTGCACCTCGCGCCGGCATTTGGCGAGGACGACTACCGGGTGGCGGCGGCCGCGGGCATCTTCAAGGGCGATGAGCCGCGCACCCTGTTCAACCCGGTCAAGCCCGACGGCACCTACGACCAGCGCGTGCACAGCCACGCCGGGCGCTCCTATGGGGGCCGCTTCGTCAAGGACCCAGCGCTTACCCGCGAGCTGATCGAGGACCTCGACGCGCGCGGCCTGCTGCTGCGCGTTGAGGAGTACGAGCATTCCTACCCCCACTGCTGGCGCTGCGGCACGCCGCTGCTGTACTACGCGAAACCGTCGTGGTACATCGCGACGACCAAGCTGCGCGAGGAGCTGCTGGCGGCGAACGAGACGGTCAACTGGCACCCGCCGCACGTCAAGCAGGGGCGCTTTGGCGACTGGCTGAAGAACAACGTGGACTGGGCGCTCTCGCGCGAGCGCTACTGGGGCACCCCGCTGCCGGTGTGGCGCTGCGGGCGCGGGCATGTCCACGTGATCGGGTCCTTCGCGGAGCTCGCCGAGCGATCGGGAGCGGAGCTGTCCGACCACCATCGCCCGTATGTGGACGAGGTCGCCTTCCCCTGCCCCGACGGCGGGGATGGCGGGGAGCGCTGCGGCGAGCCGATGCGGCGCGTGCCCGAGGTGATCGACGTGTGGTTCGACTCGGGCGCCATGCCCTTCGCCCAGCACCATTTCCCGTTCGAGAACGAGGCGGTGCTGGAGGGCAGCTTCCCGGCGGACTTCATCTGCGAGGCGCAGGACCAGACGCGCGGCTGGTTCTACTCGCTGCTGGCGGTGGCGACGCTGCTCGGCCGGCAGGCGCCATACAGAAACGTGGTCTGCCTGGGGCTGATCCTGGACGAGGAAGGGCAGAAGATGTCCAAGTCCAAAGGCAACACGGTGGAGCCGTGGCAGGTGCTGGACGCCTATGGCGCGGACGCGTTTCGCTGGTACTTCTTCACCTCCAAGCAGCCATGGGACGGCTACCGCTTCTCGGCGGAGACGATCGGCGAGGGCGTGCGCCTGTTCCTGAAGCAGCTGTGGTCCACCTACTACTTCTACGTCCTCTACGCCCACGCCTCATCCGATCAGCTCGCGCAAGCAGGCTCGCAGGCGAGCGGCGCGGATGGGGATCTCGACCGTTGGGCGCTGTCGCGGACGGCGGGCACGGCGGAGCTGGTGGCGGAGCGCCTGGACGCATACGACGCGACGTCGGCGGGCAGGGCGATCGCGGGCCTGGTGGACGAGCTGTCGAACTGGTACGTGCGGCGCTCGCGCAGGCGCTTCTGGGATGGAGAGGAGGCGGCGTTTGCGACGCTGCGCACGTGCCTGCTGACGGTCGCCAAGCTGCTGGCTCCGTTCTGTCCGTTCATCGCGGATGAGATCTACGACAACCTCGACGGGACGCTGGCGAGCGTTCACCTGTGCGACTTCCCGACGGGCGAGCAGGTGGCGCCGCGCGAGCAGGAGCTGGAGCGGTCGATGGCGCTGGCGCGCGAGACGGTGCGGCTGGGCCTGGGCGCGCGCGGCAAGGCCAAGATCAAGGTGCGCCAGCCGCTGGGCGAGGCGGTGGTGGTGGCGGACGGCCGCGAGCGGGAGGCGATCGAACGACTGGCGGACGTCGTGCGCGAGGAGCTGAACGTCAGGGACATTCGCTTTGTCGCCGCGGCGGAGGAGCTGGGCAGCTACGAGGTGAAGGCCAACTACCGCACGTTGGGACCGCTGTTCGGCAAGGAGATGCCGCTGGCGGCGAAGGCGATCGCGGCCTTGGACCCAGCCCACGTGGCCGCGGCCTTGCGCGATGGCGGGGAGATCGGCATCGCGGTGGGGGAGCGCGAGCACACGCTCACCGCCAAGGACGTGCTGTTGACGATGCGGGCCCCGGAGGGCTACAGCGTGGAGCGCGAGGGAGCGCACGCGGTGGCGCTGGATCTGACGATCGACGAGGACCTGCGCCGAGACGGCCGCTCACGCGAGATCGTCCACGCGGTCCAGAACGCGCGCAAGAGCGCCGGCCTGCAGGTGGAGGACCGGATCGAGCTGGCGCTCGACGGCGAGCCGGCGCTGCTCGACGCGGCGGCCACCCACAGCGACTACATCGTCGGGGAGACCCTCGCGGTGGATCTCGACCTCAGCGCCCGCGCCGCGCAGGAGGGCGCGGCGATGGACTACTCGGAGCAGACCGAGATCGAAGGTCTGCTCCTGAGCATCTCGCTCAGCCGGTCGAAGCCGGCCGGCTGAGCGACTACGCGGCGGTGAGGGCGGGCTCGAGCTCCTGCTCGAGCTTCTTCTTGGGGTAGGCGCCGACGACCGTCTTGACGGGCTGGCCCCCCTTGAACAGGATCATGGTCGGGATCGAGAGCACCTGGAAGCGGGCTGCCGTCTGGGGGTTCTCGTCGATGTCCAGCTTGACGATGCGCAGCTCCGGACGCTCGGACGCGATCTCCTCCAGCACGGGCGCCACGACACGGCACGGACCGCACCAGGGGGCCCAGAAGTCGACCAGCACGGGACCCTCGGCCTCGATGACCTCGGCGTCGAAGTTGTTGTCGGTGATTTGGGTCAGGGTGCCTGCCATTGGGTCTCCTTGGTCGCTTGTGCTCCACTATACAAAATGAAGGAAGGGTTGCCGGGGGGTCCGCGTGAGCGGGCTATCGTCTTGGTTGATGATTCCCCTGGCAACCAGCGGCCCGATCGTGATCGGCGTGGCGGTGGGCGGGGCGGTGCTGCTCGCGTGGGTTCTGTTGCGCGCGGAGGCCCGTGACGACGCCCGCGAAGCGGAGGGCGAGCGGGACCCCTCAGCGAACGGTGACGAGCCAGCCGTCTGACCGAGCGGAGCTCGTCCAACGCACGATCGGCGGGTGGATGTGGGTCAGCGCCGTGAACAGGTGGGGCGAGACGTAGACCTCGACGAACGCGGCGGCCACGAGGATGGGCACCGCCAGGGCGACGGTCACGACGGTGGCTGCGAGCAGCTGCTCCCACTCGCCTCTGCGGCTGGCGATGATCCAGGCGGCCAGCGGCAGGAACAGCGCGATCAGCTCGGGGATCGCGTGCGGGAGCACGCCCAGCAGCAGCAGGGCGGGCGAGACGCGCAGGAAGCTCGACACGCCCGCCAGCGTGTGGCCGATCAGGTATGCCTGGGCGCTCAGCGAGAAGGTGGTGGCGGCGAGGACGAACATGATGGCCAGGCGCCCGCCGTGTTCGTGCACCCAGCGTGAGACGCCGTGCCGGTGGGCGGCCTGGAGGGGCAGCGAGCTCCCGGCGATGAAGCCGGCCACGCACGCCATCGCATGCAGGGCGAGCACGAGCGCGTTGTTGCGCAGCACCTGCAGCACGTCGCCGCCGTCGCCCACGGCGAAGGGCGGACGCAGCGTGATGATCTGCTCGTAGCCGTGGTCCAGATAGGAGATGGCGAGCACAGCCGCGAGCAGTCCCGCCGCGGCCAGCGCCGAGCCCGCCACCCAGCGACCGACCACCGCCCCCGGCCTGCGCTGCCACGAGCGCAGCGTGGCGCGCGTGTCGCGCACGCCGTGGGCGAACGCATAGGCCAACGCATCCATCGCCGTTGCATCGGCCGGGGAGGCTCCTACCTGAAGCGCAGGCGGGGCACCAGCCACATCGCCTCGACGGCGATGCGCCAGGACATCTTGCTCTGGCCGTGCTGGCGGTCGCGGAAGACGATCGGCACCTCGACCACGCTGAAGCCAGCCTGGACGGCTCGGTAGGTGAGCTCGACCTGGAAGGCGTAGCCGTGGGAGCGCACGCTGTCGAAGTGGATCGCCTCCAGCACCTCGCGTCGAAAGCACTTGAAGCCGCCCGTCAGGTCCTTGACGCGCAGGCCCAGGACCAGCCGCGCATAGGTGGAGCCGCCCTCGCTGATCAGGCGCCGCAGCAGGCCCCAGTCGCTGACGCCACCCCCCGGCACGTAGCGCGAGCCGAGCGCCAGATCGGCGCCGCCGTGCACGGCTCCCAGCAGCCTTGCGAGGTCGGCCGGGTCGTGGGAGAAGTCCGAGTCCATCTCCATCACATATCCCGCTCCGCCCTGCAGCGCATGGCGAAAGCCCGCCAGGTACGCCGGGCCGATGCCGTTCTTCTGCGTGCGATGGAGCACCTCCACCCACTCGTGCTTGCCCGCCAGCTCGTCGGCGAGCCGGCCGGTCCCGTCGGGCGAGCCGTCGTCCACGACGAGCACGCGGAAGCCGGCGGGGGCGGCGTGCGCGAGGACCGCGCCGGCGGCGGCTACGATCGCCTCCACGTTCTCCGCCTCGTTGTAGGTCGGCAGTATCAGCCAGGGCTCGCCGGACATGGGTCGGCGTACCCTAG
>CABDZA010000250.1_pt1 | contig 11294 bp, 12 predicted proteins | sample 3132091 | NCBI WGS metagenome assembly CABDZA01 (sample SAMEA5534339, study PRJEB31848) | metagenome | biome: tundra; feature: field; material: soil | place: USA | collected 2013-05 | depth 0.45 m
CGCGCCGGGCAGGACGATGCGGCGCGCGCGATCGTGATCACCGGCGCCGGGCGCGCCTTCTCCTCAGGCGCGGACCTCAAGGACTTCAGCGGCGGGGACGCCACGCCAGAGGGCCGCCCGGACGTCTACAAGACGCTGACCGAGCGCTACCACCCGATCGTGCACGCGATCCGCGACGTGCCCAAGCCGGTACTGGCGGCGGTGAACGGACCGGCGGTGGGCATCGGCTGCTCGCTGGCGCTCTGCTGCGACTTGATCGTGGCGGGCGAGAGCGCCTACTTCCTGCTGGCGTTCGTCAACATCGGGCTGGTCCCCGACGGCGGCTCCTCGTTGTTCCTGCCCACGCGCGTGGGGATGGCGCGTGCGAGCGAGCTGTCGATGCTGGGCGAGCGCCTGCCGGCGCAGCGGGCCCTGGAGTGGGGACTGATCAATCGCGTGGTCCCAGACGAGCGCCTGCCGCAGGAGACGGCGGCGCTGGCCGCGCGCCTGGCCGCCGGCCCCACGCGCTCCTACGCCGGGACCAAGCGCCAGCTGAACAGCTGGCTGTACGCGCGCATGGAGGAGCAGCTCGAGCTCGAGGCGAGAATCCAGCAGGAGATGGCCGGCAGCGAGGACTTCGTCGAGGGCGCCATGGCGTTCGTGGAGCGCCGTCCAGCGCGCTTCTCGGGCCGGTAGCGAGCTCGTGGCAATCGTCATCAAAGCGCGTCCCGTCCAGGGCTGAATAGAATCCCCGCCGCCTTGGGCCATCTGCTCAACTCACCGCTCGCCTTCTTCACCCCGCTGTCGGGCGGCTCGCCCAACGCCAACCACATCGACAGCCTCTACAAGGTCACGCTCTACATTGCGCTGGCGATCTTCATCCTGGTCGAGGGCGGCCTGATGTACGCGCTGATCAAGTTCCGCGCGCGCAAGGGCGCGGTCGCGGCGCAGATCCGCGGCAACACCCGCCTGGAGATCGGCTGGACGGCCGCCGCCGCCGTGATCCTGGTGGCGCTGACCGTGCTCACGTTCGCCAAGCTCGGCTCGATCCAGGATCCGTCCAACTCCGGGGTCAACGGCGATACGCTGGCGAGCCAGAGCGGCCTGGTGTACGCGAGCACCGAGCGCAAGCTGCCGCCGAACGGGAAATCGCTGAACATCCAGGTGGTCGGCCGTCAATACATCTGGCAGTTCGTCTACCCGGGCGCCACCGAACCGGACGGCCTCGGCGCGCCCTACTCCTACGAGCAGATGGTCGTCCCCACCGACACGACCGTCACGCTGGACATCGTCTCCAACGACGTGGTGCACTCGTGGTGGATCCCCGAACTGGGCGGCAAGTTCCAGGCGGTGCCCGGGTACCACAACTACACCTGGTTCAAGATCGCCAAGCCGGGCATCTACCGCGGACAGTGCGCCCTGCTGTGCGGACGCGGGCACGCGCGCATGATCGCCACCGTCAAGGCCGTCCCGCCGGCCCAGTTCGACGCGTGGCTGGCCAGCCAGAAGCAGCAGATCGCGCAGGCGAACACCGATGCGAAGGCGGAACGAGCCAAACTGAGCTCCCAGACCGGCGCCGGACAGGTCGAAAACCCCTAGGACATCGAGGAGCGCAGCGCACGAAATGGCCACCTTCCTAGCCCCGGTCCCCCAGCTGAACGCCCATCGCGCCGAGCGCGAGGCGAGCGGCTGGACGAGCTGGATCACGACCACCGATCACAAGCGCATCGGGATCATGTACATGGTCACGACCTTCGTGTTCTTCTGCCTCGGCGGCGTCGAGGCACTGATGATCCGCCTGCAGCTGGGCGCGCCCAACAACACGCTGGTCACGCCCCAGACCTACAACCAGCTGTTCACCATGCACGGCACCACGATGATCTTCCTGTTCGTCGTGCCGATGATGGCCGGCCTGGCCAACTACTTCGTGCCGCTGATGGTGGGAGCGCGGGACATGGCCTATCCGCGCCTGAACGCGCTGTCCTTCTGGCTGCTGCTGGCCGGCGGGATCGTGTTCTACGCCTCGATCTTCTGGAACCCGCCGGAAGCGGGATGGACGAGCTACGTGCCGCTGTCAAACTCGACCTACTCCCCCAGCGGCGGCCAGGACGCCTGGATCTACCTCATCCACCTCACCGGCATCTCCTCGATCCTGGGCGCGATCAACTTCTACGCCACGATCGCCAACATGCGCGCGCGGGGGATGAGCTGGGGGCGCGTGCCGCTGTTCGTGTGGGCGATCCTCACCTACTCCGTGCTGATCATCTTCGCGATGCCGGTGATCGCCGCGGCGGTGACCATGCTGCTCACCGACCGGCACTTCGGCACCCACTTCTTCGACCCCTCCAGCGGCGGCTCGCCGCTGCTGTGGCAGAACCTATTCTGGTTCTTCGGGCACCCCGAGGTCTACATCATGGTCCTGCCGGGCTTCGGGCTGGTCTCGGAGATCCTGCCCGTGTTCGCGCGCAAGCCGATCTTCGGCTACAAGGCGATCGCGGCCTCGACCGTGGCGATCGCCTTCCTGGGCTTCCTCACGTGGGCGCACCACATGTTCACCGCGCCGCTGCCCGAGGCGATCCTGGTGATCGTGATGCTCAGCTCGTTCCTGATCGCGGTGCCCACGGGCGTGAAGATGCTCAACTGGATAGCAACGCTGTGGCGCGGCACGATCGAATTCAAGACGCCGCTGCTGTTCTGCGCTGGCTTCATCGCGCTGTTCCTGATCGGCGGAATCTCCGGCATCTTCCTGGCGATCTTCCCCGTGGACTGGCAGGTCAACGAAACCTACTTCGTGGTAGCCCACATCCACTTCGTGCTGATGGGCGGCTCGGTGTTCACGATCTTCGCGGCGATCTACTTCTGGTTCCCCAAGATGACAGGGCGCATGCTCAGCGAGAGCCTTGGCAAGCTGAGCTTCTCCCTGATGTTCGTGGGCTTCCTGGCGACCTTCCTGATCCAGCACGTGATCGGCCTCGACGGCATGCCCCGCCGCGTCTACGAGTACGACAACGTCGGCCACCTGGCGCTCTACAACGCGATCTCCACGGTCGGCTCGTTCATCCTCGCCGCGGGCGTGATCGTCACGATCGTGAACGTCGCACGCAGCCTCAAGATGGGCGTCGTCGCGGGCCCTGACCCGTGGAAGGCGAACACGCTGGAGTGGTTCACCACCTCTCCCCCGCCCGCCAACAACTTCGACGTGATCCCACTGGTGCGCTCGGCCGAGCCGATGAAGGACATCCGGCGCGAGATCGAGCGCCGCAGCGGCGGCGGACCTGCGGCGGGCGCGGCGATCGTCCCGAGCGGCGCCACGCAGGTCGGTGTGTAGATGAGCGCAGCGCCCCCCACCGGCGCGGCGCCCGCAATCGACGCAACCGCGCTGGGCCTGGCGGCCGATCGAAGATCGACGGGCACGCGCCAGCTACTCAGCGACTACGTCGAGCTGACCAAGCCCAAGGTCCAGTCGCTGCTGCTGCTGACCACGATCACCACCATGTACGTCGCCGGCGATCCCTCGCCGCTGCTGGTCGCGCTCACGTGCCTGGGCGGCTACCTGTCGGCGGGCGGCGCGGGAGCGGTCAACCACTGGTTCGACCGCGACATCGACGCCCAGATGGGGCGCACGGCCACGCGCCCGGTCCCCTCTGGACGCGTCTCCCCGCGGGCCGCACTGGCGTTCGGCTGCACGCTCGCCGCGCTGTCGCTGCTGGAGCTGTCGCTGACCGTCAACCCGCTCGCCGCCGCGCTCTCCTTCTCGGGCTTTCTCGGCTACGTGTTTATCTACACCATCTGGCTGAAGCGGCGCACGCCGCAGAACATCGTGATCGGCGGCGCCGCCGGCGCGGTGCCGCCGCTGGTGGGGTGGGCGGCGGTCACGGGATCGGTCGGCGGCACGGCCGTGATCCTGTTCTTCATCGTGTTCTTCTGGACCCCGCCCCACTTCTGGGCGCTGTCGCTGCTGATGAAGGAGGAGTACCGCAAGGTCGGCGTGCCGATGCTTCCCGTGGTCCGGGGCGAGGATGAGACCCGCAGGCAGATCCTGCTCTACTCGGTGCTGCTCTACGCCGTCACGCAGCTGCCCTTCTGCGCGGGCGGCTTCGGCGCGATCTACCTCGTCTCCTCGCTCGTGCTCGGGCTCGGCTTCATCGCCGGCGCGGTGCGCCTGTACCGCCGGGCCGACCGCGCCTCCGCGCTGCGCCTGTACCTGTTCTCGCTCGCCTACCTCGCGCTGCTGTTCTGCGCGATGGTCGCGGACACCCATCTATAGAATGAGCGCTTGCCGATGATGACCCGCCGCCTCGCACGCAAGAACATCCGCACCGGCCTGCTCGTGGGCGGGATCTGCATGTTCATGTTCGGCCTCACCTTCCTCGTGGCCGCCGTCTACGTCTCATGAGCCCGATCGATCCGGACGTGCCCCCCGCCGGCGAGGAGATCCACCTCCCCGGACCGACGATCCTTCCGGTGCTCACCGCGCTGGGGATCACCCTTCTGCTCGTGGGCGTGACCACCTTCATCGAGTTCACGATCATCGGCGGGCTCCTGACGCTCGGATGCGTCGTGCGCTGGATCAAAGACACGCGGCGGGAAGTCGACCGGCTCCCGCTCGACGTGCACGGCGACGGCTGACGCGCCACCACCTCGTGCCGGCGTGCGACTCGGCCCCGGGACGCTGTACGGCGCGCTCTCGCGCCTGGAGCAATGGGGCCTCATCGCGACGCTGCTGCGCGCGGCGCGCGCCCCCCGCGCAGCTGCTGCGACCCGTCAGCGGCGTGCCCGCGCCAGGCCGTGGCGAGACGGGCGCGGTCCCCACCGCGCCCGGCCGCCGCGGCCAATGCCGTGCCTGCTCCCCCGGCAGGCACGGCACCCTCTCACCCCACGGCCGCCTTGTCCGGCACCGAACATATCGCGCCATCCTCGGTCCAGCAGCGCACGACGTCGCGGACCGACAGGATGCCGACAGTCTCGGACCCGTCAAGAACGATCAGATGGCGAAAGCCGCCGCGTACCATCGCGCCGGCGGCCTCCTCCAGAGACCAGTCGGGCGCGGCGAACACGACATCGCGGGTGAGATGATCCGCCACTGACTCGCGATCGGGGTCCTGACCTGCACCGATCGAGATCAGGATGTCGCGCTCGGTGATGATCCCGGGGCCGTGCCCTTCGGGGTCCATCACAACCGCAGCGCCCACCTGCCGCTCGGACATCAGGCGGGCGACCGCCCGTAGCGTGTGTCCGGGCCCCACCGTGAGCACCATCCGACTCATGCCTTCGTGAACCTGCATCCTCACCTCCGGCTCTCTGTCAGATATCTCGTCGCGGTCGCTCCGCAACCCTCAACTGCCCGGAAGACCGCTCGTCGACGCGTTAGCAACTATTGCCTCAATCTAGTACGTGGGGACGCTGGCGTCAAGGTCCGAGCGGTCCGGGGACGGAGGCATTAGGATCACGCTCCCGATGGAGAGGATCGCCGCCGAGAACTTCCCCGCCCGCGCCGGAGCCGTGGCCGATGCCTAGACGGCGCTCGCTCGTCGTGGCGCTCCTGATGGCGCTGACCGCCGTTGCGATCGGCGTCGTGCTCAGCTACACGATCCACTGGTTCCCCGTCCAGGCCTCCAGCCAGGCGCGCAACAGCGACCGCCTCTATCACGTGCTGGTGCTCGCCTCGATCTTGATCTTCGTGCTCGTGGTCACGGTCGTCCTGTATTCCGTCTGGCAGTTCCACATGAAGCCCGGCGAGGAGCTCAAGGACGGGCCGCCGATACACGGCAACACGCGCCTGGAGGTCTTCTGGACGGCCATCCCCACGGTCCTGCTGCTGGGGCTCGTCGGCTACTCCTTCGTGGTGCTGCGCGAAAACGAGAAGAAGCCCGCCCGCGAGATCCAGATCGGCGTCACCGGACAGCAGTTCGCGTGGTCCTACCAGTACCCGCCGTCCGTCACCGGCGGCGCCCCGCTGAGCAGCGACGAGCTCTACGTTCCCGAGGGGGAATCGGTCGACTTCGCGCTGCACAGCAAGGACGTGATCCACGCCTTCTGGATCCCCGCCTTCCGCCTGCAGGAGGACGTCGTGCCGGGGATTACCACCCACTACCGGGCCACGCCGGTGCGCCTCGGCAGCTACCCGGTGGTGTGCAACCTGCTGTGCGGACTGGGGCACTCGCTGATGCGCTCGACCGTCCACGTGGTCACCGAGACACAGTTCCGGGCCTGGATCAAGAGCCAGACGACCGCAGGATCGAGCAGCACGGCGGGCAGCGCCACGACCGGCGGGACTACGGGATAATGTCCGGCGAGTCGATGACCGCTTCAAGGGGGACAAGCTGATGGCCGCCCGGCTTCGCGCTCCGGGCTTCTACCGCGCCGGCATCATGATGCTCGGCGGCGTCGCCTTCGCGACCGCACTGACGTGGCTCGTTCGCATGGCCACCGGTCACGCGACCTTCCACCACTATCTCTCCGGCGACGCCATCCTCACGGTCTCGCTGATCGCGGTACCGCTGGCCTTCCTGGTGGGGATCGGCGGCTTCGACTACTGGTTCTACTGGGCGATCGGGCGCCCGACGCGCCCGGAGGACCACTCCGGCCACGGCGCCTACAGCTGGAAGGACTACTTCCGCGTCAACACCGACCACAAGGTGATCGGCGTCCAGTACACGGTGAGCTCCTTCTTCTTCCTGCTCGTGGGCGGCCTGATCGCGATGTTGATGCGCGCCCAGCTGGCCCGGCCCGGCTCGCACTTCGTGGACGCCAACACCTTCAACGGCCTGTTCTCGGTGCACGCCTCGCTGCTGATCTTCCTGTTCATCATCCCCGTCTTCGCCGGCCTGGCCAACTTCGTGCTGCCGCTGATGATCGGCGCGCCGGACATGGCCTTCCCCCGCCTGAACGCGCTCTCGTTCTGGCTGCTTCCGGTTGCCGGCGCCCTGATGATCGCCAGCTTCTTCGCCCCAGGAGGAGCGTTCGCCGACGGTTGGACGGCTTACGCACCGCTGTCGGTCAACGCGCCGATCGGGCAGACGTTCTTCTCGGTGGCGGTCCAGTTCGCCGGGGCCTCCTCGATCATGACCGCGCTGAACTTCCTGGTGACGATCATCACGATGAGGGCGCCCGGAATGAGCTTCTTCCGCATGCCGCTGCTGGTGTGGGCCAACTTCGCCACCTCGCTGCTGGTGGTGATCGCGACGCCGTTCATCGCCGCCTCGCAGTTCTTCGTGCTCCTGGACCGAGCGCTCGGCTTCAACTTCTTCAACGCCGCCCACGGCGGCGACGTGCTGATGTACCAGCACGTCTTCTGGTTCTACTCCCATCCCGCTGTCTACATCATGATGCTGCCCGGATTCGGGATCGTCAGCGAGGTGATCGCCGTGAAGTCGCGCAAGCCGATCTTCGGCTACCGCATGATGGCCTTCTCGCTGCTGGCGATCGTCGCGCTCGGCTTCACCGTCTGGGCGCACCACATGTTCACCTCCGGGATGGCCGCCTGGATCCGCATCCCGATGGCCGTCACGACCGCGATCATCGCGGTGCCCACGGGCATCAAGATCTTCTCGTGGCTGGCCACGCTGTGGCGAGGCGTGCTGCACCTCGACACGCCGATGCTGTTCGCGCTGGGCTTCCTGACGACGTTCACGCTCGGCGGGATCAGCGGCGTGATGCTCGCGATGGTCCCGTTCGACATCCACGTCAGCGCGACCTACTTCATCGTCGCGCACATCCACTACGTGCTCTTCGGCGGCTCGCTGATGACGATCTTCGCGGGCGTCTACTACTGGTTCCCGAAGATGACCGGGCGCATGTTCGACGAGCGCCTGGGCAAGCTGCACTTCTGGGCGACGTTCATCTTCGTCAACCTCACCTTCGGTCCCATGCACATCCTCGGCCTGCAGGGCATGCCGCGACGCGTGGCGACCTACGCAGCCCAGTTCGCCGACCTCAACCTGTTCATCTCGCTGGCCAGCTTCGGCCTCGGGCTCAGCACGCTCGTGTTCCTCTACAACATGGTCACCAGCTGGCGCGGCGGACCGAAGGCGGTCCCCAACCCGTGGCGCGGCCTGACCCTCGAGTGGCAGGTCAGCTCGCCGCCGCCGGTGTTCAACTTCGACCGGCTGCCCACCGTGGTGGGCGGCCCCTACGAGTATGGCGTCCCGGGCGCAGTCCACGGGATCTTCGCGCCGGCGCCGTCACCCACCGTGGCCGGAGCGGGCGCAGGCGTCGTGCGGGCACCGAATCAATGACCGGGAGGCACAAGCGTTGAGGGAAGTCCTGGTGGTGGCCAACCGCACGCTCGGCGGCGCCAAGCTGCTCGAGGCGGTCCGCGCGCGCGCGGCCTCCGGCGGCGTGCGCTTCCGCCTGGTGGTGCCGCAGAGCAAGCCCTCGGCCGGCTTGGTGATCTACGACGAGGCGGTGCGCGAATCGGCGCAGGTGCGCGTGGACCTCGCCCTCTCGGCCGTGTCCGCAGAGGGCATCGAGGCGACCGGCGAGGTCGGCGACGCAGACCCGTTCCTGGCGACCATGGACGCGGTCGCCGAGCGCCGGCCGGACGAGATCATCGTCTCCACCCATCCCGCCCTCCAATCCGGCTGGCTGCGGCGGGACCTGATCGAGCGCATCCACAACGCCTCCGGCCTTCCCGTGGAGCACATCGTCGTGGACATCGAGCACGGAGGGCTGCAGTTCAGCGCCACGCTCGTGCTCGCCAACAAGACCTCCAGCGGCGAGGAGCTGCTCGATCACCTCCGGGCGCAGGCCGCCGGCGGCGGCGAGCATCTGTTCATCGCCGTCGTGCCGCAGACGGACGGCAGCGGGCGCGCGCCCGCCGAGGCCCGTGCGCGGCTGGCGAGCATGCTCGACCGCCTGAGCGCCGCCGGGCTGCTCAGCTCGGGCATGATCGGCGACCCCGACCCGTACACCGCGGCGATGAACGCGCTGGAGCTGTTCAGGGTGGACGACGTGGTCATCTCCACGCTGCCCGGCGAGCGCTCCGGCTGGCTGCGCTCCAACCTGATCGAGCGCGTCCGCGGCGCCACCTCCGCACGGGTCGAGCACGTCGTGGTCGACGGGCAGGCCCCCACCACCGCGGCCCCGGCCGCATAGCGAGGAGCAGATGGAGGCAGCCAGCATCACGCACGCCCCCGAGCACCACGGTCCCCCGCCGGCCAACCGCAGCTCGCGGGTCGAGCCGCCGCTGCTCGGGATGCTGCTTTTCATCATCTCGGAGATCATGGTCTTCGGGGCGTTCTTCACCGCCTACTTCTTCATCCGCGTCGCCCAGGGCAACCCCTGGCCGGCGCACGGGACGACCCTCCCGGTGCAGGTCGCGGGCGTCAACACGGCGATCCTCGTGTCCTCCTCGTTCACGATCCACTGGGCCCAGACGTCGATCAAGAACGGCAACCGCTTCGGGCTGAAGGCGGGAATGCTCACCACCTTCCTGCTCGGCTGCAGCTTCCTGTTCATCCAGATCAACGAGTACGCCAACATCGGCTTCGCTCCCCAGGACGCCGCCCAGCAGACGATCTTCTACTCGCTCACGGGCCTGCACGGCGCCCACGTCCTCATCGGCCTGCTGCTGCTGCTGTTCGTGACGATCCGCGCCTTCCGTGGCCACTACTCCCCCGAGGAGCACCAGGGCGTCGAGGTGCCGGGCATCTACTGGCACTTCGTGGACATCATGTGGATCATCGTCTACACGACCGTCTACGTCCTCTGACGGCCGTGGACACGGTCCTCTGACGGCCGTGGACACGGCGCGTTCGTCGTGCTGAACCCGCTGCGCTCCGAGGACGAGGCGTTCCGCTTCCTGCTCTACGCGATCGCGGTGATCGTCGCGATCGTGGCGCTGGTGCTGATCGCCCGCGCGATCTTCTGAGCGACGCCGCTACTTGACCGTGAGCGTGCCGTACATGCCGGCGGCGCGGTGCCCGGGGGCCTCACAGAAGAACGTGTAGGTGCCGGATTTCAGCTGGACGGTGACCGAGGCGGTGCCCTTGGTGGTGAACTGGCTTGCGCCCAGCCTGGCGCCGGCGGCGCTCGCTCCGTGTTCGCCCGCTTCGACGGCGATGTTGTGGGACACGCCGGAGGTGTTGGGCATTTCGATGGTGACCGATCCGGGGGTGGCGCTCGCCTTGTTGGTCACGTAGGCGAGCTGCCCGCTGGGGCTGGCTGCGATTGCAAGCTTGCCGGCCTTCTCCACCGCCGGCTTGCCCGCCCCGGGCGCTTCCACGGCGCTCGCCAGCAGGCCGCTGTCCTTGCCCGTCCGGTCGGCCGTCTGCGCGATGTAGGCGGCGATGTCTCTCAGCGTGGCCCCAGTGACGAGGTCTTTGCGCATCGCCCCTTCGGGATTGGGGTTGCGAATCTGCCCTTCGACGACCCCGCGAACGGAGTCGCGCTCGAGGCCTTCCGCGAGGCTCGCGCGGAAGGCGTCGTCCAGGTTCGGGCCGACGATCCCTTTGGTGTTGGCCCGCGCCAGGGTGTGGCAGGAGCCGCACTTGGTGACGAACGCCTGCTTGCCGAGGATCAGGTTGGCGTTGTCGGCGCCCTTGACCGAGCAGCCCGTGGTGCCGACCGCCAGCGCGAGCAGCAGAGCGCCCGCGGCCCCGCGCGCGGGCAGACCGCGGCGGCGCGCGCCTGGCGCGCGGCGCGAGAGGGGGTCGGGGTGCGCAAAGCTCATGAGCGGGCGGAACACTATCCGAATGAGCGGGTGGCTCGACGGCCGCCCAAGCGCCGTCTTGCGCCGATTCTCATGGCTTCTGCAGGCCGTCCAACTCGCCGTGGGCCGCCGCGATCACGCCGCGCGCCACGCGCTCCCAGGACCAGCGTTCGCGCACCGTGGAGACCAGCCCGGCACGTGCCCGCGAGCGGAGCTCCGGGGCGAGCTCCAGCCAGTCCGCGACGCGCTGAGCGAGCGCTGCCACCGCACCGTCGTCCACGGGGAAGGACAGCGACGCGGCCGCCCCGTCCGGCACGGCGCGGGCTAGCTCTTCGCTGACCTCCAGCAGCCCCGAGTGGGCGGCGCTCACAGGCAGCGCCCCGCACGCCGCGGCCTCCGCCGCGACCATCCCGAACGCCTCCGGGAAGGTGCTCGGCACAACCAGCGCCCGGCAGGCGGGGAGCAGCTCGGCCAGCTCCTCGTGCTCCAGGCGGCCGGTGAACACCACGCGCTCGCCCAGCGCCGAGGCGGCGGCCAGGTAGCGCTGGCGCTCCGCTCCACGCAGCCCGTCGAGGAACGCCAGCAGGTGCCTGAGCGGATGCGCCGGGGCGGACTCCTTCTCGAGCGCCCGGCCCGCGAGCGCCACCTCCCGCGCCCCCTCCAC
>CABDZA010000251.1_pt1 | contig 11244 bp, 8 predicted proteins | sample 3132091 | NCBI WGS metagenome assembly CABDZA01 (sample SAMEA5534339, study PRJEB31848) | metagenome | biome: tundra; feature: field; material: soil | place: USA | collected 2013-05 | depth 0.45 m
GGCGAACATCAAGTCGGTGCTCGTGCAGCTGCCCAAGCAGCTCCCTTCCCGTCTGACGACGCTGCAGAAAGCGTGCCCCCAGGCAACGTTCGAAGCGAACCCGTTCAGCTGTCCGTCCGGCTCGCTGGTCGGGAGCGCGAGGGCGAACACGCCGGTGCTGCCGGCGAAACTGTCCGGCCCGGCCTACCTCGTCTCACACGCCGGGGCGGCGTTCCCCGACCTCGACCTCGTGCTCGAAGCCAACGGCGTGCGCATAATCGTGGTCGGCAACACGGACATCAAAAAGGGGATCACGACCTCGAACTTCGCGACCGCTCCCGACGTCCCGGTCTCGAGCATCACGGTCAACCTGCCCCTCGGCCCGCACTCGGCGCTGGCCGCCTTCGGCGACCTCTGCACCGCCCCGCTCGTGATGCCCACGACGATCACGGGGCAGAACGGCGCGAAGGTCAAACAGAACACCAAGATCGCCACCTCCGGCTGCGGGGTGCGGATCGTCGGACACAAGGTGATCGGCAACACGGCCTACCTCACCGTCAGGACGTTCGCCGCCGGACGCATAAGCGCCAGCGGGGCGAACGTGTCGAGGGTCTCCCGGACCCTTCGCGGTGCGACCAAAGCAGCGACGCTCAAGGTGCCGCTGTCTCGCGGCGGTCGCAGCAGACACCGTCCGCTGAAAGCGCGCCTGCGCGTTGGGTTCGTGCCCAAGAAGAAGGGCGCCCACTCCATCGCCTCCGTGACCGTGACGTTCCGCTGACAGGGCGCGTCGGGGGCGGCGCTTGCCGCCCCCGACGAACGCCCGTCCCCGCACGCCCCGGAACGTGCCTTGCGCATCGGGCTGGTCAAACGCCCGCCCGATGCCCTAGATTGATGGGATGGATGTAGTGTCAGGTACGGATACCTCGACGTCATACGCGGGCGTGGATCGCCTGCTGGGCGGCATCCGCCGCCTGACCGCACTCGCCGACGGCGCCACCGATCCAGAGACCATCTACCGCGCGCTGGCCCGCGAGCTTCTGTCGGTGCCGGGCGCGGAGGAGGTGCACATCCATCACCTGGCCGCGCCCGGTGAGGAGGACGAGCTGGTGGCCGTCTACATGTTCGCGGGCGAAGGTCGGCTGAGCTATCTGGTGCCGCGCGGCGAGCGCCCGCCGGGCGTCAGCTGGGTGGCGAGCACCGGCCAGGGCTTCCTGGCGGCTGAGAGCGAGGAGTTCGCGGCCAGCGTCCCGCGGCTGGCGGCCACGGGCGAGGTGAGTTGCGCGCTGCTGCTCCCGCTGGCCGAGCGGGGCGATGTCGAGGCGGTGGTGATGCTCGTGCGCAGGGTCTCCGAGGTGTTCGCGGCCGCGGCGGTCGAGGTTGCCGGTGCGCTGGTCGAGCAGGCGGGCACGGCGCTGGCGCTGGTGCGTGCGCGCGCGGAGGCGGGGACGGACGCCGTCACCGGCTGCATGAACCACCGTGCCATGCGCCGCCGGCTGGACGAGGAGATCGGTCGGGCGATGCGCACCGGCGGGCCGCTCTCGTGCCTGCTGATCGACCTGGACGACTTCAAGCTGGTCAACGACAATCACGGCCACCAGGCTGGCGACGCGATGCTGCGCGCGGTGGTGCAGGCGCTGGTGGGCGAGTTCCGCGCGTTCGACCGCGTGGCGCGCTACGGCGGCGACGAGTTCGTGGTGATCCTGCCCAACGCCGAGCTGGAGAGCGCCGCCGCCGCGGCGGCGCGGGCGCTGGAGCGCCTGCATGGCCTCGCCGCCCCGGACGCGGCCGGAAGCGGCGTCTCGGCCTCGATCGGCGTGGCCCAGTGGCAGGCGCCGATGGGCACGGATGAGCTGCTGGAAGCGTGCGACGCGGCGCTGATGCGCTCAAAGCGCCAGGGCAAGGGGCGCGTGACCCGCGCCGCCGAGCCCGTCCGCTGACGCGAGGGCGCGGTCCGCCGAGCCGGTCCACGGGCGCGCGGGGGCGCACCGCCGCGAGCAGGGGTCGCGCGGGCGACTCTGCGAGACTGCGAGCAGTCCCTCTAGACCGCAGATCGCCCGGGAGATGCCCATGTCGGAGAACAGCTTTGGCGCCAAGGACACGCTTGAGGTCGCAGGGCGCAAGCACGAGATCTTCCGCCTGGAGGCGCTGCAGCAGCGCTTCGACGTGGCACGGCTGCCGTACTCGCTGAAGGTGCTGCTGGAGAACCTGCTGCGCACCGAGGGCAACGGCTCGGTCACGGCCGCCGACGTGGAGGCGCTGGCCGGCTGGGACGCCAAGGCGCAGCCGAGCAAGGAGATCGCCTTCTCCCCGGCGCGCGTGCTGATGCAGGACTTCACGGGGGTTCCCGCCGTGGTGGACCTGGCGGCCATGCGCGACGCGATGGCGGAGATGGGCGGCGACCCGGCCAAGATCAACCCGCTGGCGCCGGCGGAGCTGGTGATCGACCACTCGGTCCAGGTCGACGCGTTCGGCACGCGCGACTCCTTCCGCTTCAACGCCGAGCGCGAGTTCGAGCGCAACCAGGAGCGCTACGCGTTCCTGCGCTGGGGGCAGGGCGCCTTCGACGACTTCGCGGTGGTGCCGCCGGACACGGGGATCGTCCACCAGGTCAACCTGGAGTTCCTCGCCCGCGTGGTCTTCGAGAACGAGAAGACCGGACAGGCCTACCCCGACACGCTGGTGGGAACGGACTCCCACACCACGATGGTCAACGGGTTGGGCGTGCTCGGCTGGGGCGTGGGCGGGATCGAGGCCGAGGCGGCGATGCTCGGCCAGCCGATGTCGATGCTGATTCCCCAGGTGCTGGGCGTCCAGCTGCACGGCGAGCTGCCCGAGGGAACCACGGCGACCGACCTGGTGCTGACGGTCACCCAGATGCTGCGCGCGCGGGGGGTGGTCGGGATGTTCGTGGAGTTCCACGGCGCGGGCGTGGCCGCATTGCCGATCGCCGATCGCGCGACCATCGGAAACATGTCCCCGGAGTTCGGATCGACCTGCGCGATCTTCCCGATCGACACGGAGACCCTCACATATCTGGAGCTCTCCGGCCGCCCGCCCGAGCAGATCGCGCTGGTGGAGGCGTACGCCAAGGAACAGGGCCTGTGGCACGATGAGCGCTCGGAGCAGCCGACCTTCTCGGACACCATCGAGCTCGATCTGGGCACGGTCGAGCCGAGTCTCGCCGGTCCCAAGCGCCCGCAGGACAGGGTCTCGCTGAGCCGGGCGCGCGAGGCGTTCCGCGAGGCGTTGTACGACTACGTCCCCAGCGACGGCGAGCAGGCAGACGCGCACGACGAGGCGGTGGCCGAGTCCTATCCGGCCTCCGACCCGCCGGCCAACGGCGCACCCGGCCACGAGCAGCCCGCGGCGGGCATCGCTCACGCCCCCGCGCAGCACACGGCCGCAACGATCCAGCGCCGTCACGCCGCCACTGCGGTGACGCTGGACGGCGAGAGCTTCGAGCTCGACCACGGCCACGTGGTGATCGCGGCGATCACCAGTTGCACCAACACGTCCAATCCGTCGGTGATGATCGGCGCGGGCATCCTCGCCCGCAACGCGCTGGCGCGCGGCCTGCGCTCCCAGCCGTGGGTCAAGACCTCGCTGGCGCCGGGGTCGAAGGTGGTGACGGAGTACCTCGACCGCGCGGGGCTCACCGAGCCGCTGGAGCGGCTCGGCTTCAACCTGGTGGGCTACGGCTGCACCACCTGCATCGGCAACTCCGGACCGCTGCGCGAGGAGGTCTCGGCGGCGGTCAACCAGGCGGATCTGGCGGTCGTGTCGGTGCTGTCGGGCAACCGCAACTTCGAGGGGCGCATCAACCCGGACGTGAAGATGAACTATCTCGCCTCGCCGCCGCTGTGCGTCGCCTATGCGCTGGCGGGGACGATGGACATCGACATCGTCAGCGATCCGCTCGGGCAGGACGGGCAGGGGCAGGACGTCTACCTCAGCGACATCTGGCCGTCCGAGCACGAGGTGGCGCAGACGATCGGCGAGGCGGTGCGCGCGGACATGTTCCGCCGCAGCTACAGCGAGGTGTTCGACGGCGACGAGCGCTGGAACGGCCTGGAGGTCCCCGAGGGCGAGCGCTTCGCCTGGGATGGCAAGTCCACCTACGTGCGCAATCCCCCCTACTTCCAGGGCATGCCCTTGGAGCCGGGCGCGATCGGCGACATCGAGGGCGCGCGCGTGCTGGCGCTGCTCGGCGACAGCGTCACCACCGACCACATCTCTCCCGCCGGGTCGATCAAGCGCGACGGCCCCGCGGGCGCCTACCTGCAGGAGCAGGGCGTGGCGCCGCGGGACTTCAACTCCTACGGCGCGCGCCGCGGCAACCACGAGGTGATGATGCGCGGGACGTTCGCCAACATCCGCCTGCACAACCTGCTGGGCGGCGGTGAGCCGCTGCCGGAAGGCGGCTTCACCCGCTACCTGGCGGGTACCGATCCCGCCCGCCCCGAGCAGATGTCGATCTATGACGCGGCCATGCGCTACGTGGCGAACGATGTCGAGCTGGTGGTGCTCGCCGGACGCGACTATGGCTCGGGCTCCTCGCGCGACTGGGCGGCCAAGGGCACCAAGCTGCTCGGCGTCAGGGCGGTGATCGCGCAGAGCTTCGAGCGCATCCATCGCTCCAACCTGGTGGGCATGGGCGTGCTGCCGCTGCAGTTCCCCGACGGGCAGAGCGCGGCGTCGCTCGGGCTCACGGGTCAGGAGGTCTTCTCCGTCACGGGGCTGGCCGCGGCGATGGCCGACGGCGGCTCACCGCCGAGCGAGGTGCAGGTGAGGGCCGAGCGCGACGGCGGCGCTGCGATCGAGTTCGCCGCCAGGGTGCGCATCGACACCCCGCGGGAGGCGGAGTACTTCCGCCATGGAGGCATCCTCCAGTACGTCCTTCGAGCGCTGCTGGCCGCATGACCCAGCCCAAGCGGACGCCCCGCGGGAAACGGGCGAGTGGCGAGGACGGCGTTCCCCAGGTGCTGCTGGACCTGCTCGGCGCGCGCGGGCCGTCGGGCTATGAGAGTGCCCCCGCGGCCGTCTGGCGCGAGGCGGCGAGCGCGTTCGCCCGGGTGAGCACCGACGTGGTGGGCACCCCGGTGGCGCTGGTGGGAGCAGCGCACGGCTATGAGAGCGATCCGCCGCGGCTGCTGGTGATGGGGCACATCGACGAGATCGGGCTGATCGTCACCCACATAGACGACGAGGGCTATCTGTGGTTCCGCGAGGTCGGCGGCTGGGACGCCCAGATCCTCGTGGGTCAGCGCGTGGTGCTCGACACCGGCGGTGGGCCCGTGCGCGGCGTGGTGGGCAAGAAGCCGATCCACCTGCTGCGCGACGAGGAGCGCAAGAAGGTGGCCAGCATCCCCGACCTGCACATCGACGTGGGCGCGCGCGACGGCAAACAGGCGCGCAGGCTGGTGCGGATCGGCGACGTCGCGGTGATCGACGCGGGACCGGTGGAGCTGCCCAACGGGCGCCTGACCTCGCGCGCGCTGGACAACCGCCTCGGCGCCTTCGTGGCGCTGGAGGCAGCGCGCCTGGTCGCGGAGGCGGGGGGCGCGCAGTGGGAGCTGGCCGCCGTGGCCGCGGCGCAGGAGGAGACCACCTTCGGCGGCTCGCGCACCAGCGCCTTCTCGCTGCGGCCGGACGCTGCGATCGTCCTGGACGTCACCCACGCCACGGACGCCCCGGGGATCGACGTCAAGGAGGCGGGCAAGCACGAGCTGGGCTCGGGGCCGGTGATCAGCCGCGGCTCAACGCTCAACGACGGCGTGTTCGAGCTGCTCCACCAGACGGCCGAGGCCGAGAAGATCCCCTTCACGGTCGAGGCTTCCGGACGCGCCACCGGCACCGACGCGGACGCCGTACACATCAGCCGCGGTGGCGTGCCAACCGGGCTCGTGTCGATCCCGATCCGCTACATGCACTCCCCGGTCGAGCTGGTCCAGCTCGACGACGTCCACGCGTGCGCGCGCCTGATCGCCGCGGCGGCGCTGCGGCTGGAGCGCGAGAGCAGCTTCGCGCGCTGACGTCGACGCCGCCCTCGGGCGGCCGGCGGGCGCTTCGGGTGGGTCCCTTGCCTGGGACCCGCTGCCGGGGCCCCGCGCGCTCAGGCGTTGGCGAGCTCGCTGAACGGCTTGACCATGTAGGCCTCGCCGGGGGCGCCGCCGAGGACCAGCACCGACAGGCCGTCTGGGCCCGAGTAGACCTTGCGCCTGGCGGCCGATCCGACGCGCACGAGCACGTCGCGGTCGAGGTCCACGCGCTCTCCTTCGATGTCCAGCCAGCCGGATCCGCCGAGCGCCAGGTAGACCTCCTCCTGGCCGTCCTCGTTGTGATCGTGCTCGGGGTAGTCCCTGCTGTCGGCCGGGAGCCTGATCACCTGGATGCCGAACGAGGTGACGCTCAGCTCGGCCCGGGCCTTGACGAAGCCGCCGCCGAAAGCGGCCTCCATGTCATCGAGCTTCTTTGCCGTGTAGTCAGCCATGCGGGCAACCCTAGCCGATCCTCAGCGGCATCAGGAGCCCGAGCTGGCGCGACTGGGCGAGCATCGTTCCATCGGGCGCCCAGATCGTGGAGTCCTCCTCGAAGAAGCCGTCGCGGATGAGCCCGCCACGGATGCGCACGAGGCACAGCTCGTCCGGGTCGGGGGCCCCCCGACCCGGCGTGGGCACGCGGAAGTGGACGGTCAGGTCGATCGTGGGCGCGGCGTTGGGCTCGGTCAGGCGCATGAACGGCGCGGGGATGAGCGCGTCGGTGAAGAACGCCAGCGACAGCGCGTCAACGGGCCGCGGTTCGGCCAGTCCAAGCCAGCCGCCGAATTCCATCGGCTGCTCGGCGCCGGAGAAGGGGATGCCGCCGAGTCGCGGCTGCAGGGTGATGTTGCGGGTGAACGGCGGCGCGCCGTACTTCAGAAGCGTCCCCGGCTCGCGCTTCGCGTCGGGCGGCGCCACCCGGGGCATCTCGACATCGGAGATCTCCGGTCCGCTCCAGGGGACGGAGAAGGCGGCCAGCACCAGCGCGGTCAGCGTGCCGTCCTGCTCCATGCGCGCGGACAGGGTGCTGAGCGAGCGCCCCTCGCGCTCCAGCACTGTGCTGATGCTCACCGGACCGGGCTCGGGCGCGCTGGCGAAGTGGATGGTCAGCGAGCGCGGCGAGCGCAGCGGGTCGGCCACCGACTGCATCAGCGCGCGCAGCAGCATCGCCGCCAGATAGCCGCCGTGGGGTCCCCGGCCGGCGCGCCAGTCGGGCGAGACCTCCGCGCCGAAGACGTGCTGGCCGATCTCCGATCGCTCAGAGCCCCCCTCGCGCCAGACGGCTGTGTCGCTGTCGAACTTGCCGAGCGACGGCCGGTGCTGGCCGATCTCCGATCGGTCAGCCACGTACCAGCCGCTTGTAGGTGATCCGGTGCGGGCGCTCGGCGGCGGCCCCCAACAGCGAGCGGCGGTGCTCCTCATAGGCCTCGAAGTTGCCCTCGAACCACGTCACCTGCGAGTCGCCCTCAAAGGCCAGGACGTGCGTGGCCACGCGGTCCAGGAACCAGCGGTCGTGGGAGATCACCACGGCGCAGCCGGGGAACGCCAGCAGGGCGTCCTCCAGCGCGCGCAGTGTGTCCACGTCGAGGTCGTTGGTGGGCTCGTCGAGCAGCAGCAGGTTGCCGCCGCTGCGCAGCAGCTTGGCCAGGTGCACGCGGTTGCGCTCGCCGCCGGAGAGCTTGCCGATCCGGGCCTGCTGGTCGGAGCCCTTGAAGTTGAAGCCGGCGGTGTATTGACGCGAGTTGACGACCCGCTCGCCGACCTTCAGCTGGTCCAGGCCCTCGGAGATCTCCTCCCAGACGGTCTTCTCCGGATGCAGCGAGTCGCGCGACTGGTCCACGTAGGCGAGCTTGACCGTGTCTCCCAGCTCGAGCGTGCCGCTGTCGGGCGACTCCTCGCCGGTGATCATCCGGAACAGCGTGGTCTTGCCCGCGCCGTTTGCGCCGATCACCCCGACGATGCCCGCGCGCGGCAGGTCGAAGGACAGGTTCTCGATCAGCAGGCGGTCGCCGAAGCCCTTGGAGAGGGCCTTCGCCGTGAGCACCTTGTCGCCCAGGCGCGGACCGGGGGGGATGTGGATCTGGACCTCATCGAGCTTGACGTTGCGCTCCTCTGCCATCAGCTCCTCGTAGCGCGCCAGGCGCGCCTTGGACTTGGTGCGCCTGCCCTTGGGGTTGGTGCGAACCCATTCCAGCTCGGCGGCGATCGTGCGCTCGCGGCCCTTGTCCGAGCGCTCTTCCTGAGCTAGGCGGGCCTGCTTCTGCTCCAGCCAGCTGGAGTAGTTGCCCTGGTAGGGGATGCCCCTGCCGCGGTCGAGCTCGAGGATCCAGCCGGCGACGTTGTCGAGGAAGTAGCGATCGTGGGTGACGGCCACGATCGCGCCCTTGTACTCGGACAGGTGCCGCTCCAGCCAGGCCACCGACTCGGCGTCCAGGTGGTTGGTGGGCTCGTCCAGCAGCAGCAGGTCGGGGGCGCGCAGCAGCAGGCGGCACAACGCCACCCTCCTGCGCTCGCCGCCGGAGAGGGTGCTCACTTCCGCCTCGGGTGGCGGCAGGCGCAGCGCGTCCATGGCGTATTCCAGCTGGGTGTCGAGGTTCCACGCGTCGGCCGCGTCGATCTTGGCCTGGATCTTGCCGAACTCCTCAGCGGTCTCATCGGAGTAGTTGGCCGCCAGCTCGTTGAAGCGGTCGAGCAGCGCCTTGGTCTCGGCGACGCCGTCCTCGACGTTGCCCTTGACGTCCTTGGTCTCGTCGAGATGGGGCTCCTGCTCGAGCATCCCCACGGTCGCGCCCGGCGCAAGCGCGGCCTCGCCCCGGTACTCCTGGTCCACCCCCGCCATGATCCGCAGGAGCGTGGACTTGCCCGCCCCGTTGTAGCCGAGCACGCCGATCTTGGCGCCGGGGTAGAAGGCGAGCGACACGTTGTCGAGCACCGTCTTGTCCGGGGGGTGGACCTTGGACAGGCGGTGCATCGTGAAGATGTATTGAGAGGACATTGGCACGCAGGATAGGGGCTGGCCGAGGTCGCTAACGTTGTCGGGTCATGCCCGCGAGCGTCCTGGATATCGAGCAGCATCTGCTCTTGCTGGAGCTCGAGGCGCCGTTCAGCAAGCGCGACGTCCAGCTGGCGCGGCGCAGGATGGCCAAGCGCTGGCACCCCGACGTGGCGCCCCAGGGCCGCCAGTACGAGCACGAGCGCCACCTGAAGGCGATCAACGAGGCGGCCGACCAGCTGGAGCGCCTGGCGGAGGGCTCGCGCGGCGGGCAGGTCTCGCGCAACGCCGTGCGCGTCAGCGCGGCGGCGGCGCGCAGGGAACGCGAAGAGGCGGGCAGGCGCGCCTATGAGGCCGAGCAGCGCGCGCGGGCGCACGCCCAGGAGCGCGCCAAGCACGACCCGTTCGGCAGCAGGGTGCCCGACCACTCGGTCGTCCACCGCTACGCCCGCTGCATCTCCTACCCCGAGTGGGGCGTGGGCACGGTCACGGGCATCTACTTCTCCGCGGACAACGGCGACGACCTCGCCGAGGTGCAGCAGTGGGCGCGCGTGAAGTTCAGCCACGGCGTGCGAACGGTGCCCGCCGGCAGCATGAAGTTCGTGGACTTCTCCAGGCCCGACCCCGCCGAGGAGCGGGTCGAGCGCTTCCTGATCGCCGCCCAGCGCGCGATGGCCGAAGGCGAGTTCCTGCTGGCAGCGCAGCGGCTGATCTACGCCCGCGACGCGGAGCCGCGCAACGTGGCGGTGCTGAGGTTGATGACGCTGGCCTTCTGGCAGGCGGGCAAGCTCGACGAGGCGGCCAGGGCCGTGCGCGACTGGGCGCGCGTGGACGGCAGGCGCCCGGCCGCGCACCGCTTCGCGGCCAGGATCTACGAAGACATGGGCGCCGTGGACCTGGCGGAGGAGGCCGCGGACAGAGCCGCCAAACGCGGCCCCTCCGATGCCGGCGCCTGGGAGCGCCTGGGCCGGCTGCGCCTGCGCCTGATGGACCGCGAGGGCGCGCTCAGGGCGCTGGAGCGCGCGATCGCGTTGGGTGCCGGCGGCGAGGTCCGGGACCTGATCGCCCAGGCGCTGGCGCTGGAGCCGATCATCGCCGGCTAGTGCAGTGTTCCTGAAGTGGGTTGTTGTTTGGTGGCCTTGGCGATGATGTGCTCGGCGGTCTTGGTCCAGATGAAGGGTTGGGCGCGCTGGTTGTAGTGCTCGATGAAGTAGTCGATCGCGGCGGTGAGCTCGGGGACGTCGTGGTAGACGCCGCGGCGGACTTGCTGGCTTGTGAGGATCGAGAACCAGATCTCGATCATGTTCATCCACGACGCGCTGGTCGGGGTGAAATGGAAGTGCACGCGTTTGTGGCGCTGTAGCCAGCGTTGGACCTCGGGGGTGCTGTGGGTGGAGGAGTTGTCCAGCACGACGTGCAGCGGACGGCGTGGGTAGGCGCGCACGAGGGTGTTCAAGAACACCAGGAACTCCTGGTGGCGGTGCTTGGGGTAGCAGGCTCCGGTGACCTCGCCCGTCGCGATCTCAAGAGCCGCGTAGAGGCTGGTTGTGCCGTTGCGCTTGTAGTCGTGGGTCATCCGTGCAGCCTTGCCGGGCTTGATCGGCAGCGTCGCCTGGGTGCGGTCGAGCGCCTGGATCTGGGTCTTCTCGTCGATGCACAGCACCAGAGCGCCTTTTGGCGGGTCCATGTAGAGCCCGACGACATCGACGATCTTCTCGGTGAGCTGCGGGTCTTTGGAGAACTTGAACGAGCGGACCTGGTGGGGTTTTAGCTTGTGATCACGCCAGATCCGGTGCACCGTCGTCGCAGAAACACCGGTCGCGGCGGCAAGCCGGCGCACGCTCCAGTGCGTGCTGCCATCCGGCGGGCTCTCCAGCGTCTTGGCGAGAACCCCTTGGACCTCGTCATCGTCGATCTCGCGTGGCCGTCCTGAGCGCGGAGCGTCAGCCAGCCCGTCCAGGCGACGCTCACAGAAATTCCGTCGCCACAACCCGACCGTCGGCAACGACACATGTGTCTCGGCGGCAATTTGTGTGTTCGTCGCACCCTCGGCAGCCCGCAAAACGATCCGTGCGCGAGTCGCCTGCTGCTGCGGCACCGACGGCCGACGCAGCCACGCGCGAAGCTCTTGCTCCTCGCTCACAGACAGCTCAACCACCCCAGCAGCACGCGCCACCACACCAACGTACCAGAACTAGCTTACCATTACAAGAGACTAACGGAACACTGCACTAG
>CABDZA010000253.1_pt1 | contig 11197 bp, 8 predicted proteins | sample 3132091 | NCBI WGS metagenome assembly CABDZA01 (sample SAMEA5534339, study PRJEB31848) | metagenome | biome: tundra; feature: field; material: soil | place: USA | collected 2013-05 | depth 0.45 m
GAGTAGAGGGTCCCCTGGACCAGGAATCGGATCCCGCCCGCCCGCGCGCCGCCGTTGGCGCCCTCCAGCTTGGCTGCCTCCTCCTCGAAGACCCGGATGAACTCCGCGCCGATCACCTTGCGCTTGGCCTCCGGCTCGGTCACGCCCTTGAGCTTGTCCAGGAAGCGCTTCTGCGCATCGACGGCCACCAGCGGCACCTTGAAGGTGTCGCGGAAGGTCTTGACCACCTGCTCGCCCTCGTCCTTGCGCATTAGCCCGTGGTCCACGAACACGCACGTCAGCTGCTCGCCCACCGCCCGGTGCACCAGCAGCGCGGCCACCGATGAGTCCACGCCGCCGGACAGTCCGCAGATCACGCTTCCGCTGCCGACCTGCTCGCGGATCCGGCGCACCTGCTCCTCGACGATCGACGCCGCCGACCAGGTCGGCTCGCAGCCACACACCTCCGTCAGGAACCGCGTGAGGATCTCCTGCCCGTAGGGCGTGTGGACAACCTCGGGGTGAAACTGGATCCCGTAGATCCCCCGCTCGGCCTGCTCCACGGCCGCCACCGGCGAGCCGCTGGAGGATGCCAGCGCCGTGAAGCCCGGAGGCGGCTCGTAGACGGTGTCGCGGTGGGACATCCAGCAGGTCTGTTCGCGGGGCATTCCCCTCAGCAGCACCCCCGAGTCGGAGACGAGCAGCTCCGAGCGGCCGAACTCCCCCACCTCCGCCTGCTCCACCCGGCCGCCCAGCGTGTGGACCAGCAGCTGCATGCCGTAGCAGATGCCCAGCACGGGGACGCCCAGCTCCAGCAGGCCGCGGTCCAGCGGCGGGGCGCCGTCCGCATACACCGATGCGGGCCCGCCGGACAGGATGATCCCTCGCGGCTTGCGCCTGGCGATCTCCTCCAGCGGCACGTGATGGGGCAGCAGCTCGCTGAACACCCCGCAATCGCGCACCCTGCGGGCGATCAGCTGGGAGTACTGGCCACCGTAGTCGAGGACCATGATCTCCGAGCAGCTTCCGCCTTCGCTCGACGGCGTCCTCGGTCGCTCGCGTGCCGAGCGCGCCACGCTCCCTGCGTCCTTGCCGGCCTCGGCGGAACCCGCCCGGGGGCGCTCTGCCGTACCGACCTCGGCGATCGCTCCAGACGCAGACTCAGTCATTGACGGCGAGGGCGGCCACCTTGCCGTTGGTAGCACCCATGCCCACGCCCTGATCGCGCTGCAGGGCCTTGCCCTCGGTTTGCAGCGACGGCGCCACCACGACCTCCGCGCGGTTGAACTCCGCCAGGTCCTTGTGCCCGCAGGTGGCCATCGAGGTGCGCAGGCCGCCGAACAGGTTGAAGGTGCCGTCGTTCTCGCGCGCGGGACCCACCAGGATCTCCTCCAGCGTGCCGTTCTGCGTGGTCGCCACCCGGGCGCCGCGGGGCAGCGTGGGATGGAAGGTGGCCATGCCCCAGTGGAAGCCGCGGCCGGGCGCCTCGTAGCCGCGTGCGAGCGGCGAGCCGATCATCACTGCGTCGGCTCCCAGCGCGATCGCCTTGGACAGGTCGCCGCCGTTGCGCATGCCGCCGTCGGCGATCACCTGGCTGTACTCGCCGGTCTCCAGCATGTGGGTGGAGCGGGCGTGGGCTACGTCCGCGATGGCGGTGGCCTGCGGCACGCCGATGCCGAGCACCCCGCGCGTGGTGCACGCAGCGCCGGGACCCACGCCGACGAGCACGCCGGCGGCGCCGGTGCGCATGAGGTGCAGGCCCGTGTGGTAGGAGGCGCAGCCGCCCACGACCACGGGAACGTCCAGCGAGGGGATGAACTCCTTGAGGTTCAGAGGCTCGGAGACGGTGGAGACATGTTCGCCGGAGACGACCGTGCCCTGGATCACGAGCACGTCCAGCCCGGCCTCGAGCGCGATCTCGTGATAGGCGAGGACCCGCTGCGGGGTGAGCGAGGCCGCGACCACGACCTTCTGCTCCTTGATCTCGCGGATCCGCTGTGCGATCAGCTCCGGCTTGACGGGCTCGCGGTAGATCTCCTGCATCTCACGGGTGGCGAGCTCCTTGGGGAGCGCTGAGATGCGCTCGAGCTGCTCGTCGGCGTCCTCGTAGCGGGTGAAGATCCCCTCGAGGTTGAGCACGGCCAGCCCGCCCAGGCGGCCGATGATCGCAGCGGTCTCCGGCGAGACCACGCCGTCCATGGCGGAGGCGAGCATCGGCAGGTCGAACTGGTAGGGCCCGAGCTTCCAGGAGATGTCGATGTCGTCGGGGTCGCGCGTGCGCCTGGAGGGGACGATCGCGATGTCGTCGAAGCCGTATGCGCGACGGCCCTTCTTGCCACGTCCGATCTCAATCTCCATGCTCACATCCTCGCAGTCGCCGCGGACGAAGAGACCCCGCGCTCGGCGGGGCCAAAGTGGGAGCGGCGGAGCGCCGCGAAGGCCTTGTCGAGGACGGCAGCCAAGTGACGCTGAGCATAGCAATGGTCACACCGGTGGCGAGGGCCTTGGATATGCTCGATTGCTATGAGCGATGGGGCCAAGACCCGGTATGACCCGCATGCCCTAGAGGCCCGTCGCCAGGCTGCCTGGCGGCAGCGCGACGCGTTCAGGACACCGCCGCTGGCGGAGGACCAGCCGCACCTCTACATCAAGCCCTCCGCGCCGTTCACGTCGGGGAACGTCCACATCGGCCACGTGCGCAGCTACTCCGTCGGCGACGCGTACGCGCGCTTCCGCAGGGCCCGCGGCGAGGCGGTGCTGTTCGCGTTCGGCTTTGACGCGTTCGGCCTGCCGGCGGAGCTGGGCGCGATCGCGGGCGGCGAGCCGCCGAGCGACTGGGTCGACCGCTGCGCCACGCACATGACGGGGCAGCTGCAGCGCCTGGGCTTCTCCTTCGACTGGGAGCGCTCGTTCCTGAGCTCGGACGCTGTCATGTACCGCTGGTCTCAGTGGCTGTTCGTGACGTTGCTGGACGCGGGGCTGATCTACCGCGGGACGGGCACTGTGGACTGGTGTGAGCACTGCGAAACGACGCTGGCGTCGATCCAGGTGGAGCCGGGCGGCACCTGCTGGCGCTGTCACGGCCCTGTCGGGCTGATCGAGCTTCCTCAGTGGTATCTGCGGATCAGCGCCTACCTGGAGGAGAACGACGCACGCTTGCAGGAGCTGGCGGCTGGCGGCATCTGGGACGAGGTCTCGCTGGCCTCCCAGCAGATAGTGCTGGGCCGCCTGGACGGCGTGGAGCTGGAGCTGAGCTCACCGGAGCGGGAGACGCTGACGGTGTTCACCCCCCACCCGGACGCGTTGGCGCAGGCGCGCTTCGTGCTGATGTCCGCCCGCCATCCGGACGCTGAGCTGTGGGCGGCGGACCCGGCGGTGATGGAGCAGCTCCTGAAGCTGCGCTCGGGCGGGTGGGAGCGCAGCTCGCGCGAGGCTGAGACGGTGCCGGTGATAGACACGGGGCGGGTGGTGCTCGGCCCGGATGGGAGCGCGCTGCCGGTCCTGGTCTCCCCGGTGGTGGACTCGCGCTTCGGCGTGACGGCCGTCCTGGGCGTTCCCTCGCGCGACCGCACGGACGAGGTGATCGCCCGCCGCGTGGGGATCGAGCTGCCGGAGCGCGCGCCTGATGAGAACGAGGTCTCCGCCGCCCCGGCGGGGTCTCTTGGGGGACGCGCGAACGGCTCCGTCGAGGCCGGCGTGCCGGGCGCGCGGGCGGCGGTGCGCTATCGGGCGTTCGACTTCACGATCTCCCGCCAGCGCTCGTGGGGCACACCGATCCCGATCGTCTACTGCGAGGCGTGCGGGGTGGTGCCGGTGCCGCGCGAGCAGCTGCCGGTGGTGCTGCCGCTGGACATCACGCCCACGGGCGCGGGCAACCCGCTGGCCGAGCTGGAGGAGTTCGTGCAGACGAGCTGCCCCACGTGCGGCGCTCCGGCGCGGCGCGAGACGGACACGCTGGATTGCCACTTCGACGCCCTGTGGCTGTGGCTCCCCGCGTGTGTTCCCCCGGAGGCGCGCGAGGATCCCCTGGAGGACATCCTCGCGCTGGCGGACCTGCGCCACTGGCTGCCCTCGGAGCGCCTGGTGGCAGGCTCGGACAGCGGCAACTTCGTGTTCGACCAGCGGATCGTCACCAAGGCGCTGCGCGACATCGGACCGCTGGCGTTCCTCGCCGACGGCGAGCCGTTTGCGGGCTGCCTGTTCCACGAGATGGTCATCCGCGACGGGCGCAAGATGAGCAAGCACCTGGGCAACGTGGTCGATCCGGACGAGCTGGTCGAGAAGTACGGCGCTGACACGGTGCGCCTGGCTGTGCTCTACGCCGCCCGCCCGCAGCGGTCGCTGAACTGGAGCGACTCCGCTGTGCTGCGCTGCCACCGGTTCCTGACGCAGGTGTGGGAGTACTCGCTGGGGAAGATCGCCGACGCCCCCCCCGATTCCGACGGGGGCCCCGCAGGTGAGGGCTGGCAGGTGAGAGACACCACCGGGCACCTCAGGCTGAAACTCTCGCAGTGGTGCGAGAACGCGGTCAAGAGGACCACCGAGGACATGGAGAGCCTGGAGATGCACAGCGCCGTGCGCAACGTGATGCGCCTCTTCGACCGGATCAAGGACTTCGACAAACGCGTTGCCGCGCGGGACGGCGAGCTCACCGGCGCCAACCGGGATGCCCTGCTCGAGGCGCTGGCGCTGCTCGCCCAGATGCTCGGCCCGCTCGCTCCGCACATCGCCGAGGAGCTCTGGATCGCCCTCGGCCATGACGAGCACAGCGCACAAACGCCGTGGCCCGGCGTATCGTTCGGGGTACCCGCATGAGCACACAGACCGCCCAAAGCCCCCCGGGGTCAAGTCAGCGGACGCGCTCGTGCGCGACCGGGCTGGCCTGCCACCGCTGCGACAAGCACTATCCGCTCCAGGACACCGTCTTCGCGTGCCCGGATTGCGGCAAGGGCCTGGACGTGGTCTATGACTACGAGCTGGCCGCCCGCCACTTCAGGGATGTGCCCGGCTCCGAGCGCCCGCAGAACATCTGGCACTTCGAGGAGCTGCTGCCGATCGTGGACGCATCGGCGCAGGCGCGCGTGGGACTGCACTCGGGCTACACGCCGCTGATCCGCGCGGACCGGCTGGGCGCGGAGCTCGGGCTGGGCAACCTCTTCCTCAAGGACGACTCCACCTCGCGCCCCAGCCTCTCCTACAAGGATCGCGTGGTGTCCATGTCGGTTGCGCGCCTGCTGGAGCGCGGCAGGAAGGAGATCGGCTGCGTGTCCACGGGCAACGTGGGCACGGCGGTGGCGTCGATGGCGGCCAAGGCGGGCGTGGCCGCGTACGTGTTCTACCCCAACCGCCTGGAGGACACCAAGGCGCGGGCCTGCATGGCGCTGGGCGCGAAGGTCTGCCAGGTCGAGGGCAACTACGATGAGGCCAACCGCCGCTGCAAGGAAGTGGCGCAGGCCACGGGCATGGACTTCGCCAACATCACCCTCCGCCCGTTCTATGCGGAGGGCGCCAAGACGGCGGCGTTTGAGATCGTGGAGCAGCTGGACTGGCAGGCTCCCGATCACATCGTGACGGCGGCCGCGGGCGGCACGCTGTCCTCGCGCCTGCACAAGGGCCTGGGCGAGCTGCAGCTGCTGGGCCTCTCGGAGACCGACTCCACTCGCATCCACATCGCCCAGCCGAGCGGCTGCAACCCGATTGCCACGGCAATCATCGCGGAGGAGGCTGAGGTCCGTCCGGTCACCCCGGAGACGGCTGCGCACTCGCTGGCGATAGGCGCGCCCGGCGACGGCTACCTGGTGATCGACGCGGTGCTCAAACGCGGCGGCACGGGCGGCTTCGCCAGCGACCCGGAGATCTTCGCGGGCATAGACCTGCTGGCAGCCACGGAGGGCCTGCTGACGGAGCCGGCGGGTGGCACCACGATCGCGGTACTGGAGAAACTGGCGGCGGCGGGGCGCTTCAGCCCCGACGAGACCGTGGTGGCGATCATCACGGGCAACGGCCTGAAGACGCTGGACGACCACCCGCAGAAGGACTGGCCGGACAAGGTGGACTGCGAGCTGGACGCCATGCTGGCCGCGCTCAGCGATCTCAGGGCTGGCGCCACGCTCATAGACAGCGCACGCGCGCAGCTGCACGCCTAGCCGGCGGGCGGCAGCTGCCCGACGCGGAGTAGTCTTGACGCATGGACGACTCCGAGTCTTACGATCCCGCTCGCGATCTCGATGTGCGCCGTCGCGAAGAGCGCCGCGCCGTGGAGGAGTCGGGAGGAGGCGAGTCAGAGGGCTTTGAGCTCGCCGAGGCGGAACTGATCGAGCACGCGTCACACGGCGACGAGCACACGCCGTCGCGCATCATGCACGACGCGGCGCCCGCGGAGGAGGCGGCAGACCACGTGGACGGCGAGGCCGACGAGGAGCACAAGCCGGACTGAAGCGGGCAGAGCCCCTGGATAGGCACGGGAGCTCTCACTCGACGGGGTCGGTCAGCCGGAAGCTGACGCGCAGCGCACGGAGCCGGTCAGAGCGATGTCGGGTAGGTCTCGGGCGGCTCTCCCAGCTCCCACTCACCGGTGCGCTCGAGCGGCTCTACCGCGCGGGTCACATCGATGTGCACCAGCGCATCGAACTGCTGGGAGACGCAGGCGGCGAACCAGTGGCTGGCACGTTCGCTCTCGGGCCGGTAGATGACCCCGATGGCGCGCTGCAACCGCGGCTCGCGCAAAGCGCGACCGCTGCTGCTGGAGCCAAGCGGGCACAGCAGGAACGCGGGGATGCCGGTGGCGTGCAGAAGCGCCTCACAGCTGTCCGCCAGCGCCGGGCGCACACGCTTGCGCTCGGCCTCCCCGCCCCACTCCGAGGCGGCGGTGACCGTGCCCGTGTTGGTGGTGAAGCCCACGAGCACCGTGTCGCGGCCGTGGCGCTCGCGCACCAGCTGACCCAGGTTCAGCTCACCGCGCTGGGTCATCTCCGTCGAGCGGGCGTCGCCGACGTGCGAGTTGTGCTCCCACACCACGATCCTGCCCTCGCCGCCGTGGCGGGCGAGGTGGACCTGCAGGCGGTCCAGCGTGTCGGCCATGTGACGGTCGCGCAGGTTCCAGGAGGGGGCGGGACCGCCGAACATCGTGCGGTAGTACTCCTCGGCGTCGGCCACGACCGTGGCGTTCTGCTCGGCCAGGAAGTAGCGGTCCTCAGCAGGCAGCCCGTCCGTGCGAAGGTAGTCGCCGGCGTGGCGGCGCAGCTCGACGAGCTGCTCGAGCACACGCCTGCGGCACGGCTCGCTGGCGCCGAGCAGCACAGCCTGCCCGTAGCCGGAGCTGTCCTGGGCGAAGGGATGCAGGCACTCGTAGCGCTCACGCGCCCGCGCCGCGGCACCCGGGTCCACCTCGTCGAGGTAGGCGACCACAGCCTCCATCGACGCGTTCAGGCTGTAGAGGTCCAGGCCATAGAAGCCCACGCCCGCCTGATCCGACGGGAGCGACTCGTTGTGGGCGCGCAGCCAGCCGACGAAGTCCAGCACCTCGGCGTTTCGCCACATCCAGGTCGGAAAGCGGCGGAAGCCGCGCAGGGCCTCCTCGGCGTCGCCATCCTCGCCGGCGCCCTGCACGTAGCGGCTGACGCGATCGGCGTCCGGCCAGTCGCCCTCCACGGCCACAGCCGCGAACCCGAGCTCTCCGATCAGGCGCTTGGTGATCCGCGCGCGCTCCCGGTAGAACTCATGCGTCCCGTGGCTCGCCTCGCCCAGCAGCACGAGGCGCGCGTCGCCCACCATCTCCAGCAGCGCGTCATAGTCCGAGTCACCGCCCCGCAGGGGCCGCGCATCGAGGCGCACCGCCTCGATGACCGCGCTCTCGCCGAGCGGAAGCGCCAGCGGCGCGGCCACGACTCAGCCCGCCCCGGCGAGCGCCGTGTCGGGCGGAGCCGAGCCGGCCTCGGCCAGGAGAGCCAGCACGTCCTCGTCGGATGCCGGCGCGAAGTCGCGATACCACGCGCCCACGCCGAAGAGCCGCTGCGGGACCGTCAGACAGACGACGCGGTCGGCGTCCTCGGCGAGCATCGAGACCGCCTCGCCGGATCCCACGGGGACCGCCACGACGATGCTCCGGGCGCCGCGCTTGCGCAGCGCCCGAACGGCCGCGAGGTCGGTCAGCCCCGTGGCCAGGCCGTCGTCGACCACGATCACCGTCCGTCCGCTCACGGGGATCTCCGGCCGGCCGTCGCGGTAGCGCTCCACCCGGCGACGCAGCTCCTCAGACTCGCGCGCGAGCGTCGCCCGAGCACCTCCTGGGTCATGCCCACCATGCCCGCCGAGCGTGGGTCGAGAGCTCCGGTTCCGTCCTCCGCCACCGCGCCCACGCCCAGCTCCGCCGAGATATTCAATGCCTTGATCCTTCCTCAAGAGTCCGCTCGCTCGCGCTCTGCGGGCGCCGTCTGCCCGCCGAGCGGCGTCGCCGAGGCGACGCGCTGTCGCATGGCATCGAGGATGTCTATGGGGATCGGCAGCACGATTGTGGAGTTGTGCTCGGTGGCAACCTCGGCGAGCGTCTGCAGCGTTCGAAGCGTGAGGGTCCCGGGCTCGCGAGCGATCACGCCGGCGGCCTGAGAGAGACGCTCGGCCGCCTGGAACTCGCCCTCCGCCGCGATCACCTTTGCGCGACGCTCGCGCTCGGCCTCGGCTTGACGGGCCATCGCGCGCTTCATCGTGTCAGGGAGGTCGACGTCCTTGGTCTCGACCTTCACGACGTTCACGCCCCACGGCTCGGTGGCGGAATCGATGATCTGCTTGAGCAGCTCGTTGATCACGGCCTGGTCGGCGAGCAGGTCGTCGAGCTCATGCTGGCCGAGAGTCGCCCGCAGCGTCGTCTGGGCGATGCGAAGCACGCCATGTTGGTAGTCGCGGATCGCGACGACCGCCTTGATCGGGTCCACCATGCGATAGAACACGGCGGCCTCGACGCGGACCGTCACGTTGTCCTTGGTGATCACATCCTGCGGTGGGATGTCGGCCGTGTCGATCTGCAGGTTCACCCAGCGCGTGCGCTCGATCAGCGGGATGATCAGGACCAAGCCGGGCCCGCGAGCGCCCCGCAGACGCCCCAGCCGAAAGACGACGACGCGCTCGTACTCGCGCACGATACGGATCGCACTGGCCAAGAGCACAAGCGCGGTAGCTGCGACGACTACGAGCACCACGACTCCGATAGACATCTCACCAGCCAGGTTCACGCCACGTCCGGCGCCGCGCATCCGTATCAGACGCCTGTCCCGGTTCGGAGAAGTACGCCCTCCTCATGCCTCGCCTCCGGCGGCTCGCCCGGCGCTCGCCCGGCAGGCCATAGAAAAGCCCCGCCGGAGCGGGGCTTTTCCTTAGCGGGTCGATAAGCCGGATTCTGTCGTTGAGCGGCCATCCATCTGAGCGGCCTACCTGGACCTCGGCGGGCAGCCTGCAAACGGTCCGTTTTGGCCTTGCATCGGGTGGGGTTTGCCCAGCCGCCGCGTCACCGCGACGCTGGTGCGCTCTTACCGCACCATTTCACCCTTGCCGGCCCGCCGTTCACGTGGGACGGCGGACGTAGGCGGTTTGTTTCTGTGGCACTTTCCCGCGGGTTTCCCCGGGTCGATACCTCGACCACCCTGCCCTGTGATGTCCGGACTTTCCTCGAAGGCTCTCGCCTCCGCGGCCGTCTGACCTGCGCATTCAACTTAGCGCCTGGGAGCAGTCCTGTGAAGGCTTGGGCGTGAGCGCCGCAGCGGTGCTCAGCGATCGCCGGTCAGACGCGCCTGAGCAGGCCGACCACTCGACCGAGCACCTTGACCTCCTTGCTGCGGATCGGCTCCATGGTCTCGTTCTCGGGTTGCAGTCGCACGTGGTCGGGTTCGCGGAAGAAGCGCTTGACGGTTGCCTCCTCGCCTAGGAGGGCCACAACCACGTCGCCGTTTGTGGCGGTGTCCTGCGGATGCACCACCACGAAGTCGCCTTCAAGAATGCCCGCTTCCTTCATGGATTCCCCGCGGATGCGCAGCACGTACTCGCCGTCCTTGCCGCCGGCGATCTCCGGTACGGACACGTACTCCTCGATGTTCTCCTCCGCCAGCATCGGCTGACCGGCCGCGACCGAACCGAGGAGCGGGAGACCTTCGGCGCGAACGATGCCCCGAACGCTCTCCACAGCGCTTCCCACCGCCCGGTCGAGCAACTCGATGGCGCGCGGCTTGGAGGGATCGCGGCGCAGAAGCCCGATCTTCTCGAGATTGGCCAGATGTGCGTGTACGGTCGATGAGGAGGCCAGGCCGACCGCTTTGCCGATGTCGCGCACCGTGGGCGGGTAGCCGTACTTGGCCGAGTACTTGCGGATGAAGTCGAAGATCTCCTGCTGGCGCTTGGTCAGATCCATGCCTGGATGCCTCCGCGATTGGGGGAACGGTGCGCTGCAACGAACATGTGTTCGCAATCTAGCGCCGGCTGTGGACGGATGCAAGTCCGGGCACCGCCTGCCCGTGCCCGGAGAGGCAGGCCCGGGGCTATACTCGCCCCCCTGCGCCCGTGGCGGAATTGGTAGACGCGCAAGGTTGAGGGCCTTGTGGGGAGATTTCCCCGTGATGGTTCGAGTCCATTCGGGCGCACTGGCAGGTTTCTCGAGCCGTTCGGTGGGCAATCAGCGCTCTGCCTCGCTGAAGTGCCATGGCTATCGACCCGAGACGCGTTGGAGTGAGCCGTGCGACTGAGTGTGGCTGAGTGTGGCCGATTCGCCACGTCCCAAACTCAGCGGCAACCACGGAAGACCACGGGGTTGCCCGGCGCGATACGCCCAACGGGCGACCCCGGCTCGGCGGCATCAGTAGCGGTGTTCTACGGAGCGAAACGCGGCTTGACCCGGATGACCTGGAGTCAGGCCCGATCTAGCTTGAGGGCATGGTCTCCGAGGTTCCACGGCGCGCGCGCGAGCAGTGAATATCAATCCGCAGCCTTGGCGCTGGAGTCATCCGCGGGTGCTTGTCGAGCACCCGGACGAGGCGACCGGCCTCGCGATCGCCTCCGGCTTGCGCTTCGCCGGTTACGCGGTCGCCGTCTGTCCCGGCCCCAGGGGACACGGGCAGTGTCCGCTGACCGGGCCCGAGGGGTGCGCCCCCGCTCACGACGCCGATCTCGTCGTTTGCTCCTTGGGCTACGAGCACGAGGTGGCCCGAGAGGTCTTGCGCGAACTGCGCACGCGTTA
>CABDZA010000264.1_pt1 | contig 10902 bp, 10 predicted proteins | sample 3132091 | NCBI WGS metagenome assembly CABDZA01 (sample SAMEA5534339, study PRJEB31848) | metagenome | biome: tundra; feature: field; material: soil | place: USA | collected 2013-05 | depth 0.45 m
ATCCCCGCTCGCGCGCGGCCTCCAAGCAGCAGATCCAGCGCATGCGCCAGCACCGTCTTGCCCGCCCCCGTCTCGCCCGTGAGCACGTTCAGCCCGGGCGCCAGGCGCAGATGCGCCTGCTCGATCAGGAGGAGATTCTCGACGCGCAGCTCTTGGAGCATGCCAGCAGGTGTACCAGCGCACGGGGACGGACCCGGCTGGGGCGCCGCATGGCGGGCTCCCGTGGGCGCGGGTGCCCAATGCTCGCGGGAGGGATGGCAAAGGGTCATAATCGTGACACCGGTCAAGGAACGGACCCGAAGCGCCCGTAAACTCGTCGGATACGGCATGGCTGCCAGCGACCCCCATCCGCGCTCCAATCCGCGCCCTCCGGGCGGGGCCGAGTGGCTGGGCGCTCCCGCCCTGAGCGAGCGCCTGAACGAGGAGATCAGCCGCGCCGAACGTCACGGCACGGAGCTGAGCTGCCTGCTGGTGGTGATCGAGAACCTCGACGAGATCGCGCGCGAGCACGGCAGCGAGCTGCGCGTGCAGACGCTCGGCTACGTGGCGGGAGCGCTGCGGCACGAGCTGCGCCGCTTCGACCGGATCGGGCGGCCCAGCGATCACGAGCTGCTGATCGTGCTTCCAGGGGCGGATGGGCCGCGGGGAGAGATGGTGGCCAGACGCGTGCTGGACAGGCTGCGCACGATCAAGGTCGAAGCCCGAGGGGCGCGCAGGCCGCTGCGCGTCTCGGTCGGGCTGGCGGCGTGGCGCGACGGGACCAGCGGCGATGAGCTGCTGACGCGCACACGGGCGGCCTCGCACGGGAGCAACGGCGAGGAGACCCTGGCGGCGGGCGCGAACCCCGGGCCGGCTGGAGGAGATCAGGCGGACGGCTTGGTCGCCCGTGCGCACGTTGGAGCGCCGCCTGCCGTTCCTCGCCCCGCGCAGTCATAATCCCTCTCGGTGCTCTCCGGATCAGAGTTGTGGCTACTGCGCCTGATGGCCGACCGCGGGCTGGCGCTGCTGGATGCCGGCTCGCTGCTGGTGGTGATCGAGGAGCGGGGCGAGCTGCGCGTGGCAGCCGCCAGCGGTGCGGGAACGCCTCGCCTGCGGATCGTGCCGGTCCAGGGGAGCGCGCTGGGCACGCTCTATCTCGCAGGAAAGCCGGTCGCGCTGGACCGCCCGCGAGGCCAGGAGGCGGCCTGGCTGCACGAACTGGGCCTGGAGGCGCGGTCGGTGCTGGTCGAGCCCTTGAGCATGGAGGGCCAGGGCGGCGGGCTGATCATCGCGCTGCGCACGGACGGGGGCTTCCGCGGCCCCGACAGGGACGCGTTGAGCGCGTTCGCCACGAGCGTGGCGCAGCGGCTGGCGGCCGAGCGCTCGGTTGAGATCGAACGCCTGCGCTACGGCATGGAGGCGCGCGAGCGCGAGCGCACCCGCTGGGCGCGGGAGATCCACGACGAAAGCATCCAGGGCATCGGCGCGCTGCGCCTGCAGCTGGCAAACGCACGCGACCTCGATGACAGGCAGGCGCTGAGCGCGGCGGTGGACACGGTGCTCGAGGGCCTGGGCCACGAGATCGACGGTCTGCGCCACCTGATCACGGAGCTTCGCCCGGCGGCGCTGGACGACCTCGGGCTGGCGGCCGCGCTGGAGGCGCTCGCCAGGCGCGCGCAGGCGATCGACGGTCTGGATGTCACCACCGAGATCCATCTCGGTCGCGAGTCCGCCGAGGACGATGGCGGCGAGGAGCGACGCCTGGACCCGGAGCTCGAGAGCACGGTCTATCGCATCGTGCAGGAGGCGCTGACCAACGTCAGCCGCCACGCGCAGGCGAACAGCGCCGTGATCAGCGTGACCGAGCGCGACGGGGTGCTCCGCGCGTCGGTCACGGACGACGGCAAGGGGCTTCCGGACACGGGACGGCTCGGTCCTCGCGGCGATGGACTGGAGGGCGGTTTCGGAATGGGCGGGATGCGCGAGCGCGCGGAGCTGATCAGCGGAGAGCTGGAGCTCGGTCCCGCGCCGGGCCACGGGACGGTCGTGCGCCTGACGGTTCCGATCGCCGGTCGTCCCAGCGTCGCCGCTCGTCCGTAGCCGCCCTCCGCGGGGCTACTCGGCGTCCGCGGGGCTGCCCTCGTCGCTGTCGTCCCCGCGCTCCCCGCCAACGCCCCGGAGCCAGCCGGCGAGCTGCTGGCCGACGGAGCTCACCGACTCGCCGGCGTCGCGGAACGCGTCGCGGATCCGCTCGGCGTAGAAGGACACCGCCTCCCCGCCGTCGGCGCGCGCGTCGACGGGATCGTCCCTGCGCGGGTACTCGCCCGCTCCGACTATGCGGTCGAACTCCCCGGAGCGCACCCATGCCATCAGCTCGTGCGTGCGCTTGACGGGAAGCGGGTGGGTGACGCCCAGGTCGAGCATCAGCCGCGTCAGGCGCTCGAGGCCGCCGCCCCCCTCGGTGTAGTCCAGTCCCTGGCGCATGAAGGCGTCCAGGTCGAGCTGATCGACCATGGCGCCCGCGGCCAGGGACATCAGCGTGCGGCATACCACCAGCGGATCGCGGGTGACGACCGCGGCGGCGCGATCGGCGCTCAGCTCGGTGGCGCGGCCCCACTCCATCAGCGCGGTGCGGACGGGGGCCAGCGGCAGCGGCAGGCGGGCGGTGCGGGTCAACATCACGAGGATGGCCAGCGCGGTGCGGTAGAGCTGGTGGTCGGAGAGGATGTGGGCGGCCTCGTGCGCGAACACCGCTCGTCGCTGCCTGGCGTCGAGCAGCCTGATCAGCTCGGACTGCACCACCACGATCGGGCGCCGCGCGCCGATGGCCATCGCGTTGGGCGCGGGGTACTGGGTCAGGTAGAGGTCGGGCACCTCCTCCATGTCGAGCGTCGCGTAGGCGATGGCGTGCTCGCGCCAGACATCCCCGAGCTGCTCCTCGGAGAGCCGTACGGAGGAGCCGAGGTAGCTCTGGCGCAGGGCGCGCTCGTAGCCGAGCTCGACGAGCTTGCGCACCACGGTGTCGAGGTAGGGAATCGAGCCGAGCGCCGCTGTCGCCGCGCGGTCGGCCGGGTGCTGGAACGCTCGCGGGGAGATGCCCGTCAGCCGGTAGCCCTCGGCTGGAACCTGCGATCCGGAGGACTCCATGCTGCGCAGCGTAGCGCCAGGACGAGCGCCCGGCGCACGGCGCACGGGCACCACCGGTGCTGGCACGGCTATGGCGTCAGCCGCCATCCGGCGCCAGTCGGCCAGCGCGCGTCAGTCGGCCAGGCCGATCCGCCGCACGTAGGCGGTGATCTCGGCGCGCGAGGAGAACCCGAGCTTCTCGATGGCGCGCGCACGGTATGTCTTGACCGTGCGCTCGGCGACGTCCAGCTTCTCGGCGATCTCCGGGTTGGTGTAGCCGTTGGCGATCAGCCTCACCACCTCGCGCTCGCGCTCGCTCAAGGCCACGCCGTCGGTCGCGTTGTCCTCGCCGGTGGCCATCAACGCGCCCAGCCGCGGATGCAGATAGTTGCCGCCGGCCACCGCCAGGCGGAAGGCCTGCAGCAGCTCCGCGGGCTCTGCCTCCTTGAGCACATAGCTGCGCGCCCCCGCCCGGAGGGCCTGGCGCGCGTACTCGGGATCCTCGCGCATGGTCAGGATCGCCACGGCGAGCGTCGGATGAGCGATGAAGCAGGCGGGCAGCGCTCCCAGGCTGGAGCCTCCCGGCATCGTCAGGTCGAGGGTCAGCAGGTCGGGCTTGTGCTCGCGCACTTCGCGGATCAGCGACGGGATGTCCGCGGCTTCGCCCACCACCTCGAACTCGCCCGCCTCGCGTTGCAGGACCGCGCGGATGCCGTCGCGGACGACGGTGTGGTCGTCGGCGATGATCACCCTCACTGGTCGAGTCACCCCTGGCATGCCGGCCTCCATCAGCACACCGTATCGGCTGGACGGGACCGATCGCGACGTCCCGAAGGAACGACACGGAGGCCGGCCGCGCCGCCGTGCTCCGCGACACGACCCGGACGATGCCGCCGAGCACAGCTTCGCAGAGGCCGACGCCTTCTCGGAGGTGCTCGTGCGGGCCCCCTCCAGCGGCATGGTGATCCTCAGTGGCGAGCTCGAAGACGTCCCTGCGGAGTCGTTTATGCGGATGCTCGCCCACAGGAATCCGGGCCTGCCCGTCGTGAGCATCGACGCTCCCGTCCGGCACGAGGACGGCTAGGCACACCCTAGGCCCAGACCCGCCAGACCAACCCCCCCAACGGGGCAGAGTCGCGAGCGAACGTGCACCGTTCGACCCGATCAAGTTCAGGCGCTAGCGTGGCCGCGTGACCTCATGGCTCCAGTCGTCGCGGCTCCGGACGATCATCGCGGCCTACACGATCAACCGGCTGGGCACCTGGTTCGGCTTCATCGCAGTGTCGCTGGCGGTCTTCGACCATACGCACAGCGCCCTGGCGGTCGCCGCGCTGCTATTGGTCGGTGAGGCACTGCCGGCGTTCGTCGTCCCGGCACTGGTCGCGCGAGTTGAGGCTTCCCCCCGACGCCGCGAGCTCAGTCAGCTGTATTTCTTCGAGGCGGTCACAACCACCGCGCTCGCGATCCTGCTCTTTCGCTTCTGGCTGCCCGCCGTGCTGCTGCTGGTGGCGCTCGACGGTACCGCAGCGCTGGTGGCCAGCGCGCTGCTGCGCGCCGCCGCAGCGCGCACCGCGCGGGAGGAAGTCGTTCCGCCTGAGAACGACCGAGCCGAGGTCGGCGAACAAGCCAACGCGGACTCGGAAGCCGATGCACAGGCGGCCGAAGGGAAGGCGAACGCGGCGCTCAATGTCGCGTTCTCCGCAACCTTCATGTTTGGACCGGCGCTGGCCGGGCTGGTCGTTGCAGCCGCAGGAAGCCCTACGGCCCTGTTCATCGATGCGGCCTCCTTCCTCGCGTGCGGCGTGATGCTGATCCACCTCCATCCCCACGTTGAGCAGACCGAGGAGACCTCTGTGCGCGCACGCCTGAGCGCCGCTTGGACGCACATCAACCGTGTGCCCGCGCTGCGCACGCTGCTGCTCGCGGAGGCGGTTGCGCTCGTCTTCTTCGCGTCCGGCGGCCCGATAGAGATCGTCTACGCGAAGGCGACCCTGCAGGCGGGCGACAAAGGCTACGGCGTCCTACTGACCGTATGGGGCGTCGGTACGGTGATCGGCAGCCTTCTCTTTGCCAGGATGCCCGGGCGACGCCTGGGCACCATGTTGACGGGCGGCACCCTGGCTGTCGGCCTCGCGTACATCGGATTCTCGGTGGCGAGCTCCTTTCAACTGGCCTGTATAGCGGCCGTGCTCGGCGGCTTGGGAAACGGCGTGCAGTGGGCATCGCTGATCGGCGCCGTCCAGCAGCTCACGCCTCCGACGCTGCACGGCCGCATGATGGGCGGCGTGGAATCGATCGGCTCACTCTCGCCCGCGATCGGGCTGGCTTTCGGCGGCGCGGTGACCGCCCTGACGTCTCCCAGGAGCGCGTTTCTGATCGTTGGCATAGGGGCCGCTGTGATGACGGTCGCCTTTCTTCGGGTCGTGAGCAGCGGGATACACGCGGACGGCAGCGATGCCAATCCGCAAGGTTCTTCGCCCTTGATCGGCCCAGGCGGGCAGACGTCGTTCCGCGCGGACGACATCGAGCGGCCCGACTCGAGCCGCGACAAGGCGCTCAGCGGCCCATAAGCATCCTGAGGAAGCCGCGCCCGCATAGGCACTTTGGCCGATTGCGCCGCCAGCCCCTTAAGTACGACGCGATGACGACCGTTAAGAACGACAGGACCGAGAGCCGCGCCCATGGACGGATACTCCACCAAAAAGAAGCTGTACATCGCCGTCGAGCTAGCCCTCGTGGTGGCTGCGCTCGCCGTGGCGGTGGTGAGCTCGCGCACAGCCGACTGGCAGCCGCTCGATCTCTGCCTCCTCCTATTCGCTCTCACCGCGGTCGGCGACCGCATGATCCTTACGATCCGTCATCAGCACCTCACCGCGGCATTCATCGCCGAGGTGCTGACAATGGCCCTGCTCGGGCCCGCGCCGGCAGTGGCCTTCGGCGTGATCGTCTGGCTTGTCGATGCTCTTCATCGGCGCCTGCCGCTATTGCGCGCGCTCGGAGACCTTTCGAGCGCGGTGACGTTCCTCGCTGCTGGAGGCCTCCTCGTTCGCGTGATCATTGGCGATCCTCACGCGCCGAGCAACCACTTGGCCACGCAGAGCGTCACGTTCGGGCTCCTCATCTTCGGATTGTTCATGGCGACCAACGCGGCGAACTTCGCGCTGGTCGCTGCTCACCACTCCGTCTTTGAGAGTCGGCCGCTACTCAGACAGGCGCGTGAGGTCTTCCTCCCGCTACTGCCCGGACAGATCGCCGCAGCGGCGCTTGCAGCAATCCTCGGCGTCGCCTACACCAATCTCGGCTACCCGGTCCTTCTGGGGATGGTGCTGGTGCTCCTGATCTTCCAGTACCTCGGGATTGCCCTGCTGCGCTCCGAGGATCGCGCCGACCAGCTCGAAGCGCGTTCCGTGCACCTCGCCTCGCTGCAGCTCGGCGTGTTGAGCACTCTTGTGGAGACGCTGGCCCTGCGTGACCGGTCGACCGCACGCCACGCGGCAGCTGTCGCGCACTTTGCCCGCGAGCTGGCTCGTGAGATCGGCTGCAGCGAGGGAGAGCAGGACCTCGCACACACTGCAGGTCTCCTGCACGACATCGGCAAGTTCGCCCTCCCCGATCGAATCCTGCATGCTGAGGTCCTCTCCGAGGACGACTGGGCGGTGATTCGGCGCCACCCCCAGGACGGAGCGACGCTCGTCGGGAGGCTCGACGGCTACGGGCCGGTCGCCGAAGCGATTCTCTACCACCACGAGCACGTCGACGGAAGCGGCTACCCGGCCGGACTGATCGGGAACGAGATCCCGCTCGCCTCACGCATCCTGGCGATCTGCTCGACCTACGACACGCTGACCGCCCGTGACACATACCGCTCGCCAATGACGCCCCAGGACGCGATGGCGGAGCTCCGCCGAGTCGCCGGGCGTCAGCTCGATAGCGAGCTGGTGAGGAGCTTCGTCGAGCTTCTCGACCGTGAGGGCTCCGGCGCAGCCCTCGCTGGCGAAAAGGCCGACTTCGAGGCCGAGCTTGCCTTTGGCCGACGGGCGCGAGCGATCGCTCAACCTGCGCCGCGATAGTGGAAACCCTCCGACAGGAGGCTGGCTGCCGACGGTCTCCCGCAACGGCGAAGAGCGCCGCAACCTACGCGACGCTCTCGCCAGGACCGCTGGCGCGGCCCATCAATCAGCTAAGTATCAGGTCTTCCAATGCATATTGTTCTCCATCTCCCGTGTCGCGGGGCTTTCTTGATAGGCGTGCCCCGTCTGTCTCCATCCACAGGACCGCAACCTTTGAGTAGGTTCTGACAAGGATAGCGAAGGATCTGGCGAAATGTCCAGTTTGCGCCGTTGTGTGCAGGATTGCATGCATTTGCAGGAGTCTGACTCGTGCGAGCCCCCCTCAAGTCCGCGCAATGAGCGGGAAACCCGAGTGCTCGGCGACGCACGCGAGCGCTCGGACGCTCATGAATGCACTTTGCGCTCCGCCCTCGTGGAAGCGCGCGGCTCCTGCGTCGCCGCCCTGCCTCAAACGTCCACAAAGGTGCGCGGCGCTCAAGCTTCGGCCGCGCACGGACGAAACAGATGGCATGCCCCCCACAGCCTCCCCCACAGCCGCACCTCAACGCGACGACCGTAGCCTCGTCTTCACGAGCTCTCAGGCGGCGCGCTATCTGGGCGTCTCACTCGCCACCGTCCGCCGCTGGACGGACGCGGGTCACGTCAGCTGCTACCGGACCCCCGGTGGCCAGCGCCGCTTCTCGCGCGCGCAACTCGACGACTTCGTCGCCTCGATGCAGCGCGACAGCTCCACGTCGCACACGCGCCACGACGCACGCGTCGCCTGAGCCGCGCAGAGGGCGTCTCAGCTGGCGAGGCGGCCGAACTTCTCGCGCAGGCGGAGGTAGAAGGACGAGCCGGGCAGCTGGGCGAGCGTGCCGACCTCACTGAGGAAGCGCGCGCTGATGGTCCCCCCCGGCTGGATCTCGCCGACCGGACGCCCGTCCACGGCCACGTCGAGCGGCTCGCGCGAACGGTTGAACACGGTCAGGCGGTCGTCGGGGGCGACCACCAGCGCCCGTGCGCTCATCGAGTGGGGGGCAATGAAGGACACCACGAACCCCTCCACGCCCCACGCCATGACGGGTCCGCCGTTGGCCAGGTTGTAGCCGGTGGATCCCGCCGGCGTGGCGACCACCAGGCCGTCGCAGCGCACGCTTCCCGCCTCCTCGCCGTCGAGCGCGTAGGCGAGCGCCGCCACCCGCTCGCCCACCTTGCGGTGGATGGCCACGTCGTTGATGGCCGTGTGGCGCTCAGAGCCGAGCTCCAGCACGATCCCCGGGAGGCGCAGCAGCTCGAAGTCCCCGGCGAACGCGCGCCTGATGCCGTCGTCGATGTCGTGCGGCTCGACCGTGGCCAGGAAGCCGATCTCGCCGAAGTTGATCGCGAACACGGGCACCCCTGTGCCCGCGTAATTCTGCAGGGCGCGCAGGATCGTCCCGTCACCGCCGAGCACCATGCACAGCTCGACGTCCTGCTTGACCTCCGCGTTCACCGCCAGGCCCGGCCCCTCCCGCAGGCCGTGCTTGAGCGTCTCCTCCTCGTCCAGGCGCAGCGTGACCTGTGCAGCGGCCGCCCGCGCGGCTAGCAGCTCCAGGGCCGTCCTGGTGTCGTCCGGGCGGCGATGCGTGAAGACCGTGATCTCTCTCACGGCTCGACCTCGCGCGCCATCGCCTCCAGCTCGCCCGCCTCCAGCGCGCCGCTCTCACCGGCCGGATCGCTCAGCCACACGAACGTCTCACGATTGCCCTTCGGCCCGGGCAACCCAGAGGAGTGGTATCCGCGCACCGCCGCGCCCAGCTCCAGAGCGGCCCGCCCCACGCTGATCAGCGTCTCGCGCCGATCCTCCGGATCGCGCACCACGCCTCCCTTGCCGACCCGGCCGCGGCCCAGCTCGAACTGCGGCTTCACGAGCGCCAGCACGTCATAGCCGCCCGCCAGGCAGCCGATCGCCGCGCCCAGGACCTTGCTCAGCGAGATGAAGGACACGTCGATCGTCGCCAGGTCCGGGAGGGCGTCCGGGCTGCTCAGCGCGGGCGCGAGCAGCTCGGGTGTCAGCGCGCGGGCGTTCGTGCGCTCCATCACCGACACCCGCGGGTCGATGCGCAGCGAGTAGTCCAGCGTCCCGTAGCCAACGTCCACCGCGATCACCTCCCGTGCTCCCCGCTGGAGCAGGCAGTCGGTGAACCCGCCCGTCGAGGCGCCCACGTCCAGGGCGCGCCTGCCCTGGACCTCCAGGCCTGTCGAGGCGAGCGCGTTGGCGAGCTTGATTCCGCCGCGAGAGACGAACGCAGCGGGAGCCTCCACCCTCACGAGCTCCTGCACGTCCACCATTTCGCCGGGCTTGACCGCACGACGCTCCCCCACCCCGAGGCGCACCTCACCGGCCATCACCGAGGCCGCCGCCCTGCTGCGCGAGGCGAACAGTCCGCGCTCGGCCAGCAGGGTGTCGAGGCGACGCTTACCCATGCCGGCGAACCCTTGCACACCAGCGATCCACGTGCACCGGGGTCCTCTGTGAGGGATCTCACACAGAACAACAGTCCGTCCCGGCATCATGCTTGGTGATCGAGAGCGCAGCATCATCTCTCCTGATCCCTCCCGAAGCGGCCCGCTTTCCCCGGCGGGTCGTTTCATTTAAGCCTCGACCGCGCGCATTTTCGACGCCAGCGCCCGCGACGCCCTCGGCGGCCGGGGCGCCCGCGTGCGACGCAGCGCCTTGCCGGGCTCAGGCGCCGACGACCGCCGACTGCCGGTCGGAGATGGCCGCGACCACGCGCTCGGCTATCCGCTCGCCGGTGAAGCCAACCTCCTCGTGCAGCAGGGCGGGCTTGCCGTGTGTGACGTACCGGTCGGGGAGCCCCACCCTCAAGATGCGCGGCGTGGCACCTGTCTCGTTGAGCGTCTCCCAGACGGCCGAGCCGAACCCGCCCGCGAGCACGCCCTCCTCGATTGTGACCAGCAGGTCGTGCTCCGCTGCCAGCTGGGCCATGAGACCGGCGTCTATGGGCTTGGCGAAGCGGGCGTCGGCGACCGTCACGGCGATCTCGTGGCGTCTGAGCTCCTCCGCGGCGGTCAGGGCCTTGCCCACGCCGCTTCCGTAGCCGATCAGCGCCACGCGCCTCCCGGCGCGGGCGGGCACGTCGCTGTCCTGCGCCTCGCACAGGATCTCGCCCGTTCCAATGGCTATCGGCTTGGACACTGTTGGGATCGCAGCGCCGGTGCCCTCGCCGCGCGGATAGCGCAGCGCGATCGGCCCATCGTCGTACTCCAGAGCCGTACGCAGCATGTGCACGAGCATCGCCTCGTCGCGCGGTGCCATCAGCACGATGTTCGGCAGGCAGCGCAGGTAGGCGATGTCGAACGCGCCGTGGTGGGTGGGCCCGTCGTCGCCGACGAGGCCCGCGCGATCCATGGCGAACACCACGTTCAGCTTCTGCAGGCATACGTCGTGGACGATCTGGTCGTACGCGCGCTGCAGGAACGTGGAGTAGATCGCCGCCACCGGCTTGACCCCCTCCAGCGCCAGGCCGGCGGCGAACAGGATCGCCTGCTGCTCGGCGATCCCCACGTCGAAGTAGCGCTGCGGCATGGCCTTCTGCAGGATGCTCAGCCCGGTGCCCGAGTTCATCGCCGCGGTGATGCCCACCACGCGCTCGTCGCGTTCGCATTCGCGCAGCAGCGCCTCACCGAAGACCTGCGTGTATTGGGGCGGGGCGGGCTTTGCAGGCTCGGCGCCGGGAGCCCG
>CABDZA010000266.1_pt1 | contig 10894 bp, 6 predicted proteins | sample 3132091 | NCBI WGS metagenome assembly CABDZA01 (sample SAMEA5534339, study PRJEB31848) | metagenome | biome: tundra; feature: field; material: soil | place: USA | collected 2013-05 | depth 0.45 m
GCCCGTGCCCGTCTTCGCGCCTTCGCCCGCCGCCTTGGAGCTCGCACGCCTCCCGCGGGCCTGCGAGCTCCAAGGCGGCGGGCGAAGGCGCGAAGACGGGCACGGGCGAAGGCTCCTCCTCGACGGTGCGCGCCAAGCGAAATGCGCTCTCGCCGTCGGCGCTGACGCCGTCGCTGCCGCTCGCGCTGCAGTCCTCGATCGCGGGCGTGCCGGGCTTCTTCATCGAAAGCTTCCGCACCCCGCCGTTCCTGCTGCCGATCTACCAGGCGGCGGGCACGGCGTACGGGATCCCCTGGCAGGTGCTGGCGGCCATCAACGAGGTCGAGACCGACTACGGACGCGACCTGAGCGTCTCCAGCGCGGGCGCTGAGGGGTGGATGCAGTTCCTGCCCTCCTCGTGGGCGCAGTACGGGGTGGACGCCAACGGCGACGGCTTCAAGGACCCCTACAACCCGGCCGACGCGATCTTCGCCGCGGCCAGGTACCTGCGGGCGGCGGGAGGCGACGCCAGCATCAAGGCGAGCATCTTCTCCTACAACCACTCGCAGGCGTACGTGGACTCGGTCATGCTGCGCGCCGAGCTGCTCGGCGGCACCCCCTCGGAACTGCTGGGCGCGATCACCGGGCTCACGGAGGCCCACTTCCCGGTGCACGCGGCCTCGCACTTCAGCGACGGCTTCCCGACGGTCTCCGCGGGCGCATCCGGCGCGCCGCAGCCGCTCGTCGGCACAACCGTCGACGCGCAGGCGGGGGCGCCGGTGATCGCGGTGCAGGACGGCGAGATCGTCCAGATCGGACAGTCGGCCTCGCTCGGGCGGTTCGTCAGGCTGCGCGACGCCTTCGGCAACACCTACACCTACGCGCAGCTCGGGGACGTGGCGTCCGTCTACCCGGTGCTGGAGCCGCACGTGCACACGGCCGTGAGCAGAAGGATCTCGCAGCCGGGCGCCACGCGCGAGCCGTTCCCGAGCGGACCCGCGACGGCGGGCGCACAGCCGCGCTCGCCCGTCTCCGAAGGCGCCACCGTCTCGGGTCTGGCGCTGGGCGCGGCGGCCGGTCTGGAATCGGCTCCGAGCACGCCCGCGCCCACCCCGGCGGCCGCGCCGCCGATCGCGCCGCCGGCACGGCCGGCGAAGGCGAAGGTCTTCCGCGAAGGCCCCAACGACGTCTACCTGCATCCGCTGCGCGCGGGCGCGCAGGTGATCGCGGGGACGGTCCTCGGCCACATCGGCGCGGCCGCCTCCACAGGCTCACCGACGGGCGACGGGCAGGCGCACATCCTGTTCCAGATCCGCCCCGCCGGCGTGGGCGCCCCGCTGATCGATCCGAAGCCGATCCTCGACGGCTGGGTGGCGCTCGAGAACACCTCGATCTTCAGGGCCAAGGGCGAGAACCCGTTCCTGGCGACCTCGCCCACGATCGGACAGGTGCTGCTCGAGTCCAAGCAGCAGCTGGAGCCGCAGGTCCTGCACGACGGCGGCATCCGGCTCGCCCGCTGCGGGCGTGAGGACGTGCAGGCGGGCAGGGTGGACAAGCGCGTGCTGGCGATGCTCGAGTACCTGTCCGTCTCCGGCCTGAAGCCGACCGTCGCGGGGCTGCGGTGCGGCGTCTCGACGGCGGCGGTGAGCACCGCGAGCGCCAGCAGCGACACGGTGAGCATCACCGCTGTCAACGGCGTCCCGATCGCCGGGCACCAGGGGCAGGGCTCGATCGCGGACACCACCGTGCGCAAGCTCCTCACGCTCCAGGGCGTGACCCGGCCGAGCCGGATCCTCAGCCTCCTGAGCTATCCGGGTGCGGCCGTGGCGATCGCCAGCCCGAACGCGCGCGCGGCGATCCGCGTGGCGTTCGGCGGGCAGGGCGCCGCCGCGGTGCGCGCGGCCGGCCTCGCCGCGGCGCTCTCGCCGAGCGAGTGGATCAAGCTGACCTCGCGTCTGGGTGAGATCCCCGATCCGACCGTCGGGCGCGGCCCCTCGGCGGCGGCCATCCGCGACAAGCCCGGCGCGTCCGCCGGCAGCGTAGGGGGCGCCAGTGGCAACGGCTAGCCCCCCCAGCCTGCCCGCGGCCACGCCTCCTCCGCCGCGCACGCCGGGTCCGGGCGCGCGCGTGCGCTCGCCGCGTTCACGGCGCGGCCGGGTCATCGCCGTCGGTGCGCTCGCGCTGGTCGTGCTGATCGTCGCCTACCTCGCCTTCGGCGGAGGCAGCGGAGCGAGCTACCAGCTGGAATTCAAGGAGGCGGGCTCGCTCGTCAGGGGAGACCAGGTTCAGGTCGGCGGCGTGCCGGTGGGGATCGTCACCGACATCGCGCTGACCCACAACTTCACGGCGCGGATCACGATCCACGTCGACTCCTCGCTGACCCCGCTGCACGAAGGCACCCTCACCGAAGTGAGGGTGCCCTCGCTCTCCAGCGTGGCCAACCGCTACATCGCGCTGACGCCCGGACCCAACAACAAGCCGGCGTTGGCGGCGGGCGCGACGCTGCCGGCGAGCGCCACCCGCGAAGTCGTCGATCTCGACCAGCTGTTCAACACGCTCGACCCCAAGACCCGCAAGGGCCTGCAGGGCTTCATCCAGGGGAGCGCCGAACAGTACGCCGGGGCGGGCAAGGACTTCGGGCGCTCGACCGAATACTTCGCGCCGTTCCTGACCTCGACCGACCACTTCTTCTCCGAGCTGGTCCGCGACCAGCCAACGTTCACGAGCTTTCTGGTGGAAACGGCCAAGGCGGTGACGACAATCGGGGCGCGCAAGGAACAGCTCACGGACCTGATCGAAAACGCCAACAAGACGTTCACGGTGATCGGCTCCCAGCAGACGCAGCTCGCGCAGGGCCTGCGCCAGCTGCCCATCACGCTGCGCCAGGGCAACCGCACGTTCGCCGAACTGCCCCCGACGCTCGGGGCGCTCAAACGGCTCGTGGACACCTCCAAGCCGACCACCAAGCCGCTGACCGTGCTGCTCGAACGCCTGCGTCCGCTGCTCAGCACGGCGACGCCGGCGGTGCGCAACCTCAACACGGCGTTCGACCGGCCCGGGGCCAGCAACGACCTCACGGACTTCGTGCGCGCGCTCCCGGCGCTCGCGCAAACGCTGTCCACCAGCTCGCCGAGCACGGTCACGGCGCTGCAGGAATCGGTTCCGATCACGGCCTTCTTCGGTCCCTACGCCCCCGACCTCGCGGGCACCCTGCGCACGTTCGGCCAGGCGGCCTCCTACTACGACGCCAACGGCCACTACGCGCGCGTGAGCCCGATCCTGCCGGACTTCAAGCTCGGCTCCAACAACACGCTCACGCCGGTCAGCCCGCAGCAGGCGCTGGAAGGCCTGAAGTCCGGGCAGCTGCGCCGCTGCCCCGGCGCCGCCACGCAGCCGGCCGCGGATGGCTCCGCGCCGTTCATCGACGGAGAACTGCTCAGCTGCGACCCCTTGGAGACGCCCTGATGGATCGCCGCCGCCGCAACTCCCTGGCCGCCAGCCCGCTGCTGATCGGCGCCGTCACCACGCTGATCGCGCTGGTGGCGGTGTTCCTGTCCTACAACGCCAACAACGGGCTCCCGTTCGTGCCGACCTACAACATCAGGGTCACGCTGCCGCAGGCCTCTGGCCTGCAGCCCTCCAACCAGGTGCGGATCGGGGGCACGCGCGTGGGCGTGGTCAGCTCGCTGACGCCGCACGAGGATCCGCGGACCGGGCGGCTCACGGCGATCGCCAACCTCAAACTCGAAAAAAAAGTGGAACCGCTTCCGGCGGACACGAAGGCGATCGTGCAGTCGGTCTCGGCGATCGGTCTGAAGTACCTCGAGCTGGAAAAGGGCACATCCAGCCAGACGCTCAAGGCGGGACAGGCGATCCCCGTTACCCAGACGCGCGAACCGGTGGACATCGACCAGCTCTTCAACATGTTCGACCACAACACCAGGACGGCGATCAAGCAGAACACCAACAACTTCGGCGACGGCCTCGCCGGCCGTGGCCTCGGGCTCAACAACACGATCGCCGAACTTCGTCCGCTGGTGACCAACGCGGTGCCCGTGCTGCACAACCTCGCGCGGCCCTCCACGGGGCTGCGCGAGCTGTTCGTGGCGCTCGAGCGCGCGTCCTCGCAGACGGCCGCCGTGGCCGATGCCAACGCGGCCGGCTGGCGCGAGTTGGATACCTTCTTCTCGGCCTTCGCGTCGGTCACGCGCTCGCTGGAAGCGGCCACCGAGGGCGGCCCGGCGTCGCTGGAGCAGGCGACCCACTCGCTCCCCTACGAGGCGCCGTTCCTGGAAAAGGCCACCGAGTTCATGCACCTGCTGCGCCCGAGCGCCAGTGCGCTGCGGACGGTGGCCCCGTCGCTCGGGCACGCCTTCGCCGAAGGCGCCGTCAACCTGAGCGCCGCCACCGCGCTGAACACGCGCCTGGCCGAATCCTCACAGGCGTTCCAGGCGTTCGCGGAAAACCCGGTGGTGACGGTCGGGCTGGAAGACTTCACGCAGACGCTCCAGGTCGGCAATCCGCTGCTCGCCGGGATCGCGCCCTCGCAGGCCGTCTGCAACTACTGGACGCTCGCCTTCCGCAACGTCGCCAACCTGCAGTCGGAGAACGTCGGCGTGGGCACGCTCGGGCGCGCCGGCTTCGTGCTCTCCCCGACGGGCCCCAACAACGAGGGCTACCCCTCCGCGGCCCCGGCCAACGGGCCCTCCACCGAACCGCTCGAAAAAGGCAGCACGGCGGTGCTCGACAACGACCACGTCCACGCCAACCCCTACCCGAACGTGGCGGGACCGGGACAGGCGCAGCTGTGCGAAGCGGGCAACGAGACCTACCTTCCCGGCCAGGCCGTGATCGGCAACGCCGCCGCCGCCTCGGTGTCGAAGAACCGTGAAATCACCAGCCGCGAAGACAACCTGTTCGGCGAAAAGTACCCAGCCGCCACGCTCAAAGCGCTCGGCCTGAGCAAAGGGACGAGCAAATGAGCCGCCCGCGCTGGCGGCGCCGCCACGACGAAGTGCCGGTCGTCGACCTGCAGCACGCCAAGCCGGTGCGCACGGGGATCGTGGTCGTGGTGATCGTCGCGCTGCTCGCCTTCTTCGGCTTCACCAAGCACATCCCGTTCAAACACGGCTTCAAGCTGAAGGCGGAGTTCGCCACGGCGGTCAACGTCCACACCAAGTCCCCCGTGCGCATCGCCGGCGTGAACGTCGGCAAGGTCAGCTCGATCCAGCGCCAGGGCCAGGCGGGCCTGGTGACCATGGAAATCGAATCGCGCGGCCTGCCGATCCACTCCGACGCGACGCTGAAGATCCGTCCGCGGATCTTCCTGGAAGGCAACTGGTTCATCGAACTGCAGCCCGGCAGCCCGTCGGCCAAGACGGTCTCCTCGGGCCACACCATCCCGATCACTCAGACCTCCGACCCGGTGCAGCTCGACCAGGTGCTGGACGCGCTGAACAGCGACACCCGCACCAACCTGCAGCACTTCCTGATCAACTACGGCGAAGCGCTGACGCACAAGCCGAACGCGGCGGAAGACGCCGAACAGGAAGCGGAAGTGCGGGGCATCAACGCCGCCCAGGCGCTCAACCAGACCTATCAACGCTCGCCCTCCGCGCTGCGCGGCGGCGCGGTCATCGGCCAGGCGCTCGGGGGCACCGAACCGCACGACCTCTCCAAGCTGGTCGCGGGCGTCGGCAGGGTGACGGCCGCCCTCAACGTCCACGAGCAGCAGCTGGGAGAACTGATCGGCAACTTCAACACCTTCTTCGCCTCCTTCGCAGCGCAGTCCTCGAGCCTGCGCGCCACGGTCGCCGAGCTGCCCAGCTCGCTGCGCAACATCGACAGGGGCCTGGCCTCCCTGAACGCCTCCGGCCCACCCACGCGGACGTTCGCGCGCGACATCCTCCCGGGTATCAGGGCGATTCCGCGAACGGTCGCGGCGGCGCTGCCGTGGATCGAACAGGTGAAGGCATCGCTCGGGCCGAGCGAGCTCGGCGGCGTGGCCAAGGGCCTCGCGGAAGCGCTGCCGTCGGTGGCGCATCTGTTCGGCGAACAGACGCAGGTCTACCACCAGACGGACCTGTTGAACAAATGCCTGACCAAAGTGGTCTTCCCGGCCGGGAACACCAAGCTCCAGGACGGCGCGGCCACCTCGGGCGTCGAAGACTACAAGGAGTTCTGGTACAGCCTGGTGGGGCTGTCGGGCATCGGCCAGAGCTTTGACGGCAACGGCGCGATGGCCAAACTGCTGGTCGGCAACAGCGGGCAGACGCTGCGCTCCCAGCCCACGTCGATCCTCGGCACCAAGCTCACCGGCCAGCGCCTGCTCGGGCGCTCGCCGCTGACCCCGCTGGGCACGCGGCCCGCCTACCCGGCCGAAGAGCCCTCCTACCAGACGCTCGTGCCCTGCTACACCCAGGCGGTGCCCAACTTCAACGGTCCGCTCTCCTCGGGCCCGGCGGACGGGACGGGATGATGGCACAGGCAAAGGGCCACGAAGGCGGGCTGAGCGTCCGCGACCAGATCAAGCGCTACCGCACGGCGTTCCTCGCGGTGGTGAGCATGATCGTGGTCGCGGCGGCGATCGGCGGCTACATCCTCGCGCACCAGAACCTCAAGCTCCCGGGCTGGGTGCCGGTGCTCGGACGCGAATACTTCGCGCTCAAGGCCGAGTTCCAGACCGCTCAGGCGGTCACCCCCGGGCAGGGCCAGGCGGTGACGATCGCGGGCGCCAAGATCGGCGAAATCGCAAGCGTGGACCTGCACGAAGGGATCGCCACGGTGACCATGAAAGTGACCCCCAAATACGCGCGCATCTACCGCAACGCGACCCTGCTCCTGCGCCCCAAGAGCCAGCTCCAGGACATGACCGTGGAGGTCAATCCCGGAACCCCCTCCGCCGGGAAGCTGCACAGCGGCGAAGTCCTGCCGCTGTCGCAGACGGCGCCCAACGTGGACTTCGACGAATTCCTGGCGGGACTGGATGGCGACACGCGCGCCTACCTGCAGGAGCTGCTGGCCGGCGCGGGCGAAGGCCTCAACCACAACGGGCGGGCGCTGGCCGCGGTGCTCAAGCGCTTGGACCCCGCCGCCCGCTACGGCCAGGAGATCGCCCAGCAGCTCGAAGTCCGCCACGCGAACATCGCCCACTCGATCCACAACTTCCGCCTGCTGATGGAAGCGCTGGGCACGAAGGACACACAGATCTCTCAGCTGGTGGACGCATCCAACGCGGTGTTCGCCACCTTCGCCAAAGAGGAAGCCAACCTGCAGAGCACGCTGCATCTGCTGCCCGGCGCGCTGCGCAAGACGAGCACCGGCCTGGGCAAGCTGGCCACCGCGTCCAACGTGCTCGGGCCGGCGCTGCACGAGCTGCAGCCGTTCGCCAGCGCGCTCGGCCCCGCCAACGAAGCCACGCGTCGCCTGGCGCTGAAGACGACGCCGATCTTCAAGAGCGAAATCCGCCCGTTCGCGCGCCAGATCCTGCCCGTGGTCAACGAACTGTCGCCCTCGACCAAGCAGCTGGGCGAAGCGTTCCCGAAGCTGGCGGTCAGCTTCTCGGTGCTGAACGAATTCTTCAACGAGCTCGCCTTCAACCCCGGACCGAGCAAGGGTGGCTTCCTGTTCTTCCTGGACTGGGCCAACCACAACCTCAACAGCGTCCTCAGCACCGCCGACGCCCACGGCCCGACCGGCCGCACGGTCGTCTACTTCAACTGCGGGATCCTGCCGATCTTCAAAGGCGCCTCTGAAGTCAACGAAACGGTGAACCTGCTGGTCGGCCTGCTGAAGCCGCCCACGGGGGCCGAATGCCAGAGCCAGGGCCTGTCGGTCGTCAGCTCGACCGCGGCCAGCCTGCGCGGCCGCAGCAAGACCAGCACCGGCGCCGGCCTGTTCTCGGGCCTCGCGCAGCACCCGTTCGGCGGCGGCTCCGCGGCGGCGAAGAGCACCAAGGGAGGCGGGCACTGACATGCAGAAGCGCGCGCCCACTGTGGGCAACATCCTGGTGATCATCCTGTTCGTGCTCAGCTGCTTCGGGCTGCTGATGTTCCTGTGGGAGTCCTTCGGTGGTCCACTGCCGCTGAAGCCGAAGGGCTACCGCTTCACGGTCGCCTTCCCGCGCACGCTGGCGCTGGCCGAACAGTCGGACATCCGCATCAGCGGCGTTAACGTGGGACACGTGATCTCGTTCAGCCTCGGCAAGGACGGGCGCACCCACGCCACGCTCGAAGTCGCCGGCAAGTACGCCCCGATCCGCGCCAGCATGCACGCGATCCTGCGCCAGAAGACGCTACTGGGGGAGACCTACGTGCAGCTGATCCCCGAGAGCCAGGGCGGGCGCTACCTGCCCGACGGCGGCCAGCTGGCGGACAGCCAGGTGGAGCCGTCGGTCACGCTCGATGACATCCTCTCCGCGTTCGACGCCAAGACCAGGCGCGACTTCCAGGTGTGGATGCGGGCGGTCTCGGAAGGGATCAACGGGCGCGGCGAAGCCATCAACGCGTCATTCGCCAGGCTGGAACCGTTCGTCGAACACGCCAACCGACTGGTGACCCTGCTCAACTCGCAGGAAGGCGCCGTGAAAGCGCTGGTCCGCAACACGGGCGTGGTGTTCGACGCGCTCGCCGGCCGCGACCACCAGCTGCAAGGGCTGATCGTCAACGGCGAGCGCACCTTCCACGCCGCCGCCGAAGGCAGCCAGGCGTTCGCCAACGCCTTCCGGGCGCTGCCCACCTTCGAGCGCAACTCGCGCACGGCGCTCAAGGAACTGGACCGCTTGGCCGCGGACGCCAGCCCGTTCCTCGACGCGTTCCGCCCCGCCGAGCGTCAGCTCTCGGCGCTGCTGAAAGTGGCCAAGCCGTTCGCGCCGGAATTCGACAAGTTCCTGACCTCGCTCGGACCGCTGACCAAGGCGGCCAAGGTCGGGCTGCCGGATGTCAAGAAGTCGCTGGACTTGACCGTGCCGGTGCTGGAAAACATCAGGCCGGTGCTGCACAACCTCGATCCGTTCCTGCAGTACACCGGCGAGTATGTGCCCGAGCTGCAGGCGTTCTTCGCCAACGTCACCGCGGCCTCGCAGGCGAGCGAAAAGAACAGCAACACCAACGGCAAAGGCCCCAAGGAGCACTTCCTGACCACGATGGCCGTGCTCAGCCCCGAGAGCCTTGCGATCTACCCCAACCGGATCGGCACGGACCGCGGCAACGCCTACCCCCAGCCCGGCGCGTTCCGCTCGCTCTCCAGCGGTCTGTCGGTGTTCAGCGCCAGCGCCTGCGCGGGCTCGGCTCCCTCGGTCAACCCCAACGGGGCGGAAACCGAAACGATCTCCAAAACGATCCTGGAACAGCTGGTCAAGTTTGGCGTGGCCAACGCGCCGGAAACGGCCAACAAAGTCCCGGCGCCGGCGTGCAACCAGCAGGGTCCGTTCACGTTCAACGGGCAGACCAGCCAGTTCCCGCACGTGGTGTATTCGACCCCCACCCCATCCAAATGATGTCCGAGGACTTCCAGTACCACTCCAGCGAGCTCGACCTCTCGGGCGACCCCGATGCGGGCAACTGGTCGATCCGCTGCATCGACGTGTACAAGCGCCTGGGCGGGGTTCCGGTGCTCAACGGGCTGAACGTGGCCTTCCCCGACGAGACGATCACCGTCGTGCTGGGTCCCTCGGGCACCGGCAAGAGCGTGTTGATCAAGCACGTGATCGGTCTGATGTTCCCGGACTCCGGGGACATCGTGGTTCAGGGGAAATCGGTTCCCAGCCTGACCATGCCCAAGCTGCTGGAACTGCGCCGCAAAATCGGCGTGCTCTTCCAGGACGGCGCGCTGTTCGGCTCGATGTCCGTGTTCGACAACGTGGCCTTCCCGCTGCGCCAGCACACGGACTCCTCCGAGGCGCACGTCGCCGAGGTGGTCTCCGAGCGCCTGACCGACGTGGGGCTGGCGGACGCGATGGACTATATGCCCTCCCAGCTCTCCGGCGGCATGCGCAAGCGCGCCGGGTTCGCGCGGGCGCTGGTGATGGAGCCGGACATCGTGATCTTCGACGAGCCCGACTCGGGGCTGGACCCGGTGCGCACGGCGCTGCTGTGCGAATTGATCCAGGAGATGCACTCCATCCACGGAGGCACCTACATCGTCGTCACCCACAACATCGCCTCGGCTCGGCAGATCGGCGAGTACATCGCGCTGCTGTGGAGGGGGCGGGTAGTGGAGGCGGGCGACGCGGCGAGGATGTTCTCCTCGGAGAACCCGTTCGTGCACCAGTTCCTCAACGGATCGGCCGAGGGCCCGCTGACCATGGAGTGAGCTCGTCCTCGCCATATGCGAACATACGTTCGTATATGGTCGTATGCGTCTATCTTCCCCGTTTCGAGTTGGTGGTCGCCGCCGGGGGGGCGGAGGCGCTGGCGGGGCGCGCGCTGGCGGTGGCGCCGCTCGCCGGGGTCGAGCAACGCGTGGGGGAGGTCTCGGGGTCCGCTGAGGCCTGTGGCGTGGCGCCGGGGATGATGCTCGGCGAGGCGCTCGCGCGCTGCCCCGATCTGGTGCTCGTGCCGGGAGACCCGGTCAAGGTCGTGGCCGCCTGGGAGACGGTGCTGCGCGCCCTGGAATCGATCGGCGCGGCCGTCGAGCCGGCCCGCCCTGGACTGGCCTACTTCGAGACCGGGGGGCTGCACGGGATCTACGGGACAGAGACGGCGACGATCGCCGCCGCCCGGCGCGCGCTCGCCCGACCCGCGCGGATGGGGGCGGGGCCGACGCGCTTCTGCGCGCTGGCCGCCGCCCTGGCGGTGCGCTCGCGCCGTCCGCTGGTGCTTGACGGGAGGCAGGCCCGGCGCTGGCTGGCGGGTCGGCCGGTCGGGCTGCTCGGCTTCCGGGTGCAGACCGCCGCGCTGCTCGAGCCTCTCAAGCT
>CABDZA010000267.1_pt1 | contig 10885 bp, 8 predicted proteins | sample 3132091 | NCBI WGS metagenome assembly CABDZA01 (sample SAMEA5534339, study PRJEB31848) | metagenome | biome: tundra; feature: field; material: soil | place: USA | collected 2013-05 | depth 0.45 m
CCGCAGCCGACATCCAGCAGCCTGGACTCCGGCGCGAAGTGACGGGTGACGTCGGCCCAGTAGCCGGGACGCTCGTGCCAGTCGAAGTAGCTCACCGCCGGGCGCACCGTAGCATCGAGTCATGCCCGCTCCGCGCAACGTATTGCTGAACGCCCTCTATCTCGCGCCGGGCGCATCCGGCGGACCCGAGACCTATCTGCGCGGGCTCGCGCCGGCGCTCGCACGGGACTTCCCCGATCTGCGCCTCACGGTCGCCACCACGCCCCGCGGCGCGGCCGCGCTGCGAGCGGATGGCTGGGAGCAGTTCGTGGCCCTGCTCACGCTCCCCTGCGAGGACGGCCAACGTGTCAGGCGCCAATGGGCCGAACAGGTGCTGCTGCCGCGTGCCGCTCGCAGAGCCGGTGCGGAGATCGTGCACAGCCTCGCCAGCGTGGCGCCCGTCTACGCCGGCGCGCGATCGGTGGTGACGCTGCACGACGTGACCTTCCTGCTGCGGCCGACCTTCGGGCGGCTGACGACGTGGGGGATGGGACTGGTCGTCGGTGCTGCCGCGCGGCGCGCAGACGCCCTCATCGCCGGGACGGCGGCAGCTCGCGATGAGATCTGCTCTGTGCTGGGTCTCGACGCCGCCCGCTTCAGCGTCGTCCACCACGGGCACGAGCCTACCCGCGCTGCGCACCCCACGCCCGCTAAGGAGATCCGCAGCCGCTATGCGCTGGGGGATTCCCGGGTCGTCCTGTGCGTGGCCGCCAAGCGCCCGCACAAGAACCAGGAGCTCCTGATCAGGGCTGCGCCGCTGCTCGATCCCGACATCGCGATCGTGCTGGCCGGGCACGTCGAGCCCTACGAGCTGCAGCTGCGCGCGCTCGTGCGGGAGCTCGACCTGGACGCCCGCATCCAGTTCGCTGGCTATGTGCCGGACGCTGACTTGGAGGGGCTGTGGGGCGTGGCCGGCTGTGCAGCGTTTCCCACGCTGGGCGAGGGCTTCGGCATTCCCCTCATCGAGGCGCTGGCGCACGGGGTGCCCGTCGCGAGCTCCAGGCTGGCTGTGCTGAAGGAGATCGGAGGAGAGCTGCCGCACTACTTCGACCCTCACGACCCCGCGGACGCCGCGCGCGAGATCCGGGCAGCGCTGTCCGATACCGACACGGCTCGCCTGGGGCCCGTCCACGCGGCGCAGTTCACCTGGAGGGCAGCCGCGCGCGCGACCCATGAGACCTACGAACGCGTGCTCGATGGGCCGTCGCGATGAGTGCTGCCCCCGCGGCCCACGTCGGCCTGAACCTGATCTTCCTGGTGCCGGGCGAGACGGGCGGGATGGAGGTGGCCGCGCGCGAGCTGATTCCGGCGATGCTCGCGGCGGCGCCCGCGGGCATGCGCTTCACGGCGTTCGTCAACCGCGAGGCGGCAGCGGCCGGGGGCGGTCCGTGGGGCGAGCTGCTGCCGGCGGTGACCGTGCCGGTGAGCGCGCGCAAACGCGTGCAGTGGGTGCTGGGCGAGCAGGCGCTGCTGCCGGCGGCGGGCGCGCGGGCGGGAGTGCGGCTGATGCACAGCATGGCCAGCACGGCGCCCGTGTGGGGGCGCTTTCGACGCGTGGTGACCGTCCACGATCTGATCTACGCGCGCTTCCCGGAGGCCCACGCGGGCATCCGCGAGAAGGGCATGAGGGTGCTGGTGCCGCTGGCTGCGCGGCGCTCGGACCGGGTGATCGTCGACTCGCAGAGCACGCGCCGCGATCTGATCGAGCTCGTGGGCGTCGCGTCCGAGCGCATCGACGTCGTCCCGCTGGGCCTCGGCGCGGTGCGGCGCCAGGCGCCGATGCCCGAGCACGAGGTGCGCGCGCGCCTGGCGCTCGGCGGGCGGCGGGTGCTGCTCAGCCTCTCGGCGAAGCGGCCCCACAAGAACCTGCTCGCGCTGATCGGCGCGCTGGCGCAGATGCCGGCCGAGGACCGTCCCGTGCTCGTGCTGCCGGGCTATGCGACCCCTCACGAGGCCGAGCTGCGCGCGCGGGCGCGCGCGCTCGGACTCGCCGACAGCGTCCGCTTCCCGAGCTGGGTCTCGGCCGCGGAGCTCGAGGGCCTGTGGGCGATCGCCTCGGCGTTCGTGTTTCCGTCGCTGTATGAGGGCTTCGGGCTGCCCGTGCTCGAGGCGATGGCGCGGGGCGTCCCGGTGGCGTGCTCGAATGCCTCCTCGCTGCCCGAGGTCGCGGGCGATGCGGCGCTGCTGTTCGACCCGCGCGAGGAGCGGGCGATCGCGGAGGCGCTGCTCCGTCTGCTCGGCGACGGGGCGCTGCGCGAGCGCCTGCGCTCGCTGGGGAACGCGCAGGCGGCGCGGTTCACCTGGGAGCAGACCGCACGCCTGACACTCGAGAGCTACGCCCGGGTGCTGGGGCCGCTCTGATGTCGTCGCTCGCGATGCTCCTCGAACAGGCGTCCCGCGGGACACCCAATACGGTATATTTGTGATCATGACCCCGGGCACGCTCGTCCGTTCGGTGCGTCGACGCCACCGCATCACCCAGGCGCAGCTGGCAGTGCGCGCAGGGACCTCCCAGAACGCGATCAGCCGGATCGAGCGCGACATTCAGTCCCCATCGGTCGACACCCTGCGGCGGCTGCTTGCCGTGATGGGCGAGCAACTCGATTTGATGGCGCGTCCGATGGCGGCCGACTTCGACGCCGATCATCTCGCCGACTCGCGCGCGCAGACGATGAATGAGCGGCTCGAGCGCTCACTCGCATGGAACCGCTTCGGCGCGCAGCTGGCCGGCGCCGCGCTTCGCGGTGAGCGATGAATCCGCTCGGCCGACGGCCGCCGAGGCCCGAGCCGAGCGACGTGCCCGACAATGCACCGACCGATCCGCTCGAGATCTTTCGCACCCTCAACAGGCACGAGGTCGACTACATGGTCATCGGCGGCGTCGCCGTGCAGGCGTATGGACACGTGCGCACGACCCAGGATGTCGACGTCCTCGTGGCACCTGCGGAGAGCAACCTCGAGAATCTCGCAGCGGCCCTCAGAGAGCTGCGCGCACGACTCAAGGGTGTCGACGCGGATCTGCTCGGGATTGACCCAACCGATCCGGCGCACCTGCGCGACGGCGCCAACTTCGGACTCGCCACTCGCGCCGGTGGCCTCGACGTCTGGACCGATGCGGCCTCGCTCAAGGGCGCGAGGTCGTGGGAGGCGATGCGCGGTCGTGCCGTCCCCGCTGAGGTCGGCGGCGAGCGCATCAACTTCGTCGGCCGAGACGACCTGATCCGCATGAAGCACGCGGCGGGGCGTCCGAGGGACCTCGAGGACATCGCTGCGCTGACGAGCTATGAGGATCGCGAGTCGCGCTCACCCGATTCACCCGCGTAGATCCGCAGCACGACTCGCAGCGAATGCTCGAGCGAGAGCCGCTCGGCGTTCTCGGCGAACCACCCGGCGGTGCTCCGGCGCAGCGCGAGCCCGGCGCCGTGGATGCGGACGATCGCGTCGGCGACCGACTGCGGATCGGAGCGCTCGGCGATCGTGCCGTTGACCCCCTCGACGATCAGCTCGGTGGCGGCGTTGTCCTCGCCGGCGACGACGATGCTCGGCGTTCCCCCCGCGGCGGCCTCGACGACGACCATGCCGTAGCCCTCGCGGCGCGAGGTGAGCAGCATGCACATCGCGCGTCGCATCTCGGAGTCAACCGTCTCGGGCTCGGCGAAGCCGAGGGCCAGGACGGTGTCCTGAAGATCGTGCTCGACGATTGCCTCATCGAGCGCCGCGCGCTCCGGCCCTTCACCGAGGATCTCCCCCCGCAGCCCCTCAATCCGCTCGGCGGCGAGCGCGATCGCGGCTACAGCGAGCGTCACCTGCTTCTCGGGGATCAGGCGCCCGGCAAACAGCACGAGCGGGTCGACGGGCTCCGGCGCGGGCGGCTCGATCGTGCCCGCGTAGAGTCCGCGCAGCACTGTCACCGGACCGCGCAGGCCCTCCTCGCGCAGACGGCGCGCGTGGAGCTCGGAGAAGCAGAAGGCCCGCTGGCGCACGTGCGCGCAGAGGCGCTGGACGAGCCCGCCGATTAGCCCGCCGGCGTCTCCCAGGTATTCGCGCCAGTAGGCGCTGCTCCAGACCTCGAACCAGTCGACCACCAGATCGAATCGCATCAGCGGCCGCAGCGCGGCGGCGGCGAGCAGGGAGAAATAGGGGAAGGAGCAGGTGTCGACGACGTCATAGCGGCGCCCGTGGCGCAGCAGGTGCCAGAACACGCCGAGGCCGAAGACGAGCGGGGGCAGGATGCGCCGCCGTCCGTCGGCCGTGTACAGCGCCATGCGCGGTCCAGCGGTGACGACGCGAACACCGCCGTCGATTTCGACCTGTCTACCGCGCTTCCACTGGCGCAGCGTCAGGTAGGTGACCTCGTGCCCCTCCGCGGCGAGGCGCTCGGCGAGATTGCGATACCAGCGCTCGCCGCCGCCGACCGTGTACGGGTAGAGGCAGTCGTAGATGACGCAGATGCGCATCCCGCTAGCATCTCATCTCGCCGGTGCGCCGCCTGCTCGTGCGTCACTTTCCGCCCTTCGGAGCGTTATAACCGGATAGTCCGGGGCCCGCGCTGCAGCGCGGGCCCCGAGCGGCCTCAGCCGATGAGCACACTCGCCCAGACAAGCACACCCTCAGCGCTCGAGCCCCAGGACGCGCAGGCGCCGCTGGTGTCGGTCGTGATCCCCTGCCTGAACGAGGCGGAGAACATCGAGCCGTGCGTCACCGCCGCGCTGGCGGCGCTCGCGCGGATGGGCGTGGCGGGCGAGGTGGTGGTCGCGGACAACGACTCCGAGGACGACTCCGCGCACCTGGCAGAACAGGCAGGCGCACGCGTGGTGATCGAGCCCAGGCGGGGCTACGGCAGCGCCTACCTCGCCGGCTTCGCGGCCTCCAAGGGGCGCTACATCGTGATGGCCGACGCCGACCTGACCTACGACTTCAACGACATCCCCCGCTTCGTCGCGGCGCTCGAGGAGGGGGCGGAGATGGTGATCGGCGACCGCATGGACAACATCCATCCGGGTGCGATGCCGTGGCTGCACCGCTACGTCGGCAACCCGATCCTCACGGGGCTGCTCAACCTGTTCTTCCGGACGGGCATCAACGACGCCCACTGTGGCATGCGCGCCCTGCGGCGCGAGGTGCTGCCGCGCCTGGACCTGCGCAGCACCGGGATGGAGTTCGCCTCGGAGATGGTCATCAGGGCCTCGAAGGAGCACCTGCGGATAGCCGAGTTCCCGATCGAGTACCACCCGCGCGGCGGGGAGAGCAAGCTGTCCAGCTTCCGCGACGGCTGGCGCCACCTGCGCTTCCTGCTGGTGCACAGCCCCAACCACCTGTTCATCGTTCCCGGCGCGTCGCTCGCCGGCTTGGGCACTGTGGTCGTCGCGCTGGTCGGCGCCGGCCTGAACTTCTTCGGGCGCAACTGGGGGCTGCACACGCTGATCGGCGGCGCGCTGCTGATGATCGTCGGCACGCAGGTCCTCACGCTGGGGCTGTGCGCGCACGCCTACGGCACCTACTTCATGGGCGAGAAGGATCCGTGGTTCGACCGCATGCGGGCGCGCTTCCGCCTGGAGCACGGCCTGCTGCTGGGCGGAGCCTTCGTGCTGATCGGGGTGGTGATCGCTGTGGTGATCGTGGCGACGTGGATCTCGCACGGGTTCGGCTCGCTTGCCGACGAACGCCTGGCGGTGGTGGCCGCGTCGCTGATGATCGTCGGCATCCAGATCTTCTTCTCCTCGTTCCTGCTGTCGATTCTCGGTCTGCGCCGGCGCTGAGGGTGGGCCGCGTCCGCCGGATGCTGGCGGTCGTGTTCGCCGGCGAGGGCCGCGTGTGGCGGGTGGCCGCGCTGACGGCCGTACCGCTGGTCGCGCTGACGGCCTACTACTGCGTGCGCCCGCGCTCCTACTTCACGGGCACCAACAGCGTCGAGGCGGTCAGCTACCTCGCGCGGACCTCCACCGACGAGCCCCTGTGCGTCGGTGGCCTGGAGCTGCCCGCGCAGAGCGCGTTCGTGCGCCTGCGGCTGAGTTCCCCGACGAGCCCCCGTCCGGCGCTGCACCTCCTACTGAGCGAGGGCGGGCGCACGATCCGCTCTGATCTGCCCGCGATGCCCACGGCGGGCGTGGGGCAGAGCGACGCCGACTTCCCGATTCCACGGACCCCGGCCAGCCCTGCCGCCAGCCCCGCCTCGCTGTGCGTCAGCTCCGACGGCCCGGTCGAGTGGGGCACGACCCAGCTGACGCTGCCGGCACCGTCGACAGCGACGCTGAAGGGCGCGCCGCTGTCGGCGGCCGTGGCGGTCTGGTACCTGCCGCCGGCGGGCTCCAGCCGCGGCCTGCTTCAGCAGGCGGGAGCGATCTTCCACCGCGCGGCCCTGTTTCGGCCGGGGTTGATCGGCGCCTGGACCTATCCGCTGCTGCTGTTCCTCGTGCTCCCGGCGGCGGCTGTGCTCGCGCTGCGCTGCCTCGCGCTGGCGGTCGCCGGGCGGGGGCGGCGGATGGCGGCGTGGCTGTTCGCGATCGCGGCCGTCAACGCCTGCTGCTGGGCGCTGATCACGCCCGTCTTCCAGGGACCGGACGAGATTGACCACTACGCCTACGTGCAGTCGCTGGTAGAACGCGGCCAGAGGCCGAGTCACGACGCCGCCGGGCCGCGCCAGCGCTGGTCGAGCGCGGAGCGCCTGGCCCTCCAGGACACGAGCTTCCTCACCGACCATCAGCTCGGCGACACGCGCGCGCCGTGGCTGTCCTCCGCGCAGAGCGCCTACCGCAGCCAGGCGGCCAGGTTCCATCCCCGCCGCGACGACGGTGGCGGCTACACGACCTCGGCCGCCCACGGACCGCTCTACTACCTCGCGCTGTCGCCCGCCTACATGCTGACCCGGGGCGGCTCGGTCTTCTCGCAGCTGACGCTCATGCGCCTGACCTCGGCGCTGATCGGAGCGCTGGTGGCGCTGTTCACGTTCCTGCTCGCACGCGAGCTCGCGCCTGGACGGCCATGGCTGGCGGTGCTCGCCGCGCTGCTGGTCGCCTATGAGCCGATGTACGGGTTCATGTCGGGTCTCGTCAACAACGACGTCGGCGTCAACGCCACGGCCGCCGCGCTCGAGCTGCTGCTTATCCGGATGCTCCGCCGCGGGCTCACGATCCCGTGGGGAGCGCTGACGGGCGCCGTGCTGATCGCGTTGCCGATCGTCAAGGGGACGGGCCTGTCGCTCTATCCCGTCGCGGGCTTGGTGTTCCTGGCGACGCTGTGGCGCCACCACTCGCGTGCCGAGGTGGCGGGGTGGATCGCGCTCGCGGTGGGCGCGGTCGCGGTCGCCGAGCTCTCGACCCACGTCATCGGCGGGCTCGCGCCGTCCTCGTCGGGCTCGACGGCGACGGGTGTCGCCTCCAATGCGAACGCTGTCAGCGAAGCGCTGCACCACATTCCGAGCTACCTGTCCTACCTGTGGCAGTCGCTGCTGCCGCGCCTGTGGTTCATGACGCGCTACTTCCCGCACCCCACCCACGCGGGCTTCCTGCTGTTCAAGGATCCAGGCTTCGTGATCTTCGTCGAACGCGGCTGGGCGGCCTTCGGCTGGTATGACGTCTTCTTCCCGCACCGGCTCTATGTGGTGATCTTCCTGGCGATGGTCGCGTTCGTCGCGCTCGGCGTCTGGGCGGTGCGGCGCGAGCGGAGCTGGCTCGCCGGCCACCGCCTGGAGGTGCTCGCTCTGGTCGCGATGCCCCTCGCGGTCGTCGCGGGCTTCGAGGCGGCCTACTACACCCCCAGCCCGCGGGCGGTGATCGCGGAGTTCGGGCGCTACGCGTTTCCCGCGATCGGCCCGCTGGCGATCCTCGTCGTCGGCGCTCTGCACGCGCTCGGCCGTCGCCGGATGCTCGGCGCGGGCGTCGTCCTGCTCGTCGGGATGCTCGCCCTCAGCTACGCCTCCCAGCTGCTGACGCTGAGCTCCTTCTATGCCTGAGGTGACCGTCGCCATTCCGACGCGCGACGGCGGCGAGCTGTTCGCCGGCGTCCTCGCCGCCCTGGCCACGCAGACGGTCGAGCACGAGCTGTTGGTGTGCGACTCGGGCTCGCGCGACGGCACAGCCGAGCTCGCCCGCGCGCACGGCGCACGCGTCCTGGAGGTCGCGCCGGAGAGCTTCAGCCACGGCGGCGTGCGCAACCGCCTGATGGAGGCGGCGGGGGGGACGCACGTGGCGCTGCTCACCCAGGACTCCGAGCCGGCCGACGAGCGCTGGCTCCAGCGCCTGTTGGAGGGCTTCGACCTGGCGAGCGACGTGGCGATCGTCTACGGGCCGTACCGTCCCCGGCCGCACGCGGCCACTGCTGTACGCCTCGAGCTCGAGCGATGGTTCGCCTCGCTGTCCGACGGCGGCGGCCCGCAGGTGGAGCGGCTGCAGGAGCACGAACGCTCGCTGCCGGCGATCGAGCTGGTCGGCCGGCGGGGCTTCTTCACCGACGCCAACGCATGCCTCGCGCGGACCGCATGGCAGCGGGTTCCGTTTCGCGATGTCCCCTACGCCGAGGACAGGGTGCTCGCGATCGACATGCTGCGAGCGGGCTACGCCAAGGCGTTCCTGCCCGGGGCCGCGGTCGTCCACTCGCACGACTACACGACCAGCGAGCAGCTTTGCCGCTGCTTCGACGAGTGGCGCGGGCTGCTCGAGGTGTACGGCTGGCGCGAGCCGGCCTCGCCCGCTCGCCTCCTGGCCCAGCTGCGGGGAGAGCTGGGGCGTGCGCGCGAGGAGCTGATCGGCCAGGGGGTCTCTGGCGGGCGCCTTCTCGCGGCGCTCGCTGCGGTCAGCCGCCATCATGTCGTCTGCCGCGCCGGCGCCCTGCTCGGCTCCCACGCCGACCGGCTGCCGGCCGGGGCGAGCCGCAGGCTGTCGCTCGAGCGCCGCGCCGGCTTCACCCCTCTGCAGCAGACTCCCCCGCCTATGCCGCCCTCCGATCCAGCCGCGACGCCATGAGCGAGAACCCGATCGAGGGCCGTCCGCAGGGCGCCCTCTCGAACCTGAGACGCCGGATATACCTGACCTACCGCTACTTCGGCCTGCGGACCATCCTGTTCCGGGCGGTCACCTTCCCGCTGCGCTTCACCCCCCTGCAACGCCGCCTGCGCCTGCGCACGCACGCACGCGACCAGGAACTTCGCCGCGCCGTTGAGTGGTACCGCGAGAACGGCCGGCCGGTCGACATCGTCATCCCCAGCTACCGTGACTCAGAGCGCGTACGCACGCTCGTGCGGAGCATCGCAAAGACGGTCCGGGCAGGGATGGCGCGCGTGATCGTCGCCGACGACTGCAGTGGCCCCGAGCATCTCGCGGCGCTGCGGCGCATCGGCGGGATAGACCTCGTGGTCGAGGGCGAGGTCAACGGCGGCTTCGCGACGAACGTCAACCGCGGGCTGCGGGTGAGCGACTCAGAGCGCGACGTCGTGGTGCTGAACTCCGACGTCGAGGCGCTAGGAAGCTGGCTGGAGTGCCTGCAGTACGCGGCCCACCGCCACGAGGACATCGGCATCGTCGGCGGCCAGCTGCAGTATCCCGACGGGCGCATCCAGTCCGGCGGCACGATCCGCAACGCCGGCGCGCCCGAGTGGTTCGACCACCGCTACCGCTTCAAGCCCGCCGGTTGGGGCCCCGCCGATCAGACCAGCCCGGCGCTTGCCGTGACGGGCGCGTGCATGTACGTCCGGCGTGAGCTGATCGAGCGGATCGGCCTGCTCGACGAGCGCTACGCGATGGCCTACGAGGACGTCGACTGGTGCCTGCGCGCCTGGCAGGCCGGCATGCGCGTGCTGTACTTCCCGGCCGCTCAGCTCGTGCATCACGAGTCCGTCACCCGCGGCACCGAGCTGGGCGAGCGCGAGCGCGACTCGCAGCGGCTGTTCTGGGAGCGCTGGTCTGAGTTCTTCGACGAGCGCTCCGTCGCGGCCGACCCGCGCGAGCGCGACGGCCGTCTGCGCATCGTCTACGTGACCGAGGGCACGGGCGTGGGCGGCGGGCACCGCGACATCTTCGAGCACCTCAACCGCCTTGCCGCGCGCGGGCACGAGGTGTCGCTGTACACGCTCGGAGATACACCGCGGTGGTTTCCGCTGAACGTGCCGGTGCGTAGCTTCGCCGACTACGACGAGCTGTCGCGCTCGCTCGCCGAGGTCGACGCGATCAAGGTGGCCACGTGGTGGATGACCGCCGTGCCCGTCTGGCGGGCGAGCATCCCGCGCGGCATCCCCGTCTACTTCGTGCAGGACATCGAGACCTCCTACTACCCCGACCACGAGCGTGCGCGCCACGCCGTGCTCGACTCCTACCGGCCGGAGTTCCGCTACATGACGATCTCTGAGTGGAACCGCGAGCGCCTGCGCGAGCTCGGCCTCGACGCCGAGCTGATCCCGCCGGGCATCGACCTGGAGACGTTCCGGGAGCGCCCGGACATCGAGCGCCGCGATGACATGGTGCTCGCGCTCGGGCGCTCGAACCCGCTGAAGAACCTGCCGCTCACGCTCGCCGCCTGGCGTGGGCTCGAGGGCCGACCGGGGATCGAGCGGCGCCCGGAGCTGTGCCTGTTCGGGATCGAGCCCGAGCTGGCGGTGGGAGAGGGCATGCGCTACGTCGAGTCTCCTGAGGACGAGCAGGTCAACGAGCTGTTCTGCCGGGCGACCGTGTTCGTGCAGACCTCCACGCACGAGGGCTTCGCGCTGCCTCCGCTTGAGGCGATGGCAACAGGCGCGGCGGTCGTGTGCACCGACGCGCACGGCAACCGCGACTTCTGTCTCGACGGCGTCAACTGCCTGATGCCCGAGCCCACGCCCGCCGCGGTGACCGCGGCGCTCGAGCGCCGCGGTCACCGC
>CABDZA010000271.1_pt1 | contig 10761 bp, 10 predicted proteins | sample 3132091 | NCBI WGS metagenome assembly CABDZA01 (sample SAMEA5534339, study PRJEB31848) | metagenome | biome: tundra; feature: field; material: soil | place: USA | collected 2013-05 | depth 0.45 m
GCTGCCGCTGGACGTGACCGACAGGGACTCCTTCGACGCCTTCCTGGACAGCGCCGAGCGGCAGCTGGGGCCGCTGGACGTGCTGGTGAACAACGCCGGGATCATGCAGGTGGGCCGCTTCATCGACGAGGACGACCTGACGGCGCGGCGGATGGTGGACATCAACGTGCACGGCGTGATCCTGGGCATGAAGCTGGCGCTCGCGCGCATGATCCCCCGCGATCGTGGCCACATCGTCAACATCTCCTCGCAGGCGGGCAAGTTCGGCACGCCGGGCGGCGCGACCTATTCGGCGACGAAGCACGCGGTGGTCGGCCTGACGGAGGCCGTGCGCGGCGAGCTGCGCCTGATGGGCGCCCACATCGACCTGAGCTACGTGATGCCGTTCGTGGTCAACACGGAGCTGGGCGCGGGCCTGGGCGAGGCGCGGGGGATGCACAACCTCGAGCCGAGCGAAGTGGCCGACGCGATCGTGGAGGCTCTCCAGCTGGGCATCGTGGACGTGTGGGTGCCCAAGTCGGCCAAGCGCACGAACGTGCTCGGCGCGGTGCTGCCGCGGGTGCTGTCGGAGGGCATGGCGCGCGCGATGAAGGCCGACCGCGTGCTGGCGGGCGCGGACCTGAACACGCGCCGTGCGTATGAGCTGCGGGCAGCGCGCTCGCAGCCGGGGCTGGAGCCCGCGGCCGAGCCGCCGCAGATAGCGAAGATGGCGGCCGAGGCGCCTGAGGGCTCAGCGGAGGCTCCCGAGACGGCGGGCGGGGTCGCGCAGACGACGAGCGAGTAGCGCGCCGCGGCCCTCGCTCGGGCGGCAGTCGTCAGGCGGTCGTCAGCCAGTCGGCGGTCAGCCCGCCGATCAACGGCCCCTGGTCCTCCTGCAGGAAGTGGCTGGCGTTATCGATCGTGCGCGGCGCCGGCTGCCCGATGGACTCGGCGAAGCGCTCGCCGACCTCCAGCGGCAGCACCGGGTCGGAGTCGGCCCACAGCATCAGCGTCGGTCGGCTGTCACCGCGTAGCGCCTCCAGCACCCGCTGCCCGGCGTGGGCGCCGGGCGCATCGGGAGTGCGGGGGATCAGCAGCGGGAAGGCGCGCGCCCCGGCCTTGGAGACGGCGTCAGGGTAGGGCGCGTCGTAGGCGGCGATGACGTCATCGCCCGGGTCGGTCTTGCAGGCGCCGCGCACCAACATGCCCACGGGCAGATCCTCCGTGCGCGCGACGAAGTCGCGGAAGGCGATCCAGGCGTCGGTCATCTTCTGGTGCCCGGTGAACAGGCCCGTGTCCAGGATCACGATCCGCGCGATCCGCTCGGGGTGCTCCACGGCCAGGCGCAGGCCGATCGGCCCGCCCCAGTCGTGCACCACTATCGTCGCGCCGCTGAGGTCGAGGTCCTCCAGCAGCGTGCCCGCCAGCGCGGTGTGGCGGTCGTAGCTGTAGAAGTCGATGTCCGTCGGCTTCTCCGAACGCCCGAAGCCGGCCAGGTCGGGCGCTAGGCAGCGAAAGCCGGCGTCGCGCACGGGGGGAATGACCTTGCGCCACAGGAACGACCAGGTCGGCTCGCCGTGCACGAAGATCACGGGCGCGCCGGCTCCCTCGTCGAGGTGGGCGAGGCGCAGCCCGTCAACATCGCGGTAGTGGGACTGGAAGGGAAAGTCCGGAAGCCCCAGCAGCGCCTCCTCGCCCGTGCGCACGACGTCGGCCATCTCCTCGCGGAGCATACGCTGTGCCTCATCGGCTAGGCTCGCGCCGATGCACACCCTGGCCGTTCAGCTGGCGCCCATCCTGGGGGCGGAGAAGAGCAAAGCTCCGTTCTACATAGCGGGCGGCCTGCTCGTGGCGTGGGCCCTGCTGCTGTCGCTGGGGATCGGCATGCGCCGCAGCGACTTCCCGTCCAACCTGGCCCAGCAGCGCGGTGTGATGGCGATCAGCGCGGTCCTGGTGCTGGCGGCGGTCTCAACCGCGGTCATCACCTCGGGCGGAGCGAGCAAGAGCGAGGCGTCCAGCGCAACCCCCACGACCAAGGAATCGGGTGGCGTGACGGAAACGGCCACGGCCCCGACCAAGCCGACGACCACGACCAAGCCCACGGCCACCACCGGCGCCCCGACCTCGCCGGCCACGACCAAGCCCACGGCCAAGACCAAGCCCACGGCCAAGACCAAGCCCACGGCCACCACCGGCGCCCCGACCTCGCCGGCCACCTCGCTGAAGCTGGCGGCCAATCCTGAAGGCCAGCTCAGCTACGACACCAAGACGCTCAGCGCGAAGGCTGGCAGCGTGACCATCACGATGACGAACTCCTCACCGGTGGAACACAACGTCACGATCGCTCAGGGCAGCACGATCCTCGGCGCGACGCCCACGTTCACGGGCTCCAGCAAGACGCTCGCGCTGAAGCTGACGCCGGGCACCTACGAGTTCTACTGCTCGGTGCCCGGACACCGACAGGCGGGCATGGAAGGCAAGCTGACGGTCTCGTGAAGCTGTACGTCTGCTGGGGCACCTTCCCAACACCGCGTCCGGGCGGGCACCCGTGCGCGAACGCGTACAAGGCGCTGAAGGACGCGGGGCACGACCCCGAGGTGGTCAAGTCCTACGGCTTCGCGCCTTTGCCGGGCCTGTTCAACCGGACGCGCGGGCGGCGCGAGGTGCAGGAGCTGACGGGCAACCGCTGGGTCCCCACGCTGCGGTTGGATGACGGCACGGTGATCGACGATTCACACGCGATAGTCGAGTGGGCCCGGGCCAACCCGGCGTAGCTCTGGCGCAGCCCGGCGGGCGGCGACGGCGGCGTGGGGCGCGGCTGCGCGAGCAGCTCGTCCATGTCTTTGTCGGCGCGGGAGGCCACGCGTCCGAGGGCGAGGGCGAGGGTCGCACTGAATCCCGTCGCGGCAAGGCTCGAAGCAACGATGACGATCACGGAATCACCCCATGAATCTCGGTCAGCTCAGCTCCCTCTGCGGACACTCGCACAGCGCGCGGACGACAGTCCGGGCCCGTCGTGCGGGCGACCACGTTCTGACCGTACCTTTCTACGTCGGGAGGGGACTGTCCTTCCGACGTAGAAGTCAATTCGGACAGAAGGGAACGCGCAATGGATGTCCTGGCCAGGCTGGATGAGGCACGCGAGCGGATCAACGTGCTCGAGCACCCGTTCTACCAGCGCTGGAGCGCCGGTGAGCTGAGCGCGGAGGAGCTGGGCTGCTACGCGGGGGAGTACCGCCGTGCGGTCATCGCCCTGGCGCGCGCGTCTGCGCTGGCGGCGGCCAAGGCGCCGGCGCCCCACGCGGAGGGCCTGCGCCGTCACGCGGAAGAGGAGGCGGCACACGTGGTGCTGTGGGACGAGTTCGCGCACGCGGTCGGCGCGCGTCCGTCCCCGGCGGTCCGCCAAGCGAGCCTGGCGGGGACGGAGGAGTGCGTGGAGACGTGGACGGCGGGCGAGGATCTGCTGGAGCACCTGGCGGTGCTGTACGCGATCGAGGCGGGCCAGCCTGAGATCTCGAGGACGAAGCTGGAGGGACTGGGCGCCCACTACGGCTACACCGAGGAAGGCCCCGCGACGAGCTACTTCACGGTCCACGAGCTGCGCGACGTGGAGCACGCCCGGCAGGCGGGGGAGCTGATCGCGGAGCTGATGGCCGACGTGGAGGACCGGCCCGAGCAGGTGGAGCGGATGGTGCGGCGGGCGAGCGCTGCGCTGCGCGGCAACTGGCTGCTGCTCGACGGGGTGGAAGCGCACGCGCGTCCCTAGCGGCGGCGGCGGGTCCCGCCGCGCTCAGCGCCGCGGCGGGACCGGACGCGGCGCCAGGCGCCAGGCGAACAGCACGGCCGCCACGGAGGTCGCCAGGTTGAGGCTCGAGACGCCCGCCCTCATGGGGATGCTGACGCGCGCGTCAGCTCTGGCGATCAGCTCGCTGCTGAGGCCGTGGCGCTCGGTCCCGAACGCGAGCACCGCGCGGGGATCGAGCGCGGCGGGATCGAGCGTGTCGCCGTCGGGATCCACGGCCAGCAGTGGTCGGTCGTGCGTGTCGAGATCCTCCAGCCGCGCCAGCCTGGCCACGGGCAGCGCGAAGTGCAGTCCCGCGGCGCCGCGCAGCGCGTCCGGGTGCCACGGGTCGTGGCTGCCGGTGGTGAGGACGGCGCCCGCGTCCGCGGCCGCGGCCACGCGCACGCAGGCGCCCATGTTGCCGAGGTCGCGCGGGTCCTCCAGCAGCACCACGGGAGCGGCTCGCTGCGCCGCCAGCACGGCGGCGGTGTCAACGGCGGGACGCCGCGCGAGCGCCATCACCCCGGTCGCGGGCGCGAGCGGCGCGAGCTGCTGGAAGATCCCCGGATCGATCGGGCGGGCGAGCGTACGCAGGCGCTCGGCGAGGTCGGGAGCGAGCAGGCCGCTCAGGCGCTCCAGCTGCAACTGATCGCGGGTCACGACCTCCAGCGGCGTGGCGCCGAAGCGCAGGGCGTGCTTGAGCGGGTGGAAGCCTTCGAGCACGGCCAGCGAGGGATCGCGTCGCGCGCGCCCGAAGCGCGGGATAAGCGATCCATCTTGCACGGGCCGATCATGGCAGGGCGGATAGAGTTCGTCCCTGACTATGAAGCTCGAGGGCATTCACCACATCAGCGCCATCACCGGAGACGCGCAGGGCAACGTGGCGTTCTACGTGGGCGTGCTGGGCCTGCGGATGGTCAAGAAGACGGTCAACCAGGACGAACCCAACGTCTACCACCTGTTCTACGGCGACGAGCACGGCTCTGCGGGGATGGACCTGACGTTCTTCGAGTACCCGGGCGCCGCCCCGGGACTGGCGGGGGCGGGGATGGTGCACCGGATCCTCTGGCGCGTGGCCTCGCGCCAGGCGCTCGAGTTCTGGCGCGAGCGGCTGGCGGCGAAGGGCGTGAGCGCGGAGCTGACCCGCGACAGCCTCCTGTTCGCCGACCCCGAGGGCCTGGGCCACGAGCTGGTGTTCGCGGCCACCGGGGACGAGCCGCTGAGCGCCCGTTCGCCGGAGATCCCGAGCGAGTACGCGCTCCAGGGGTTCGAGGGTGTGCGTGCCTACAGCAACGCGCCCGTCCACAGCGAGCGCCTGCTCGGCGAGGCCCTGGGCTTCGTCAGGCGCGAGGGCGAGCGCTGGGAGGTGCGCGGCGAGCGGCGCGGCAGCTTCTACGCCTACGACCCGGCTCCGCCTGAGATCAACCGCAGGCAGGGCGCGGGCAGCGTCCACCACGTGGCGTTCGCCTCGCGCATGGAGGACTTGGAGGCGTGGCGCCTGCGGGTCGCCGAGGCGGGCGCCCGCCCGACGCCGGTGATCGACCGCTTCTACTTCAAGTCCATCTATTTCCTGGAGCCGAGCGGGGTGCTGTTCGAGATCGCCACGATCGGCCCCGGCTTCGCTGTGGACGAGGACGAGCGCCGCCTCGGCGAGCGGCTCTCGTTGCCGCCGCCGTTCGAGCCGATGCGCGAGCAGCTGGAGGCGACGCTCGAGCCGCTCGACTATCCGCCGCCGTGGCGTGTGGAGGCATCCGGCTAGGCGGCGGCGTCGCCGAGTCGGCGCGAGCGCGGCGAGCGTCGGGCCAGCACGGCGCCCCAATCGGCGTCATCGATCCGGCCGGGCTGGGTCTCGGCGAGGAAGTCCCGCAGTAGCAGCGAGAGGCCCTCGGGGTCTTCCAGATGCGGAAAGTGGGCTGCGCGCGGGAGCGTCTTGAAGAAGCTGTGCGGGATCGCCTCGTGCGCGAGCCTTCCGTGCTGGATCGGGATGGTCCTGTCGCGCTCGCCCCAGACGATCATCGTGGGTATCGACTCCAGCAGCCCGAGGCGGTCGGTGGCGCTGACCCGCTGGCCGTGCATGTCGATCACGGAACGCAGCGTGTGCAGAAACGCCTGGCGCGCTTCCGCGTTCTCCAGCGGCCTCAGCGCGCGAGCGATCGCCTCCAGGTAGACGCCCGCGCCGACACCGCGATCGCGCAGGCGCGTGCCCGCGCGACGGAGTCCGCCGAGCAGGCGCGGGTGGATGGTGAGCGACAGCAGCGCGGACATGCCGGGCAGCGCGGCGGTGCGCAGCACCGGACTGACCTCACGGCCGAGGCCGCCGCTCGAGATCAGCACCAGGCGCTCGACGCGCTGTGGGAACTGGTAGAAGAACTGCATCGCCACGCCGCCGCCGAGCGAGTGCCCGACGATGCTCGCACTGTCCATGCCGATGGCTGCCAGCAGGTCGCGGATGCTGGCAGCGTGCGCTCCGAGCGAGTAGTCCCCGCGCGGCGCCGCGGAGTCGCCGTGGCCGATCAGGTCGGGCGCCACCACGGTGTGGTCGCCGGCCAGGCTCTGCGCCACAGCCTGCCAGTGGCTGGAGGAGTTGAGCATGCCGTGGATCAGCACCACCGGCGGTCCGCTGCCGGCGACCCTGTAGATCACGCGGCGCCCGTGCAGGGCGATCTCCCACTCCTCGAACCGCGGCGGCAGGGTGGGCAGCGGCACGGGCCGCGAGCCGCGTGGCGGCTCCTCCTCGCCGCCGGGTCCGGCCTGGCTGGAAGTCAGCGCGGCACCTCGCGGAGGAATCTAGCAAGAGCCATACTCCTCCTGCGGTGCTGCGGCTAGTCACGATCCCGATCAGCCACTATTGCGAGAAGGCGCGTTGGGCGCTTGAGCGCGCGGGAATGCCCTACCGCGAGGAGCGCCACGTCCAGGGCATCCATCGGCTCGCCGCGCGCCACGCTGGCGGTGGAGCCACGGTACCCGTGCTCGTCACGCCCGAGGGCGCGATCGGGGACTCCGCGGAGATCCTCGCCTGGGTGGACGAGCGCACGCCGCCCGAGCGGCGACTGTTCTCCCCAGACGCAGAGGAGCGGCGTGCGGTCGAGCAGTTGTGCAGGCGCCTGGACGACGAGCTGGGGCCGCGCGGCCGACGGCTGATCTACGTGCACATGCTCGCCGAGCGCAAGCTGATGCTTCCCTTCAACAATCAGGGTGTCCCCGCCTGGGAGGACCGCGCGATCCGCTGGGGGTGGCCGCTGGCCCTCCGCTTCGTGCGTCGCGCGCTCGACATCACCCCGGGCATCGAGGTTGAGGACGAGGCGGTGGTGTGGCGTGAGCTCGACTTCGTGGCGGGGCTGCTCGCAGACGGGCGCCCGTATCTGTGCGGCGAGCGCTTCGGGGCGGCCGACCTGACGTTTGCGGCGTTGGCGGCCGCCGTGACCTTGCCGAGCACCTACGGTGTCGCCCTTCCCCAGCCCGAGGCGCTGCCGGCCCGCACGGCGGCGCTGGTGAGGCGTGCGCGCGAGCACCCCGCGGGGCGTCACGCGCTGAGCGTGATCGCCGAGCACCGCGAGCGCCGGCCGGGCGCGCGCGCCACGGTGGACGAGCGGGCGTGACCCAGGTCCTGGCTCACAGCTCGTCGCGCCACAGACGGACGTTGCGCCGGCCGCGACGGCGCGCCTGCAGCCGCGCGCGCTCGGCGGAGCCGAGCGACTGATCGCCCGGCTCGCTGTGCCGGTCGGCGTCGGGGCGGTCGTCGCGGGGCTCGGGCCACTCGTACAGACAGTGGCTCGCGGAGGCGAGGCGCCAGCAGGCTCGCTGCAGGCGCTGGCCCAGCTCGAGCCAGTCATCGGAGTGGGCGGGCGGATCGGCGTGGAGCAGTCGCTGGGCCTCCTCCAGGCGATCGCTGACGTCCTGGCGGAAGCGCTCGATCTCCTGCGCGGCGGCGGTCCGTGCGCCACGCCACGCGCGGTGCTGCGGCGCCTCGGGCAGGGCGGGCACGGCCCCGGCCAGGCGCTGGCGGCGCAGCAGCTCCAGCCCGCCGCGGGTGAGCTGCCACACGGCCACTCCGTGGCGCCGCGTCCGTTGCAGCGATCCCTCGCGGCACAGGATCTCCAGGCGGATGCCGACGTGGCGCGCGGTGGCGGAACGCCTGGGGAGGTCGAGGTGCGCGAGCACGGTGGCGAAGGTGACCGCGCGCGCGTCCCCGGGGCGTTGGCGCGCGCCGCGCTCCACGGCCGCAAGCACCAGCTCGTCCGAGGGCCGCTCGGGCGACGCGGCTGGGGGCTGTTGCTCCGGTTTGGACATTGTGCCTCCTTTCGTTGGAAGGCGCCGAGCGCGTGCGCGGGACTCCGGCCGCTGCGCTCAGCGTGACACTTGACGGCGCGCTGAGCGACAATCGACTGGCATCGAGGACGAGCGACTCGGCGCCGGGCCCGGGGTGTTTGCGCACCGCCGGGCCGCTGTTTTCTCTGCACATACACCCTAGATCGAGCCGGTGGCGCAGGCAAGGCAAAATGCGAGAACGTCACGGTCTCGGCACGGCTCGGCCCCACTCTGGTCACATCTGTAGGAGCCATGTGCGTCTGCTGCGGGCGACGCCCGGACGGAGCAGGGCGTGTGTGCAGATTGTCCAATCGGGACAGTTGTGGGCGTCTGATCTGCAGAATAGACTCGCGCTGGATGTTCCCTGGTGGAGGTACGACGATCGATGTGCCGAGCTCGCATCCTTCATCGGCGGGAGACGCCCCGGATGCGCCGGCAGTGCGCCTGGTGGAGGTGCGCAAGACCTACGGCGAGGTGGTCGCCGTGGAGCGGCTGTCGCTGGAGGTCCTCACGGGTGAGTTCTTCACGATGCTGGGCCCCTCAGGGTCGGGCAAGACAACCACGCTTCGCGTGATCGCCGGCTTCGAGCTCGCCGACTCCGGCAGGATCGAGCTCCACGGCGCGGATGTCACGCGCAGTCCGCCGTATGAGCGCCCGGTCAACACGGTCTTTCAGGACTATGCGCTGTTCCCGCATATGACAGTCATCGAGAACGTTGCCTACGGCCTGAGGGTGAAGGGCATGGCCAAGCGCGAGCGCTCCGAGCGCGCCGCCGAGGCGCTGCAGATGGTGCGCCTGCCCGGCGTCGAGAGCCGCCGCCCGATACAGCTCTCGGGCGGCCAGCGCCAGCGCGTGGCACTGGCACGCGCGATCGTCAACCGGCCGCGCGTGCTGCTCCTGGACGAGCCGCTGGGGGCGCTTGACCTCAAGCTGCGCCAGGAGATGCAGCTCGAGCTCAAGGCGATCCAGCGCGAGCTGAGCGAGCGCATCACCTTCATCTACGTGACCCACGACCAGGACGAGGCGCTGACGATGAGCGATCGCATAGCGGTCTTCTCGGACGGGCGCATAGAGCAGGTGGGAACGCCGGGGGAGATCTACGAGCGCCCCGCCAACGAGTTCGTCGCGGGCTTCGTGGGCACCTCGAACGTCATCGAGCGCGACGGTCGCAGGTACATGGTGCGCCCCGAGAAGATTCGCATGCTCAGCGGTGCCGAGGAGGATGCCACGGCGGTGCCGGGGGTGGTGCGCGAGGTCGCCTATCTCGGCTCGGTCACGCGCTACGTGGTCGAGGCCGAGGGCGGCGAGACGCTCGTGGTCCTGCGCCAGAACCTCGACATGTCCGCTGCGAGGGCCCTGGACCGGTTGTGTCGTGCACGCCAAGTACGCGGGCTCCTCCGACGAAATGGTCACGTTGATGAGACAGGGCGGGGGCAGCCAGTACGACATGGTCTCCGCGTCCGGCGATGCGAGCCTGCGCCTGATCCGCGGTGGCGACCTCCAGCAGATGAACGTCAACCTGGTGCCGGAATGGAAGAGCTTCATCCCTCAGCTCCAGTCTCCGCCGCACAACACGGTCGGCGGAAAGCACTACGGGATCTCCCTGCAGTGGGGGCCAAACATCCTGCTCTACAACCCCAAGTCGATACAGCCGGCGCCGACGAGCTGGTCGGCGATCTACAGCCCGAAGTGCAGAGGCCAGGTGACCGTGCCGAGCAACCCGATCCAGATCGCCGATGCGGCGCTGTACCTGTCCAAGACCGCGCCGAGCCTGGGGATCAGCGACCCCTACGAGCTGACCGAAGCGCAGCTGAACGCGGCGGTGAAGCTGCTCAAAGAACAACGTCCGCTGATCAAGAAGTACTGGGCGCTGGCCTCTGACGAGATCGAACTGTTCAAGAACGGCGACGCGACGATCGGGGCGGCGTGGCCGTACCAGACCAACACGCTGCTGGCCGACAAGGTGGCCGTCAAAGAACTGATCCCGGTGGAGGGGGCGACGGGCTGGGCGGACACGTGGATGCTCTCCGCTCACGCCAAACACCCCAACTGCGCCTACAAGTGGGTCAACTGGGCCTCCACCCCCAAGGTGCAGGCCGAGCAGGCGCTCTCCTTCGGGGAGACCCCGGCGAACACCAAGGCGTGCGCGTTCATGGAAAAGATCCGGAAAGGCTCGTGCACTCAGTACCACGCCAACGCGTCGAGCGCGTACTTCGACAGCATCAAGTTCTGGAAGACGCCTGTGACGGAATGCGGCAACGGCCAGAACAACTGCATGGACTACAGCGCCTGGCAGCAGAAGTGGACCGAAGTAACCGGCTAGCCGGAGGGGGGCGGCGAGCTTGACCTCCGGCTTCGCTGTCAACAGGGCGGCCCGCATCCGCGTGTCGGCGGTTCTCTTCCGCCGGCCGTGGCTGCGGGCCGTCCTGCTGCTCTCGGCGCCCGGGGCGTGGTTCGTTCTCATCTACCTCGCGGCGCTGGTGCTCCTGTTCGTCTCGGCGCTGTGGAGCGTCGAACCGTTCACCGGCAAGCTTGTCCACCACTGGACGCTGGACAACTTCAAAACGCTCGTCACCGTCCCTGCCTACCGGACGATCGCCCTGCGCACGATCGGGATCGCGGTGGCGGTGACGGTGACCGATGCAGTGCTGGCGCTGCCGTTTGCCTTCTTCGCGGTGCGGATCGCGCCGAAG
>CABDZA010000272.1_pt1 | contig 10731 bp, 12 predicted proteins | sample 3132091 | NCBI WGS metagenome assembly CABDZA01 (sample SAMEA5534339, study PRJEB31848) | metagenome | biome: tundra; feature: field; material: soil | place: USA | collected 2013-05 | depth 0.45 m
ACCCCAAGGGCGTCGAAGTCTCAGACCAAGAACTCGCAGCGGTGAACATCGAACGACACGCCTTCCACGGCGAGTGGAACTACACAATAAACCCTGCGATTAAATAGACGTGAGCCCTTAGCATCACGGCCTGCCCGACCGGGCAGCATGACAGGAGAATGTTTGAATGGGGCGAGCGGGGTGGCGTGTTGGTCGAGAAGGGCGTCGATGTGTCGCTGGCGATCGATTTGATTTCACTCGCCTACTTGGAGGGAGCAGACCGCGTTGTCGTCGTGTCGTCGGACACGGATCTTGTCCCGGCGCTGGAGCTGGCGAGAGAGATCCGCGGCAATGACTTCGCCGAGGTCGCAGGATGGGTAGGCCCGCACCCCTCCGCCGCGGTCCTCAGCGTAGAGGGGGTGCCCCAGCACCCGCTAAACGCCACCGATTTCGAGAGGCTCCAAGACCACACGAACTACACGTTGAGCGTCCGGGTCCGGCGCCAGGGCGCCGGCGGCTGGGATACGCAGATCGACGCCGAGGGGAAACGGCGGCGAGTCTGAGCTAGGCGGTCGTGATCGTGATGCGCTCCGCTCCACGGCCGGGGCCGACGATGGCAGACCGGATCGAGAGCCGGATCAGCTCGCGCTGCTCATCGTGGGTCAGCTTCTCCCATTCCTCAGCGCCGTTGACCCTGATTGCCACGTCCGCGCCGCCGATCCGCTCTAGGCGGTCCTGGGCGGCGTCTACGGCCGCTCTGAGGGCACCGAGCTTGTCTCTTGTGGCTTGGAGGTCGCCGAGCCCGTCGAACGCGGCGATAGCACCATCTAGAGCCGCTTCGGCGCCGGCTACATCGGCTTCGGCCTCCCGGCGGCTTGCGCGCCCGTCTGCCTTCCCGTCAATGTCCGCGATGGCGGCCCGCGTGGCGGCCACCACGACCTCCTCCGCGACCGTCGCGCTGATCGAGAGGCGCAGCTCGCAGTCCAACGAGCCTTTCCCGGGGCAGCGGTAGGCCGGATAGAGCCCGTTGCGGTTCGTGCCGACCGTCATCCGTCCGCTGCAGCCGGCGCAGCGAAGAACACCTAGACGGGCGAGCAGACGGCTGCTCGGAGCCATACGACCACGGGGCACCATCGCTTCCTGCGCGCGCTTCCATGTACCGCGGTCCACGATCGCCTCGTGCGCGACCGGGTTTCGCAGCTCGCCAAACACAAGTTCCCCGAGCACGACCCGGGATTCGATCAGCGAGCTAACACCGTGTTCGCTGCGCTTGACCCCTTCCCCGGCCAGGTACTCGCGCACCTTGGCGATGGAGGCTCCCTGCGCTCGCATCCGGAACGCCTCGCGCACGGGCTCGACCTCAAGCGGGTAGGGGATGAGCACGTCGTCCGGACCCCTGCGGTAGCCCGGGATGATGTTCGGCCAGGGCGGAACGCCGCGGGCGATGGCGCGCGCGTGGGAGGCGCGGGCGTTCTCTTTGCCACGGTCGCGCTGATACTCGGCGAAGGCCATGAGCAGGGTTGCGCTCAGCTTCGTGGTCGCGGTCTTGTGCGACACGGCGCCCACGTCGAGAGCGCGCACTTCCCCGCCGGCCGCTTCCACGCGCTCTATCAACTGGCGCTGAACGTCCAGGGAGCGGCATAGCCGGTCGAGGTAGGCGGCTATCACCACGTCTGCCTGCTTAGCCTCGACTGCCTCGATCGCGGCCCGTAGGCCGTGGCGCTGATCGAGAGGACGCCCGCCGGACACGTCTAGTTCCTCATGGACGGCCGTGAGCCGGATGCCCTCAGCTTTGCAGGCTGCCTCGATGCGGTCGCGCTGCTCGGCGGGGGATGCGAAGGACTCGCCCTCGCGTCCGCCGACTACCGACACGCGCACTATGCCTATGGCCCTGCGGATCTTCGCCACGACGCCCTCCCGGATAGTTGTCCTGGGGAGAGCGTACCACGTAAACCGCCGGGCGTGGATCCCTCCGGCTACGCGCCGACGGTGCTGGGACACGAGGGCGCGGGGGTGGTGGAGCGCTGCGGCGAGGATGTCACGCTGCGCGAGGGCGACCACGTGATCACGCTGTTCTCGCCCCAGTGCGGGGAGTGCGTGCACTGTCGCAGCCCGCTGAGCAACCTCTGCCTGGCGATCCGCGAGCAGCAGAGCCTCGGCTACCTGCCGGACGGGACCACCAGGCTCTCCCGCGCGGGCGAGCCGCTGCGCCACTTCATGGGCAGCTCCACGTTCGCGGAGTACACGGTCATGCCGGAGATAGCGCTGGCGCGCATCGACCCGGAGGCGCCGCTGGACGGCGCGTGCCTGTTCGCCTGCGGGCTCTCCACGGGGCTGGGCGCGGCGATCAAGACGGCATCGGTGCGCGCGGGCTCGACCTGCGCGGTGTTCGGCGCGGGCATGGTCGGCCTGGGGGCGGTGGCGGGCGCGCGCCTGCAGGGAGCCGAGCGGATCGTGTGCGTGGACATGGCGCCCGAGCGCCTGGAGCTGGCGCGCGGGCAGGGAGCCACGGACGTGCTGATCGGTGGCGAGGACGCGGTGACCCGGATCCTGGAGATGACGGACGGCTTCGGCGCGGACTACACCTTCGAGGCGACGGGCAGCGTGGCGGTGATGCGCCAGGCGCTGGAAGCGGCGCGCATGGGGTGGGGGCTGTGCACGGTCTGCGGCGTGGCCGGGCGCGGCGAGACGCTGGAGGTGGTGCCGCGGCTGCTGATCACCGGTCGGCGCCTGTGCGGGTCCTCCTTCGGTGGCTTGAAGGGCCGCGAGGACGTGCCCGCGCTGGTGCGCCGCTGGATGGACGGGGAGATCGACGTCGATCCGTTCATCTCCCACCGCATTGCGCTCGATGACGTCAACCGCGCCTTCGAGCTGATGGAGGCCCAGGACGGGATCCGCAGCGTGATCGAGCTGTGAGCGCCTGCCGGCCGCGAAGCCCGTGCGGGGCTGCAAGCGATCTTGCAGCCCCGCTGTGCGGATGGGCGGGCCGTCACTGGTAGGTTGCGCCCGGCCCGGAGGCGCCCTGGTAGCCGGCGCCGGAGTCGGGGCCCGACTGCGCGGCCGACCCCGAGCTGCCCTTCGAGCCCGAGCCCATGTTCGGGCAGGGGCGCTTGCCCGAGGTGCCCGATCCCGGCGCGCTGGATTTGGGCGTGCTCGACTGCGGGGTGGTGCTCGTCGGCGTGGTGCTCTGCCCGGTGGTGGCCGCGCTCGATCCGGTGGGCCCGGTCGTTCCGGTGCTGGTGGTGCCAGGCGCCGCGGCCGCGCCGGTGATGCCCGCGGCCGCGCCGCCCACGGCGAGCGCGCCTGCGACCATCGTTGCTCCGAGCATCTTGGAGATCTGCATTGGGGTGAGCCTCCTACGGATTGATGGATACTGCTCGCGATCCATCATGGGTGCGCAGGCTAAGCGCAGGCGCATGCGTGTGTAGGGGCTGCGTAAGAGGCCGGGGGGACCCCGGCCGCGTCTGATGCCCGGCGCCTAGCGCTTCTCGCGCTGGCCCGCCTCCATCTGGCGGGCGATGTCATCCGAGCCTAGCCTGCGCGCCACGTTGGCGGCGAGCTCGGGGGCGACGCTGGCGAAGATGGTGCTGGCGCGGAGCGGCAGCGGGGCGACGTCGATCTCGCCGCGGTTGTGCTCGATCGCGGTGATGACCGCCTTGGCGACGTCCTCCGGCGAGCGCGTGCCGATGCCCGGCGGGAGCTTGACTCCGGAGTCGGCGAACATGCCGGCGTCGCGGATGAAGCCTGGGAAGACCGCCGAGACGCCCACGCCGCTGGCGCGCAGGTCCGCGCGCAGGGCAGCGGCGAAGCCGCGCAGGCCGAACTTGGATGCGTTGTAGAGAGCCGCGCCGGGCGTGGCGGCCTTGCCGGAGAGCGAGGACATGAACAGCAGGTGCCCGCGGCCGCGGGCGACCATGTCGGGGGCGAGCGCGTGGGCGAGGATGATGGGGGCGCGCAGGTTGACATCGAGCGCGCGGTCGATCTGGGCGACGGAGAAGGAGTCGAGCGTCCCCGAGGCGGGCAGCGCGGCGTTGGCGAGGAGGATGTCCACCTGGCCCGCCTCGGCGCTCAGGCGCTCCACCTCGGAGCGGTCGCTGAGGTCCACGGTCAGCGAGCGCGCGTTCAGCTCGCCGGCCAGCGGCTCGAGCACCTCGGTGCGCCGGCCGGTGAGGATCAGGTTGGCCCCGCGGGCGCTGAGCGCCCGCGCGATCGCGTGCCCGATGCCGCCCGTGGCGCCGGTGATCAGGACGGTGGAACCGGAGATCTGCACGAGCTGTGACCCTACCCGGATGCGGATCATCGCGATGTTCGGACCGACGGGCGTGGGCAAGACGGCCGTGGCGATCGCGCTGGCCGGGCTGCTGCGCGCGCGGGGCGAGGATCCGGTGGCGGTCTCGGCGGATGCGCTGCAGGTGTACGCAGGGCTGGAGACGCTCACGGGTGCCGCCTCGACCGCGGAGCGCGCGCTGCTGGAGCACCGGCTCCTCTCCTTCCTGCCGATCGACGCCAGCTTCAGCGCGGGTCAGTATTCGCAGCTGGCGCATGCGGAGATCGACGGCCTGCTCGCGGCGGGCAGGCGCCCGATCGTGGTGGGCGGCACGGGCCTCTACCTGCGTGCGGCCCTGTGCGAGCTGGATCTGCGCCCGCCGCCGCCGGAGGGCGTGCGCGAGCGCTGGGAGGCGGCGCTGGAGCGCAGCGGGCCGCGGGCACTGCACGCGCTGCTCACGCGGCGCGCGGGCTGGGCGGCCGCGGCTATCGACCCGAACGACCGCCAGCGGCTGGTGCGCGCGCTGGAGCTGCTGGACCTGGGGGAGCTGGAGCCACCGGAGGGGCCCTCGCAGCTGTGGAGCGAGGAGCTTCGCCACCCGACCTTGCTGGCGGGGCTGACCATGGAGCGCGACGCCCTGTACGCGGCGATCGACGCGCGCGTCGAGGGCATGATCGCCGCGGGTGCAGCCGAGGAGGCGCGGCGGGCGCATGCGGCCGGCGCATCGGAGACCGCGCGCAAGGCGCTCGGCTTCCAGGAGCTGCTGGCGGGGGACCCCGAGCGGATGAAGCGGCGCACGCGCAACTACGCAAAGCGCCAGCTGACGTGGATGCGCAAGCTCGCGGGGGTGCTCACGATCGACGTCACCGGGCGCGACCCCGCCGCGGTGGCGCGGGAGATCCTAGACTCCGGCGCCTGATGGCAGGCACACTGAGATTCGAGAAGTGGCAGGCGCTCGGCAACGACTACCTGATCATCGAGCGGGACGGGCTCCCGTTCGAGCTGACGCCCGCGCGCATACGCCGGCTGTGCGAGGGGCACTTCGGCGTGTTCGCGGACGGCGTGCTGCTGCTCTGCCAGCCCGCCGACCCGGCGCATGTGGCCGACCTGCGGATCTTCAACCCGGATGGCTCTGAGGCGGAGCTGTCGGGCAACGGCGCCCGCGAGGCGATCCTGTACCTGCGCCGCCGCGGCTGGACCGACCGGGACAGCTTCGCCATCCACACAGCCGCGGGGGAGATACGTCCGAGGATCACCGGGGCGGACACGTGCACGGTGGACATGGGCAGGGCCAGCCTGCAGTCGCAGGACTTCCCCGCCGGGCCGCAGGACGGGCGCGGCGAGGTGTCGGTGGGCGGGCGCGCATGGGCGTTTCGCCACGTCTCCATCGGCAACCCCCAGTGCGCCATCCACGTGGCCTCCGAGGCCGAGCTGGAGGCGCTCGAGCTGGGCGCGATCGGACCGGAGATCGAAGGCCACGAGCGGTTTCCCAATCGCACGAACGTGTCGTGGTACACGGAGCTGGGTTCCAGCCCGAGCGCAGCGACCGGCCCGAGCAGCCGGATCCGCGCGCGCATCTTCGAGCGCGGCGTGGGGGAGACGCTGTCCTCGGGCACGGGCGCCACGGGGGCGGCGGTGGCCCACGTGCAGGAACAACGCCCCAGCGGCGTGAGCGCTGGCGCCGCGCGGGTGACGGTGCTGCTGGACGGCGGCGAGCTGGAGGTGGAGGTGGGGGAGGATCTGCGCGTCAACCTGACAGGCTGGGCGAGACCCGTGTTCGCGGGGAGCCTCAGCGAGGACTTCCAAAAGGAGCTGCATGAGACCGAGTAGGCGCCTGGAGCGCATCCCGCCGTACGCGTTCGCCCAGCTGGAGCGGAAGATCGCGGAGAAGCGCGCTGCGGGCGTGGACGTGATCAGCCTCGGCATCGGCGACCCGGACCGCCCGACGCCGGCCTTGATCGTGGAGGCGATGCAGGAGGCGGTGACGGAGGCGGAGACCCACCGCTACCCCTCCAACCGCGGCCGCGAGGACTTCCGCGGGGCGGTGCGCGATTTCTACGAGCGCCGCTTCGACGTGCGGCTGGACCCCGAGCGCGAGATCATCCCGGCGATCGGCGCCAAGGAGGCGATCTTCAACCTCAACCTGGCGTTCCTGGACCCGGGCGACTACGCGCTGGCGGCGGACCCCGGCTACCCGGTCTACACGGGCGGGCCGTGGCTGGCGGGCGCGGAGCCGGTGCTGATGGCGCTGGAGCCCGAGCGCGGCTTCGTGCCGGACCTGGACGCGATCGACGGGCAGGTCCTGGCCAGGACCAAGCTGATGTATCTGAACTACCCCAACAACCCCACCGGGGCGGTGGTGCCGGAGGGCTTCTTCGAGCGGGTGGTGGAGCTCGCGCGCGAGCATCAGATCCTGGTGGTCCACGACAACGCCTACTCGGAGGTCACCTTCGACGGCTACCGCGCGCCATCGTTCCTGGCGACGCCCGGAGCCATGGACGTGGGGATCGAGGTCTTCTCGCTGTCCAAGGGCTACAACATGACGGGCTGGCGCTGTGCGGTGGTGGTCGGAAACGCGGAGGCGATCGACATCTACTGGCGGTTGAAGACCAACATCGACTCCGGCCTGTTCGAGGCGGTGCAGCTGGCGGGCGTGGCCGCGCTCTCGCCGGACGCCGACGCGGAGGTTGCCTCCATGTGCGACCTCTACCGTCGCCGGCGCGATCTCGTGTGCGACGCGCTGCGCGGGATCGGCGTGGACGTGCATCCGCCGCGCAGCACCATCTACGTGTGGGCGCCCGTGCCCGAGGGCTTCGCCAGCTCGGAGGCCTACTGCGAGCACGTCCTGGAGCGGGCCGGCGTGGTGCTCTCGCCCGGTGCCATCTATGGCCCGGCCGGAGAGGGCTGGTTCCGCATCTCGCTGACCACGCCCGATGACCGGCTGCTCGAGGCGGTTCAGCGACTGGGGGCGCTCGGCTCCTAGACTGGAGTTGATGCACAGAAGTCGCAACGGTCGCAGCGCACCCAGCCCGGGAGCGCCCGCGGGCGCTCACAACGGAGCCGAGCCGACACAGCGCGCGCGCCAGCGCGCGTTCTGCATCGCGGCGCTGCCCGAGGGCGAGGACCTGCAGGAGCTGGGCGAGCTGCTGCGCACGGCCGGCGTGGCGGTGGCCGGGGAGATGGTCCAGCGGCGCGAGCAGCCCCACCCGAACACCTATCTGGGCGCGGGCAAGGTGGCGGAGGCGAAGGCGGCTGCCAAGGCGTGCGACGCCAACGTGATCGCCTGCGATGACGAGCTGAGCGCGCGCCAGGAGCGCAACCTGGAGGAGGCGCTGGGCCTGCCCGTGGTGGACCGCACGACGGTGATCCTGGATATCTTCGCCTCCCACGCGGGCAGCGCGGAGGGCAAGCTCCAGGTCGAGCTGGCGCAGCTGGAATACAACCTCGCGCGCATGCGCGGCCTGTGGAGCCACCTCGAGCGCCTCGGAGGCGGCATCGGCACGAGGGGGCCGGGGGAGACCCAGATCGAGACCGATCGGCGGCTGGCGCGCGACCGCATCTCGACGCTGCGCCGCCGCCTGGAGCACGTCAAGGGCACGCGCGCGGTCCAGCGCGCGGAGCGCGAGCGCGCCGCGCTGCCGACGATCGCGCTGGTCGGCTACACCAACGCGGGCAAGTCCACGCTGCTCAACGCCCTGACCGGCTCGGAGGTGGGCGTGCGTGACCGCCTGTTCCACACGCTCGACCCGACCACGCGCACGCTGCGCCTGGGCGGGCGGCCCTACCTGCTGACGGACACCGTGGGCTTCATCAGCAAGCTGCCCCACCAGCTGGTGGACGCGTTCGCGGCGACGCTCGAGGAGACACGCCGCGCGGAGCTGCTGGCGCACGTCCTCGATGCATCCGCGCCGGAGGCGCAGTCGCTGCTGATGAAGCGCTCGGTGGAGCAGACGCTCGAGGAGATCGGCGCGGGCGAGCGCCCGCGGCTGCTGGTGCTGAACAAGATCGACCTGCTCGACAGCTCAGAGCGCCAGGAGCTGCGCCTGCGCCATCCCGACGCGGTGATGGTCAGCGGCGTCAGCGGCGAGGGCCTGGAGGAGCTGGGCGAGCGCATCGAGCGCGAGCTGGCGCACACGCTGCGCCGGGTGGAGCTGCTGGTTCCCTACGCGGACGGCGGCAGCCTGGCGGAGCTGCACGACCTGGCGGGCGATGTCACCCGCGAGGACACCGCCGAGGGAGTGCGCGTGCGCGCGCTCGTGCCCGCCCGGCTGGCTGAGCGCTTCGCGCGCTTCGCCGTCGCCTCCTGAGCGTCGCGCTCAGCGCTCGTCGCCGCTGCCCGACAGCACGCCGCGCTGCTGGCGCGATAGCAGCTTCTCGAGGTTGCCCCGCGCGATCTCCTCCAGGTCCAGGCCGAGCTCGCTGGCCAGCTGGGCCACATACCAGAGCACGTCGCCCAGCTCCTTGGACATCGCCGCGCGGCGCTCTCCGGTGACCTCGCCGCCGTCGTCGCGGATGGCCTTCTTGGCGTGCTCGGCCACCTCGCCCGCCTCGCCCGCCAGCCCCAGCGCGGGATAGGCCAACCACGCCTCGCGCGGGTACTCGGCGGTACGGCGCGAGAGGCGCTGGTACTCGGAGAGCTCCATGGCGCGATGGTATGAGACGCGCGGCGGGCGCTCGGCGGGCGAGAGTGGAGTTTGCGGGATGTGCCCGCGCGGGTCGGATCTACACGCCGGCGGCGCGCCGGGCGCTCAGGTGCGCCTCGTCCTCCAGCCGGTCGTCGAGCGGCGCGAGCTCCTGCGGCGTGAGGCCGAGCGCGCGGGCGATCAGCCAGTCGGCGAACCACGCGTTCTTGGGCAGCAGCGGGCCGTGCAGGTAGGTGCCGATGGTGTTGGCGCTGCGGGCGCCCTCCATGCCGCTGCGACCGTCGTTGCCGTGACCGTGCAGCACGCGCCCGAGCGGCTGCTGGCCCGCGCCCAGCCGGGTCCGCCCGCCGTGGTTCTCAAAGCCCGCCAGCACGCGGCGAGCGCCGCCCTGCCCGGCGGCGGTCGCAGGCGCACTCCAGGGGCGCTCCCCGGAGCCGTCCCCGGGGTCGACGCCGTCGAGCGCGACCTCGATGGCGACGTTGCCGATCAGGCGCGGTCCCTCCTCGCGGACGGTGCGCACGTCCAGCAGCCCGACGCCGGGGATCTCCTCTGCGCCGAGCGTGTAGGAGTGCCCCAGCAGCTGGTAGCCGCCGCACACGCCGAGCACCACCGCCCCGTGTGCGGCGGCCGCGTGCAGGGGGCCGCTCTTGGTCTCGATCAGGTCCTCCGCGCACAGGCGCTGGTCGCGGTCCTGCCCGCCGCCGATGTAGAACAGGTCGTGCGCGGCACCGTCCAGCGGCTCGCCCAGCCCGCTGGCGGACAGCTGGAAGCCGATCCCGCGCCACGCGCAGCGGCGTTCCAGCACGAGCAGGTTGCCCCGGTCGGCGTAGATGTTCATCAGGTCTGGGTACAGCGCGCAGACGCGTAGCGTGGGGGAGCCCGCGGCGGCGGGCACGTTGTCAGGCACTGAACACCACCGCCACGCTGCCCACGTGCTCCTCGGTGGCGGCGATCGTGCGGGTGCCCGCCGCGCTCAGGCCCGCCTGGCGTCCCTCGCGGTGCAGCTGCGATGCGCTGAGGCGCTCCAGCTCGACCACGTTGCGCTCCCGTGAACGCTCCCCGCCGCCGGCGGCGCGGTCGGCTGCCAGGACGCTGCGCTCGCGCTCGATCCGGACGGTGCGCCTGCCGAGCTGTACGCGCACCGCGCGGCTGACGTACAGCGTGCCGTCCACCCGCGCCGTCTCCGGCGAGGGGCCAGGACCGCCGTCCACGCAGTCGAACGGCTCCAGCTCGGTGGCGATCGCGCAAGCCAGCAGCCCGCCGGGGCGCAGGTGGGCGCGCGCGCGCCGCAGGAAGTCGATCCGCTCGGCGGCGCCGCCGAGCAGCTGGACGGTCTGCATCGGTGCCAGGCACAGGGCGAAGTCCTGGCGCGCGAGCTCGAACGTGCGGGCATCCGCGCACACCGTCTCCACGCGCGCCCCGCCGTCGCGCTCGCTCAGCGCGCCCAGCAGATCGGGGTCGAGGTCCAGCGCCGTCACGTGGTGTCCCGCGCGCGCCAGCTCCAGCGTCACGCGCCCCGTGCCCGCGCCCACGTCCAGGATCCGCGCACCGGCGGCGCCCTGGCGCGCCTGTTCGGCCAGCTCCCGCCACAGCGGCAGGTCGGCGCGGTAGGCGCCGCACTCCAGGTCGTGCCAGAGCACCTCTCGTGCGCGCCGCGCCTCGTTCGCTCGCGCGCCGGCTAGGACCATGCGCTGCTCGCCTCGCCTCGGGCCACCAGCAGCTCGCGCAGGGCGAGCATGGCGGTGTAGGTGGGCAGCGCATACAGCGGCGCGTCCACGTCTGGACGCTCGGCGGCGGCCGCGTCCAACGCGGCGGTGAGATCGCCCTGGACGTGGATGCGGG
>CABDZA010000275.1_pt1 | contig 10670 bp, 9 predicted proteins | sample 3132091 | NCBI WGS metagenome assembly CABDZA01 (sample SAMEA5534339, study PRJEB31848) | metagenome | biome: tundra; feature: field; material: soil | place: USA | collected 2013-05 | depth 0.45 m
CAACTGCCACGTCTACGCGGACGCCACCGCGGACCTCGACCAGGCGGAGGCGATCGTGCTGAACGCCAAGACCCAGCGGCCGGGCGTGTGCAACGCGGCGGAGACGCTGCTGATCCACCGGGAGATCGCGGGCGAGCTGGTCCCGCGCGTGGTGGCCTCGCTGACGGCCGCAGGCGTGCTGGTGCGCGGCGACGAGCGCACGCTCGCGCTCGCCACGGCCGGCGATGCCTCCGCCTGCGCGCCGTCCGGTGAGGGGCGCCTCGCCTCGGGGGCGATGCTGGAGCCGGCCACCGAGGAGGACTGGGCGAGGGAGTACCTGGCACCGATCATCGCTGTCGGGGTGGTGGACTCGCTGGAGGAGGCGATCGAGCACGTCGCCCGCCACGGCAGCGGGCACTCCGAGGCGATCGTGACCCGGGACACGGCCGCCGCCCGCGCCTTCCAGCTCGGGGTTGACGCGGCCTGCGTCTACGTCAACGCCTCCACGCGCTTCACCGACGGCGGCGAGTTCGGGATGGGGGCGGAGATCGGCAACTCCACGCAGAAGCTGCACGCGCGCGGGCCGATCGGGCTGCGCGAGCTGTGCACGTCCAAGTACCTGGTCGAAGGCGACGGACACGTCCGCGCCTGAGCAGCCGGTCGCGGCGGGCACGGTTCGCTCCATCGGCATCCTCGGCGGCACGTTCAACCCGCCCCATCTCGGGCACCTCGCGCTCGCGCGCCACGCGCTCCGGCAGCTGGAGCTGGACCGCGTGCTGCTGATGCCCGCCCGCATCCAGCCGCACAAGCCGGTCGGCGAGGACCCCGGCGCGGAGCATCGCCTACGCATGTGCCGGCTGTCGGTGGCGGAGGAGGACGGGCTGTGGGCCTGCTCGCTGGAGATCGACCGCGACGGACCGTCCTATACGGTGGATACCCTGGAGACCATCAATGCCAGCCAACCTGACGCTCGGCTGACGTTCATCGTGGGAGCCGACACTGCGCGCACGCTCGGATCCTGGCGCGAGCCCGTGCGGATCTTCGAGCTGGCGCAGCTCGCCGTGGCCAGCAGAGCCGGCTCCTCCCGCCAGCAGGTGCTGGACACGGTCGCCGGTCTGAGGAGGACCGCTGCGGCGCACGCCGAGCACACCGACGCGGAGGGCGCCGACGCCACGCTGGCGGCGGGCGTGCGCTTTCTGGAGATGCCCGCCGTGGAGATCTCCTCCTCGATGGTGCGCGGCCGCGTGGCGCGCGCGGAGCCGGTCGACGCGCTGGTCGGAGCGGCGGTCGCGGCCTACATCGCCGAGCACGGCCTCTACCACGCGGTGAGCCAGGTGCCGAGCTGATGCGGGGCGAGGAGCTGATCGCCGAGATCGCCCGCTACGCGGCGGACAAGAAGGCGATCGACGTGGTCGAGTTGGACCTTCGCGGCGTGCTCGGCTACACGGACTACTTCCTGGTCTGCTCGGGCAACACGGGCCGCCAGGCCAAGGCGATCCACGACGGCATCATGGAGGGACTCAAGCGCGAGCACCAGCTGTTGCCGCGCAGGGTGGAGGGCTCCGCGCAGGCGGGCTGGATCCTGATGGACTACCTCGACGTGGTGGTCCACATCTTCACGCCGGAGACGCGCGAGTTCTATCGCCTGGAGCAGCTGTGGGGCGAGGTGCCGGCCCGTGCGGCCGGCACCGGCTCCTGAACGGGCGCGGGCGCGCGGTTCCCGCGCCGGGCATCTCGATTATCCAAGTCAGGTTGACCACCGGTAGGCGGGCGCGTTAGGGTCGGGCCGACAGCGCCGCGTTGGCGTGGCGCGTGGAGATAGAGGGGCATCCATGCATTGCTCGACCGCAGATCGTAGGGGGAGCCGCTTTGCGCTCATCGCCGCCGGCCTGGCAGCCGCGGCGCTTCTGTACAGCCTCGGCGCGCTCGCTCCCGCAGCGCGAGCCGACGGCCCCGGACAGGGCGCGCCCTGGACGGCCAGCCTGGGCGACTCATACATATCCGGCGAGGCCGGCCGCTGGGCGGGAAACACCAACGGAAGCTCGTCCAAGACGGACGCGCTCGGATCGGGCGCCTACTACGACAACTCGACCAAGAGCGGCGAACTGATCCAGGGCTGCCATCGCTCGAAGTCGGCCGAGGTCTACATCGGCGCGGGCGTGAGCGGCGAGAACCTCGCGTGCTCCGGGGCCAAGACGTCCAGCTTCACCAGCGAAGGCCTGTTCAAGCCCGGCCTGGACTTCTACAACTCGGGCGGCCACGAAGGGCAGGCGCTGATGCTGCAGCACTTCGCTGCAACCCACAACGTCAAGCTGGTGGCGGTGTCTATCGGCGGCAACAACTTCAACTTCGCGAGCATCGTGCAGACGTGCGTTGAGGACTTCCTGCTGACGCCGGAATGGTGGCCCGCGTACTGCAGCCACGAAAGCTCGGTCACGAACAACTTCAGCTCGAGCAACGTCTCCACGCAGAAGACGGCCATCAAGAACGCGATCCTGAACGTCGGGCAGGCGATGACCAATGCCGGCTACTCCAGCTCGCAGTACACGATCGTGGTACAGGACTATCCGTCGCCGATTCCCAGCGCGTCGGGCTTCCGGTACTCCCAGAGCGGCTACACCAGGCAGTCGACGGGCGGGTGCGGATTCTGGAACGAAGACGCCAACTACGCCAACTCGACGATGCTGCCGACGATCGACGGCACGGTGCTCGGAGCGGCGACGGCGACGGGCCTGTCGAACGTCAAGACGATGGACCTGGCGGCGGCGTTCAACGGCCGCAGGCTGTGCGAGAAAGGCGTGGGCCTGCTCGAAGAAGAGGGCCTGTCCTCGTGGACGAACGCCGAAGCGGTCAACAAGACCGAGTGGATCAACCAGATCCGCACGATCTCCGCGCTCTTCCCGCCGTATGAGATCCAGGAAGACCTGCACCCGAACTACTGGGCGCAGCTGGCTCTGCGCAACTGCCTGACCCAGGCATACAACGCCGGAGCGCCCAAGGGCGGCACGTGTGGCATCTCCGCATCAGGGCTCAACTCAGCGGGCGAGCCGAACATGTCTCTGCACTGATCGGCCAACGGGGGTGCCGCCCGGCTCGCCGGCCGGCGCCAAGCCCGCTGTGGGCGGGCGCCTCCGGGGAGCCGGTGGCACGCAGGTAAGTTGCGAAGATTGGCGGGTGAGCGCTCCCGCCCCGAGTCACACGTCGCGCCTGACCGCCGTGCTGCGCGACGGCGAGCGGGTGACCTCGCTCGAGCTGTTCTTCGACCTGGTGTTCGTGCTGGCGCTGACTCAGTGCACGGCGCTGATGGCGGGCACGCCCACGTGGGAGGGTGTGCTGAAGGGGCTGCTGATGCTCGGCGTCCTGTGGTGGTCGTGGGTGGGTTACGCCTGGCTGACGAGCGTGGTGGACCCCGAGGAGGGCTCGGTGCGCCTGGTGATGTTCGCGGCGATGGCCGCACTGCTGGTGGCGGCGCTGTGCGTGCCCAGGGCGTTCGGCGGCGACGCGCTGCTGTTCGCGTGCGCCTACGCGGTGGTGCGCGCGGCGCACATCGGCCTGTTCATGCTGGCCAGCCGCGACGACGCGGCGCTGCGCAGCTCGGTGATCGGGCTGGCGGGGAGCACGGCGGTCGGCGTCGGGCTACTGGTGGGCGCGGCGTTCGCCCCGGGGGGACTTCAGCTCGGCATCTGGGGGCTGGCGTTGCTGCTCGACATGGGGGGACCGTTCCTGTTCGGGGCCGAGGGCTGGAAGCTCGTCCCGGGCCACTTCGCCGAGCGCCACGGTGCGATCATCATCATCGCGCTGGGCGAGTCGATCGTGGCGATCGGCGCCGGCGCCAACGGTGGCGTGGACGCGGGGGTCGTGGCGGCTGCCGTCCTGGGCATGGTCGTAGCGGGGGCGCTGTGGTGGATGTACTTCGACGTGGTGGCGATCGTCGCCGAGCGCCGCCTGACGAAAGCCATGGAGGGCCGTGAACGCAACGAGATCGCGCGCGACTCCTACTCCTACCTGCACCTGCCGATGGTCGCCGGCATCGCGCTGGTGGCGCTCGGCATGAAAAAGACGCTCGCCCACGTCGGCGATCCGCTGGGACTGGTGCCGGCGGCCGCGATGCTTGGCGGTGGCGCCCTCTACCTGCTCGCGCACGTCGCCTTCAGGTGGCGCAACATTCGCACGCTCAACCGCCAGCGGCTGCTGTGCGCGGGGCTGCTCGTCTCGCTGCTGCTCGTCGAGTCGGAGCTGAAACCACCTTCGCTCGCGATCCTCGGAGCGCTCGCCGCGCTGCTGAGCTCGTTGATCCTGTACGAGGCGACGCACTTCGCCGAGCTGCGCGATCGCATCCGCCATCAGCTCACGCGCGAGGGCGCCGGCGGCTAGATCTCGGGAACGGCGACCGCTGCCCGCTCCCCGCGCGCGAGCGCCAGCGTGGCCCCCTGCGTGAGCAGGGCCAAAGCGGTGGCGAGCGCGAACGCGGCGGCGATGTCCAGCCGGTGCAGCGAGACGACCAGCGCGAAGCAGAACAGGGCGAAGGCGCCGAAGCCGCTGATCAGCCCCCGCAGCAGGCGCAGCAGCTCGTCGGTGCCGCGCTGGGCGTGCGTGAACGTGGCGAGCACGGTGGCGATGATGGGAAACGGCGCCAGCAGGCCGCTGAGCTGTGAGCCGAGCCAGCCGGCCACGGCGGTGAGCGTGAGCACCAGCACCAGCGCGCATCCCGCGCGAACCGGCAGATCCCACGTCGGCGGCGTGGCGTGGGCCGCCATCTCGGGGCCCGGGCCCAGGCGCGGCAGCGCGGCCAGGCCGGCGAGCAGCCCCGCCGCGGCCAGCGCCAGGGCCGCGCCGGCGGGCAGCGACACGGCGCTGAACGCGGCGGTGGCCACCGCGAAAGCGAGCCAGCCCGCGATCAGGCTCGCCCCCCAGAAGACGCGGCCGGCGAGATGGGCGTAGACGACCACGAACGCGATCAGCGAGACCAGCCCGAGCAGCGTGCCCGCGGCCGCTCCGGCGGCGAAGGCGCGCCCGTGCGCGAGCGCGTACACGAGCAGGATCGGGCCCGCCACCACCGGCAGGCCCGCGATCAGCCCGCCGATCCGCGCCCCGAAGCGGCGCGCCGCCAGCGACGCGCCCACCACGAAGCCAGGCGCCAGCAGCAGCTTGATCGCGAGTAGGCCCACGCCTAGATGATTGCGCAAGCACAGCAGAGCCGGGAGACGTGCGCGATACTCTCAGCGGGGAGGCGCGGCACCCGCGTGCAACTACTGAGCAGAGTGGGGGCTGGGCACCGATGCGCCAGGGGTCGGGCGCGGCCTACGTTGCACTCGGATGATCCGCCTGGCCCGACTCTTGATCGACCGCCCGAAGGCGGCGCTGCCCGCCGGAGGGCGGAGCTGCGCTCACGATCACGAGCCCCTCGAAATGCAGCAAGTGAGGTAGCACGGCCGTGGCCAGGACCAGCGCCCTTGCCCCGATCGCCGAGCGCATCACCGGCGCCACCACGCTCGGGCGAATGATCCTCTCCGCGTCCGAGCGTGGAGAGGACGTCGCGTTGCGCCACCCGGTCGACGGGCGCTTCGAGTCGATCAGCTACCGGGAGCTCGGCGAGCGCGCCCGCGCGATTGCCCTCGGCCTGATCGCGATGGGCATCGAGACCGGGGACGTGGTCGCGATCCTCGGCTCGACACGCGCGGAGTGGACGCTCTGCGAGGCCGGCGCGCTGTGTGCGGGCGCGGTCGTGGCACCGATCTACCACACCAACTCACCCGAGGAGTGCCGCCACGTGCTCGCTCACTCCGAAGCGCGACTGCTCTTCTGCGAGGACGCCGCACAGGTCGCCAAGGTCGCGCGGATCGCCGCGGCGTGCCCGCGCCTGGAGCACGTGATCGTGATCGACGGCGACGCACCCGGCGCAATGCCCCTGGAGCAGCTTCGCGCTGCGGGCGGGTCGGTCGACGCCGAGGAGGTCGAGCGGCGGGTGCGCGCGGTCGAGCCGGGCGACGTCGCGACGCTCGTCTACACCTCCGGGACGACCGGGCCGCCAAAGGGCTGCATGCTCACGCACGCCAACTTCCTCTCGGCGACGGCGATGTACCGCGGGCAGCTCGAGCTCGAGGACATCCAGCCGGTGATCTACATGTTCCTGCCGCTCGCACACGTACTCGCCCGGATCGCCCAGATGGTCGTGATCGATGTCGGCGGCACGCTCGTGTACTGGCGCGGGCAGGCCAAGCGGATCCTCGAGGAGGTCGTGGAGGCCGAGCCCACCCACTTCGTCGCCGTGCCCCGGATCTACGAGAAGATGCACACCGGTGTCATCAGCGCCGTCGAGAGCCGCGGCCCGCACGCCCGCCTGCTCTTCGCGTGGGCGCTCGAGGTCGGTCGCCGCGCGCGCACCGCCGAGCGGGCGGGCAAGACCCTCGGCCCGCTGTCCGCCGCCCGCCTGCGTGTGGCCGACCGCATCGGCCTCGCGAAGGTCCGCGCGCTGTTCGGCCCCCGCCTGCAGTTCGCGCTGGTCGGCGCCGCCCCGATCGACCACGAGCTGCTCGAGTTCTTCGATGCGTGCGGCGTGCTCGTGCTGGAGGGCTACGGCATGACCGAGAGCTGCGCGACCGCGACGCTGAACCCGCCGAAGGCGCCGCGCTTCGGGACGGTCGGCCGCGCGCTGCCGGACAGCGAAGTGATGGTCACCGAGGAGAACGAGGTACTGCTCCGCGGCCCGCACGTCTTCGCCGGCTATCACCGCGACCCGGAGGCGACCGCCGCGACGTTCGCCGACGGCTGGCTGCAGACCGGCGACACCGGGTCGCTCTCGCCGGAGGGCTACCTGGCCCTCACCGGTCGCAAGAAGGACCTGATCATCACCTCCAGCGGCAAGAACATCGCCCCGGTGAACATCGAGAACGCCCTGCGGGAGACACGCTGGATCGCCGAGGCCGTCGTCCACGGAGATCGACGCCCGTACCTCGTCTGCCTGATCACGCTCGACCCAGACGAGGCTCCGAAGCTGGCCGAGCAGCTGGGCATCCCCGCCGAGCGCGCGAGCATGGCGCGCGACGAGCGCGTGCATGCGCTGCTTCAGGCCGACATCGACACGGCCAACGCGCGCTTTGCGCGCATCGAGCAGGTGAAGAGGTTCAACGTGCTCGACCACGATCTCACGCAGGCCGCCGGCGAGCTCACGCCCACGCTCAAGGTCAAGCGCGCGGTCGTCTACGAGCGCTACGCCGACTTCTTCGACGCGCTCTACGCCGAGCCGAGGTGAGGATCGTCCCGTGAGCGCCGCGTCCTCCCAACACCTCTCGAGCGCCGACGCGGCGTGGCTGCACATGGACCGCCCGACGAACCTGATGGTGATCAACTCGGTGCTGCTGTTCGACGAGCAACTCGACTGGGAGCGCCTGACGGAGGTCGTGCGCCAGCGTCTCGTCGAGGCCTACCCGCGCTTTCGCCAGCGCGTCGCCGAGGGTCGGCTGGCGCTGTCGGGGGCCAGCTGGGTCGACGACGAGGACTTCGACCTCTCCCGGCACATGCATCGCCGCGGGCTGCCCGCCCCGAGCGACGAGGCGGCGCTGAAGCAGCTCGCCGGCGACCTCGCGTCGATCCCCCTGGACCGCGGCAAGCCCCTGTGGGACATGTATCTGATCGGCGGGCCCGCGCCAGGGTGTGCGGTGATCGTGCGCATGCACCACTGCATCGCCGATGGGATCGCCCTGGGGCGCGTGATGCTCTCGCTGACCGACAACACCCCCGAGAACGAGCCGCAGGTCGAGCGCCCGCAGCGGCGCTCGCGCTCGGGCTCGGGGCTCGGAAGGGCCGTGGGCGCGCCGCTGGCCGCGCTCGGCGGCTCGCTGTCCGCGGCCTTCGCACCCGCAGCAGGCGCCGCCTCGGCCACCACCCGTCTCGCACGGACCGGCCTCGATGTGCTCGCGCGCCCCGGACGCGCAAGCGAGCTCGCCGATCTGCTCGCAGCCGACGCGCGGGCGCTGGCGAAGCTGCTGTTCACCTCCGGCGATGCCGCCGGCGTGCTCAAAGGCGAGCTCGGCGCGGCGCGCAGCGTGGCCTGGAGCCAGCCGCTGTCCCTGCGCCAGGTGAAGGCGGTCGCGCACGCGCAGGGCGCCACCGTCAACGACGTCCTGCTCGCTGCCGTCAGCGGCGCCCTGCGCGGCTATGTGACCGCTCGCGGCGAACGGCCGCACGAGCTGCGCACGCTCGTCCCCGTCAATCTGCGCGCGCTCGACCCGTCGGCGCCGCTGGAGCTGGGGAACCGCTTCGGGCTCGTGTTCCTGACGCTGCCCGTGGACCGCTCCAACCGCCGCGAGCGACTGCGCGAGCTCAAGCGGCGCATGGATGAGATCAGGCACTCGCCTGAGGGGCCCGTCTCCTACGCGGTGCTGGAGGCCGTCGGGCTGACCCCGGCGCGAGTGGAGAGCCGCATAGTGGACATCTTCACCGCCAAGGCCACCGCTGTGATGACCAACGTGCCCGGCCCGGGGGAGACGGTCTACCTGGCGGGCAAGCCCCTGCGGCACGGTGCTCGTGTGGGCACCGACGACGGGCAGCGTGGGCATGAGCGTCAGCATCTTCAGCTACGACGGGCAGATCACCGTCGGCCTGCTCGTCCACACCCACGCGGTCCCGGACCCCGAGGCGATCGTCAACCGCCTGCAGCGCGAGCTGGCGGCGATGGCCAGGCTGGCGCCGGCGGTACACAGCGAGCACGCATGAGAAGGGGCAATCCGACCGCCCGCCGGGCGGAGGCTGTCCTATGAGCGTTCCCGCAATCGCCATCTTCGCACCCAACCCCCTGCTCACGGTGACGCTGGAGATCGAGGGCGCAGAGCGCGAGAGCATCCACTTCCACGCGGGCGGGCAGGGTGTGTGGGTGGCCGGCATGTCCCGCTGCATGGGCACCGCACCGGTGCTGTGCGGGCTGCTCGGCGGCGAGCCCGGCACGCTGCTGCGCCCGCTGATAGACAAGGCGACAGGCGGTCACGCGCGGCTGGTGCCGAGCGCCGCCGCGAGCGGCTGCTACGTCACCGACCGCCGCTCGGGACGACGAGAGCTGCTCGCCATGAAGCTCAGCGATCCCCCGTCGCGCCACGAGCTCGACGAGCTGTTCTCGGTGACGTGCGCGCAGGCGCTGGCCTGCGGCTGGCTGCTCGTCACCAACCCGCTGCCCGGCGAAGCGCTGCCGCTGGAGGTCTACGGCGATCTCGTGGCAGACGCCCGCACCGGCGGCTGCCGCACGCTCGTGGACCTCTCCTCGCCGCGTCTGGACAGCGCGCTGAAAGGCGAGCCGGACCTGGTGAGGATCAACGACTGGGAGCTCGCCGAGTTCGTGCGCGGCCCCGTCTCCACACCGCAGGCGCTGCTCGCCGGCGCCGAGCGCCTGCGCGAGCGCGGGGCCCGCAGCATCGTGGTCACCCGCGGGGAGCTACCGGCGCTGGTGCTGCATGAAGACAACACATGGCAGCTGAGCCCCCCGCGCTTTGAGCACGGCTTTCGAGAGGGCTGTGGAGACTCGATGATGGGCGCGCTCGCCGCCGTGTGGGCGGGCGGTGGGAGCTTCGAGCGTGCGCTCGTGCTCGGAGCGGCGGCGGGTGCCGCCAACTTCCTGCGGCGTGGCCTCGGCCACGCGACGCGCGAAGTGGTGGAGCAGCTCGCCGATGCCGTCACGTTGGAGCCCTGGCCGGCCGCGGCCAACGCCTGAGCGTCACTCACCAGGGCGGTGCGACCGGCTCTCCGCGCAGGATCGCGGCGGGCGCCTGCTCGGCGATCCAGCGCACCTGCTCGGGCGGGCAGGCTTCGCGCAGGCGCTCGAAGGCCGGGCTCAGGCGCAGGGGCCGACCGCCGTGGGAGGAGTGTGCGTCGGTGGCCAGCAGGTGCACGAGACCCTCGCGCGCGAGCCGCAGGATTAGAGCGTCAGGATCGTCCGGCTCGACCTGGACGATGAAGTCCGCCGTCCACTGAATCAGGCAGCCGCGCGCCGCCAGCGCGCGCAGGCGCTCCTCGAAGCCGGCGTCCGCGTGACGCTCGGGGTGCGCGAGGATCGTCCGCGCCCCGCGCCGGGCCAGACGCTCGACCTGGGCGGGCAGCTCGTCGGCCAGTGGGCCGGGCGCCGGCTCCAGCAGGATCCAGCCGCCGCCGTCGAGGGAGACCGCGCGCAGGTGCTCCGTGCTGAGGCCGTCAGCCGCGAACTGCGCGACCTCGCCGCCCCGGGCGATGCGCACGCGCACGTCGAGGCGATCCAGCTCGCGCTGGAGCGCCTGCACGCGGGCGGGCAGCTCCTCGATGCGCACGTCGTGGTCGTCGCGGATGTGCGGCGTCGCGCACACGACCGCGATCCCGTCGCGCTCGGCTTCGCGCGCCATGACGACGCTGTCGGCGAGGTCCAGCGCCCCGTCGTCAAGGGCCGGCAGGATGTGGCTGTGGAGGTCGATCACGGCAGCGGCGCCGGCGTCTGGCCGACCGGCGAGCGCCTCGCTCCAGTGGGCGGTCGCCGCGCCGCCGTCAGCGCGTTTTGCGTTTGGCGGCCGCTTTCCGTTTGGTGGCAGCTTTCGCGGAGCTGTTACGCGACGGTGCGGCCCTTCTCGCTCCAGGTTTGATCTTCGCCGCCGAGGCCATGTCCTTCTGCAGCCGTTCGAGATCCTTGCGGGTCGCCGTGCCGAGCTTCTGGGCGTGGCGGCGGGCGTCGCGCAGCA
>CABDZA010000276.1_pt1 | contig 10649 bp, 6 predicted proteins | sample 3132091 | NCBI WGS metagenome assembly CABDZA01 (sample SAMEA5534339, study PRJEB31848) | metagenome | biome: tundra; feature: field; material: soil | place: USA | collected 2013-05 | depth 0.45 m
GCTGCGTGCCGGCCTCGATCTTCTGGCCTTCCTCGACGTAGAGAAGCGTCCGGCGCGGGAAGGTGGAGCGATGCTCCTCGCCCGCGTCGTCGGTGACCACGACCGTACTCGCCTTGTCGGTGTCCTCAATCGAGACCTTGCCGCTGACCTCAGAGATCTTGGCCAGACCCTTGGGCTTGCGGGCCTCGAACAGCTCCACCACGCGCGGCAGACCGTGCGTGATGTCGGCGCCCGCGACGCCGCCGGTGTGGAAGGTCCGCATCGTCAGCTGGGTCCCCGGCTCGCCGATCGACTGCGCGGCGATGATGCCGACCGCGTCGCCGATCTGAGCCAGGTTGCCGGTCGCCATCGAGCGGCCGTAGCACGCCTGGCAGATCCCGGTCGGAGCCTCGCACTTGAGCACCGAGCGGACCTGGACCGTGATCACCTGGCCCTTGTCGGTGTCCTCCTGCCATGCCTCCACCAGGTCGGCCAGCTCGGGACGGTCGATCTCCTTGCCCTTCTCGACGATCACGCGTCCGCGCTTGGTCTTCAGGTCGAGCGCCGCGATGCGGCCGATCAGGTCGGTGTTGACCTCACCCGTCGGCCGCAGCCGCCGCGTCTCGGGATCGATCTCGAGCTGGAACACCGGACTCTCGATGTACTCCTCGGTACCGCAGTCCTCGCCGCGGACGATCACATCCTGGGAAACGTCGACAAGACGGCGGGTCAGATAGCCCGAGTCCGCCGTACGCAGCGCCGTGTCGGCCAGTCCCTTGCGGGCCCCGTGGGTCGAGATGAAGTACTCGAGCACCGACAGGCCCTCCATGAAGTTGGCCTTGATCGGACGCTCGATGATTTCGCCCTTCGGGTTGGCCATCAGACCGCGCATGCCCGCCAGCTGGCGGATCTGCTTGAACGAGCCACGGGCACCCGAGTTGGCCATCATGAAGATCGGGTTGAGGGTGTCGAGGTTGGCGATCATCGCCTCGGCGACCTCGTCGGTGGCGGCGTTCCACTGCTCCACAACCGCCTCGTGGCGCTCCTCCTGGGTGATCAGGCCGTCGTCGTACTGGTCGGTGATGTCGCCCACCAGCTTGTCGTACTTGTCGAGGATCTGCTGCTTCTCCGGCGGCACTACCACGTCGTTCTTGGAGATCGTGATCCCCGCCTGGGTGGCGTACTTGAAACCCAGGTCCTTGAACGCGTCCAGCACCAGCGAGATCGTGGTCGCGCCGTAGGTCTGCACGAGCATGTCGATCAGACGCGTGGTGTCGCGCTTCTTCATCGACTGGTTGACGAACGTGTACTTGGAGGCGTCGAACTCGTCGCCCAGCGCCTCCGCCAGCGCCCGCTCGATGCGGTCGTTGTAGATGATCCGCCCGATCGTCGTGAGCACGTGGCCGCCCTCGCGCCCATACGGGCGGAACTCGGCGATGTCGTGCAGCTTGACCACGTTGCCCTCGTAGGAGAGCTCCGCCTCCTGCGCCGTGCGGAACACGTGCGGACGCGGCTCGAAGGTCGCCCGATCGATCTTCGACAGCTCCTCCGCCTCCGGACCGTAGGTCAGGTAGTAGGCGCCCAGGATCATGTCCTGGGTGGGGGTCGCCAGCGGCGCCCCGTGAGCCGGGCTGAGGATGTTGTTGGAGGACAGCATCAGGATGCGCGCCTCCGCCTGGGCCTCCGCCGACAGCGGCAGGTGCACCGCCATCTGGTCGCCGTCGAAGTCGGCGTTGAAGGCGTGGCAGACCAGGGGGTGAACCTGGATCGCCTTGCCCTCCACCAGCAGCGGCTCGAACGCCTGGATGCCCAGGCGGTGAAGCGTGGGGGCGCGGTTCAGCAGCACGGGGTGCTCGTGGATGACCTCCTCGAGCACGTCCCACACCTCGCCGATCATCGAGTCGACCATCTTCTTGGCCGCCTTGATGTTCTGAGCGGACTTGCGCTCGACCAGGCGGGCCATGATGAACGGCTTGAACAGCTCCAGCGCCATGATCTTGGGCAGGCCGCACTGGTGCAGCTTCAGGTAGGGGCCGGCCACGATCACCGAACGCCCGGAGTAGTCCACGCGCTTGCCCAGCAGGTTCTGGCGGAAGCGCCCCTGCTTGCCCTTGAGCATGTCCGAGAGGCTCTTCAGCGGCCGGTTGCCCGGGCCGGTGACCGGGCGCCCGCGGCGGCCGTTGTCGAACAGCGCGTCCACGGCCTCCTGGAGCATCCGCTTCTCGTTGTTGACGATGATCTCCGGCGCGCCCAGGTCGAGCAGGCGCTTGAGGCGGTTGTTGCGGTTGATCACGCGCCGGTACAGGTCGTTGAGGTCCGAGGTGGCGAAGCGCCCGCCGTCCAGCTGGACCATCGGGCGCAGCTCCGGCGGGATCACCGGCACGGCGTCGAGCACCATCATCTCGGGCTTGTTGCCCGACTGGATGAAGGCGGAGACCACCTTCAGGCGCTTGACCGCGCGGGCCTGCTTCTGGCCTTTGCCCGTCTTGACCTGGTCCTCGAGCTCAACGCGTTCGGCCTCGAGATCCACCTGCTGGAGCAGGTCGCGGATCGCTTCCGCGCCCATGCCGCCGCGGAAGTACTCGCCGAACCCGTAGGAGGATCCGAACCGCTCCTTCAGCTCGCGGAAGGTCGTCTCGTCGTGCTCGATCTGCTTGGGCTCCATCGTCTTGAACAGCTCCCAAACGCTGCGCATCCGCTCGGCCGCATCCTCGATGTAGGCTTCGGTGTCGGAGATGTCCGCCTCGAAGGCCTTGGTCAGGTCCTTGGTCTGCTTCTCGCGCTCCTCGTCTGAGAGTTTGGCGAGGTTGATATCCAGCGAGTCCGCCCACAGGTGGTCTTCGTCGCTGAAGTTGGTCTGTTTGCCGTTCTGCAGATACTTTTCGCGCCGCTTGAGCGACTCGCGCAGCTCGAGCACACGCTCCTCGCGCTCGGCCGCGTAGGCGTCGAGGACCTTGTTGACCTCCTTCTCCAGCGAGTCCAGGTCCCTGGTGCGCGCCTCGTCGTCCACCCACGTGACGATCGAGGCCGCGAAGTAGAGGACCTTCTCCAGTTCCTTGGGCGCCATGTCCAGCAGGTAGCCGATGCGGCTGGGCACGCCCTTGAAGAACCAGATGTGGCTGACGGGCGCGGCCAGATCGACGTGGCCCATCCGCTCGCGGCGGACCTTTGAGCGCGTGACCTCCACGCCGCAGCGCTCGCACACGATGCCCTTGTAGCGCACGCGCTTGTACTTGCCGCAGTAGCACTCCCAGTCCTTGGTCGGGCCGAAGATCCGCTCGCAGAACAGGCCGTCCTTCTCGGGCTTGAGCGTCCGGTAGTTGATGGTCTCCGGCTTGGTGACCTCGCCGGAGCTCCAGCTGCGGATCTGCTTGGAGGAGGCGAGACTGATCTCGATTGCGTCGAAGTTATTGATGTCGATCATCTGGGTTTGCTTTCGCTCGCGGGTGAATCAGGCAACTTCTCGGTGGAGGGCAACTACTCGCTGACCTCCTCACTGGCCAGGCTCTCGAGATCGATCTCCTCGGTGACCTCGACGGCGGCGATCAGCTCATCCTCGCCGGCGTCCTGCGCGGTGGCCTCCTCGCCACTCGCCTCCGCCTCCGCCTCGCCGGTGGCGGCATCCGTGCTGTCCTCGCCCTCCAGCTCCTCGTCGCTGGCGTCGCCCGCCAGGGCGCGGACACCGGAGAGGTCGATGCCGAGCTCCTCGGCGGCGCGCAGCAGGTCGTCGTCCTCGTCGCGCATTTCCGCGCGCTGACCCTCCTCGGAGACCACGTTGACGTCGAGCGCCAGCGACTGCATCTCCTTGAGCAGGACCTTGAAGGACTCCGGGATTGACGGCTCAGCGATGTTCTCGCCCTTGACGATCGCCTCGTATGCCTTCACGCGACCGACCGTGTCGTCGGACTTGATGGTCAGCATCTCCTGCAGCGTGTACGCGGCGCCGTACGCCTCCAGCGCCCACACCTCCATCTCGCCGAAGCGCTGCCCGCCGAACTGCGCCTTGCCGCCCAGCGGCTGCTGGGTGACCAGCGAGTACGGGCCGGTCGAGCGGGCGTGGATCTTGTCGTCCACCAGGTGCAGCAGCTTCAGGATGTACATGTAGCCGACCGTCACCTGTTCGGCGAACGGCTCGCCGGTGCGGCCGTTGAACAGCGTCATCTTCCCGGACGCCTGCTCGCCCTCGCGACGGGACTTGTCGAGGTCCATGCGGATGCGGCCCTCGTGGGCGTCCTGCCACTTGACCAGGGCGTTGTCCACGTCGGCCACGGTCGCGCCGTCGAACACGGGCGTGGACACGTACACGCGCCCGCTGCCACCGGCGGCGTGGGCGGCCTTGTAGGCCTCGGTGCCGTCGTCATACCAGCCCTGCGCCGCGGCCCACCCGAGGTGGGTCTCGAGGATCTGCCCGACGTTCATGCGCGAGGGGACGCCCAGCGGGTTGAGGATCACGTCGACGGGCGTGCCGTCCTCCAGGAACGGCATGTCCTGCTGGTCGACGATCTTGGAGATGACACCCTTGTTGCCGTGACGGCCCGCGAGCTTGTCGCCCTCGGAGATCTTGCGCTTCTTGGCCACGAACACGCGCACCAGGTCGTTGACCCCGGGCGGCAGGTCGTCGCCGTCGTCGCGGCGGAACGTCTTGACGTCGATCACCACGCCACCCTCGCCGTGGGGGACCTTCAGCGAGGTGTCGCGCACCTCGCGCGCCTTCTCCTTGAAGATCGCCCGGATCAGCTTCTCCTCGGCGGTCAGCTCGGTCTCGCCCTTCGGCGTGACCTTGCCCACGAGCAGGTCGCCAGAGGCGACCTCGGCGCCGATGCGCACGATCCCGCGGTCGTCCAGGTTGCGCAGCGACTCCTCCGAGCGGTTGGGGATGTCGCGGGTGATCTCCTCCTCGCCGAGCTTGGTCGTGCGGGCGTCGATCTCGTACTCCTCGATGTGGATCGAGGTGAGCTCGTCGTCCTGCACGAGGCGCTTGGACAGGATGATGGCGTCCTCGAAGTTGTAGCCCTCCCAGGACATGAACGCCACCATCAGGTTCTTGCCGAGCGCCATTTCGCCCTTGTCCGTCGAGGAGCCGTCGGCGAGCACCTCGCCGGCCTTGATCTTCTCGCCGGCGTTGACCAGCGGCTTCTGGTGGATCAGCGTGCCCTGGTTGGAGCGCATGTACTTCTGCAGCTCGTACTCCTCCTTCTTGCCGTCGCTGCCCTGCACCACGATCTGCGTGGCGTCGATGTAGTCCACCGTGCCCGCGCCCTTGGCCAGCAGCACGTCGCCGGTGTCCAGCGCCGCGCGGCGCTCCATGCCCGTGCCCACCAGCGGCGCGTCGGACTTCAGCAGCGGAACCGCCTGGCGCTGCATGTTCGAGCCCATCAGCGCGCGGTTGGCGTCGTCGTGCTCGAGGAACGGGATCATCGCCGTGGCGACCGACCAGATCTGCTCGGGTGAGACGTCAACCAGGTCCACGTCCTTGCGGCCGACCGTCACGTACTGGCCCGCCTGGGTGCGGCAGAGGATCTCCGTGCCCTTCAGGCGGCCGGTCTTCTGATCCACGGGCGTGTTCGCCTGGGCGATCAGCAGCTCCTCTTCCTGGGTGGCGTCGAGGTGGCGCACCTCCTCGGTCACCACGCCGTCCTTGACCACGCGGTAGGGGGTCGTCACAAAGCCGTACTCGGAGACCTCGGCGAAGGAGGACAGCGAGCCGATCAGGCCGATGTTCGGTCCCTCGGGGGTCTCGATCGGGCACATCCGCCCGTAGTGGGTGGGGTGCACGTCGCGGACCTCGATCGGCGCGCGCTCGCGCGTCAGCCCCCCGGCGCCAAGCGCGGACAGGCGCCGGCGGTGGGTGAGCCCGGCGAGCGAGTTGGTCTGGTCCATGAACTGGGACAGCTGGGAGGAGCCGAAGAACTCCTTCAGCGCGGCCACCACGGGGCGGATGTTGATGATGGTCTGTGGCGTGATCGTGTCGGCGTCCTCGGTCGTGAGGCGCTCGCGCACGACCCGCTCCATGCGGTAGAGCCCGATCCGGAAGGCCTCCTGGATCAGCTCGCCGACGGTGCGCAGGCGGCGGTTGCCGAAGTGCTCGTACTCGTCCAGGTGCTCGGCCACGGGCTCGCGCGGCATGCTCATCGCCTCCGCGGCATAGTCCTTGATCTCGACCTCGCCGTCCTCGGGGATGCCGAGGATCTTGGGCAGACTCACGAGCTCGTTGATCAGGGCGACGATGTCGTCCTTGGTCAGGGTGCGAACGTCCAGGTCGGTGCCCTGCTTGAGCCTGGAGTTGAGCTTGTAGCGCCCCACGCGCGTGAGGTCGTAGCGCTTGGGGTCGAAGAACAGCTGGTTGAGCAGCGCCTTGGCGTTGTCGACGCTCGGCGGCTCACCGGGACGCTGCTTCTTGAACAGCTCGATCAGCGCGCCCTCTTCGGTGCGCGTGACCTCCGTGTCCGCCTCGATCGTGTTGCGGATGTACAGCGAGTTCTCGAACAGCCGCAGGATCTCCTCGTCGGTCGCGTAGCCCATCGCGCGCAGCAGCACGGTTACGGGGAGCTTGCGCTTGCGGTCGATGCGGACGAAGACCTTGCCCTTCTTGTCGATCTCCAGCTCCAGCCACGAGCCGCGGGCCGGCATCAGGTTGGCGATGAACACCTGCTTCTCGCGGTCCTTGGGCTCCATCAGGTAGGCGCCGGGGGAGCGCACCAGCTGGGTGACGACCACGCGCTCGGTGCCGTTGATCACGAACGTGCCGCGCTCGGTCATCCACGGGAAGTCGCCCATGAACACGGACTGCTCGCGGATCTCGCCGGTCTCGCGGTTGATGAACGCCACCGTCACCGTCAGCGGACGGGCGTAGGTCAGGTCCTTCTCGCGGCACTGCTCCAACGAGGCGACCGGCTCGTCGAAGACGAACTCGCCGAACTGGACCGCAAGGTTGCCCGTGTAGTCCTCGATCGGGGAGATGTCGTCGATCGTCTCGCGCAGACCGCCCTTCTCGTGGTCGGTCAGCCACGCGAACGAGCGGCGCTGAATGTCAATCAGGTTGGGGACGTCAACTGTCTTGTTCAGGCGCGCAAAGCTTCTGCGCGTCCGGAGAGCGTCTGCAGCAGCCAAGGAATGACTCCTTCGGAGGGCGATACACGGGCAGAGGAGGGCGCCGAAGCGCGACTAAGAAAGATAGCACAGGCCATCCGCACCCCGAAGGGCAGCCAGCGCTCACGGACCCCGCCCTTCGAGAAATTCGCGTATGTGGCGCGACCTCGGCCCTTCGGGCGGCTGCGGCTATCGGCTAGCGGACGGCACTTTACCGGAAAACGCGCGGATTTGTTAGGGGCGCATAAAGAAGGGCCCCGCGCTTGCGGGGCCCTTCTCGGTCCGGCGTGTGGCGCGGCGAGCGCTACTTGAGCTCGACCGAGCCGCCGGCCTCCTCCAGTTCCTGCTTGAGCTTGTCCGCCTCCTCGCGGTCGATGCCCTCCTTGACCGGCTTGGGGGCCTCGTCCACGAGCGCCTTGGCCTCTTTCAGGCCGAGACCCGTGGCGGCGCGCACGACCTTGATCACCTGGATCTTCTTGTCGCCCGATCCCGTGAGGACCACGTCGACTGTGCTCGGTTCTTCATCCGCCGCGCCCGCGTCGCCGGCGCCGCCGCCAGCCGGAGCCGCGGCGGGTGCCGCCATCGCTGCAGCGGAGACGCCGAACTCCTCCTCCAGCGCCTTGATCCGCTCGGCGAGCTCGAGCACCGAAATGCCCTTGAGCTCCTCGATCCAATCCTGCGTACTTGTAGCCATAGCTTTCAGTCCTCCTTGGTGGGGTTCGTCTCGGCGTCCTCGGACTGGGCCTCAGCCGAGACGTCCGCCTGGTTGTCGTCTGCTTGCGCCCGCTCGTCCTGCGCCGGCTCAGTCTCCACATGCGTCGCAGCCTCGGCCGCGGGCTCCTCGGCCTCGGCGTCCTGCTCGCCCGCAGGCTGCTCGACCGCGGGCTCCTCGGCCGTCGCCGTCTGCTCGCCCGCCGGCTGCCCTGGCTCCTCGGCGGCCGGCGCCTCCGCGGGCGCCTCCGCGGCAGGAGGCTCGCCGGCGGGAATCTCGCCGGACTCCTTCTTCTCGCGCACCTGGCCGAGCGCGACGGCCAGCCCGCCGATGAGCGCACCGAGGGTGCGCACCAGGCCGGTGACGGGCGAGGCGACCACGCCGACGAGCTGTCCGTAGAGGACTTCGCGCGAGGGCAGGCGCGAGAGCGAGCGGAGCTGATCGACGTCCAGCGCCTCCTCGCCCATCATCCCGCCCTTGAAGGGCAGCAGCTGGGTGGCGCGCGCATAGTCGGCGATCGCTTTGGCCGCCACGGCGATGTCCCCGCGCACGAACGTCAGCGCGGTGGGTCCCGCCAGGAAGTCCTTCAGCGCCTCCGCGCCCGCCTGGTCGGCGGCACGCTCGGTGAGCGAGTTCTTGACCACCTTGAAGGTGGCGTCGGCGTCGCGCAGCTTGGCGCGCAGCTCGGCCACCTGCGCCACCGAGATGCCTCGGTAGTCCACCGCGAAAATCGCCTCGGACTCGTCTATGTGGGTGGCGATCTCAGCGATCGCCACGGCCTTCTGGTCTCGGTTCATTGGGGCTCCTGTCCCGGGCTTCCGCGGACCTCGATGGCCGCTGCCGGGGGTCTCTGGTGGCCTGTCGTGAGTGGCGCTAGGCGGCGGCGCTCGCCGCGGGCGCCTCCTCGATGATTTCACGTGTACGGCTGGAGTCCACCTTCACACCCGGACCCATGGTCGAGGCGATGGCGATCGAGCGCAGGTAGCGACCCTTGGCGGCCGACGGCTTGGCGCGGACCAGCTCTTCGATCACGGCGGCGTAGTTCTCCAGCAGCTTGCGGTCCTCGAAGCTCGCCTTGCCGATCACCAGATGCACGATGGCGGTGCGGTCGGTGCGGTATTCGACCTTCCCGGACTTGGACTCTTCGACCGCTTTGGCCACGTCCATGGTGACGGTGCCTACTTTCGGGTTGGGCATCTTGCCCGACGGCCCGAGCACCCTGCCCAGGCGCCCCACGACGGACATCATGTCCGGCGTGGCGATGGTCACGTCGAAGTCGTCAAAGCCCTCCTCGATGCGTTTGGCGAGGTCATCGCCGCCCACGAAGTCGGCGCCGGCCTCTTCGGCCTCGCGGACCTTCTCACCCTGCGCGAAGACGGCGATCTTGACGTCTTTGCCCAGGCCGTTGGGCAGCGCGATGGTGCCGCGCAGCTGCTCGTCGGCGTGGCGCACGTTCAGGCCGGTGCGGACGTGGACCTCGATGGACTCGTCGAACTTGGCGGCCGTCAGGCCGCGCACCAGGGCGATCGCCTCGGCTGGCGCGTATTCGCGCTCGCGGTCCACGCGGGCGAGCGTCTCCGAGTAGCGGCGTCCGTGTTTGCTCATGGCGCCACGTCCACGCCCATCGAGCGGGCGGTGCCGGCGATGATCTTGGACGCCTGCTCGACGTCGTGGGCGTTCAGGTCGTCCAGCTTGCGCTCGGCGATCTCGCGCAGCTGGCTCTGGGTGATGGTCCCCACCTTGACGCGGTTGGGCTCGCCCGAGCCCTTGTTGATCTTGATCGCCTGGCGGATCAGCACGGCGGCGGGCGGGGTCTTGGTGACGAACGTGAACGAGCGGTCCTCATAGACGGTGATCACGACCGGGATGACCGTCCCCGTCTCGCTCTGCGTCTGCGCGTTGAACGCCTTGCAGAACTCCATGATGTTGATCCCGTGCTGGCCCAGCGCAGGGCCGACCGGCGGGGCGGGACTCGCCTGCCCGGCGTTGGCCTGCAGCTTGATGGTTGTGAGGACCTTCTTGGCCATTAGAGCTTCTTCACCTGATCAAAACCTACCTCCACGGGGGTCTCCCGACCGAAGATTGATACCAGCACCTTGAGCCTGGCGGCGTCCTCGTTGATCTCGGAGATCTCTCCGGAGAAGTCCGACAGCGGCCCGGAGACCACCTTGACGGACTCGCCGATCGTGAACTGGGCGCGCGTGCGGGTGGCCGTGGCGACCTCCTTGTGCAGCAGCCGGTCCACCTCGCTCTGGGTCAGCGGCACGGGCTCCTGGGAGGCGCCCACGAACCCGGTCACGCCCGGTGTGCCCTTGACCACGCCCCAGGAGTCCTCGTTGAGCTCCATGTTGACCAGCACGTAGCCGGGCATGGTGCGCTTCTCCACTGTGACCTTCTGGTTGTCCTTCATCTCCGAGACGGCTTCGGTCGGAACGACCACGCTGCGGACCGCCCGCTGCTGGCCCAACGACACCAGCCGGTGCTCGAGATTGTGCTTGACCTTGTTCTCGTGGCCCGAGTAGGTGTTGACGACGTACCAACGAAACATTCAGAGTTCCTCGACAGATTCAGTTGCGGATGGAGATGGCCGGCCGGTGGATGACGCGCAGAACGCGATCACGACTTCAGCACGGCACTAGAGGACGAATTCAACGATTTCTTTGGCGACATAGTCGGCCAGGCCCAGGTAGGCGCCGGCGATGGCCACGAACCCGAGCACCACTGCCGTGGCCTGAGTGACCTGACGGCGGTCGGGCCACTGGACGCGCTGGAGCTCGGCCCAGCTGGCGGCGAGGAAGCCCACCGCGCGGTTGCCGCCGCGCAGCGGAGCGCCGGAGGGCTGTGCCTCGCCGCCGCCGCCGCCCTGGCC
>CABDZA010000279.1_pt1 | contig 10601 bp, 10 predicted proteins | sample 3132091 | NCBI WGS metagenome assembly CABDZA01 (sample SAMEA5534339, study PRJEB31848) | metagenome | biome: tundra; feature: field; material: soil | place: USA | collected 2013-05 | depth 0.45 m
CGCTTCATGGACGAGATGCCCGGCATGAGCTTCGGCCACGCCGGCACCATCGTCGAAGGCAAGGAGGACACCGCCTCGGAGAAGATCACGCGCCTCGCGCAGGCCGGCATCACCGTCGCCGAGCGCATCGAGGACATCCCCGGGATGATCCAGGCCAAGATCGCCGAGAGGAGCGCAGCGTGAGGAAGGACGGAACCTTCATCGCCGTCGACGTCGACGACGCGGCCGTCGCAGACGCCGAGCTGGCGCGCAGGCTCGCCGAGGCCTGCCCCGTGGACATCTACGCCCAGGGCGCCGACGGCGCTCTGGAGATCGTCCAGAAGAACCTCGACGAGTGCGTCCTCTGCCGGCTGTGCCTCGACGCCTCCCCCGAGGGCACCGTCAAGGTCATCAAGCTCTACGACAACGGCGCCGTCCTGGCCTGAACGCCAGGCAACACGGCGCACGCCGCCCGCGCTATGGTCACCGCAGCGCCATGAACGAAAACTTCTCCCTGATCGTGATGTGCTTGTTCCTGCTCGGCTCGCTGGCTTTCCTCGCGCAGCAGCTCACCTCCTACCACTGAGCCGCCTCCCGGGCCGCCGCTAGGCCGGCTTGGTGCGCGCCTTGCGCGTGCGCTGGCGCTCCTGCTGGCGCTCGACCACGTTGATGATCAGCCGGATGAACTGCTCGGGGCCCGACGCCTTGGCCTGCCCGTAGCTGAACGCCTCGATCCAATCGGGCACCTTGGCTTCGCGGGCCATCACGTTGAAGAACTCCCGGCGCATGTCCACGCGCACGCGGGCGTCGGCCGCAGGGCCCTTGGTGACCTTCACGTCGGGCATCTCCAGGCGGAAGTGCTGAACGTCCCCCCTGCCCCGCAGCTCGATCCCGACCACCAGCTTGATCGGCTGCAGCGCGGGCACCTCAGCGATGAATCGGCGGGTCGTGAGCTCGATCAGAGCCTTGGCGTCATCGGCCATATAGCTAGTTCTCCCCTTGGGGGGCCGCCGTACGGCCCGTGGCTGTCCTGTCAGATCTTATGACGCTGCAAGAGCTTGCGGCCGATCACCATACGCTGAATCTCCGACGTGCCCTCGCCGATCAGCAGCAGCGGCGCGTCGCGGTAGAGCCGCTCGATCTCATACTCCTTGGAGTAGCCGTAGCCGCCGTGGATGCGGAAGCATTCTTCCACGCAGAAACGGCCCGCCTCCGAGGCGAACAGCTTGGCCATGCCGGCCTCCAGGTCCGAGCGCTCGCCCGCGTCCTTCAGGCGCGCCGCGCGCAGCGTCAGCAGACGCGCCGCGTCCACCTGCGTGGCCATGTCCGCGAGCTTGAACTGGATCGCTTGGTGCTCGGCGATCGCCTTGCCGAACGTCTTGCGCTCCTGGGAGTAGCGCAGCGCCAGCTCGAGCGCGCGCTGGGCGATGCCCACGCCGCGGGCGGCCACGTTCACACGGCCGACCTCCAGCGCATCCATCATCTGCGCGAAGCCCCTGTTGACGCCCTCGGCCTCGCCGCCGAGCACGTTCTCCGCCGGGCAGCGGTAGCCGTCGAACACCAGCTCCGTGGACTCCACGCCCTTGTAGCCGAGCTTCTTGATCTTCGGCGGCACGTTCAGGCCGGCGAAGTCGCCCGTGTTCTCGCCGACGCCGGGCTCTTTTTCGGCGATGAAGCACGTGAAGCCCTTGTGGCGGGGATCCGCCTCGGGGTCTGTCTTGACGAGCACGAACACCAGCGCGGAGAGCAGCCCGTTGGTCACCCACATCTTCTGCCCGTTGATCTCGTACTTGCCGTCCTCGCCCTTCTTGGCCGAGGTCTTGATCGCCTGCACGTCCGAGCCCAGCTCCGGCTCCGACAGCGAGAAGGCCGCGCGGATCTCGCCCGTGGCCATGCGCGGCAGATAGCTCCGCCTCTGCTCGTCGGACCCGAACTTCATCAGCAGGTAGGAGCCGATGAAGTGGGTGTTGATGACACCCGAGATCGAGATCCAGCCGCGCGAGAGCTCCTCCACGATCATCGCGTAGGTCGTCAGGTCCAGACCCATGCCGCCGTACTCCTCGGGAATCGTCACCCCGAACAGCCCCAGCTCCTTCATCTGCTCCACGATCGGCTCGGGGAACAGGTCCTCGTGGTCGTAGTGCTCGGCGTTGGGCAGGATCTGCTCGTCGACGAACTGGTGCACCATCTCGGTGATCGCCCTCTGCTCGTCGGTCTTCTCGGTGTACGGGGCGGCTACGGCCATCTGTCTAGGGCTCCAAGGTCGGGTTGCGCTTGTTCAGGGAGAATACCTGCGTGAACTTCGCACGCGAAGTGCTCGACCTGGCGCCCTCCGGAGCGCTCGCGCTGCTGGAGCTCACCCGCGAGGGCGATCGGCGCGAGTGGAGCTTCGGCGAGCTCGCCGATCGCTGCGCGCGCATGGCCGGCGCGCTTCAGCGCCACGGCGTGCGCAGGGGCGATGTGGTCATGACCCTGATCGGCAACCGCCCCGAGTGGGTGCTGAGCATGGTCGCGTGCTTTCGCATCGGCGCCGTCGTGCTGCCGTGCACCGAGCAGCTGCGCGCCAAAGACCTGCGCCTGCGCATCGACGTCGCCCGCCCTTCCCTGATCGTGGCCGACGAGCGCAACCGTGCCGAGCTCCAGCTGGCCGGCTGCGAGGTGCCCGTCGTGTATGTGCCCGACGAGTCGCTGTTCGCGGCCGACCCCGCCCCCGTCGCGGAGCTGGCCGCGGGGGACCCGTGCCTGATCACCTTCACCAGCGGCACCGCCGGCGAGCCCAAGGCCGTGGTGCACGCCCAGCGCTACCTCTACGGCCAGCGCGTGCAGGCACAGCACTGGCTGGGAGCGCGCGGCGGCGAGCTCGTGTGGTGCACCGCCGCCAGCGGCTGGTCCAAGTCCGCGCGCAACGTCTTCATCGCACCGTGGCTGTCCGGGGCGGCTGCGCTGCTGCACGACGCCCGCTTCGACCCCGCCGAGCGCCTGGAGCTGCTCGAGCGCGAGCGGGTGGCCGTGCTGTGCATGGCGCCCACCGAGTACCGCTTGATCGCCAAGCGCGCCACGCTGCGGGCGCTCCCGCGCCTGCGCGGCATGGTCGCGGCGGGCGAGGCGCTGAACCCCGAGGTGCTGCGTGCCTGGCAGGAGGCCACCGGCCTGGAGATCCGCGACGGCTACGGCCAGACGGAGACCGGGCAGATGACCGGCGCGCCCCAGCACGAGGCGGCCAGGCCGGGCTCGATGGGCAGGGCGCTCCCCGGCATGGGCCTGTCCGTGCTGGACGGCGAACTGACCGTCGATCCCACCACCGTCCCGACCTTCTTCCTGGGCTATCTCGGCGAGCACCTCCGACGCGGCGGGGACGGATCGTGGAGCATCGAGGACCGGCGCGCAGGAGGGCCATGGCACACCGGCGACCGGGTGGCCCGGGACGAGGGCGGCTGGCTCTACTTCGAGGGACGAAACGACGACGTGATCGTCTCCGCCGGCTACCGCATCGGGCCCTTCGAGGTCGAGTCCGCGCTCGTGGCCCACCCCGCCGTCGCCGAAGCCGCCGCCGTGGCCGCGCCCGACGAGGAGCGCGGCGCGGTTGTGCGCGCCGTGGTCGTGCTGCGCGACCCCACGCTGGCGGGCTCGCCGGAGCTGATCCGCGAGCTGCAGGAGCACGTCAAGCGCCAGACCGCCCCGTACAAGTACCCGCGCATCATCGACTTCGCCGAGGAGCTGCCCAAGACCGCCTCCGGGAAGATCAAGCGGGCGCAGCTGCGCGCGGGCTGACGCACCGATCCTCCCGCCCGGGAGCGCGCCCGGACGGGAGGATCGTTCCGGCCGTCGTCAGGCCGCCTGTGCAACGGGCTGAGGGGCGCCCATGCGCTCGGCCTGGCCTGGCTCGAGGTCTTCGGCCTCCTGCGGACGCGACGCTGTCGGCGGGCGCAGCACCAGGACGGCCGCGAGGATGCCCACCGCCACGCAGGCCGCGGCGACGACGTAGGCGAGGTGATATCCACCCGTCAGCGCACTGCCCAGCGAGTGCCCGCTTGCGCTCAGCGCCTTGGTGTGGTCGGTCGCGATCGTCCCGAGCGTGGCCAGCCCGATCGCCCCAAACAGCTGAACCGAGACGTTCACGATCCCCGAGGCCAGCCCGGCGTCGCGCGCGGGAGCGTCGGACATCCCGATCGTCAGCAGCGGCAGGAACGACGCGCCCGCTCCCAGCCCAAGTAGCAGGAAGGCGAAGAACAGTCCGGGGAAGTAGCTGGCGTGGACGCCCTGGCCGGCAAGCAGCAGCAGACCGGCGATGATCCCGACGAGGCCGGCCGCGAGCGTCCGCACCGCGCCGAAGCTCTGCACCGCCCGCGCCGAGACGCCCATGGACAGCGCCGCGATCGCAACCGTCAACGGCATGAACGCGAGTCCCGTGTCGATCGCGTCGTAGCCGAGCACGCGCTCCAGGTACAGCGACCCCAGGAAGAAGGCTGAGAACATCCCGGTCACGAGCAGTCCGCGGACGAGGCTCGAGCCCATCAGCATGCGCAGCCGCAGGATCCGCAGCGGCATGATCGGGTTGGCCAGGCGCGCCTCCAGCGCCACAAACGCTCCGAGCAGCGCCAGCGAGGCGCCGCCCACGCCGAGCGTGCGCGCCGAGAACAGGCCGTATTCGGTCGACTTGACGATCGCGAAGGCGCCCGCCATCGTCGCGAGCGTGATCAGGATCGATCCGAGCACGTCGATGCCACCGGCGAGGCCGATGCCCTCGTTCTCCTCGATCAGCCCCGAGCCGAGCACGAAGGCGATCGCGCCGATCGGCACGTTGACGAAGAAGATCCAGTGCCAGTCCAGCGACTGCGTGAGCGCCCCGCCCGCGAGCAGGCCGATCGAGCCGCCGCCGGCGGAGACGAACGCGTACATGCCCATCGCCTTGGCCTGCTCGACCTTCTCCGGGAACTCGGTGACGATGATCGCGAGGATCACGCTCGAGGCGACCGCCCCGCCGACCCCCTGCAGCAGGCGGGCGGCTATCAGCAGCGCCTGACTGTCGGCGACCCCGCACAACACCGACGCCGTGGTGAACAGGACGAGCCCGCTCAGGAACACGCGCTTGCGGCCGATCAGGTCGCCGACCCGGCCGGCGAGCAGCAGGAAGCCGCCGAAGGTGATCAGGTAGCCGTCTATCACCCACGTGAGGTTGCCCTGTGAGAAGCGCAGGTCGTGTTGGATCGAGGGCAGCGCGACGTTCACGATCGTCGCGTCGAGGACCATCATCAACTGGCCGAGGCACAGCACGGCCAGCGCGAGCCAGCGGCTCCGCTCGCGCCTGCGCTCGGCCTCTGCGGAGGTGCTCGTCGTCTGCGGTGCTGCGGTTGGGTGATCGGTGGCGCCGGTGGTGCTCATGTTGCTCCTTCCAAGGTCCGCGAAGAGAACAACATAGCAGGGATCATCCTCTGTTCAAGGATGATCTCTCAGCTAGTGATGATTGTCTCATCATGGTATAATCCGCGCCGTTATGAGTGCTGAAGATCGTTCCTGCGCCCCCGGCTCGATGGTGCTGCTCACCCGCCTCGCCAAGCAGGTCTACCGGCGCAGCAGCGAGGAGCTTCTGGGCATGCACCTGCGCCTGCTGATGGCACTCAGCTACCTGCGCGACCACGACAGCGCTCCTCAGCAGGAGCTGGCCGAGGCGCTGTGCATGGATGCCAACAACGTCGTGCTGCTGCTCAACGAGCTGGAGGATCTCGGCCACGTCGCGCGGCGGCGCGATCCCGAGGACCGCAGGCGCCACCTGGTCGAGCTGACCACCCAGGGCCGCCGTGCGCTGGCGCACGCCGAGCGCGCTCAGGAAAGCATCGAGGACGAGGTCCTTCGCGCCCTGGACGCCGAGGAGCGCGCCACGTTGTGGCGGCTTCTCACCCGCGCCCTGCACGGCGCCGAGCCCGAGCGCGGCGCGGCCTACAGCGCCACGATCGCGTCGATCTCCACGTAGGCCGCCTTGGGCAGCTGGGCCACCCCGACCGTGACCCGGGCCGGGGGCTCCACGGCGAAGAACGACGCGTAGACCTCGTTGACCGCGGCGAACTCGCCGAGGTCGGTCATGTAGACGGTCAGCCGCAGGGCGCGCTGCAGCGAGGTCCCCGCCGCGGCGCAAACGGCGGCGAGGTTCTCCAGGCAGCGCTGCGCCTGCGCGGCCGCCGTCCCTCCCACCAGCTCGCCCGTGGCCGGGTCGAGCGGGATCTGCCCCGAGCAGAACAGCATCCCACCAGCCCGCACCGCGTGGCTGTAGGGGCCGATCGCCGGCGGGGCACCCGGGGCGTCCACTGTTGCTCGATCCGTGCTCACCGCCCTGGACCCTACCGCCGAGGCCACCGGTGCGGCGTCCAAGGCATTCGGGCGCCAGCAGCGTAGATTCCGACTGTGCGACGAACCGCCAGCAAGCTCGCCGCCGTGCTCGTCTCGGCCTGCGCCTGGATCTGCGGGCCCGCGGGCGGCGCGCAGGCCCTCGGCCAGATCGCGTTCGCGCCGTGCGGGGCAAGCAGCAGCTTCGCCTGCGGGCACCTCACAGTACCCCTGGATCGCAGCGGGGCGGAGCCGGGCACGATCACGCTCGCGCTGCACCGCCACCGTGCCCCGGTCGGCGACGCGCGCAGCGCGATCATCGCGCTCGCCGGCGGACCCGGACAGCCGGCGCTCCCGTTCACGGAAGCGTTCACCGAACTGCTCGGACCGGCGGCGGCCACGCGCGATGAGATCGTCTTCGACCAACGTGGCGTCGGCCTGTCGCATGCGCTGTCCTGCCACGCCTTCGAACGTCCCGGCCTGTTTCGCTCGCTTGGGCAGTCGATCGAAGCGTGCGCCTCGCAGATCGGCCCGACGCGCAGCTTCTACACGACCGCCGACACGGTCGCCGACATCGAGGCGATCAGGCAGGCGGGCGGCTACGAGAAGCTCGTCCTGTACGGCACCAGCTACGGGACCAAGGTCGCCGAGCGGTACGCCCAGACGCACCCCGACCGAGTGGAAGCCCTGGTGCTCGACTCCGTCGTCCCGCCCAACGGGCCCGACCCGCTCGATCGTGCCACCTTCGCCGCGATCCCCCGCATCCTGCGCCAGATATGCAGCGCCGGCCGGTGCGCGCACATCACCGCCGACCCGGTGGCCGACACGGCAAAGCTCCTCGCGCGGATCCGTCGCGCGCCGCTGCGCGGACGTGTGATCGACGGACGCGGCCACGGACACGAGGTGGGGGTGTCCTCCGGCGGGCTGGTGGACATCCTGCTCGCGGGCGACTTCTCCCCGATCGCGCGCGCCGAACTGGTGACCGCCAGCAGCGCGGCCGTACGGGGCGACAGCGCACCGCTCGCGCGCCTGATCACCGCGGCCGAAAGTGGCGAAGGCGAACGCGAAGACTTCAACGGGCCGCTGTTCTTCGCCACGAGCTGCGAAGAGGAGCCGTTCCCGTGGAACCGGGCGAGCGCACCCGGGGCGCGCCTGGCCCAGGCGGCAGCTGCCGCCAGAGCGCTGCCCGCAAGCGTGTTCGCGCCGTTCACCGCCGCCGACGCGCTCGAAGTCGGCGATCTCCAGGCGTGCGCGCACTGGCCGTTCGCCACCCCGGCTCCGGCGGCCGACGACGCGCCGCTGCCAAATGTCCCGACGCTGATTCTCAGCGGATCCGGCGATCTGCGCACGCCGACGGCCAACGCCAGTGAAGTCGCCGCACAGATCCCCGACGCCCACCTGCTGGTGGTGCCGGGCGCCGGGCACTCCGTGCTGACCGACGAGCCCACTCCGTGCGCCCGCGAAGCGCTGAAGGCGCTGTTCTCAGAACACCAGGTCCTGCCGTGCCGCGCGGCGCCGCCATCGGCCATCCCGCGCCCGCCGCCCCTGCCTCCGCTGCGTGTCGCAGCCGTCTCCCCCATCCGTGGCAACCCCGGGGCGCCGGGTCGCGCGCTGCACGGGGTGGCGCTGACCCTCTCGGACTTCGCCCGCCAGCTCGCGCTCCAGCTGATCGCCGTCCTCTCCTCGGAAAGCGCGCCGCAAGCGCTCACGCTGCGCACGGGCGGCCTGCGCGCCGGCTGGGCGCAGTACGCCGGCGGCACCCTGAGCCTCCATCGCTACTCATACATCGCCGGCCTCGCCCTCTCGGGGACTCTGAAGCGGGAATCCGCCGACCTGCGCGTCGAAGGCTCCGCCACCTTCGCGGGCACACTGCGGACGGGAAAGCACGGGGCGCTGGTGGGCACGCTGGGTGGCCGGCGCGTGCGGCTGCCGGCGAGTTCCAGAGCAACGGCAGCTATTGTCGGAGTCGATGCGCAGGCGCGCCCCCATTCAGGCCCTGGCGGCACTGCTGCCCGCGCTGCTGTTGGCCAGCTGGCCCAGCTCCTCGGCCGCTTCCAGCCTTGAATTCGCCCCGTGCGCAAGCAGCGCGGCGTTCTCGTGCGCGACCCTCGCCGTGCCGCTCGATCGAACCGGCGCGCTGGCCGGCTCGATCTCGCTGAGCGTCGAGCGCAAGCTCGCCGGCGCCGCGCCCACCCCTGACGCGGTGATCGCGCTGGCAGGCGGACCGGGCCAGGCGGCCGTCCCCCTCACGGAGTTCATCGCCCAGGCGATCGCGCCCGCGCTCGGCTCGCGCGATCTGCTCGTGTTCGACCAGCGCGGCACCGGAGCGTCGGGCCCGCTGAGCTGCCGCGCCCTGACCGAAGCAACGACCTCAGAACAGAGGAGCACCCCCAGCCAGCTGGTGGAACGCTGCGCGCGCGAACTGGGACCCGCCCGCGGCGACTACACGACCAGGGAATCCGTGGCCGACATCGAGGCGCTGCGCCAGGCAGGCGGCTACGAGAAGCTGGTGCTCTATGGAACCTCCTACGGCACCAAGGTCGCGCTCGAGTACGCCGAACGCTACCCCCAGCACGTCGAGGCGCTGGTGCTCGACTCGACCGAGACGCCGGAAGGACCGGAAGCGTTCCGTGTGAGCACCTTCAAGGCGATGACGCCGGTGCTCGACGAACTGTGCTCGCACCGGGCCTGCCAAGGCGTGACCAACAACCCGGTGAGCGACATCGCGCGCCTGGTCTCGCACCTCGGCACACGGCCCCTCAGCGGCCACGCCTACGACGAACGCGGCCGGGCGGTCAGACTGTCAGTCACGCGCAGCGACCTGTATGGGCTGCTGCTGGCCGGCGACCTGGACCCGGCGCTGCGCGCGGAGGTGCCCGCCGCGGTGCACGCCGCCCTCGCCCACGACGCGGGTCCGCTGCTGCGCCTGGAGGCGCTCGGCGGCGTGAAGCCCAGCGGCGAAGAAAACAGCAGCGTCGACCTGGCGCTGTTCGTGGACACCTCTTGCGAGGAGACCGCCTTCCCGTGGCAGCGAGGCGCCCCCGAAGCGACCCGTGCCGTCGAAGCGGAAGCCGCCTTGAACGCCCTACCCGGGTCGGACTTCTACCCGTTCGACCCCGAAGCCGGGCTGCTCGGCCAGACCATCCCGCTGTGCCTCTCCTGGCCGGACGCCTCGCCCGCGCCGGCCACCACCACCTCGCTGCCCGACGTTCCCACCCTGATCCTGTCCGGTGGACAGGATCTGCGAACGCCGACGGAAAACGCCCTCAACGTAGCCAAGCTGATCCCCGACGCCCAGGTTCTGATCGCCCCCTACACCGGCCACTCGGTGCTCGGCAGCGATCTCAGCGGCTGCGCCACCGCGGCGCTGAGCGCGTTCTTCGCCGCCACCGCCGTGAGCCCATGCGGCGCAGCGGTCAACCACTTCCCGCCCGCGCCCGTGGCGCCGCTGTCGCTGGCAGCCGTGTCCCCCACCAGCGGGGTCGGGGGCGTCCCCGGACGCACGCTCACGGCGAGCATCGACTCGATCCGCGACCTCAGGCGGGCGGTGGTGGTGCTGGCGATCGGCTTCGACAGCATCCCCGTCGGCGCGCGCTTCGGCGGCCTGCGCGGAGGCTCGGTCAGGATCACCAAGGCCGGGGCCGTGCTGAATCGCTTCAGCTACATACCCGGGGTGCGGCTCAGCGGCGTGATCCCAACGAGCCTGCTGCTCAAGAACAAAGGCTCCGCCGCCAACCTCACGATCGACGGGTCTGCCGCAGCACGCGGCCACGTGCGCATCAGCGCGGGCGGACGCATCAGCGGAGTGCTCGCCGGGCGGCGCTTCGCGGTGCGGGTGGCGGCCAGCACCGCGCGGGCGGCGCGCACCGGGGTCGAGGCGGAATGGCCGGCCGCGAGCGTCTCGTTCCCGCTTCCCGCCCTCGCTCGCATCCGTTGACCAACGCGCTGGCCACAGAGACCTCTCCCTACCTTCGCCAGCACGCCGAGAATCCAGTCGACTGGCTGCCCTGGGGACCGGAGGCGTTCGAGCGGGCGCGCACCCTCCAGAAGCCCGTGATCGTGTCCATCGGCTACTCCTCCTGCCACTGGTGCCACGTGATGGAGCACGAGTCCTTCGAGGACCCGCGCACGGCCGAGCTGATGAACGAGAGCTTCGTGTGCGTGAAGGTCGACCGCGAGGAGCGCCCGGATGTGGACGCGCTCTACATGGAGGCCGTCCAGGCAATGACCGGTCGCGGCGGCTGGCCGTTGAACGTGTTCCTCACGCCCGAGCAGCTGCCGTTCTACGGCGGAACCTACTT
>CABDZA010000280.1_pt1 | contig 10596 bp, 10 predicted proteins | sample 3132091 | NCBI WGS metagenome assembly CABDZA01 (sample SAMEA5534339, study PRJEB31848) | metagenome | biome: tundra; feature: field; material: soil | place: USA | collected 2013-05 | depth 0.45 m
TCGTCCCGAGCGACAGCGCCGGGTCTGGTCATCGAGGCGCCCGCTCACGGGCGAAAGGAGGATTCTCGCTGGCAGGGATCCCGGGGTCTTCGGATCCTCGGGGTGTTGTTTCGCAGTGCGTAGTTCCGGCCCGAGATGGCCTATTGAGGGTGCGACCTATGCCGATGGTGTCTTGCGGCAAACTGTGATGACGTCGTGATAAGCGCTGAGGTCATAGAGCCCGTCCGGACCCCATGAGTCGATCTGGGTCTCGACCGTCAACCCGCACTCGGCAGCCAATGTCGCGAAAAGGTTCCGCGACATCGGGGACCTCCACCCCTGGCGACTTGGCAAATTCCCGACGTTGCGCCCGTCGGCGTGGTGGATGACCGCCACGCCTCCTGCGGTCAACACTCGCGCGACCTCAGCAAGATATGCCGCTTGATCCACTGGCGCAACGTGGACAAAGACGTCAAATGACCAGATTGCGTCGATCGACGAGTCAGGGATGCCCGGCAGATCGTTGCCTGATGACAAGGCATATTCGACGTTGTCGGCCGCAGCGAACCGTTCGCGACACAGTGCCAGCGCCCGCTCCGTGACATCCACGAGTATCAGTCGTCGAGCCCGCGGCTGCAAGACCGCCGACCACCGGCCCGCTCCAGGGCCGATCTCGAGCACGACTTGATCTTCGGGGATCCACACAATCAACACGTAGTCGATCAGTGCCTGCTTCCACTCGGCGGACGCGTTCCATTCCTCGCCGCCCCCGGTCCAATCCCAATGTGTCCAGCGGTCCCGGTTGTCTGCAGCCGAGTTGCTGCGCCACCGCCGATGCGCGGGCCCGAGAACGCCCCGCCGCTGCTCGCTCTCCAGGCGTCGGTCGACAAACTCCCACCCGAGGCGCCGGAGGCGGCGCCTGAGAGAACGGACGGCGTCGGGCGGGGCAGCTAGACCCGTGCGCTTCTTGGTGGCGATCACGACGGACCCGACTGTCCGACGACCCGGTCGGCCATCGCGGTCGAACCCACCAGATCGGCCATCAGGACCGCGACCATCTCCGGGGCGCTGGCGCTCATGGGTAGATCATCCCCCACCCGGACGGTCGCTGCACCGAAGTCACCACTGATGCATCGACAACGAGCCAGCGGCCAACAGCGGCTCTTCGCGACACACCTGCTTCGCGGGCGATGCGAGCGCCTCAGTACCGCTGCGCCTTGCTTGCGCTTGGGACGACGAGCACTCGTCCGGGCTCCGACGCGCGAGACGCTCGCTTCGCCGTGGCGAAGGAGGCGTCTCCGGGCCATCGGCCAGCGCTGTCGAGATTCGTCCAGAGCGCAAGCGGGGTGCGGAGATGGCGAGACGCTCGCACCGCTCTGAAACCAGGAGTCTGGTGGACTGTCTCCCGCCGGCCGCAGAAGCTCGCGCCGGCCGGTAAGTTCTTGGTGTGTCGCGATCGAAGAAGAAGTTCAGAGAATACTCGCCCGCTCAGCAGGTCTGGACCGCTGTGCTCTTCGCTGTGTCGCTTGGGCTGGTCGCGGCATCGGAGCGCGACATCCAGCGTCGTCCGGCCGAGCAGGTGCGGGGGAGCAAGGTGCTCTGGCGTCTGGCCTGTCTGAATGCCCTCGGTGCCGCGAGCTACTTTCGGTGGGGACGTCGACGCGCCGAGTAAGCAGGCGTCTCGCTGCTCTCGCCGCCGCGCTCCCGCTTCGTCCATTGCGAGCACGAGTCGACGTCGGGTCGGACTACCGCTTCGACCGGCTCGTCAGCGATGCAGCTGCAAGCAGCCGGCTCCTGGCATTTCATGGCGATCCCCGAGCCGTTGCATTCCTCGCCGCTGCAACCTAGCCCGGCGATGCCGGTTTCCGCCGCCGCGTGGGTGGCGCTCATTCGGCCGCGTCCGCAGGGAGGCCGGGAGTGGGTCGGGCTCATCTACGTTCTCGACGAGGCCGACTGGAGCTCCTCGTCGGGGCGGCTGGCTTCGACTCCGGGGCCCCGATCAAGCAGCAGCCGGACGCGCCTCCTGGAAATAACGCCCTTGGTCGAGGTCGTCGATGAGCCCGGGCTGGGCTGGCTGCCAGCCGAGCAACTCGCGGGTCCAAGCGCTGGACGCGGGGGCGTCGAGCCCAAGGAACCCCTGCGTCGGTCGAACACGGGGTTGCCGGTATCGACGAGGCTGCTGCCGAGCTCTTCAAACCAAGACTGCCAAGCCTCGGCGATGCCCTCGGCGCCAGCCAGGTAGTCCTGCGGGGCGCGGTAGACGAACAGGTAGTTAGACATCACTTGCTCCTTCCAGGGCAGCCCGATGCCGCCCATCAACATGTACGACGCTGCGCCGGACGGCGTTTGGACACCGGTTAGCGCCCGTGGATCATGCGCTCGACAGTTGGGCGAGCGGAAAGTGCGCTCGGAACGGGATGCCAGCCCGAAACGCAAGAAGGCGCGACACCGTCGAAGCGGAGCGCAGTGCCGAGGAGCATGATCGGATCGACGGCGGCGCGACGCTCGTGAGACCTGGCGCGCGCGGATCTGCGGGCCGATCTCAGCGCGTCAGCCGAAGCCGCTGGACGGGCAGGCTCACGCCCTCGCGGAAGCGGTGCTCAAACTCAGGACCGTACTCGCGGAACCCGTGGCGCCGGTAGAACTCCCGGCTCGGATTCCGGGCGAAGATCGCGACTTCGAGCGACTCGGTCGTCGCCGCGATCAGCGAGCCCAGCAAGACGTCCCCGACCCCAGTGCCGTCGAACTCGTCAGCGACGAACACGCCGATCTCGCCGACATCTTCATCAGAGCGGTCGTACGTGACTGTGCCAACGACCCGACCGTCAACTTCCGCGACAAGGTTGCGAACGTGATTGCGCGAGGCGGCGAGCATCTCCCGATACAGGGTCAGGTCGTGATCTGTCGGCGGCAGCACCGCCAACTCGTCGTCGAGAACCTGCTGCGTGACCCCGGTCTGCGGATGCAGGTAGCGCTAGCGCCACGCGTGCTTCCGCAGCGTCTGGACCGCGTCTGCGTCGGCCTCCGTGGCGGGTCTCACGTTGCTTGCGCTGCCTCAACACCTACAGTCGCATCCAGCTCCCGACCGCGCCCGGTCCCCCGGCGTCAGGACCTGCCCCTCACTCACGACTGGCATCCGGACTCGGCCCACGGCTCACCTGCTCTGCGCGGAAAGGGAGTGTCTGCGCTGGGAGACGATCGCGACCGCCTCGGACGAGATCCGAGCGTCTCGCGGGCGCATAGGCTCACGTCTGTTTCGACGAGGGAGCGGTGGCGTTGCGTCGCGAGACACTGCCGCGCCGGCGCGGAATCTCACAGAGCACGACGGTGGCGTTGCTTCGCCAGAGTGGGGGCATGGCACGAGCCATCGAGCGCCAAGGCTTGCTCTCGACCAACCGAACATACGTTCGCGGAACAATTTGGGGAACAAATTGAGGAAAACCGAGCACAACCCGGAGACCGAAAACCCAATGAATCCGGGCCTCTTGGCCCCACAGATACCCTCCTTGGGCGGTTGTGGTCCAGGCGGTCGCGGGTTCGGGTCCCGTCGCTCACCCCTAAGGAAAGGCCGCATATCCGCTGATTTTGGGGCAGTCGCGGCCCTGCAAGGACGCTTGTTGGGGTCCAATTGGGGTCCAGTTGCTTCATTCGACGCGCTCGCGACAGCATGGCGCGAGCGTGCGCGAGAGGCAGCGGTGTCGGCCGGTCTGACCGGGGCACGCGTTCGTCGGCCAACGCAAAGCCAGCCTCGAGAGTGCCGGCGATATGCTCACCGCATGGGCGCGGACATCACCTCCGAGGCCACGATAATCTGCCCGCTGTGCGGCACCCGGGCGCAGGAGGCGATGCCCGAGAACGCCTGTCAGCACTTCTACCTATGCACCGGCTGCGGCGAGATGCTCAAGCCGAAGCCCGGCGACTGCTGCGTGTTCTGCTCCTACGCGGACACCGTGTGCCCGCCAAAGCAACGCGAGGGTGCGTTTAGCCGGGCGGAGCCGCGGGTGGGCTTGTAGGCGGTGCACCAGCACCCGGCGGCGCGCTCGGATCGAGCCTCGTTCGCAGCTGGTCGTACTGCTCGGTGGTGATGTCGCCGCTCACTAGGCGGTGGTCAAGGACCTCGCGCGCGGACGTGTTCTGCGGTAGCGGTGCCCGGTCGGGATTGCGATGTTGGGACACGATCCACATGACCAGCACCACGGCCAGCACGATGAGGACCAGCATGCCTAGCGCCATGAAGATCCAGCCTCCCGTGGTCATGTGTTCGCCCCGGTCGCCCCAATCCATCATCGGCGCTCACCTCCAGCCTGTCGCTTGGTAATAGCTCGCATCAGGGGCAGCCTAGATCGACGATTGCCGGGTCCAATCCGGGAACCTCCGCCCTCCTGCTACGTACTTGACGCGGACGGTAGGTCCCTCCAGTCCTCGTCTGACTGTGACCGGGGACTGTCACAGGCGCGACACGCGCTTCGCGCCCGAGGCGGCGGCCTTCAGACCGAGCGGATCGAGCGCTTCAGCTTTCGCGTCTCCGCGGCCGCGATTCCGCCGCGCGCTACGGTGGGTTGTCTCGTGAGCGGTGACCGCGCGCATTGGGAGAGCACCTACGCCACCAAGGGCACCGATGAGGTCAGCTGGTATGAGCCGCGCCCGCAGCTCTCGCTCGAGCTCATCCAGGCAACCGGCGTCGACCACAATGCAGGCATCCTGGATGTCGGCGGCGGCGCGTCGAGCCTTGCGGCGCAACTGCTCGGCCTCGGCTACACGGACCTCGCAGTCGCCGACATCTCCCAGGCCGCGCTCGCCCACGCCAAGGCTGAGCTGGGGAGCGATGCGGCACGCGTCACTTGGATCGAGGCTGACGTTCGCACGTATGACTTCCGGCGTGGCTATGACGTCTGGCACGACCGTGCCGTGTTCCACTTCATGGTCAACGCCGCCGACCGCGAGGGATATCTCGAGGTCCTGCGCCGAACGCTGCGACCCGGCGGGCACCTGCTGATCGCCACCTTCGGCCCGCAGGGGCCGACGCAATGCAGCGGCCTGCCGGTGCGGCGCTACAGCGCGCAGGAGCTACAACGCGTCCTCGGCCAGGACTTCGAGCTCGTCTCGTCGAGTCTCGCCGCCCACAGCACACCTTCCGGGGCCGCCCAGCAGTTCCTCTATGCGCACTTCCGACGCGCAGAAGCCCGGCGCTGAAACCGATTGCCAGCTCATCGAGGCTGATGCTGACGCCGAGCGCCAGAGCGCCGAACAGCCCACGCTGCGTGCGCCCGCTAGTGGGAGCGATGCCCGCGGACCGTCGCCCAGGACTGCCAGGTGATGCGCAAGATCACGAGTGTGATCGCCAGGCCGATGATGGGATCGGCGATTGGCGCTCCGAGCGCGACGACGATCGCAGAAGCGATCACGGCCAAGCTCACATAGGCGTCTGCTCGAGCGTGGTGCCCGTCGGCGATCAGGGCGGCGCTGTCCAGTCGCTGCCCCGCGCTCAAACGGATCCGAGCTGCGATGAAGTTGCCGGCGTACCCGATCGCGCCCGCCAGCGCGAGCATTGCCAGATGAGTTGGGGCTACCGTGTGGATGAAGCGCCCGATCGCCTCGTAGCCGGCTACACAGGCGCTGATGAAGATCGCCGCGACGACCGCGAGGCCGGCCCGCCGCTCCGCCAGCTGGGAGCGCAAGGCGAACGCGATCCCCAACGGCACGGCCGTGAGCGCATCGCCGAAGTTGTGGATCAGATCGGCGAACAGGGCGATGCTGCCGCTGGCGAGAAAGACGGCAAGCTGAGCGATGGCGGTGAGGGCCAGGACGGCGAGCGAGAGCGAGACGGCGTGGATGCCCTCCCGAGAGCGCTTGATGCTGTCGTCTATCAGGCCATGGGAGTGGCCGTGCTCGCCATGGCCACTCCCATGGTGATGGTCGTGGCGTAGGTGATCGTGGCGGTGCGGCCGATGGCGTGTCCCACCGAGAGTCTCGGATCGCCGCAGGCCCGACCTGAGATGGCGATGGGGACCGCTGTGGGGGTGGCTGTGGACACGGTTGCCGTGCCTGTGAGCGCCAGGATCTTCACTCATGGGAGCCTGCGCAGCCACCGCATCAACCTAGCGCAGCGTTCGGCTCGTCAGTGCGCCACTGATGCCTGGAGGGTGAGGCCTCAGGGCTTCGCCTGCTCCGTTCGCCTCGTCGTGGCCCGCCGCAATTGCTCAGCAGGCGATGCGCGGGGGGAGATCCGAGGGTACGTCCGTGAGGTCGGTGAACTCGGCGGCGAAGTCCATGAAGCGCTGCACGTCGGCGAAGTTGGAGGCGAGCCCGAGCGATCCGCGGACGGCGCCGCCGGAGGGCAGGCCGATCGCGCGGACGTAGTCGTCGAGAGCCATGCCGTCGCCGAACTCCCCGCCCACAAGCGTCTCCCGCGAGATCGTGAACGCGAGCTCGCCCGCGCCCGGGTTGCAGAAGCACCCGGTGCGTAGTGAGACGTTGTGCCGGCTGGCGACGCGGTCGACGTAGCGCTCATCGACGATGCGTCCGTCGGGGTGCAGGAAGTTGAACGCCATCGTGGCTCCCCGGCGTACCCAGGATCGCGGTCCGTAGATGGCGGCCGCCGGCGCTCCGTCCGAGTGCCTCAGCGCAGTCAGGGCGTTGAGCAGCCAGCCGCCGAGCTCGGCAACGCGCACGTGGATCGTCTCGATGCCGACGCTGTCGAGTAGATCCAGGCCGATCTCGACGGCGGGCAGGTTGAGGTAGTTGACGGTGCCGTCCTCGAAGTGAGGCGCACCCGGGGCAGACTGGTAGTACTGACGCTGGACGAACGCGGCGACGATCGTGCCGCCGGAGAACCACGGACGCTCGAGCTTGGCGAGCGCATCACGGCGGGCGAGCAGACAGCCCACTCCGGTCGGCCATCCGAACATCTTGTAGAACGAGAGCGCCACGAAGTCTGGATGCCAGCGGCTGAGGTTGAGCCGGTTGGTAGGCACGAATGCCGCGCCGTCCAGCAGCACGTCCCAGCCGTGCGCATGGGCCTGCTCGATCCACTCCAGCGGGTGATGCACGCCGGAGAAGTTGGATTGCGCGGGGTAGGCGAACAGGTTGTGGTGATCGCCCGCGGTGTCCGTCAGGTAGCGCGGGAGCAGGCTCTCATCCACGCGTAGATCGGGCGCGACGCTCGGGACGTACGTCGTCTCAGCTCCCCTGGCGCGCGCAAACTCGCGGATGCCGTTGACCGAGTTGTGGTTGTCGAACGTCAGCAGAAAGCGATCCCCCTCGCGGAAGGGGTATGCCTCGCCGACAAGCCGCAGCGCGCCGGTGGCGTTGGGCGTGAAGATCGCCTCGTACTCGTCATGGGATGCATTGAAGAACTTCAGCACTCGAGCCCTGGCACGCTCGAGCAGCTCGATACTCGCCGCCGAGGTCGGGTTGACCGAGTGCGGGTTGCCGAACACGTTCTCGCGCAGCATTCGCATGTGCTCGACCAGCTGCGAGTCCGCGTAGAGCCCGCCACCGGTGTAATCGAGGTAGACGTGACGGCCGCGGTCCAGGCGCGCGAAGTCGGTGCGGCGAAGCTCGTCGAGCGCGGCTGTCTCGCTGTAGCGCGGATGTTGGCGCCGAAATGCTGCCTCGGCCGCCACGTACGACTCCGGCTCGGCGGGAACGACGCTCATGTCGTTGGCCGGCTCGACGTCGACCTCGATGCCCTTCTGCACGCTCTGGGGCGGCCCGCTCGTCTGCTGCCCGGCGCGGCGGTCACGTGGCAGCACCGAGAGCCTCCCGGTGCGCCGATTTGCGCCGTGCGGTGCCGAGTACGAACGGCAGGCCGAGCGGCCCCGGTCCTGAGGTGAACCGGCGAACCCGCTCAACCGTGAACCCCGCGGCCGCGATCGTGCCGAGAGTGTCGCGAGCCAGATGGCATCCCGCGCCCAGATGTGGCCAGATGCCCGAGCCGTCAAGGCCTGCCTGAACGGCTTTGCCCAGGGTCCGTTCGGCGATCACGTGCTCGTAGAAGCGGAGCTCTCCGCCGGGCATGAGGACGCGGTGCAGCTCGGCGAGCGCGATCTGCTGGTCGACCACCGAGCACAGGACGAGCGAGCTGACGACGGAATCGAAGACGCCGTCCTCGCGGGGCAGCAGCTCGGCGGTGCCATCGACCACCGTGACCGGTACGGGCGCCGCGCGCGCGGCACCCGAGGCGAGGCACCGGAGATACGGCTCGGGCTCGACGGCGAGCACCTCAGACACCTCGGGCGGGTAGTGGGCGAAGTTGCGGCCATCGCCCGCACCCACCTCCAGAACGCGCCCGCGCAGACCGGCGAGCAGCTCCGAGCGCTGCTTGTCAGATCCGACCTTCCCCGAAATGTGCGACCACACCCGCGCGAACACGGGATGCTGAGCTGCGCCTGTGCGTGAAGGCGGCCTGCGTGCGGCCAGCGTGTTGAGGGAGAGGTTCGCCAGAGCCATCGCTCGAGCGATCGCGTCGACCTCCTTGAGCTCGCGGACGCTCAGATGCTTGCTCGCGGACTTCTCGGTCCCGGGGGACGCTGGTCCTTCAAAGCGACGCTCGGCACGAGCGACGGCGTAGGAGACGGCTGCGCGGCTGCGCGGGTCGAGATGCTCGAGATCTCCGGTGCGGAGCGCCTCCAGCTCTGCGGACGACACACCGGCACGCAGCGCCCAGCGCCGATGCACGCGGGTGCAGCCGCCGCATGCATTCACCTGACTGACGGCCACCATGATCCGCTCGCGAAGCTGGCTATCGAGCCCGCCGGCGTAGGCATGAGCCACGAGCGGGCCACGGAGCAGAACGTTCGCCGCGTCGCGTGCAGCTTCCTCGGCCGAGGCGAACCGGCGCGCTACGCAGGCACCAACCGCGACCGTGCTCCGATCGGGCTCGGAGGCGCTGGCCACGTCGCCTGTCGTACCGCGCCGTCCTGCGTCCGTTTCCGAGTGGATGCCATTGCTGCTGGTCACGATCTGACTGTAGCCTGAGCGGCACGTCCGACTCGTAGCGATGCTGCGCGCGTGGAAATCCTCGAATCGGCCCGTAGTTATCCCGCATGGCGCCGTGATCCTCGCGGCGTAGCGTCATGCGCACCATGCGTATTCCGGTCGGCTCAGAACGAGATGCTTGCCGGCTGATCATCGCCGCGGCTCTCGCGATCGGCACGACGGGGTGGGAGCGGCAATGAGCCGGGTCGTCGTCCTCGGCGCGGGCATCGCGGGACACACCGCCGCCGCCTTCGCGCGCAGCTGGCTCGGACGCGGCGACACCGTGACGGTGGTTTCTCCCAGGCCCGACTACAACTGGGTGCCGTCCAACATCTGGGTCGGTGTCGGGCTGATGAAGCCCGCGCAGGTCACGTTCCCGCTGGCACCGGTCTACGAACGGGCTGGGATCGAGTTCGTGCAGGCAGCAGCGAAGGAGATCCACCCGGAGGGCGACCGCGAACACCCGACCCCCTACGTCACAGCCGAGTCCGCAGACGGCGAGACGAGGAAGGTGCCATACGACTTCCTGATCAACGCAACCGGTCCGGCACTGCGCTTCGACAAGACCGACGGGCTCGGCCCGGAGGGCGGCAACAGCCTGTCAGTCTGCCTCCCCACGCATGCAGCGCAGGCCGCGGCTGCCCTCGCCGAGGAGGTCGAGCGGATGCGCAAAGGCGAGCGGCGGCGCTTCCTGGTCGGCGTCGGCCACGGCACGTGCACCTGCGAGGGGGCCGCGTTCGAGTACATCGTCAATCTCGAGTTCGAGCTGCGCAACCGCGGCGTGCGCGACCGCGCCGAGATCACGTGGGTCACGAACGAGTACGAGCTTGGTGACTTCGGCATGGGCGGCATGCACCTCAAGCGGGGCGGCTATGTCACCCCGAGCAGCATCTTCAACGCCTCCCTGTTCGCCGAGCGCGGGATCGACTGGATCACCCGCGCACACGTCCAGAAAGTCGAGCCCGACCGCGTCCTGTACGAGACGGTCGACGGCAAAGAGGGCGAGAAGGAGTTCGACTTCGCGATGCTGCTGCCGCCCTTCTCCGGCGTCGGCCTGACGGCGTTCGACGGCGAGGGCGCGGAGATCACCGAGCGCCTGTTCCTCCCCAACGAATTCATGCGCGTCGACGCCGACTACACGCCCAAGCCCCATGAGGACTGGAGGGCGTCGGACTGGCCGCGCACCTACCAGTCGCCTGACTACAAGAACATCTTCGCGGCGGGGATCGCCTTTGCGCCGCCGCACGCGATCTCGGTCCCGCACAAGAGCCCGAACGGCACGGTGATCGCGCCGGCGCCGCCGCGTACCGGGATGCCATCGGCGATGATCGGCAAGGCGGTCGCGAGCAGCATCGTCGACATGATCGGCGGCGCGAAGGCGCCGACGCATACCGCCTCGATGGCCGAGATGGGCGCGGCCTGTGTAGCGTCCGCGGGCGCCAACCCCTTCACCGGAACCGCCGCCTCGATGACCGTGTACCCGATCGTGCCCGACTTCGAGCGCTACCCCGACTATGGCCGCGACCAGGACCGCACCTTCGGCGAGATCGGACTCGCCGGCCACTGGATCAAGATCCTGCTCCACCACCTCTTCCTCTACAAGGCGCGCCTGCGACCGGGCTGGCGCCGGATCCCCGA
>CABDZA010000284.1_pt1 | contig 10525 bp, 8 predicted proteins | sample 3132091 | NCBI WGS metagenome assembly CABDZA01 (sample SAMEA5534339, study PRJEB31848) | metagenome | biome: tundra; feature: field; material: soil | place: USA | collected 2013-05 | depth 0.45 m
GGTTCTCCCTCGGCACACGGCAGTCCTGTAGGCGGAAGTTCGCCGTGTCGGAGGCGCGGACCCCGAGCTTGTGCTCCAGGCGGTCGAGATGCAGGCCGGGGTTCTCGCGCTCGACCACGAACGACTTGATCGCCGCGCGGCCGAGGGAGCGATCGAGCGTCGCCCACACGACGATCAGATCCGCGCGCTCCCCGGAGGTGACGAAGATCTTCTCGCCATTCAGCACGTATTCGCCGGTGTCCTCGTCGAGCACAGCCGTCGTGCGGATCGCGGCGGAGTCCGATCCCGCCTCGGGCTCGGTGATAGCCATTGCCGCCCACATCCCGTTGAAGCGCTCGCGCTGCTCGTCGTCCGCGACCGAGGCGATCGCGCTGTTGCCGAGCCCCTGGCGCGGCATCGAGAGCAGCAGGCCCACGTCCCCCCAGCAGAGCTCCATGATCGACAGCGCCGTCGACATGTTCGAGCCGTTGCGCACGCCGGGGCTCTCCCCGCCGCTCCGCCGCACGCCCGCCGCGCCCGCGCCGCCGCTCTCGCCGCCGTCGCTCATCCCGTCGATCAGCGCGGCGAGCATGTCGAGCTCCTTCGGGTAGGCGTGGTCAGCCTCGTCGTACTTGCGCGAGATCGGACGGAAGACCTCCATCGCGACCTGGTGGGCCTGGTCGACGAGCGGGCGGAACTTCTTGGGGACCTCGAGGTTGATCATCGAATTGCCCTCCGGTTGGTGGTGGACGGGCTCATACGAGCAGGGCGCCCTCGAAGACGCCCGCGGCCTGCAGGTCGCGGTACCAGCGCTCGACGGGGTGCTCGGTCACGTAGCCGTGGCCGCCGAGGAGCTGCACGCCCTCTGAGCCGATCCGAGCCCCCTTCTCGGCGCAGAGCGTGCGCGCCACCGCGACCTCATGCGCGAAGTCCCTTCCGGCATCGGCGCGGCTGGCGGCGCGAAGGCTCGCAAGGCGCATCCCCTCCAGCTCGATCGCGATGTCAGAGATCGTGAACGCGACCGCCTGGCGATGGCTGATGGGCTCCCCGAACGCGACGCGGTCGTTCACGTACGGGATCACGTAGTCCAGCACGGCCTGGGCGGTGCCGAGGCTGAGCGCGCACCAGGCAAGGCGCGCACGGCGGACGCACTCGGCGTAGGCGGCCGGGTCGCCGCCGCCGAGCAGCGCCGCCGCGGGGACACGGACGTCGGGCAGCAATACGTGGCCGGTCGCGGCAGCGCGCACGCCCATCGTCGGCGCCGGGCGGCTCAGCACGCCGCGAGTGCCGGCCTCCAGGAGGAACAGCGCCGGGCTCTCGCCCTCGATCTGCGCTCCCACGATCAGCAGGCTGTTCTCCGCGGCGCGTGGCACGAGCGCCTTGACGCCGTCCAGGACGTAGTCGCCGCCGGCGTCACGGCGGGCGAGCGTCCTGGGCATGGCGGGGTCGAACAGCGCCCGCGGCTCTCCCAGCGCGAGCGCCGCAGCCGGCATCTCATCGCCGAGGAGCGCCGGCAGGTAGGTCGCCTGCTGGTCGCCGTCGCCCCACAGGCCGAGCGCGGTCGCGACCGATGCCGGCGCGAGCGCCGCGACGGCGAGACCCATGTCGCCGTGCGCGAGGGCCTCGGCGGCGAGCACCGAGGTGACGCTCGAGCGCTCGCTGACTGCGCCGCCGAGCTCTTCGGGCACCCCCAGCATGCTCAGGCCCAGCTCCGCGATCTGCTCGAGCAGCTCCCGGGGCGCCGCGCACGCGGAGTCCGCGGCGCCCGCCGCGGGACGCAGTTGCTGCTCGGCGAACTCGCGGAAGGTGTCTGTGACCATCTGCTGCTCCTCGGTCGGCGTGAGGTCGAACAGGCCGCTCTCGCCGGCCGCCTGGAGCCGCGCCGGCTGGGACCGGCGCGCCGCCTTGAATGTGCGTCCGGCGGCGCCGGCCGCACGGAAACCGTCACGGGTGGCTCGGTAGAGGACCCTCTCGGCCGGCCGGCGGACCCGGAGGCGGTCGAGGCGCTGGGACCCCGCGATCCGCCCCAGCACGCGCAGACCCAGCCGCATGCCGCGTTCGGTCGCGCTCATCTGCTCACCGTCCCTTCGAGATGGGTTTCCGTTTCGTCGTTCGCCGAGCGCACGGCGAAGCTCGTCCTCGCGCGCTCGTGCGCCTGTGCGAACGTCACGCCAGCAGGCAGGAGGATCGGCTTGCGGAAGCTGACCTGGACGGTGTAGGCGTCGGGTAGCGTTGCCTGGAGCACGGCAAGGCAGCGGGCCTTGCTCCACATGCCGTGCGCGATCGCTCTCGGGAACCCGAACGGCCTGGCGCTCAGAGCGCACAGATGGATCGGGTTGCGGTCGCCGGACACGCGGGCGTAGCGGCGTCCGAGGTCCGCGGGGAGGCGCCATTCGATTGGGGCCATCCGCGAGTGGAGCGTTGCCTCGACCGTCCGGTCGGCCGCGCTCGCCTCGCCCACGCCGCGGCGCAGCATCGTGCTGTGCTCCTCCCACACCAGCTCCTCGCCGGCCCGGGCCTCGGTGACGATCGTGAACGTGCGGCCTTTGGCGTGCTCCTTCAGCGGGGTGGCGTGGACGCGCAGATCCAGCGGCTCCTCGACGCCGATCGGACGGTGCACCCGGATCCGGTTGTTGACGTGCACGAGCCCGATCGCGGCGACCGGGAAGGAGCGGTCGGTAATCAGCGCCATGTGCAACGGGAAGGCGAGCACGTGCGGGTAGGTGGCCGGGAGGTGCTCACGACTCTGGAACGCGCACACGCGGGCGTAATCCGAGAGCCTGCCGCGATCGACCCGTACATCCGCGAGCGTCAACTGCAGGTCGGGGATCCCTCCCCCACCGCCCGCCACCCACGGCAGTCGCGAGGCGCCCTGCAGCAGCGGCGCGAGCGCGCGGGCATACAGTGGCAGCATCCGCGGCGCGCTCGTGAGCTCGCGAACGGTCATCACGCCCCCAGCAGGCTCTGTCCGCAGACGCGCACGACGTTGCCGTTGAGGCCGCCGGAAGCCGGCGAGGCGAGCCACGCGATCGTCTCCGCCACGTCGATCGGAAGCCCGCCTTGGGAGAGCGAGTTCATGCGCCGGCCCGCCTGACGCAGCGCGAACGGCATCCCGGCCGTCATCTGGGACTCGATGAAGCCGAGGGCGACCGCGTTGATCGTCGCCCGGCGGGCGGCCAGCAGCGGCGCGTAGGCGTCGACGACGCCGATCACTCCCGCCTTCGAGGTCGCGTAGTTGCTCTGGCCGGCGTTGCCGGCGATTCCACTTATCGAGGAGACGCAGAGGACCCGGCCGCCTGGCCGCAGCACGGTATATGAGGCGCCAGCGATGAGCGCGTCGGTGATCCGCTGCACGGCGAGCAGGTTCACGTCGATGACGCTGCTCCAGAGCGCGCCGTCCATCCGCCCGAGCGTCTTATCGCGCGTGATGCCGGCGTTGTGGACCACCACGTCGACGCCCTCATGCTCGCAGCGCAGGTGCGCGGCGATCCTCTCCGGCGCGTCCTCGGCGGTGATGTCCAGCGCGAGCGCGGAGCCGCGGAGACGGCTCATGAGCGCCTCCAGGTCGTGCGCCAGCGACGGCACGTCGAGGCCGACGACATGCGCGCCGTCGCGCGCGAGCGTCGCCGCGATCGCCGCTCCGATGCCGCGCGAGGCGCCCGTCACGAGCGCGACCCTGCCGTCGAGCGGGCGATCCCAGTCGAGCACGGGCGGCTCGCTCGCCGGGCCGAGGAGCACCACCTGCCCGGACACGTACGCCGAGCGGGGCGAGAGCAGGAAGCGCAGCGTCGAGGCGAGCTGGCCCTCGCCGCCCGGTGCGACGTAGAGGAGCTGAGCGGTGCCACCGCGGCGCAGCTCCTTGGCGACCGAGCGCGTGAAGCCCTCAAGCGCCCGTTGCGCGACCGCCTCCGACGGCGTTCTCGCCTCCGCCGGAGGCGTGCCGAGCACGACGACGCGCCCGCACGCCTGGAGGGTGCGGATGCTCGGGTGGAAGAACGCGTGCAGCTCTCCCAGCGCCTGCGGGTCGCTGATCCCGGTCGCGTCAAAGACGAGCGCCCGGTGGCGCGCCCCGCCCGCGGCCGAAGGCTCCACCACCTCCGCGTGCGCGTCGGTGAGCACCTGCGCGAGCGCGCGGGCGAGGCGCCCGCCGGGCGCTCCGCCGAGCAGCACGCGGCCCTCCCGCACCGCCTGGCCCGGGCTGTAGCGCTCAAGCGGCACAGGCGCCGGCAGGCCGAGCCGCCTGGTGATGATCCTTCCGATCGGCGTATTCACCAGCTGCGTGTACCTGTCAGCCATCTCCAAATCACTCCGGGCGGGCGGCTTGGAGGATCGCGACGACGCCCTGGCCGCCAGCGGCGCAGACGCTGATCAGGCCACGGCCCCCGCCGCGCTCGTGCAGCGCCTTCGCGAGGGCCGCGAGAATGCGACCGCCGGTCGCGGCGAACGGGTGCCCGGCGGCCAGCGAGCCACCGTTGACGTTGAGCCTGTCGCGGTCGATCGCGCCGAGCGGTGCGTCGAGCCCGAGCCGGTCACGGCAGAAGCCCCTGTCCTGCCAGGCGGCGAGCGTGCAGAGCACCTGCGAGGCGAACGCCTCGTGGATCTCATACAGGTCGAAGTCTCCCAGCGTCAGGCCGGCGCGTGCGAGCATCCGCGGGACCGCATAGGCGGGAGCCATCAGCAGCCCGTCGCGGCCGTGGACATAGTCCACCGCCGCCGTCTCGGCCTCCACGAGGTAGGCGAGCACGGGCAGCTCGTGTGCCTTCGCCCACTCCTCGCTGGAGAGCAGCACGACGGCGGCGCCGTCGGACAGCGGCGTCGAGTTGCCCGCCGTCATCGTCCCCTCGGGGCCACCGAAGACCGGCTTGAGCTTCGCGAGCTTCTCGACCGTCGAGTCGGGCCGCAGGTTCTGGTCCCGCGCCAGCCCGAGGTACGGCGTTAGAAGGTCATCCTGGAAGCCGCGCTCGTAGGAGGCCGCGAGATTGCGATGGCTGTCCGCCGCCAGCTCATCCTGCGCCTCACGGGTGATCTTCCACTCCGCGGCAGTGCGCGCCTGGTGCTCGCCCATCGAGGAACCGGTGCGCGGCTCCTCGTTGCGCGGGATCGCCGGCACGAGCTGCCGCGGGCGCAGCCTGCTCAACGCGCGCAGCCTGCCCCGCGTGGAGGTCGCACGGTTCGCTGCCAGCAGCACGGCGCGCAGGTCCTCGGTCAGCGCGAGCGGCGCGTCGGAGGTCGTATCCACACCGCCAGCGGCGCCCGCCTCGATCTGTGAGAGCGCGATCTTGTTGGCGAGGAGGATCGCCGCCTCAAGCCCGGTCCCGCACGCCTGCTGCACGTCATAGGCGGGCGTCTGGGGCGCGAGACGGCTGCCGAGCACGCACTCGCGCGTGAGGTTGAAGTCACGGCTGTGCTTCAGCACCGCGCCGGCGACGACCTCTCCCAGGCGCTCGCCGGCGAGCTCGTAGCGTGCCACGAGTCCGTCGAGCGCGGCGGTCAGCATGTCCTGGTTGGACGCGTTCGCGTAGGCGCCGTTCGAGCGCGAGAAGGGAATGCGGTTGCCACCGAGGATCGCCACGGGGCGGGCGGTGGCGCTCATGTGGGCGCCCCTGTTGCGTCGGGCTCGCGAGAGGCCGGCGAGAACTCGCCGTCAGGGGAGCCAGTGAGGGCCCGGGCGAGGTGCGCGTCCGTGCGTCGGGCAGGTCGCCAGCAACAGCACCCACACGCGAGCGGGTGTTCCTGGGCGTCACGCACTGTGGATCGGGGCACTTGCAGAAGGCGTTCGCGTTCCGAGAGCAGCAGGCCGGGACGGCGACGGCAGCACCCAAGACGTCGGCGCTGCATGCGCGATCAGCCAAGGTGCCGCCACCCAGCGGCCAGGGACATAAACGTTACCGATCACGCTAGCGCATTGGGAAGTGCCGCGTCCGGTTCATGCCCTGCACGAGGTCCTTCGGCTTGTAATAACGATTCCGGCTCGCCTGGCGGGCAAATAGCGTTGGGAGCCGCGGGATGACATAAACAGGCGGCTTGGGGTTGCGGGTGCGCACCGTGAAGGCATGTGGGTTTCTCCACAGTCGCTCTGTGGCCTTATGCGCCTGTCAGCCGCTGTGACTCGGCGTAGCGTCCCGGCTGAGCAAGGAAAACCGAACTCCCGAAGGGAGCGACAGGCAATGGCCGAGACCAAAACCAAGCGCAGCACGGCGGCAACAGCGACGGCGACTCAACGACGCCCAGCCGCGAGCAGGCCCAAGACTGCTGTCGAGAGGACGGCCGGGCTCTCCAAGGAGGTAGCCCAGTCCGTCGAGGACGGTCAGCGAGCCGCGATCGAGGCGGTGCGCAAGTTCGTCGACACCGTCGACCATACGCTGCCAGCGTTGCCACACGACGAGGGCCCGTCCAGACGCCAGGAGATCATCGACTCCGCCCTGGAGATGGCCGACCGAATGGTCCACGTGCAGTACGACTTCATCCGCAAGGCCGCAGACAGCGCGGGTAAGGCGCTGAGCCGGTCAGGCGGTGAGAAATAGGCGCCGGTCGGAGGTGTGAGGGTCGCGGGTCTCGACCCTCACACCACGCCCTGAAAGACGCGCCGCTGAGGACGACAGGCCACACGGTCTCAGATCAACAGGCTGCTCGGGGAGTCACGGGGATCAGCGGCTGAAGGCGGCGCGCTTCAGCGAGCGCGAGGCGTCAACCGCCGGCGCGAGCGAAAGGCGTCGAGCGCTCGGGTGGCTCGCTCGTAGCCGCCCTGGATCAGCTCCGGCCAGCGTCTGCGGTCGATGAACAGATCGTAGAACGCGGGCCCGCGCAGAAGCTGGTGATCAGCCGCGTCGATCACCGTCAGCGAGTCGCCGAGCACCCGGCGCATTCGATCGGCGAGCTCGAGCTGAAAGCCCTGCTCGGCCTGCCGGCTCGCGCGAAGAACCCCCATGCGATGGTTCTGCCATCCCGTGATGTCCTCTGGCCGAAGCTGCGGGGGAAGCATGAAGTTCACCCCGAACACATGGTCGAAAGCGCCGTCACGGAGGATCGGCTCCGCCGGGAGCAGGTCGATGATCCCCCCGTCCACATACAGATGACCGTCAACCTCGACCGACTCGATGAACCCCGGCAGCGCCATCGCAATGCGCACCAGGCGCCCGATCGGGAGCTCCGGCCTCGACGCGCTGCCAAAATAGTCGACGGTCCCACGATCCATGTCGTACACAATCGAGGTGAAAGGGATCGGGAACTCGCCCGCGGTCAGGGCTCCGAATCGTTCGGTGAGCGTCCGCTCGATCGCCTCGCCCGCGCCGACGCCGGTGAATCCGCGCAGGCCCGAGAGCACGAAGCGTGGAAGCTTTGCCCACTGGATGTCGAGATAGTCCTCGAGCCTCCAGGAGAGCGAGAAGTCCGCCATCTCCTGGGCGCTGAGCCCAGCCGCCCACATCGCTCCCCAGATCGCACCGCCCGAGCATGCTGAGATCAGCGCGGGCTCCACCTCCGCCTCTTCAAACGCCCGCCGCACGCCTATCAGCGACACGCACGCCCCGGCTCCGCCTCCGGCGATCAGCGCTACCCGCGCGCCCGCCAGAGACTCGATCGGCCGCTGGCGGCACGGCCCCAGCACGTCCGCATCTGGGCGAGCAGGACGATCGATGCCGGGAATCGGCAGCAGCGCCCGCCGGGCGCGGAGCAGGAATCCCGGGTCCACCGTCGCGCGAACGAGATCGACGCGCTCGCGTAGCCAGCCGAATCCAAGCAGGACGTTGTAGAGATCGAGATCGAGGCGAGGGCGAGACGGCATCGGCTAATTCTTCGTGCGCGTGGCTGCCGCCGCGCGGGCCGGCTTCGCACCCGCGCGACCCTTCGTCGCGCGACCCTTCGTCGGGCGACCCTTCGTCGTCGTGGGGCGAGCCTTGGTGGTCTTCGCGCGCCCGGTCCTGGTCTCCAGGGCCGCGGCGCGGCCCTGGGCGGTGCTCGTGCGGCCGTTGCTCGCGGCAACCGCGCGAGGGTTCGACGCCGCCTCCCTGGCGGCCGCTGTGGGGCCGGCGCCCCCGGGCAGCGCGAGCCGGAAGATCTTTCCCACCACCGAGCCGAACTGGCTGTGCAGCGGGCCGGTGTTGTACGGCAGCTCGTAGCGCTCGCAGATCTCTTGCACCTCCTCGGCGATCTCGCCGTAGCGGTGTGCCGGGATGTCGGGGTAGCAGTGATGCTCGATCTGGTAGCTGAGGTTGCCCGAGAGGATGTGAAACAGCTTGCCGCCCGTGAGGTTCGCCGAGCCGGTCATCTGGCGCAGATACCACTCGCCGCGGGTCTCGTCCTCGGTCTCCTTTTCGCTGAACTCGACGGTGCCCTCCGGAAAGTGCCCGCAGAAGATGATCGTGAACGCCCACACGTTGCGCGCCAGGTTTGCGGTCGCGTTGGCAGAGAGCACAAGCGGCGCCTGGGGCCCGGACAGCAGCGGGAACAGCACGTAGTCCTTCAGTGTCTGGGAGCGCACCTTGCGCCAGATGCCTGCCAGCAGCTTGGGGCGGCTTCTCCACTCCGGTTCGCCCTCCCCGATGCGCTCGACCTCCAGGTCGTGCATGGCGACGCCGTACTGGAAGAACAGCGCGAGCGCCAGCGCGTAGAGGGGGTTGCCGAGCCACCGCGGCCCCCACGGCTCCTCCTCGGTCATGCGCAGCATGCCGTAGCCGATGTCGCGATCCTTGCCGACGATGTTCGTGAAGGTGTGGTGCACGTAGTTGTGCGAGTGGCGCCACTGCTCAGCCGGGCACGCCGTGTCCCACTCGAACTCCTTGCTTGAGAGCGCCGGGTCGTTGGTCCAGTCGTACTGGCCGTGCATCACGTTGTGGCCGATCTCCATGTTGTCGAGGATCTTCGACAGCGACAGGGCCGTCACGCCGGCGAGCCACGCGGGCGGCAGGATGCTTGCGAACAGCAGTCCGCGGCCGCCGACCTCAAGCGCGCGCTGGGCCTTGATCATGTTGCGGATGTACCGCACGTCGCGGTCACCGAGGTCCTCGACGACACGCTCGCGCAGGGCGTCGAGCTCCTTTCCGAGCGACTCGAGCTGGGCGGGGGTGAGACGGGGCGCGGTGTCTGTCACGGTTCTCCTTGTCGGATGGAAGGGTGTTGGCGTCAGAAGGCCTCCTCAGAGGTCGAGCTCGACGTCACCGCAGGGCACCGAGACGCAGATCTGGATCTCCTGCTCCTCACACGAGGACAGCTCGCCGCTAAAGACGTTGCGTACCTGTCCGGCGAGCTTGCGGGTCGTGCAGGTGTGGCAGATGCCCAACCGGCAGCCATACGCCGGCGAGACGCCGGCCTGCTCGGCCTGCTCGAGCAAAGTCACGCCGCTGGCGGCGACCTCGACGCCGCTCGCCGCGAAGCGCACGCTGCCGCTCACCTCGCCGGGCGTCATGAGGAGGCGGGGCGGCAGGAAGCTCTCGCTGTGCACGCGCTCCTCGTGGCCGTCGCGGGCCCACAGCGCGCGCGCCGCCGCGATCAGGCCGGGCGGACCGCAGACGTACACCTCGGCCTGCCGGTAGTGGGGGTCGATGGTGTGCAGCTGTGTGCGCGTGAGATGGCCGTGCGCCCGCCCCTCCGGCTCGCGCGTGTACACATATGCGACACGCACGTTGGGATGGCGTCTGGAGAGCTCGTCGAGCTCGGCGCGGTAGGGGACGTCACGCTCGTGGCGCGCGTAGTGCAGGAACGTCACAGGCGCGTCGTGACCCTCATCGCAGAGCGTGCGCAGCATCGAGATCACCGGCGTGATCCCGCTTCCGCCGCTGATCAGCAGCAGACGCTCCGGGCGCGGCGTTCCCAGCACGAAATCGCCGTCGGGGAGCGCGAGCTCCACCACCATGCCGGGGCGGGCATTCTCGCGCAGGTACTGCGACACGAGGCCCTCCGGATGCGACCGGACGGTCAACTCGAGCTCGCCGTCGCGGGCGTGCTGCGAGCTCGCCGGCGAGTAGCAGCGCGTGCGCCGCACACCGTCGATCTCGACCGTCAGCGACACGAACTGCCCGGCGTGGAAGCCTCGCCAGAGCTCGTTGGGACGCAAACGCAGCGTCACGCTTCCCGGCGTACGGCGGCGCACCGCGACGATCTCGGCGCGCAGCTCGTGCAGGGAGAAGCCCGGCAGGACGAGCTCGAGATAGCGCTCGACGCCATGCGGTGCGGTGAGCGCCTCAAGCAGGCTCGACCCGGCGAGACGGCGAGCGAGGCGTCGCCCATCAGGCGCTCGTCCGAAACCCAGCCGCAACGGCGCCAGCAGAAACGGCCCGGTCAGCAAACGAGTAAACATGCGTTAACTGAGAGTAGCGGGATCGATCCGTCACGTCAACGTAGAAAACGCGCTAGTGTGCGCAGTGCCGCACGCTTCGCGTGTAAACATGCATTCACGCAGGCGGACGGCGGCCGACATCGACTGCGAGAGGGAACCCGCATGACCGGCACGGACTCGACCAGCACCAGTATCGGCGAGGACACCGAGACGGGGGTGCGCGGACCGAACGAGGTTCGGGCGTTGAGCGCCCTGGCCTTTGACGAGCTGCGC
>CABDZA010000289.1_pt1 | contig 10430 bp, 8 predicted proteins | sample 3132091 | NCBI WGS metagenome assembly CABDZA01 (sample SAMEA5534339, study PRJEB31848) | metagenome | biome: tundra; feature: field; material: soil | place: USA | collected 2013-05 | depth 0.45 m
GCCCGCCCGCGGTCATACACACCTATTCTCCCCCGCACCCACTAGCCTTCTCCGCCCCATGAGCGCAGCGCAAGAGCCAATTGGAGTGATCGGCACCGGCTATGTCGGGCTGGTGAGCGCCGCCGGCTTCGCCGAGCTGGGCAGCGACGTGTGGTGCGTGGACATCGACCAGGTCAAGATCGAGCGCCTGCGCCGCGGTGAGGTGCCGATCTACGAGCCCGGCCTGGAGAAGCTGCTCGCGCGCAACGCCGCCCGGCTGCACTTCTCCACCGATCTCGCCGACGCGCTCGAACACGCCCGGCTGCTGTTCGTCGCAGTGGGCACACCGCCCACCTACTCCGGCGACGCCGACCTGACGGCCGTGCACGCCGTCGTGGGGGCGATCCCGGCCTCCAACGATCACGCGCTGGTGATGAAGTCCACCGTGCCCTGCGGGACCGGCGCCTCGCTGCAGCGGGTCTTCGGCGAGAACGGCAAGCAGGGGCTGGGATACGTCTCCTGTCCGGAGTTCCTGAAGGAGGGCTCCGCCGTCGAGGACTTCATGCATCCCGATCGCGTCGTCGTGGGCGACGACGGCGGCTGGGCGGGCGACGCCGTGGCGGAGCTCTACGCGCCACTGAACGCGCCGCTCGTGCGCACCGACATCGCCAGCGCGGAGATGGTCAAGCTCGCCTCCAACGCCTTCCTGGCAACCAAGATCTCGTTCATCAACGAGATCGCCAACGTCTGCGAGGAGACCGGCGCCGACGTGGTCGAGGTGGCGCGCGGGATGGGACTGGACGATCGCATCGGGGCGAAGTTCCTGCAGGCGGGGATCGGGTTCGGAGGCAGCTGCTTCCCCAAGGACGTGGACGCGCTCAAGCAGCTCGCCGGCAACTCCGGCTACCACTTCCAGCTGCTCAACGCGGTGATCGAGGTCAACGACCTGCAGAAGCGCCGCGTGATCGGCAAGCTGCAACGCCATCTCGGCGGGCTGGCGGGCAAGCGCATCGCGCTGCTGGGGCTGGCCTTCAAGCCCAACACCGACGACATGCGCGAGGCCTCCTCACTGGTGCTCACCGCGCGACTGCTGGCGGACGGCGCCAGCGTCGCAGCGTATGACCCGGTGGCCGAGGAGCAGGCCCGCAAGCTCGTCGGCGGGATCGCCTTCGCCTCCTCGCCGCTGGACGCGCTCACCGGCGCCGACGCGGCGGTGCTCGTGACCGAGTGGCAGGAGCTGGTGGAACTGGACTGGAGCGAGGTGGCCGCGGCGATGCACGGCAACCTGCTGATCGACGGGCGCAACGCCCTGGACCCGGCGGCCGTGCGCGCCGCCGGTCTTATCTACGAAGGGATCGGAAGGCGGTGAGCGCATCCAGGCTGTGATCCTGGTCGGCGGGGAGGGCAAGCGCCTGCGCCCGCTGACCTCGACCGTGCCCAAGCCGGTCGTGCAACTGGTGGACCGCCCATTCATCTCGTTCATGCTCGAGTGGCTGCGAGGGCACGGGATCGACGACGTGATCATGTCCTGCGGCTTCCTCGCCGACAGCGTGCGCAGCGTGCTCGGCGACGGCTCGAAGATGGGGATCCGGCTGCGCTTCGTGGAGGAGGACGAGCCGCGAGGCACGGCCGGGGCGCTGAAGCTCGCCGAGCCGATGCTCGACGAGCGCTTCCTGATGCTCAACGGCGACGTCCTCACCGACATCGACCTGAGCAGCCAGATCGCCCAGCACGAGCGGACGGGGGCGCGGGGGACGCTCGCGCTCGTCCCGGTCGCGGACCCCTCCGCGTACGGGCTGGTGATCCTCGAACAGGATCGCTCGGTCAGGGCGTTCGTGGAGAAGCCGAGCTCCAACAGGACGGGCGAGGGCAACCTGATCAGCGCGGGCGCCTATGTGCTGGAGCGCGACGTGCTGGAGCTGGTGCCGGCCGACCGCAACGTGTCGATCGAGCGGGAGGTCTGGCCGTTGCTGGTCGGAGACGGCCTCTACGGCTTCCCCTCCGAGAGCTACTGGCTGGACATCGGCACGCCCGCGCGCTACCTGCAGGGAACCTTCGACATCATCGAGGGCAACGTCCAGACGGCCGTGTGCGAGCGCCTCGGCAGCGACTGGCTGGCGATTGACGAGGGGGCAGAGGTGCTGGGACGGGCGATCCCTCCGGCGGTGCTCGAGCGCGGCGTGCGCGTGGCCGCGGGCGCCCACGTGGGCAGCCTGGTGGTCCTCGCCGAGGACGTGTCCGTCGGCGCGGGCAGCATCGTCGAGCGAGCCGTTATCCTTGGTGGAACCCAGATCGGAGAGGGCTGTGAGCTCCGCGACTGCATCGTGGCGGCCGGCTGTCGGGTGGGAGCGGGCACGAAGATCACGGGCGGCGCGGTGCTCGGCGAGGGAGTGAGCATCGGGGCGGACAACGTGATCACGCGCGGGGCGCGTATCTTCCCTGGTGTGCAGCTGCCCGACGGGGCAATCGAGTTCTAGGCCCCGAGCTTCGCCCAGGCCCCGGCCAGACACGACGTTTCTGAGATCCATGTCCACCATCATCAAGGCCCCACAGGAGGCGAGCAGCAGATGAGCGACAGCGGCGCCACCGCGACACCCATTGCCGAGGAGCTCTCGCGCGCGGCGATCGCCCGGGTCGACGCCTCCGATCAGCTGGGCGACGTGCTCGCCCTGCCCGAGCACCTGCGCGATGCCGTGTGGCGGGTGGAGTCGGCGATCATGCAGGACTGGGACACCCCCGCCGGACTGGTCGTCGCGGGCATGGGCGGCTCGGCCATCGGCGGCGCCCTGGCGCGTGCAGCCCTCGGCGACCACGCTTCGCGGCCGATCTTCGTGACCCGCGCCTACGGTCTGCCGACCTGGACGACGCCCGACACGATGGTGCTGTGCGCCAGCTACTCCGGCGAGACCGAGGAGACGCTCGCCTGCTATGAGTCCGCGGGCGCCCTGGGCGCCAAGCGCACCGTGGTCACCACCGGCGGGCGCCTGGCCGAGATGGCGCGTGCCGACGGCGTGCCCGTGATCCCACTGCCGGGCGGCTTTCAGCCGCGTGCCGCGGTGGCCTACATGATCGTCGCCGCGCTGGAGGTAGCCGCCCTGTGCGGCGCCGGCCCGAGGCTGACCTCGGAGATCGACGTGGCCGCCTCGCACGTCGAGCAGCTGGTGGCCGAGTGGGGTCCCGACGCGGCCGAGGACTCGCTGGCCAAGGAGATCGCGCGGGGACTGCTCGGCAGCACGCCCGTGATCGCCGGCGCCGGGCTGACCACGCCGATCGCCTACCGCTGGAAGACGCAGATCAACGAGAACGCCAAGCAGCCGGCCTTCTGGCACGAACTGCCCGAGCTCGACCACAACGAGATAGTCGGCTGGGAGGGCGCTCGCGAGGTGGGACGCTTCTCCGCCGTGTTCCTCGACGACTCCGACGCCCATCCGCGCGTGAAGGAGAGGATGGACATCACCGAGCGACTGATCGCCGGCAACGCCGTTGCCAGCTTCCGCCTGGAGACCCGCGGGCAGACCGCCATCGAGCGCGTCATCTCGCTGGTGTTCCTCGGCGATCTCGTCTCGATCTACCTCGCCACCCTGCGTGGCGTGGATCCCGGGCCGGTGAAGGTGATCGACGAGCTGAAGGCCGCGCTCGCCAAACGCTGAGCTATGACCCTTACCATGGAGATCTCAAGATGACACCAACCGCCACTCTCACCGACACCGACTTCAAGGTCGCCGACCTCTCCCTCGCGGAGTTCGGCCGCAAGGAGATCACGCTCGCCGAACACGAGATGCCCGGCCTGATGGCCATTCGCCGCGAGTACGCCGACGCCCAGCCGCTGCGCGACGCCCGGATCACCGGCTCGCTGCACATGACCATCCAGACGGCCGTGCTGATCGAGACGCTGACCGCGCTCGGAGCCGAGGTCCGCTGGTGCAGCTGCAACATCTTCTCCACCCAGGATCACGCCGCCGCGGCCGTGGCGGTCGGCCCGGACGGGACCCCCGAGAGCCCGCGCGGCGTGCCGGTCTACGCCTGGAAGGGCGAGACGCTCGAGGAGTACTGGTGGTGCACCGAGCAGGTCCTGCGCTGGCCCGGTGATGAGGATCCCACCCACCCCGGCTCGACTGGGCCGAACATGATCCTCGACGATGGCGGCGACGCCACGCTGCTGGTGCACAAGGGCACCGAGTACGAGAAGGCCGGCGCGGTGCCGGACCCGGCCAGCGCGGACTCGGAGGAGCTGCACGTCATCCTCACCACGCTCACACGCTCGCTGGCCGAGGACCCGCAGCGCTGGACGCGCGTGGGGGAGGGCATCAAAGGCGTCACCGAGGAGACCACCACGGGCGTGCACCGGCTCTATCAGATGGTCGAGACCGGTGAGCTGCTGTTCCCGGCGATCAACGTCAACGACTCGGTGACCAAGTCCAAGTTCGACAACCTCTACGGCTGCCGGCACTCGCTGATCGACGGCATCAACCGCGCCACCGACGTGATGATCGGCGGCAAGGTCGCCGTGGTATGCGGCTTCGGCGACGTCGGCAAGGGCTGTGCCGAATCGCTGCGCGGCCAGGGCGCCCGGGTGATCGTCACCGAGATCGACCCGATCTGCGCGCTGCAGGCGGCCATGCAGGGCTACGAGGTCAAGACACTCCATGACGTGATCGACAGCGCCGACATCTTCATCACCACCACTGGCAACAAGGACATCATCCGCGCCGAGGACATGGCGCGCATGAAGCACCAGGCGATCGTCGGCAACATCGGGCACTTCGACAACGAGATCGAGATCGCCGGCCTGGCACGGATCGCGGGGATCGAGCGGATCAACATCAAGCCGCAGGTGGACAAGTGGGTGTTCCCCGACGGCCACGCCATCATCCTGCTCTCCGAGGGGCGCCTGCTGAACCTCGGCAACGCCACCGGGCACCCGAGCTTCGTGATGAGCAACTCGTTCTCCAACCAGACCATCGCCCAGATCGAGCTGTTCACCAAGAACGATGAGTACGAGAAGCGGGTCTACGTCCTTCCCAAGCACCTGGACGAGAAGGTCGCCCGCCTGCACCTCGACGCTCTCGGCGTTAGGCTGACGCGGCTCACCGACGATCAGGCCGCATACATCGGCGTGCCGGTGGACGGGCCGTACAAGCCCGACCACTACCGCTATTAGCCAGGCGCCGCTGCACTGATGAAGGCGATGGTCCTCGCGGCGGGCCTGGGCACGCGCCTGCGCCCGCTGACGTATGAGATCACCAAGCCGATGGTGCCGGTGCTGGACAGGCCGGTGATGGAGCACATCCTCGATCTGCTCGCGCGCCACTCCTTCGAGGAGGTGATCGCCAACCTGCACTACTTCCCCGACACCATCCGCGGCTACTTCGGCGAGCGGATCGCCTACAGCCACGAGCCGGCGCTGCTGGGCACGGCGGGCGGCGTGCGTGCGTGCGCGGAGTTCTTCGGCGATGAGCCCTTCCTGGTGATCTCCGGGGACGCGCTGACGGACATCGACCTGAGCGCGTTCGCCGCTCGGCACAGGGAGGCCGGGGGAGTGGCCACGCTGGCGGTCAAGCAGGTGCCGGACACCCGCGAGTACGGAGTGGTGCTCCACGACCGCGACGGGCGGATCACGGGCTTCCAGGAGAAGCCCACGCCAGAGGAGGCGCTCTCGAACCTGGGCAACTGCGGGATCTACATCTTCGACCCGCGGATCTTCGACTACTTCCCGAAGCGCCCGTTCGTGGACTGGGCCCAGGATGTCTTCCCGGTGCTGCTGGAGAACGACGTGCCGTTCCACATCCACGAGATCCGCGAGTATTGGAACGACGTCGGCTCGTTGAGCGAGCTGCGCCAGGGCACCTTCGACGCGCTGCGGGGCGAGCTGCGCCTGGAGATCGAGGGCGAGGAGGTCAGCCCCGGGGTGATCGTCGCCGGCGGCTCCCCGATCGGCGGGGACACCGAGATCGAAGGCCCGGCATGGATCGGCTGCGACGTGCGGATCGAGGCGGGCGTGCGCCTGATGGGCCCGGTGGTGCTCGGCGACGGTGTGCGGATCGGCAAGGGCGCGCAACTGCGCTCGAGCATCGTCTTCCCCGGCACCGAGGTCGCGGCGGACTCGATCCTGATCGGGGCGATCGCCGGCCACAAGGGCATCCTGCAGAGCCTGCGTCCGCGCCGCTAGAACGCGAAAGGGCCCGCCGAAGCGAGCCCCTTCACGGAAAGTGAGACTATGACAACTGTCATCATATCAGACTGCGCCGGCGCGGTCTGAGGCTCACGCCAGTTCGTAGCGCTCGCGCCGCTGCTGCTCGCGCTCGGACTCGGTGAGCGCCCGCACGAACAGGGCCACCAGCGCAACGCCCATCACCAGCGACTGCTCGACGGCCATCACCAGGCCGGCGATCGCCTGGTCGTCGTGAGCGGAGAGCCCCCACACGCGGGCGTGGTGGACATAGTAGGGGTAGAGCGCCGAGGGGGCGAACGCCAGCCCCATGCCGAGTGCCCCCACGAACAGCTTGGTGCTCAGCATGTAGATCACCGGGCCCATGCCGTCCAGGCGCAGGCGGGCGCGGATGGGGGAGAGCAGATGCCACCAGTAGAGCGAGCCCGCGGCCACGAAGCTGACGTGCTCGAGGATGTGCACCAGGGGGTGGCGCACGGCGAGGTCGTAGGCCGCAGGCATGTGCCAGGCCCAGATCGCGCCCACGTAGAGCACGACAGCAAAGGCCGGATGGGCGAAAGCGCCGGCGCGGCGCTCGATCTCGTGCACCACGCGCGTGACCGGGCGCAGGAGCACCTTGGTCAGGCCGAGGATCGCCAGCACGGGCACCACATCCAGCAGCAGCATGTGCTGGACCATGTGCGCGAAGAACAGCTGGTCGGCGAGCGCGTCAATGGGCGAGACCAGCGCCATCACCGCGAGCAGGACCGCGGCCATGAAGCAGCAAAGCCGCCACGCGGGAGCCTCGGCGCTGTGCCGAGGCGAGGGGCCGAGGCGCACCTGACGCCAGCGGCGCAGGTATGCGCCGGCGAGGATCGCCGCGCCGATCAGCACACCGGGGCTCAGCGTCCAGGAGAGGTCGGGGCGCATCCGCGTGTGATTGTCTCACGCCACCGTGCGGCGATCGAGCGGGCCGCGCGGGGATCGAGCGGGCCGCGCCGGGACTGGCCCGTAGCGGTCGCCCAGCAGCCATGCGGGGCTGCGGTAGTTCCCCGCACAATCGTCGAGCCCCATTTACATCCGCCGCAAACGGGCGTAGCATCGAAGGCATCGCCAGAGAAAAGGCCGACCGAAGGGAGCCTGTGATGCAGATCGACATCAAGGGTAGAAACGTCCCAGTCACCGACGCGCTACGCATGCACGCGGAGCGTCGTCTGACCAAGGTCATGCGACAGGTCTCAGACCTCGCGCGCCTGGAGATAGAGATCTTCAAGGAGCCCAATCCGCGCGTCTCGGACTGCCAGGTCGCGGAGGGCACCCTGTACCTGAAGGGCGTCACGCTGCGCGCCCGGGACGCATCGCCGGAGATGCTGCATTCGCTCAACCTGATGGTGGACGAGCTGGCTCGCCAGGTCAAGCGCCACCGCGACAAACTGCGCCACCGCCGCGAGGCGCACGCCGCGGCGGCGCAGAGAGCCGCGCTTGCGATGCGCAGCGCCTCACAGCCCACGCTCTAGCGGGCCGGCAGCACAGCAGCAGCGATCCGCCGTCCAAGTGCAGGCGGCGGGTCCGCGCGGCGATGTTTGCCGTTCGCGGCGCGTGGGTAGACATCTGGCGCGATGCGCGTTCCGGTCTTTCTCGCCGCCACGAGCTCGCTCGCGCTCGCAGCCGCCCTCGCGCTCGCCGCGGGCGCGTTCGGCTACTCCGCCTCCCTGCCCGCGCGGGAAGGGAGCACTCCGCCGCCGGGACCCTCCGTTCTGTACGAACCCCTCGCACACGCGCCGCAGCTGGAAAACCAAGGCGGCTCGATCTGGCACGCACCGCCGATCCTCGTCTCGGGCGCCAGCGCCTACCGGCACGGCGAGTTCGTCTACCAGGGCTACCTCTACGACGACCACGGCGCCAAGGAGCTGACCGACCCCACCAACCCGATGATCTCCCCGGGCGGAGACCCCTCGGGCGGGGACACCTTCTCCGAACCGGACGGGACCTACACCTATCCCACCGGACCGGGCTACGACGAGAACGCCGCCAACCTCCTGGAGCTGCGCGTCAAGCCGCTGGCCGAAGCCACGGTCTTCCGCATCACGCTCAATACGCTGGAGAACCCCGAACTGGTGGCCACCTCGATTGCGATCGGGGGCACAGCGGGCACGACCCATCCATTCCCGTTTGGAGTCAACGTGAGCGCCCCGGCGCAGTACTTCCTGACCGTCCACGGCAGCACCGCCGTGCTCACCGACGCGGCGAGCGGCGCGGTCCTGCCGGGACCCGCTCCGAGCGTGAGCGTGGACGTGGCGCGCCGGCAGCTCACCGTGCTGGTGCCCCACGCGGACTGGAACCCGGGCTCCTCCACCGTGCGCCTGGCGGCGGGCACGGGCCTGTGGAACGCGGCCGCCGGCTCCTACCTTCTCCCCGGGGCGGTGGCCAGCGCGACGCAGCCGGGCGGTGCCGGCGCAGACCTCGCCCCACCGGCGTTCTTCGACGTGGCGTTCCGCTTCAACTCCCAGGAGCCGATCCCGGGTACCCCCGGGGCCGGCACGGCGGCAGCGCCCGCGTGGTGGCGGGAGTCGGCTCAGGCGCAGGCGCTGGCCAGCGGGGACATCAGCGCCTTCCACGCGGAAGTGGACTTCGCCAAGCTGCACGCCCGTGTCAACGACGAGATGCCCGGCGAACCCACCGGCGTGCCGCAGACGGGCGCGTTCGACCGGATCCTCGCCTCGCACTTCTCCGACGGCCAGGGCGCCGACTACGCCACGGGTGGCTGCGGCAGCTCGTCGGCGTGCATCGGCGAGATGCGCGGCCAGCTGCTGCCATACGCGGTGTACGTGCCGAGCGGTCCCGTGCCCGCGGGCGGATGGGGCCTGACCCTGCTGCTGCACTCGCTGTCCGCCAACTACAACCAGTTCGACGGGTCGCGCAACCAGTCCCAGTTCGCCGCCCGCGGCCAGGGCTCGATCGTGATCACCCCCTCCGGGCGCGGTCCCGACGGCTGGTACTACGACCGCGCCGGCCAGGACACCTTCGAGGTGTGGGCGGACGCGGCCTCCCACTACCAGCTGAACCCCGCCTTCACTGACATCGCGGGCTACTCGATGGGCGGCTACGGGACCTATAAGCTCACCGCCCAGTTCCCCGACCTGTTCGCCAAGGCTCAGCCCACGGTCGGTCCCCCCGGGCTCGGGATCTGGCTTCCGCCCGCCGAACCGCAGCCCGGCGGCGCCCAGTCGCTGACCGGGCGGATGCTCGGCTCGGTGCGCAACGTCCCGTTCCTGATCTGGGACGAGACCGCCGATGAGCTCGTGCCGATCAGCGGCGTGCTCGAACAGGTGAGCGCCTTCGACGCGCTCGGCTACCGCTACGCCTTCGACCAGTTCGACGCCGGCGAGCACCTCACGCTGGCGCTAAACGACGAATACGCGCCCGCAGCCGCCTTCCTCGGCACGGACACCGTGCAGCGCAACCCGGCGCACGTCACCTACGTCTACAACCCCACCATGGACTTCCCGGCCGACGGAACCGCCGCCGGGCACGCCTACTGGCTCTACAAGATCTCGCTGCGCGAACAGAGCGCCTCCGCGCCATTGGGCCGGATCGACGTGCGCTCGGAGGGCTTCGGCACGGGCGACCCGACACCGTCGGAAACACAGCACGGGGCCGGAGTGCTCACCGGCGGTCAGATCCCCGCGATCCCATACACCAGCCAGAGCAAGACGTGGGGCGCCGCGCCCCGGGCGCCGGTTCTGGACACCCTGGACATCACCGCCAGCAACGTCTCGCACGTGAGCATCGACGCGGCACGGGCCAAGGCGGACTGTGCGGCGCACCTGAACGTCACCAGCGACGGCCCGCTGAAGGTCACGCTCGTTGACTGCGCGCTCGGGGGCAGGAGCACCACGACCAGCTTCAAGTGATCGGTGCGCCCCGTTGCGGGCCGCGCGGGAGGCGGCGGAAGCTATCCTTGGCGCATGCCCTCCCTGCTCGATCGCGCCCTGAACGTCGGCGAGGCGAAGAAGTTCAAGGCCTACCAGAAACGCGTCGCGCTGATCAACGCGTTCGAGGCTGAGCTCGAACACGACAGCGACGCGGAGCTGCGCGCGCGGATGGACGCGCTGCGCGAGCGCGCCAGCAGCGGAGACGGGTCCGCCGGCCAGCTCGACGCGCTGCTGCCGGAGTGCTTTGCGATCGTGCGCGAGACCGGCAAGCGGACCATGGGGATGCGCCACTTCGACGTGCAGCTGATCGGCGGCATGGCCCTGCACGAGGGCCAGATCTCCGAGATGAAGACCGGCGAGGGCAAGAC
>CABDZA010000290.1_pt1 | contig 10298 bp, 14 predicted proteins | sample 3132091 | NCBI WGS metagenome assembly CABDZA01 (sample SAMEA5534339, study PRJEB31848) | metagenome | biome: tundra; feature: field; material: soil | place: USA | collected 2013-05 | depth 0.45 m
GGATGACGAAGTCGTCCTGGTAGCGACCGCGCCACGACTTCTGAGATAGCGATCAAACCATGTCGATGACAGATCCCATTGCCGACTTCCTCACGCGCGTGCGCAACGCGATCCACGCTGCGCACGAGACGGTTGAGATCCCCGCGTCCAAGACCAAGAGCGAGCTCGCGCGCATTCTCACCGAGCAGGGCTACATCGACTCCTACTCGGTGATCCCCGAGCCCGACGGCGGCCCCGGTCAGCTGATCCAGATCCGCTTGAAGTACGCCGAGGACCGCCGCTCGGCGATCGCCGGCCTACGCCGCGTGTCGCGCCCCGGCCGGCGCACGTACGTCGACGCCAAGCACATCCCCAAGGTGCTCGGCGGCATGGGCACTTCGATCGTCTCGACCTCGCACGGTGTGATGACCGGGCACGACGCGCGCTCGGCGGGCGTCGGCGGCGAGGTCCTGGCGCAGGTCTGGTGAGCTGACGTGTCGCGCATCGGCAGACAGCCCATCGCAGTTCCGACCGGCGTGACCGTCGCGATCGAGCCCAACGAGGTCCGTGTCAACGGCCCCAAGGGAGAACTCTCCGAGCGCATCCACAAGGACATCGTCGTCAAGCAGGACGGCGAGCAGCTGGTCGTCACCCGCCCGACCGACCGCGGCGAACACCGCGCGCTGCACGGCTTGACGCGCTCGCTGGTGGCAAACATGGTGCAGGGCGTGACAGCGGGCTATGAGAAGCGTCTGGAGATTCAGGGCGTCGGCTATCGCGCGCAGCTGAAGGGCAAGAACCTCGAGCTCGCTGTCGGCTACTCGCACTCCGTGCCGATCCCGGCGCCCGACGGGATCGAGTTCGAAGTGCCCCAGCCGACGCGTGTCGTCGTCAAAGGCATCTCCAAGCAGCTCGTCGGCGAGACGGCCGCGATCATCCGCAAGCAGCGCCCGCCCGAGCCCTACAAGGGCAAGGGCATCCGCTACGAGGGCGAGCACGTCCAGCGCAAGGTCGGCAAGCGCGCATGAGCACGCATGGCTGCGCCGGATCGGCGTCCTCGGTCGCTCGCGTGCCAAGCACGCCACGCGCCCTGCGTCCTTGCCCGGCTTGCCCTGCGTGCTCATGCGGGTCGTCGCGGCTCAACGAAGGGTGCGTGAGATGAGCGTCATCACCAAGGAGAACCGCCGTCTCAAGCGCCGCCGCAGGGTGCGCGCGAAGATCTCCGGCACGGCGTCGCGGCCGCGCATCTCCGTGTTCCGCTCCAACCGCGGGCTGTCCGCGCAGATGATCGACGACGTGGGCGGCACGACCCTGGCGGCGGTCAACTGGTTCGAGCCCGAGCTGCGCTCGCTGGCCAAAGGCGAGCGCGCGGCGCGCGCCGGGCAGATGCTGGCGGAGCGCGCCAAGGCGGCGGGGATCTCCGAGGCGGTGTTCGACCGCGGCGGCTACCGCTATCACGGCCACGTGCGTGCCTTTGCGCAAGCCATCCGTGAGGCGGACATCGTCGTCTAGCGTGCCCCGGCTCCCGCTCCCGCTACCCTCTTCCTCCTGCCCATGACCATATCCATAGATCGCTCAGTCAACCCCGCCGGCCTGGACCTCCAGGAGCGCGTGGTTGAGATCAACCGCGTGGCCAAGGTCGTCAAGGGCGGCCGGCGCTTCTCGTTCACGGCACTGGTGGTCGTGGGCGACGAACGCGACGTGGTGGGCGTGGGCTACGGCAAGGCCAACGAGGTGCCGCTGGCGATCCAGAAGGGCGTGGAGCGCGCCAAGAAGGATCTCTTCCGCGTGCCCAAGCACGGCAGCACCATCACCCACCAGACCACCGGTATCTTCGGCGCGGGCCGCGTGCTGCTGAAGCCCGCTTCCCCCGGCACCGGCGTGATCGCCGGCGGCGGCGTGCGCGCGGTGCTGGAGCTGGCGGGCATCAACGACATCCTCTCCAAGAGCCTCGGCACCCAGAACCCGATCAACCTCGTCAAGGCCACCGTGGCCGGGCTGCGCGGGCTGCGCACCCCCGCCGAGCTGGCCACGCTGCGCGGGCTGACCATCAACCAGGTCCTCGGGCTCGGCAACGGCGAGGCGGCCGCCGGTGCCGTCGCCGCAGCCGAGCAGGCGCCGCAGCCCGAGACAGAGACAGGCGCAGGTGCTGAGAGCGCCGCTGTGGCCGCCGAGGGAGCATCCGCCTGATGGGCCAGCTGAGCGTCACCCAGCGCCGCTCCAGCAACGGCGCCAACGGCAAACAGCTGGACACGCTGCGCTCGCTCGGGCTGCGCCGCATCGGCCACACGGTGGCGGTCAAGGACTCCGCGCAGGCGCGCGGCATGCTGCACGCTGTGCGCCACCTGGTCGAGGTCGAGGAGGGCAAGTGAGCCCCGCGCGCAAGGACGAGGAGGAGCGCATCGGGCTGCACAGTCTGGCCCCTGCTCCCGGCAGCCGCCGTCCGCGCAAGCGCGTCGGCCGCGGCGAAGGCTCGGGCACCGGCAAGACCTCAGGGCGCGGGCAGAAGGGCGCGGGATCGCGCTCGGGCTCCAAGCGCAGAGCGGCTTTCGAAGGTGGGCAGATGCCGATCCACATGCGCATGCGAAAGCTGCGCGGACCGCACATGAAGAAGTCGATGCCGTTCGAGCCGTTCCGCACGCACACCCAGCCCGTGAACATCGACGCGCTGGAGAGCCGCTTCGAGGCTGGCACGGAGGTGACGCTGGAGCTGATGAAGGCCAACGGCCTGGCCACCCGCAAGGACGTGCCCGTCAAGGTGCTCGCCAAGGGCGAGCTGAGCAAGGCCCTCACGATTCACGCCCACGGCTTCAGCGCCGGTGCGCGCGAGCGCATCGAGGCCGCCGGCGGCACCTGCACCATCGTCGAGGCCTAGCCTCCCCAGCGCCGTGCAAGCGGCTTCACGCACGGGCGCATCCACTAGAATCGGCCGCTCCGCTTGCACGCGGGCGCAATGGCCCAGTGCGGCGGGCTGACGCCCATGCTCTCCACAATCCTCAACGCCTTCCAGATCGCGGACATCCGCAAGAAGATCGCCTTCACGGCGGGCCTACTGCTGATCTACCGCCTCGGTTCGCACATCCCCGTGCCGGGCGTCAACCTGACGGCGGTCAACAACATCCAGAAGCAGTTCGGCGGCTCCAACATCCTCGGGCTGCTCAACCTGTTCTCCGGTGGCGGGCTCGCGCGGATAGCGATCTTCGCGCTGGGGATCATGCCCTACATAACCTCCTCGATCATCCTGCAGCTGCTGCAGGTGGCGGTGCCCTCGCTCGAGAAGCTCTCCAAGGAAGGCGAGGTGGGGCAGGCGCGCATCACCCAGTACACCCGCTACCTGACCGTCGGGCTTGCCTTCGCCCAGTCGATCGGCTACGTCTTCCTGTTCCACACCCTCCAGGCCAAAGCGGGCGAATCGGTGGTCACCCACTTCGACCTGCCGCACATCTTCCTGATCGTGGTCTGCCTGACCACGGGCTGCATACTGCTGATGTGGGTCGGCGAGCTGATCACCCAGCGGGGCATCGGCAACGGCATCTCGCTGCTGATCTTCGCCTCGATCGTCGCCCGCCTGCCCAGCGGCATCCAGGCGTGGTGGACCACCCAGGACCAGGTCTTCAAGGTGATGATGCCGTTCCTGGTGCTGGTGGTGGTGGCGGGGATCGTGTTCGTGCAGGAAGGCCAGCGGCGCATCCCCGTGCAGTACGCCAAGCGCGTGATCGGGCGGCGCATGTCCGAGGGCGGGCAGACCTACCTGCCGCTGCGCGTGAACATGGCGGGCGTGATCCCGGTGATCTTCGCCGCCAGCATCATGGCCTTCCCGCCGACCGTGGGCCAGCTCGTGAAAACGAAATGGGGCCAGTCGATCTCGGACTTCTTCACGCCCAACGGCTGGCACTACGTGGTGGGCGAGGCGCTGTTCATCATCCTGTTCACCTACTTCTACACCGCCGTCACCTTCAACCCGGTGGACCAGGCGGACAACCTGAAGAAGTACGGGGGCTTCATCCCAGGCGTGCGCCCGGGGCGTCCCACGGCGGAATTCCTCGACCGGATCCTGGCTCGCCTGACCTTCCCCGGGGCGCTCTTCCTGGCCGCGGTGGCCGCCCTGCCGGCGATCCTGATCGCGCGCACCCATCAGAACTTCTTCTTCGGCGGAACGTCAATCCTGATTGTGATCGGCGTGGCGCTGGAAACGATGAAGCAGCTGGAGGCGCAGCTGATGATGCGAAGCTATGAGGGCTTCCTGAAGTAGCGCCCGCCCCGGGGCCGCTGCGAGCGGACGGCCCAGCGGGCGCGGTGAAGCGTGCAGCACTGGCACAGGGCTTGCGCTAGCGGATAGGCTGCCTCGGTCTTGTCCGAGTTGAACCTCATCCTGTTCGGTCCCCCGGGTGCCGGGAAGGGCACCCAGGCCGACCGCCTGCGCGACGACTTCGCCCTGCCCCACATATCCACGGGTGACATCCTGCGCGCGCAGGTCGCCGAGGGCACGGAGCTGGGGCGCGAGGCCAAGCGCTTCATGGACGCGGGCGAGCTGGTCCCGGATGAGGTGATCGTGGGCATGATCACCGAGCGCGTGGCCGGCGGGGACGCCCGCGACGGCTTCCTGCTGGACGGGTTTCCGCGCAACGAGCAGCAGGCGGATGCGCTGGGTGCGGCGCTCAGCAGCCTCGACAGGCACCTGACATCGGCGCTGCTAATCGAGGTGCCCGACGATGAGCTCGTGCGGCGCCTGGCCGGGAGGCGGGTGTGCGTGAAGAACGCCGCCCACATCTACCACGTGGACTTCGACCCGCCCAAGCACGAGGGCGTCTGCGATCAGGACGGCTCGCGCCTGATCCAGCGCGACGACGACAAGGAGGAGACGATCCGCCGCCGCCTGGAGGTCTACCACTCCCAGACAGAGCCGCTGATCGGCTACTACGACCGCGCCGGGCTGCTGCGCCGCTTCGACGGACGCCGCGGCGCGGAGGAGGTTCACGCCCACGTCAGGGCCACCGTGGCGACGCTGCGCCTGGAGGAGACGCTCTAGCGGCGCAAGCTAAGCTGCCGGGGTGATCATCAAGAAGTCCCCCGGGGAGATCCAGAAGATGGCGCGCTCGGGCGCCATCCTGGCGGCCACGCTGGATCTGCTGGAGGCGAACATCCGCCCCGGGATCAGCACAGCCGAGCTGGACACGCTGGCCGAGCGCTTCATCCGCTCCCAAGGCGCCAAACCCACCTTCAAGGGCTACCGCGGCTTCCCCGGATCGATCTGCGCATCGCCCAACGCGATGATCGTGCACGGGATACCCGGCCCCTACACCCTGAAGCGCGGCGACATCATCTCCATCGACGTGGGCGTCACGCTCGGCGGCTGGGTGGCCGATGCGGCGCGCACGTTTCCAGTGGAGGAGGTCAGCCCGCAGGCGCGCAACCTGCTGAGCGCCACCGAGGCCTCGCTGCACGCGGGCGTGGCCCGCTGCCTGGCGGGCAACCGCATGGGGGACGTCTCCAGCGCCATCCAGCAGGCGGCCGAGGGCGCCGGGCTGTCGGTGGTCCGCTCGCTCGTGGGCCACGGCGTGGGGCGCAGCATGCACGAGGATCCACAGGTGCCCAACTACGGCAAGCCCGGCAAGGGCCCGCTGCTGGAGGAGGGCATGGTGCTGGCGATCGAGCCCATGACCACAGCCGGACGCCCAGCCGTGCGCGTGGGTGGGGACAACTGGGCGATCTACTCCCAGGACGGCTCTCCGGCCGCGCATTTCGAGTTCACCGTGGCCATCACCGCCGACGGGCCGCGCGTGCTGACGCCCTGGCACGTGGCCCCGGAGAAACGGCGGGGCGAACTTGCTACCATCACGAGTCCTGCCTGAGTGCGAGGTGTTCCGCCTGCGCGAAGGCATGTCCACGACCCGGTAGCGGCGGCCGCAACGGCAGCCAGAGCCGCGTCGCGGGAACCCCCAGCCGCTGAAAGGGATCATGAAGGTAAGACCGTCGGTCAAGCCGATGTGCGAGAAGTGCAAGATCATCCGCCGCCACGGAGTGGTGCTGGTGATCTGCCCGAACAAGCGCCACAAGCAGCGCCAGGGGTGATCGGCTAGGTGGCACGTATCTCGGGAGTCAACCTGCCTCTGAACAAGCGCTCGGAGATCGGTCTGACATACATCTACGGGATCGGACGCTCGACGTCCAACAAGGTCCTCAGCCAGGTCGGGGTCAGCCCCGACACCTACATCCGCGACCTCACCGAGGATGAGGTGGCCAAGCTCCGCGACGCGATCGACGACGGACTGACCGTCGAGGGCGATCTGCGGCGCGAGCGCTCCCAGGACATCAAGCGCCTGCAGGAGATCGGCTGCTACCGCGGCCTGCGCCATCGTCGCGGCCTGCCGGTGCGCGGACAGAAGACCAAGACCAACGCCCGCACGCGCAAGGGTCCCAAGCGCATGCAGGTGGCGGGCAAGAAGAAAGCGGGTAAGAAGTAGTGCCCCCAGCTCCCAAGCGCGCCCGCGGCCGGCGCAAGCCCAAAAAGAACATCCCCGTGGGCCAGGCCCACATCAAGACCTCTTTCAACAACACCATCGTCTCGCTGACGGACACCGCGGGCAACGTGATCGCATGGGAGTCAGCCGGCGGCGCCGGCTTCAAGGGCTCGCGCAAGTCCACGCCGTTCGCCGCCCAGGTGACGGCCGACGCGGCCGCGCGCAAGGGCCTGGAACAGGGACTGCAGAAGGTCGAGGTCTACGTCAAGGGCCCGGGCTCCGGTCGTGAGACGGCGATCCGCTCGCTGCAGGCGGCGGGCCTTGAAGTGACCGGCGTCAAGGACGTGACCCCGCAGGCCCACAACGGCTGCCGCCCTCGCAAGCGGCGGAGGGTCTAGAGATGGCCAGAGACACCGGCCCCCAGTGCAAGCAGTGCCGCCGCGAGGGCCAGAAGCTGTTCCTCAAGGGCGAGCGCTGCCTGACGGACAAGTGTGGCGTGGAGCGCCGCGCGTACCCGCCGGGCGAGCACGGACGCGGGCGCATGAAACAGAGCGAGTACCGGGTGCAGCTGCGCGAGAAGCAGAAGGCGCGCCGCTACTACGGCGTGCTGGAGAAGCAGTTCCACGGCTACTACGTCAAGGCCTCGCGCCAGGCGGGCATCACCGGCGAGAACCTGCTGGCGCTGCTGGAGTGCCGCCTGGACAACGTGCTCGTGCGCCTCGGCTTCGCGGCCTCGCGTCGCCAGTCCCGCCAGCTGATCCGTCACGGCCACTGGACTGTCAACGGCCGCCGGGTCAACATCCCCAGCTACCAGGTGCGCCCCGGTGACGTGATCACCGTCAAGTCGGAGACCCCCGCGACCCAGGTGGTCAGGGACGCCACGGAGCTCACCGGACAGATTCCCGCATGGCTGCAGGCCGATCACGAGTCGCTCTCGGCCAAGGTGCTGCGCAAGCCGGAGCGGCGCGAGGTCGCCGCGCCGGTGCAGGAGCAGCTCATCGTCGAGCTGTACTCGAAGTAGTTAGCAATTTGCCCGCGCCGTAGTCCCATGAGGGCGGCGGCGCTTCAGAGCCGGCGTCCCAGCGACACCGGTGCGAGACCAAAACGACGTTAGGACTTTCATGCTCGACTTCCAAATCCCCCGGATCACTAGCGAGTCGGTGGAGCAGAACCGTGGCACGTTCACGATCGAGCCCCTCGATCGCGGTTTCGGCTACACGTTCGGCAACTCGCTGCGCCGCGTACTGCTCTCCTCTCTCGCCGGCGCGGCCGTCACGAGCGTGCGCATCGAGGGCGTCGCGCACGAGTTCTCCACCATTCAGGGCGTCAAGGAGGACGTGACGGACATCGTCTTGAACCTCAAGGGCGTGGTCTGCCGGATGCACTCCGACGCCAGCGAGGTCGAGGCGCCGCTGGTGGTGACGGGCCCCGGCGAGATCACCGCCAAGGACATTGACCTTCCGGCGGGCGTTGAGATCCTCAACCCCGACCTGCACATTGCCACGCTCGAGAAGAAAACCAAGCTCGAGCTGTACATGACCATCGGCCGCGGCCGCGGCTACCGCCCGGCTGAGGAGAACAAGTCCGCCGACCAGCCCATCGGCGTGATCCCGATCGACTCCATCTTCTCGCCCGTGCGGCGTGTGGCCTACGCGGTCGAACCGGCGCGCGTGGGGCAGAAGACGGACTTCGACAAGCTCACCCTGGACATCGAGACGGACGGCTCGATCGACCCGCAGGCGGCGCTGCGCGAGGCGGCCGAGCTGCTGATCAGCCAGCTGGCCATCTTCACGGACGCCGATCGCATCCAGGAGCTGCGCGCGGCTCCGGGCGGAGCGCTGGACGGCCACGGCCTGGCCGTGGGCGGCGCCCCGCAGGCGGCGCTCCAGGGCGAGGAGTGGGGCATCCTGATCGAGGAGCTGGAGCTGGGCGTACGCTCCTACAACTGCCTCAAGCGGGCTGGCATCCAGACGGTGGGCGACCTGATCTCCAAGTCCGAGGCGGAGCTCAACGCGATCCCCAACTTCGGCAAAAAGTCGATCGACGAGGTCATCGAAACGCTGCACGCTCGGGGCCTGAACCTGCGTCAGGACTGACGCGGCCGCTCGCGCCAACTAGACTTCCCCGACCATGCGCCACCAGAAGACACGCAACAAGCTCAGCCGCGACTCCGCGCACCGCAAGTCGCTGCTCATGAACCTGAGCAAGGAGCTGATCGAGCATGAGCGGATCAAGACCACGGAGGCGAAGGCCAAGGCGGTCAAGCCGGAGATCGAGAAACTGATCACGCTGGCCAAGCGCGGGGACCTGCACGCGCGCCGCCAGGCGCTCTCCACGCTCTCCCAGGACAAGTTCGCGGTGCACAAGCTGTTCGCGGAGGTCGCTCCCCGCTACGCGCAGCGGCCGGGAGGCTACACGCGGATCCTGAAGCTGGGGCCGCGTCGCAGCGACTCGACTGAGATGGTCTTCATCGAGCTCGTCTGAGGGCGCCGCGTCGCGGCGATGCGGCGCTGGGATGATCAGCAAGCTCACGATCGAGTACGACGGGACGGGCTTCGCCGGCTGGGCGCGTCAGCCGGGCGAGCGGACCGTGCAGGAGGAGCTGGAGCGCGCGCTGCGCACGGTGCTCGGCGACACGGGCGCGGACGGACGGCCGCTGAAGCTCACGGTTGCCGCGCGCACGGACAGGGGCGTGCACGCGTGGGGGCAGGTGGCGAGCTACGCGCACGAGGCGGTGGATCCGCTGCGCCTGAACGGGCTGCTGGCGGAGGACCTGGCGGTGCTCTCCTGCGAGCCGGCGCCGGCGGGCTTTGACGCGCGGCGCGACGCCAGCAGCAGGACCTACTGCTACCGCGTGCTGGCGCGGCGCGCCCGCAGCGCGCTGGAGCGCAGGCGCGCCTTCTGGTGGACGGGCCGCCTCGACCGGGGGGTGCTGCGCGAGTGCGCGCAGACGCTGCTCGGCAGGCACGACTTCACCGCCTTCACGCCCACCGAGACCGAACACTCCCGCTTCCTGCGCGATGTGCTGCGCGCGGAATGGGTGGGGGAGGGCGAGCTGCTCGAGTTCTGGATCGAGGCGGACACGTTCATGCGCCACATGAACCGCGTGCTGGTGGGCACCATGCTGGACGTCTGCGCGGGGCTGCTCACGGTGGAGCAGTTCAGGCAGCTGCTGGAGGGCCGGCCGCGCCCACAGGCGGGCAGGACGGCGCCGGCGCACGGGCTGGCGCTGGCGCACGTCTCCTATCCCGGCTCGACGGCGACGGCGACGGCGTCGGCGGCACCGGCGGGGGGGCTGCGGGTAACGCGCGGATTACCGCAGCGGGCCGGGGCGGCCCCTATGCTGGATGGGAGACACATGCTGAACGTCCTGCTGACAAACGACGACGGGATCGAGGCCGAGGGCCTGCAGGCGATGCGGCGCGCGCTGATGGGCGTCGCGGGCGTGCGCCTGGCGGTGATCGCGCCCGACGGCAACCGCTCGGCGATGGCGCGCTCGATCACCACCCGCAGGCCGCTGTGGGTGGCCGAGATCCCCTTCGCAGACGGCTCCGCAGGCTATGCGACAGACGGTACCCCCGTCGACTGCGTGAGGCTCGCCAGCCTCGGGATCATCAAGGACTTCGAGACCGACCTGGTCGTCTCGGGCATCAACCACGGCGCCAACCTGGGCGACGACATCACCTACTCGGGCACCGTCGCGGCCGCCCTGGAGGGCGTCGTGCTGGGGCTTCCCGCGATCGCCGTCTCCCAGCAGTCCGGAGCCGGCGCCCTGGACTATCGCTTCGACGGTGGCTTCGGCTTCGAGGTCGCGGCCGGCTTCGTGGCGCGACTGGTCGAGCGCATCGAGGACGTGCC
>CABDZA010000291.1_pt1 | contig 10289 bp, 9 predicted proteins | sample 3132091 | NCBI WGS metagenome assembly CABDZA01 (sample SAMEA5534339, study PRJEB31848) | metagenome | biome: tundra; feature: field; material: soil | place: USA | collected 2013-05 | depth 0.45 m
CACCTACATCATGCTCTCGACCCTCACCCCGGAGGGCGTACAGACCGTCAAGAACAACCCGCAGCGGATCCTGGAGGTCAACAAGGAGGTCGAGCAGCTTGGCGCGACCGTCAAGGCCCAGTGGGCGACGCTCGGCCACGTGGACTTCATCTCGGTGATCGAGGCGCCCGACGAGGGCACCATGGCGCGCGTCTCGCTGGAGCTGGGCTCCCGCGGCACGGGCCGCTACGAGACGCTGGCGGCGATCCCGGTGGAGGAGTTCATCAAGTCCCTGTAGGGACTCGCTCCTCGCCCGGCCCGCGTCTCGCCCGGAGGGGCTGACGGGGTCGTGGGCCGAAGCTCCAATCCGCCCGTGGGGCGGCGTATGCTGGAAGGCGATGATGCGGCCACACACGAGGCAGCCCGGCCCGGCGGGGGCTGGGCGCCGCGCCGGGGAGTGTGCGCGATGACCGGGCCAAGCTCGGACGATCCCGGGCGCGACCCGCGCGATCCCTCCGCACAGGAGGGCCGACCGACGGGCGCTCCCGGCATATCGCTGGTGCCTGAGCCGATGCAGGAGGCGGAAGTGCAGGCCCAGCTGGACGACATCGACGTGGACGCTCCCCGCGTGGGCATCGTGATGGGCTCCAAGAGCGACCTGGAGACGATGGAGAAGGCGGCCAAGGAGCTGGAAGACCGGGGCATCCTGCATGAGGTGCGGGTGATGTCAGCGCACCGCGAGCCGGACCTGGTGGCGGAATACGCCAAGAACGCGCACATGCGCGGCCTGCGGGTGATCATCGCCGGCGCGGGCATCTCCGCGGCGCTTCCGGGTGCGGTGGCCGCGCACACGGACCTGCCGGTGATCGGCGTGCCGCTGTCGGGACGGCTGAGCGCGGCCGGCGGGCTGGACGCGATCCTCTCGATCGTGCAGATGCCCCCCGGCGTGCCGGTGGCGTGCGTGGGCCTGGACAACCCCCGCAACGCCGCCATCCTGGCTGCGCAGATCCTCGGGGCATGAGCTCCGCTCCCGCGCTGCGGGATAATCAAGGCAAGTGATCTCCCGCTACACCCGCCCGGAGCTCGGCCGCCTATGGACGGACGAGGCGCGCATGGATGCCTGGCGTCAGGTCGAGGTGGCGGCCTGCGAGGAGCTGGGAGGCCTGCTCGGGGGGGACGGCCCCGGCGAGCGCGAGCTGGAGGCGATCCGCGCGGCGAGCTTCACGGTCGACGCGGTCGACGAGCGCGAGCGCGTGACCGACCACGACGTGGCGGCGTTCGTGGACGTGCTCGGCGCCTCGGCGGGCGAGGCGGGGCGCTGGATCCACTTCGGCCTGACCTCCTCGGACGTGCTGGACACGGCGCTGGCGCTGCAGCTGCGCGCGGCGGGCGAGCCGATCGTGGCGGGGGCGCACGAGCTGGCGGCGACGCTGGCGGGCAGGGCGCGCGAGCACGCGCGGACCCTGTGCGTGGGCCGCACGCACGGCGTGCACGCCGAGCCGACGACGTTCGGGGTCAAGCTTGCGGGCTTCGCATTCGAGGCGCACCGCAACGCGCTGCGCCTGCAGCGCGCGTTCGAGCAGGTGGCGGTGGGAGCGCTGTCGGGAGCGGTGGGCACCTATGCCGCCACGAGCCCGGACTTCGAGGCGCGCGTGCTCGCCCGCCTGGGGCTGCGCCGCGAGGATGTCTCCACGCAGGTGGTGCCGCGCGACCGCCACGCGCAGCTGCTCGGCGCGATCGCCCTCGCGGGGGCCGGCCTGGAGCGCTTCGCCACGGAGATCCGCCACCTCCAGCGCACGGAGGTGCGCGAGGTCCAGGAGGCGTTCCGCGCGGGCCAGAAGGGCTCCTCGGCGATGCCCCACAAGCGCAACCCGATCAAGAGCGAGCAGATAACGGGCCTGGCGCGGGTGCTGCGCGGCAACGCCCAGGCGGCGCTGGAGAACGTGGCGCTGTGGCACGAGCGCGACATCTCCCACTCCTCGGTGGAGCGCGTGATCCTGCCGGACTCGACCATCCTGATCGACTACCTCCAGCACAGGACCATTGCGCTGGCACGGGACACGACGGTGGACGCGCCGCGGATGCGCGCCAATCTCGAGCTGACCCACGGCGCGCTGTTCTCCCAGCGGGTCCTGCTGGCGCTGGTGGAGGCGGGCTCCTCGCGCGACGACGCCTATCGCGCGGTGCAGGAGCTGGCCCAGCGCGCCTGGGAGGAGGCGATCCCGCTGCGCGATCTGCTCGCGGCGGACGAGCGCGCTGCGGGGCTGGAGCTGGATGAGATCTTCGACTACTCCCACTACCTGCGCCACGCCGATGAGATCGTCTCGCGGCTTGAGCAGATCGCCTGAGCGGCGCCTTCGCGGCGCCCGATCCCGCTGGTAGCATCGCGCCACGTGAGGACGCTCGCCGACCTGCCCCTAATCGCCAGCGGGAAGGTCCGTGAGATGTATGACCTGGGTGCTGTGGAGGCGCTCGACGGGCTCCCGACGCCGGCGCTGCTGATGGTGGCCAGCGACCGGATCTCCACCTACGACGCCGTCCACCCGACGCCGATCCCGGACAAGGGCAAGGTCCTGACGGGGCTGTCGGTGTTCTGGTTCGCCAAGACGGCGGCGATCGTGGCCAATCACCTGATCTCGGCGACGGACGGAGTGCCCGTGCCGGCGCGCGGGCGCGCGCTGGCGGTGCGCAGGCTGCGGATGCTGCCGGTGGAGTGCGTGGTGCGCGGCTACATCACGGGGTCGGGGTGGAAGGACTACCAGGCCGGCGGCACCGTGTCGGGGATCGCCCTGCCGGCGGGCCTGCGCGAGTCCGAGCGCCTGCCCGAGCCGATCTTCACGCCGAGCAGCAAGGCGCAGGAGGGCCACGACGAGGCGATCGACTTCGAGCGCGCGGCGGAGCTGGTGGGCGACCGCGCGCTGATGGAGCGCGTCAGGGACTGCTCGATCGAGCTCTACTCCTTCGCCGCCGAGCACGCCCGGGAGAACGGCGTGATCCTGGCGGACACCAAGTTCGAGTTCGGCCTGGATGAGAGCGGTTCGGCCGGCGGCGCGGGGGCGCTGGTCCTGGGCGACGAGGTGCTGACGCCGGACTCCTCCCGCTACTGGCCCGCGGAGGGCTATGAGCCGGGTCGCGGGCAGCCGAGCTTCGACAAGCAGTACGTCCGCGACTGGGCGGCGTCCAGCGGCTGGGACAAGCGGCCGCCCGCGCCGGCGATTCCCGCGGACGTGGTGGCGGGCACGCGCGCACGCTACGTGGAGGCCTATGAGCGCATCACGGGCGAGCCCTTCCAGGCGTGGCTCGATCGCACGGGTGCGGGCACGAGCACGGCCACGGGCGCGGCGTGAGGGCGCGCGTGCTGATCCGCCCCAAGGCGGGCATCCTCGATCCGCAGGGCGTTGCTGTCGAGCGGGCGCTGCCCGCGCTGGGCTTTGCGGGCGTGGGCAACGTCCACGTGGGCCGCCTGGTGGAGCTGGACGTGGAGGACCCCGCCCAGCTCGAGTCGATGTGCGAGAAGCTGCTGGCCAACCCGCTGGTCGAGGACTACGAGGTCCAGCTGCTCGACGGCAGCGCTGACGCGAAGTGAAGTTCGGCGTACTTCAATTCCCAGGCTCGTGCGATGAGGTGGACGCGCTGGGAGCGGCGCGGCGGGTGGGCGACGCGGAGCTGATCTGGCACGCGGACCGGGACCTGAAGGGCGCGGACGCGATCGTGGTCCCCGGCGGCTTCTCCTACGGCGACTATCTGCGCGCGGGCGCCATCGCGCGCTTCTCCCCGGCGATGGAGTCGGTGATCTCCTTCGCGGGCGACGGCGGCCTGGTGCTGGGCATCTGCAACGGCTTTCAGGTGCTGTGCGAGGCACGCCTGCTGCCGGGAGCGCTGCTCCCCAACGCGAACCTGCGCTTCACCTTCCGCCAGGTGGAGGTGGAGGTGCTCAACAGCGACACCGCGTTCACCCGCGCGTGTGGATCGGATGCCCACCCCCCCCAACGGCTGAGCATCCCGGCCAAGCACGCGTGGGGGCGCTACTACGCGGACCCCGAGACGCTGGCGGCGATGGACAGGGCCGGCCAGCTGGTGCTGCGCTACGCGCCTGGCGAGAACTTCAACGGCTCCGTCCACGACATAGCGGGCGTGTGCAACGAGCGCGGCAACGTGTTCGGCCTGATGCCCCATCCGGAGCATGCGGTGGACGAGCTGACGGGCGGCTCGACGGACGGCTTGAAGATCTTCCAGTCGATGCGCCTGGCGCTGGAGGGGGCGCATGCCTGACACCTCGACGTTGCCCACCCTCCGGGACGCGCTGGCGCTGGGGCTGACGGCGGCGGAGTACGAGCTGGTTTGCGAGAAGCAGGACGGAGCGCCCAACCAGGTGGAGCTGGCGATGTACTCGCTGCTGTGGAGCGAGCACTGTGCGTACAAGCACTCCAAGAAGCTGCTGCGCACGCTGCCCACGGAGGGCGAGCACGTGGTCATGGGCCCCGGCGAGAACGCGGGCGCGGTGGACGTGGGCGGCGGCCTGGTGTGTGCGTTCAAGGTGGAGTCGCACAACCACCCGAGCGCGGTGGAGCCCTTCCAGGGCGCGGCCACGGGCGTGGGCGGCATCCTGCGCGACATCTTCGCCATCGGTGCGCGCCCGATCGCGGTGCTGGACTCGCTGCGCTTCGGCGAGCCCACGCCGGCGAGCGGCGGCGGTGGCGCGAGCGGCGAGCGCGTGCGCTATCTGCTCGACGGGGCGGTGTCGGGGATCGGCCACTACGGCAACTCGATCGGCGTGCCGACGGTCGGCGGCGAGGTCTACTTCGAGGCGCCCTACGAGCAGAGCTGCCTCGTCAACGCGATGGCGCTGGGCCTGGCGCGGCGCGAGCGCCTGGTGCGCAGCGCGGCTGCGGGCCCGGGCAACGTCGTGGTCCTGTTCGGCGCCTCGACCGGCCGTGACGGGATCGGCGGCGCGTCGGTGCTGGCCTCGGCTGAGCTGTCGGGCGAGGGCGGCGAGGACAAGCGCCCGACGGTCCAGGTGGGCGACCCGTTCGAGGAGAAGAAGCTGCTGGAGTGCTCGCTGGAGCTGCTGGAGCGCGGCCTGCTGGTCGCGCTGCAGGACCTGGGCGCGGCGGGGCTGACCTCATCGGCCTCGGAGATGGCCTCCAAGGGCGAGGTGGGGATCGACATCGACGTGGCCAGGGTGCCGCTGCGCGAGCCGGGCATGGAGCCGTTCGAGGTGATGGTCAGCGAGTCCCAGGAGCGGATGCTGTGCGTGGTGGAGCCGGCGAACGTCGATGCTGTGATGGAGCTGTGCGAGAAGTGGGAGGTGGGCGGCGCGGCGATCGGCGCGGTCACGGACACTGCCAGGATGCGCGTGCTGCGCGACGGCGAGCTTGTGGGGGACATGCCGGTGAGGGCGCTGGTGGACGATTGCCCGCTGTATGACCTGGACCCGCGCAAGCCCAGCGAGCCGGTCTACCCGCCGCCGAAGCCGGTGCTCGCTGCGGAGGCGAGCCCGCGCGAGGCGCTGCTGGCGCTGCTGTCCTGCCCCAACATAGCCTCGCGCAGGCCCCTGTTCGAGCAGTACGACGCGATCGTGCAGTCGCGCACGGTGCGCCGCCCCGAGCAGGCGGACGCGGCGGTTCTGGCGCTGCCGAGCACGGGTTCGGCGGACGGTGTGCGCGGCGCGCTGGCGGTGAGCATCGACTGCAACGGCCGCCGCGTGGCGGCGGACCCCTATTGGGGCACGGTGGCGGCGGTGCTGGAGTGCGCGGCCAACCTGGCGTGCGTGGGCGCGGAGCCGCTGGGCACGACCAACAACCTCAACTTCGGCAACCCGGAGAAGGCGCACATCGCGTGGCAGCTGACGGAGGCGGTGCGCGGCCTGGGCGACGCGTGCAGGGCGCTGCGGGCGCCGATCGTGGGCGGCAACGTGTCCCTCTACAACGAGGGCGCCACCGGCCCGATCTACCCGACGCCGGTGATAGGCATGGTCGGCCGTCTCCCCGACGCGCGTCGCGCCGGGGGGCTGGGCTTCGCGCGCGCGGGCGATGGGATCGCACTCGTCGGGCCCTTCACCCCCTCGCTGGCGGCGAGCGAGCTTGCGAAGCTGCATGGGGAGTCGCTCCCCGACGGGTTGGCCGCGCTCGACATCGCGGCCGTGCGCGAGGCGCACGGCGCCGTCCGCGAGGCCGTCCGCGTGGGCGCCCTCTCGAGCGCCCACGACATCGCCGAGGGCGGGCTGGCGATCGCCCTCGCCGAGTGCTGCCTGGCCGGGGATCTCGGCGCAGAGGTCGCGCTGGGCGAGGATCTCACCGAGGCGATCCCGCCGGTCGTCGTGGGCCAACGCCCGGCGTCGCCGGCCTCCTCGCCGATGAGCGCCCTCTTCGGCGAGGGCTCGGGGGGCTTCGTGGTGAGCGCTCCGCCCGAGGCCCTGCGCGCGCTGGGCGAGCGCGTGGCACTGCGGCGGATCGGCACTGTCGGTGGCCGGGCGTTGACGATCGAGACCGCACGCGAGCGGGTGACGGTCACGCTCGCGGAGATGAGCGGGGCGAGCTCGGCGCTGGGCGAGCTGTTCCCGTAGGGAGGCTGCAATGACAGACGGCCGGGTCAAGACAGATGCTCATCGCGAGCGGGAAGGACTCGAAATGACCGTGCTAGCGTGTGGACGTAATGCGTGATGGACCGCGCGACGAGTGCGGAGTTTTCGGACTGTATGCGCCCGGTCACGAGGTGTCCCGTCTGTCGTACTTTGCCCTGTACGCGCTCCAGCACCGCGGGCAGGAGTCGGCGGGGATCGCGGCGGCGGACCGCGGCGGGCACATCATCACGCGCCGCGAGCTGGGGCTGGTCAGCCAGGTGTTCACGGAGAACGACCTGCGCACGCTGGCGGGCGAGCTGGCGATCGGCCACGTGCGCTACTCGACCACGGGCTCGAACGCCTGGGAGAACTCCCAGCCGGTGCAGCGCTCGGAGGGCACGAACGGCTCGCGCCGCGAGGTGGCGCTGGCGCACAACGGCAACCTGATCAACGCGCTGGAGCTGCACGAGGAGCTGCTGGAGCGGGGCGTGAGCTTCAGCTCCACGTCTGACTCGGAGATCATCGCGGCGCTGATCGCCACACACCCGGCGGAGCGCGTGGAGGACGCGATCGCGGACGTGCTGCCGCGCCTGCGCGGAGCGTTCTCGATCGTGGCGATGATGAAGGACCGCGTGGTGGCCTTCCGCGATCCGCACGGCCTGCGCCCGCTGGCGATCGGCGTGCTTGATTCCGACCCCGCCCACCCGCAGGATCCGGACGGCGAGCCGCGCTACGCCGTGGCCAGCGAGTCGTGCGCGTTTGACATCATCGGCGCGAAGTTCCTGCGCGAGGTGGAGCCGGGCGAGGTGGTCACGCTCGGCCCGCAGGGCCTGGAGAGCCGCATGGTGGCGGGCGGCGGCAGGCGCGCGTTCTGCCTGTTCGAGTACATCTACTTCGCCCGCCCGGACTCGCGCATGAACGACCAGGTGCTGCAGGTGGCGCGCGGGCGGATGGGCGAGATCCTGTGGCGCGAGGCGCCGGTGGAGGCGGACATGGTGATCGCGGTCCCCGACTCGGGCAACCCGGCCGCGCGGGGGCTCGCGCGCGCGGCGGGGCTCCCGCAGGACGACGGCTTCGTGAAGAACCGCTACGTGGCGCGCACGTTCATCCAGCCCGGCCAGGAGCTGCGCAAGCACGGCCTGCGCCTGAAGTTCAACCCGCTCCCGGAGGTGATCGCCGGCAAGCGCCTGGTGGTGGTGGACGACTCGATCGTGCGCGGCAACACCACCCGCCAGATCGTGCAGATGCTGCGCGACGCGGGCGCCAGGGAGATCCACATGCGCATCTCGGCGCCGCCGATCAAGCACCCCTGCCACTACGGGATCGACATGTCCACGCGCGAGGAGATGATCGCCCACGGGCGCACCACCGAGGAGGTGGCGGCGGAGCTGGGCTGCGACTCGCTGCACTACCTATCGCTGGAGGGCGTCTACGAAGCCGTGCGGGGCGAGCGGGGAACCCACTGCGACGCGTGCTTCACGGGCCAGTACCCGCTCGCGGGCAGCGCCGGCGCGGCGGGCAAGTTCTCGCTGGAGGAGGGGCAGGCCGACCCCGACGCGCCGCCGCTGCCGCTCGTGCGCGCCTAGCCGAGGCGCGCCTAGCCGAGGTGATCCTCGCGCGCGCCCGAGGCGTCGTTGTAGCGGTTGTTGTAACTGTGACGGGCGATCATGCCGCCCTTCTGCTCCGAGCGGATGCAGTAGCCCAGCGCGGAGATGATGATGAGGGAGATGAGGATTGCGAGAAGCATGGGCATCGTCCTGTTGGTCGTGATCGATGGAAGCGTGTCGTTCCTATGGATCGACCTTGCGACTCTCCGCCCTGGCCAGTAGTTAAGTGCAGAGCGTCGGCGGTCTCTGTGACGTTGCTCACAGCTATGGTGCGGCGCGCGTGTCCCTAGAGCTCCCAATCGCGGTGCTGGTCTCCGGCGCCGGCACCAACCTGCAGGCGCTGCTGGACACGGTGCACGGCCGCGAGGCGCGGGTGGTGGCGGTGGCTTCGAGCGTGGTTGGGGCGCCTGCGCTGGAGCGGGCGGCGGCGCTGAAGGTGCCCACTGAGGTCTTTCCGCGCGCCCGCTACGCGGACCGGGCGGCGCGCGACGAGGCGATGGCGGACTGGCTGGCGCGCCACGGCGCGCGGCTGGTGGTGCTGGCCGGCTACATGGAGCTGCTGGGAGAGCCGTTCCTGGCGCGCTTCCCCGCGGCGGTCATCAACGTGCACCCGTCGCTGCTGCCCGCGTTCCCCGGGCTGGCGGCGATCGAGCAGGCGCTGGCATACGGCGTGAAGGTGTTCGGCGTGACGGTCCACTTCGTGGACGCGGGGGTGGACTCCGGCGCGGTGATCCTGCAGCGCGCGGTGGAGCTGCCGCAGGCGCGCGAGCCCCAGGAGGTGCTGGCGGCGCTGCGCCCGCTGGAGCACTCGCTGCTGCCGGAGGCGGTCGCCCTGCTGGCGCGCGGCGCCGTGCAGGTGGACCCCGAGAACCCCCGCCGCACGATCGTGGATCGTGCGGCAGTCCGGGCAGACGAGGGATAGGCTCTGAGCATGGCCTCCGAAGGCGAGCTGGCGAGGAATCAGCAGGCGGGGGTGGAGCGTGCGGCGCCGGGCGACGTGCGCGTGCGCAGGGCGCTGCTGTCGGTGTCGGACAAGGCGGGGATCGTGGACTTCGCGCGCGGGCTGCGGGAGCTGGGCGTGGAGCTCGTCTCCACGGGCGGAACCTCGCGGGAGCTGGCTGGCGCGGGGATGGAGGTGCGCACGATCGAGGACTTCACGGGCTTCCCGGAGATGATGGACGGGCGCGTCAAGACGCTGCACCCGCGCCTGTACGCGGGACTGCTGGCGCGGCGCGACGAGCAGGAGCACCTGCGGGCGGCGGCGGAGCAGGGGATCGAGCAGGTGGATCTTGTGTGCGTGAACCTGTACCCGTTCGAGCAGACCGTGGCGCGCGCGGACGCAAGCGACGCTGAGGTGATCGAGAACATAGACATCGGCGGTCCGACGATGGTCAGGGCGGCGGCCAAGAACAGCGCGTTCGCGGCGGTGGTGGTGGATCCGGCGGACTACGAGCGCGTGCTGGAGGAGCTGCGCGAGTCCGACGGCAGGCTGTCGCTGCAGACGCGCAAAGCGCTGAGCGCCAAGGCGTTCGCGTGCACGGCTCGCTATGACGCGGCGATCGCCAGCTGGTTCGCGCGCCACACCTACGACGGCTTTCCACCCACGTGGAATGACGCATACGAGAAGGTCAGCGATCTGCGCTACGGCGAGAACCCGCACCAGACAGCAGCCTTCTACGCGCGCGTGGGCGCCCCCACGCACCTGCTGGCGGGGGTCAGGCAGCTGCATGGCAAGGAGCTGTCGTTCAACAACCTGCTCGACCTCAGCGCGGCGCGCGAGCTGGTGGAGGACTTCGCGCGCCCGGCGTGCGCGATCGTCAAGCACAACAACCCCTGCGGCTGCGCTGTCGGCGAGCACGGCCGTGAGGCGTACGAACGCGCCTTCGCCTGCGACCCGCAGAGCGCCTACGGCGGCGTGATCGCGGTCAACCGCCCGATCGACGCGGCGTTCGCGCGGGAGCTGGCCAAGCAGTTCATAGAGGTGCTGCTGGCGCCCGGCTACGACGCGGACGCGCTGGAGGCGCTGCAGGTCAAGAAGAACGTGCGGCTGCTGGAGCTGGCGGACTGGCCGGCGCCGGCCCACGAGGTGGAAGGCAAGTCCGTGATCGGCGGCGAGCTGGTGCAGAGCCGCGACGTGGTCT
>CABDZA010000292.1_pt1 | contig 10280 bp, 14 predicted proteins | sample 3132091 | NCBI WGS metagenome assembly CABDZA01 (sample SAMEA5534339, study PRJEB31848) | metagenome | biome: tundra; feature: field; material: soil | place: USA | collected 2013-05 | depth 0.45 m
CGCAACAATCAGGACGACTGGTGCGCCTGCGCCGGCGGCAAGCAGCAGCAGCACGCCACCGCCGATGGTCGCGACGCTCGCGCCGATGCCGATCACCCCGCCGGTCGAGAGGTGAGCCTCGGCCAGGAACAGCACCACGGCCACAACGATCAGAGCTATGCCCAGAGCGGTCATCGCCTCGATCCAGAGCCGTCGATGTTCATGGCACCGACCAACATACCGCTGGCCGCGCAAGCCGTCATCCGGCGATTCCCGGCCAGTCCACTGCGGGTAACTACGCTCCTCGACCGGCGCGCGGCAGGACCCGGAACGGCGGGGACGACGTGGGAAAGCCCTGACCCCTCCGCGGATGATCGGCGGATGTAACCTCACGCGGTGGGCGCGAGGTTGCACCTCCAAGCTCATGGCGGCAACCGAAACAGCGCAGGATCGAGACCATTTGCTCGATTCTCTGCAGAACCTGCGCAAGATCGTGCCAGTCCTTGCTGTGAGGAACTCGCGATGCGCCTCGTCAGAGCGCCCGCTTCGCTCGGTCAGCCCCAGAAGATGCCGGTCGGGTCTCGGTCTATCTCGTCGAGCAGCACGCGAACGTCTAGTGTCGGGTCGATCAGGTCGTGCCAACGGGCGTTGCGGTCGATCTCATAACCCGAAGGTCGCGGGTTCGAATCCCGCCCCCGCTACTGAAGAAAGGGCCCGGAAATCCGGGCCTTTTCTTTTGGGTCGGTCGGCTCTCGCCGGGTGTCATTGTTCCAATATCGTTCCAATTTGTTTTGGAACTCGAGACCGCAGGCAGGGTGGGGGCGATCGAACAAACCCTGAATCTCCGGCGTGTGGGGCCTCGCGGCTAACCGCTGGGACCGGCGCTCATGGTCGTGAGCACAGACTCGATGACCTCTTCGAGCTCGTTTAACGTGTTCTCGGGTGACGGGCTGAGGTCTGTGGGGAGTCCGGCGAACGCCAGGTCGGGGCGAATGGTTTCGAGTAGGTCGCGGGCGCTGCTGGCGCGTAGGTAGTCCGACATGGTTTCGAGCTCGGACTGCTCTGACCAGCGCAGGATGCGCCTGAGGGCACCGAGCAGCTGGGGCCAGTCGCGGTGGGCCGGCAGCTCGTCGGGTTCGCTGCCGAGCAGGGTTGCCCATGCGGGACGGTCTGCGGTGTAGCGCTGTTCGGCGCCGACGGTGAACGCAGAGACCACTCCGGCGGCGCTCAGGCCGGCGAGCGCATCGTGGACGTTGCGCTTGGCATAGCCCGTGGATCGGGCCAGCGTCTGGGCGTTGACCCACGGAGCCTCGATGGTCAGCAGGATGCGGACGACCTCAGCGCGGATGCCCACGCCGAGGATCTGGCGCAGCCGGAAGGCGAGGTTGATGGGCGCCGTCGGGTCCGGCGGGCAGGACTTGTGTGATGGGCTCAGGGGCGGTCGGACCCATCCGGCGGCGGCGAAGTCCTCGTCTGTCTCGCGCACGGGTCCCCCGGAGCGGAACAGCGGCTGGAGCGTCGCCGTGGGCGATGCCGGTCCCCGGCTGCTCAGGCGTGCTCGGGGGCGCTGGCGGGCGAGCCATCCCAGCGCGGCTGCCGTAAGCGCACGGTCGGTCTCGTCGATGCACATCGCTCGCAGTCGCCGGACGCTCAGCAGCGACTCGTTGACGAGCAGCCAGTCCATGAGCTCGTCGAACAAGCGGGGCTCCGCGCGCGCGACCTCGAGGGTGAACACGATCAGCGCCTCGGGATCCTGCGCCCACGGGCTGCGCCGGTGCGGCGTGGCGAGCAGTCCCATCTGCGCCCACTCATCCCACGCAAACGCCACGAGTCGGTCGCTGAGATGGCGGTTAAGGGTCGAGACGTCCATCATCGACTCCGAGGTGGGCGAGTACGCGTGCCAGCACACTGCGGTAGCCCTCTGAGGGATCGTGCGAGCGACTCCAGCGGGCGGCATCGAGCAACTCCTGCTCGGTGGGATGCAGCGCCTCCAGATCGTCTAGGTGCTTGCCCGCGCCCTGATCGACCGTCGCGTAGAGCTTCAGGTGGATCTGATCGACGCGGGACGCGAACAGGATCTCCAGGCCGGGGCCGTAGACTCGATGCTGCGCCCGCTCATAGAAGCCGTCGGGCAGTCCGAGGTCGAGCAGCGACGTGGGTCCTGGGTTCAGCCAGTCATCGGACAGCCCGAAGTCGCGGGCCACGATGTGCGCGGCGTCGAGCAGGGCCGCGGGGAGCGGTTGCGCCGACACGAGCCCCCGATCCTCGACGATCGCGAGGACGTCGACATCCCTCGTGGCGCGAGACACGAGTCCGAGCGCCAGCAGCGCCGAACCGCCGGCGACGGCAAGCGTGTAGCGCTCGCCGTGCGCTGCGAGCTGATCGGCGAGGGCGTGGAGGAGATCCTCGGTGGCCCCGGCACTATTTATCGGGGTGTTGGACATCTCGATTTAGGATGTTATACATCACAGCACCTTAGGTCAAGTATGTCGAGCGGCCATCCAATCCCTTTATCAGCCCCAAAAGATGCAGGTCGGGTCTCGGTCCACCTCGTCGAGCAGTACGCGGATGTCCGGTGTCGGCTCGATCAGGTCGTAGCGGTGCCAGCGGGCATTGCGGTCACTCCAGTAGAGCGTCCAGACGCCGCTCTTTGCCGTGTAGCGCAGACGTGCGACGCCGCGGCTCGTCCACTCGGGGCCGGTCCTCGCGCCAGGGCGCACGACGTTCGACGATGGTCACCGCGCCTCGGGTGAGCACAAGCTCGCTGCGGACCTGATGCAGGGCGTGGGGCGGAACGCGCTGCTCGCAGTAGTGACGGACGGCGGCGACATCGAGCCCGGGGAGCACGCGGACGATCGTAGCCTGCGTCGAGCACGTCACGAAGCGGCTTCGCGGGGATGCTGCTGGCCACGTCGGGGTAGGGAGCAACGATGTCGGGCTGAGGGCGAAGCTGGTAGGCGTTGATTACGCCTGCTGCCGCTCGATCTCGCGCTGCACATAGTCGACGATCGTCTGTTCGTTCCCGGCAAGCGACGAGAACTGCTTGTCGACGACATCGGACAAGCGCGCAAGCACCTTGCCGGACAGCTCCTCCATCTCCTCGTGTACGCCTGCGGCAAAAAGCTCCCTGCTCCACGTACGGAACTGGAGGAGTGTGATGGTGGCGTCTCGCGCCTGCGAGTCGCTGCCGACTCCAAAGATCGCGATCGGTCGGGGGAGATTGTTGAGCAGGCAGTCGATGGGATAGCGGCCCTCTGGATCGTGGCTGCTGTCGCAATAGTCGAAGTGCGCGCGGTCTCCAAAGCGCTCGCGCAGCAGGCTGCGAAGGTCGTCGGCGAACGTGGATCTCACCCGCTCGCGCGAGAGAAAGCGCAGGTCGCTGATCTGCAGTAGCGCCTGGATGAATTGAAAGAGGTCGCCGGCGAGGACATCCGCGTGGGTTGGCAGCACGAGCTCTCCGGAGCGCTCCTCGATTCCGACTCGTTGCTCAATCGATTCGAGCAGGCTCTTCCTATTGCCGGATTCGAGCGCATCGATGTCGAGATCGTAAGAGAGGTGCATGAACGTGTGGCCGGTGTCCGTCCACTCGTAGTCTGCGTCGCTTTGCTGTCTCAAGCGGATCACGAGCCTGTCGCCGTCCGGGAACTCAAACGGTACGAAGACACGGGCCTCGCGCGCCCCGAGCGGCTCGACGCGGACCTCGGCGCCGACGGCGTCGGAGAAGGTGTCAGCAAGCTCCAGCAGCGTCACAGCAGCGTCCCCTGAGCCGGCGGTTGGAATGAGCATGTCTCCAGAATGAGCATGTCTCCAGCAGGTGGCGGATCGCGCCGCGCAGGTCGGTGTAGGCGCCGGTCGGCTCGGCGTGCTCCTCGCTGTATCCGTGGATCTGGTAGCGCTCCGTGGCGGTGTGGACGTGGAAGTCGAAGAAGACCTCTCCCTGCTCGAGCGGGTTACGGTGCTCGTGAGAACGTCCGTTGCAACGTCGCAGCTTGAACAGGCGCATGAGCGATGGCATCTCCCAACCGAGGATCACCGAGAAGTCCTGCACGTCCAGGCGGTTTTGGCGCAGGATCAGGCGGAACTTCGACCCGTTGGCGCCCTCCACCTGCTTCTGAGCCTCGAGGTGCCAGCGCTTGGGCTTGCGCGGCGTGAGGTCAGCCGGGTCGACGACGGGCTTCGTCTCGGTGAGGCGCGCTTGGATCGTCGCTTCGTCCACGATCGTGCTCATATGCGGCTGAGTAGATCGTCCTCGACAAGCGTTCGCCAGGCCCCGTGCGAGCGCTCGCACGCCTGCGCCTCGACAGGCTTGCTCTCGCTCCCGTAGCGCAGGGCACGGCTCTGAAGCGGCATCTGCTCCATGGCGTCTATCTTCCCACCGGGTTGGGACGGTACTCTCGCGCCGCTGTTATCGCCGGTCTTCGCCCGTAACTATGTGATGACGCCGCGAGCATAGGTGCGTCCCGAGGCGGCGGCTACGCCCGCTACCTGGAGGGCAAGACGGTGGAGCCCGAGCGTGGCGACTACTACCTGACCCCGGATGGGGAGATGGCGCAGGCACCGGGCCGCTGGCTTGCCGATGAGGAGACGCTCGGCCGGCTGGGGATTGAGGCGGGCGAGCCGGTGGACGGTGCGGACTTCATCGCGCTCATGGAGGGCCGCCATCCTGGCACGGGCCGATGGCTGCATCCGGAGGGCGCCGGTGGCGGCCGGGGCGGCGGGATCGATGTGACGTTCAGCGCTCCGAAGTCGGTCTCGACGGTGTGGGCGTTGGGAGACTCGTGGCAACGCGAGCAGATCGAGGCGGCGCACGCCAGCGCTGTCGAGCAGACGGTCCTCTACATGCGCGAGCGGGTGCCACTTGTGCGGCGCCGCTACGGCGGCCAGGTGGTCGAGGAGCCCGCGCGGGATGTAGTCGCGGCGGAGTACCGGCACACGACTGCCAGGGGCGTCTCGGGCGCGCAGGCCCCGGACCCGCAGTTGCACAGCCACGTCGTGATCGCCGGGGCTGTGCGCGAGGACGAGCGGTTCGTCGCGGTCGCCTCGCGGCCGGTCTTTCGCAGCGCACGTGAGCTGGGCGCGTTCTACCGTTCCGCGCTTGCCGGTGAGCTGACACGGGAGGGCTATGGGATCGAGCAGGCGACGGGGAAGGACGGCCGGTATTTCGAGATTGCCGGGGTGCCGAGGGAGCTATGCGAGGCGTTCTCCGGTCGCAGCCGTGAGGTCGCCAGGGCGGCGGAGCGGTGTTTCGGGCCCGTCATGGCCGTGCGCCTGAGCGTGGGGAGCTGCGCGAGCTGGCGCTTGAGAACCGCCGCGCCAAGACCCTCACCACCCGGACCGACTTGCAGCGTGTCTGGACGGAGACGGGTGGTCGCTACGGGTTCGGCCCCGACGAGGCACTGCGGCTGCTCGCCGGCCCCAAGCGCAGCGCCGGCCCGAGCGTCCGGTCGAGGACCGAGTGGAGGCGCGGCTGACCGAGCACCACGCCGTCTTTCAGGAGCGCGACCTGCGGAGCGTCGTGCTGGAGCAGACCGCCGGGGAGATGACGCCGGATGAGGCCCTCGGGATCGCGCGGGGAATGGTTCGTGACCGACGGGTCCTCAGCTTGGAGGGCGGACGGATGACCACACTCGCAGTTCGCGCCCAGGAGCAGGCGATCGAGCGACGGATCGCCGTGCTCACCCAGCCCGCCGGGCGGGATGTGGGCGACACTGTCAGAGCCCACGCCACGCGCGAGGTAGCCGAGCGCATCGCCGGACGCTTGAGCCCCGAGCAGGATCAGGCGCTGCGAACATTGACAGGGCCTGAGCGAGTCGCGATTCTCGTCGGCCCCGCCGGGACCGGCAAGGGCGTCGTGATCGATGCCGCCGCACGCGCGGAGCAGATTGCCGGCCGCGACACTATCGGCGTTGCCGTGTCGGGCTCCACCGCGGAGCGACTTGGCGCAGACAGCTCCGCGCTTGCCGGACGCACACTCACCTTGGACGCTCTGGCGGCTCGCGCGAACACGGGCACCGTGCAGGTCGGCCAGGACACGACGGTGTTCCTCGATGAGGCCGGGATGGTTGACCACAAGCGCCTGGACGCCCTCACCGAGCTGGTGGAGCGCTCGGGAGCGAAGCTGGTCGCGGTCGGCGACGGCAAGCAGCTCCCCTCGATTGGCCCCGGCGGCATGTTCGACCGCATCGCCAGTCACACTCCGGCCGCGGAGCTCGCCGATATCCATCGCACCCGCGACCCCGAGGAGCGACGAGCGTGGGCCGCGCTGCGGGCCGGTGAACCGGAGCGCGCGATGGCGCACTACCAGGCCCGCGGCCAGCTCTACTTCATGGACACCCGCGAGCAGGCCGGCGAGGCCGCCGTGCAACGCTGGATCTCCCTCACCGAGGAGCACGACATCCGTCAAGTCGCGCTGATCGCCGACGCCTCCAACAAGGAGATCGACCGGCTCAACGCCCGCGCCCAACACCTACGCGCCGAACGTGGCGAACTCGGCCCTCGCGAGGTTCCGCTCCAGCACTTGCACTACGGGCTTCGCGAAGGCGATCTGATCGCGTTCACCGCCCAGCACAGGCCACCAGGACACCCCCGCGTCGAGAACGGCGCCCGCGGCCAGGTCACACACATCAACGAACACGGCGGACTGACCATCACGCTCGACGGCTCCGACCGCCAGGTTGGGCTCGCCAACGAGGATCTGGAGTCTCTGCGCCTCGGCTATGCCCAGCACGTATACCGCCAGCAGGGCGCCACTGTCGAGCGCTCCGTGGTGCTTACCGGCGGCTGGCAGACCAGCAAGGAGACCGCCTACGTCGAGGCCAGTCGCGCCCGCCAGGCCACCGAGTGGTTCCTCGCCCGCGACGAGCTCGGCGCCGAGGGTCAGGACGAGCGGCGCGTTATGCGACTCGCCGGCCGGATGCGCCAGAGTCGTGCGCAGACACCATCGCTCGCGCACCCCGAGCTGCCCGACCCACGTTGGGGGCCGGGATTCGACCTCGGGCGGATGCGACCGCCAAGCCTCGTGCGCTGGCTCACCCGTACCGCGCGGAATCTCGATCGCGCACCGGAGCGCGGCGCGGCTCGCGGTGGACGCTGATCAACTCGTTGGCCGTTTGGCGCACGTCGCGGTCATTAACGAAGACAGCATCCAACCACGAGCTTCCAAGGGGAACCGCATGATGCCCATCACGCAATCGACCAACGAGCCGTCCATTTCCGATCCACCGAGTGCGCGGCTGCAAGACCCACTGCTGCGACCAGAGGAAGCAGCCCGGCTGCTCTCCGTGAGGACGAGTTGGATCTACGAAGCCGTGCGGGCTCGTCGCCTTCCGTGCGTACGGGTCGGCCGCCATATCCGGTTCACACAACGAATGCTGGAGGAGTGGCTGGCGGATAACACCCATGCCTGACCGCATGCCCACGCGTCCCGGGCCGCATCCCCGGTGTCGCGCCGTCTCGACTCCGATGATCGCCGGCCGCCCTGCCGCCTACAATCGTGCGGTCATGGCTAAGCGCTCTTACGGCAGTGGTCGTCTCTTCGTCTACAAGGACAAGACGGGCAAGGAGAGCTGGTATGGCTCGTGGCGAGCTGGTACAAGGCGAGTCCAGCGCAAGATCGGTCCCAAGCGCTCACAGGGCGGCACGAGCGGTCTGACGCGGGTTCAGGCCGAGCGCGAGCTTCGCAAACGGATCGACCACGATCTCGTGCTCGCCACCGCGGAGCGTAAGACACTCGCCGACGCCGGCGCGCTCTACATCGATCACCTGGAGCACGTGATGGACCGCAAGCGCTCGACGATCCAGGACTATCGCGGCTACCTGCGCGGACACCTCGAATGGTTCTTCGGGGAAACGCCGATCGACAGGATCGACCCAGCCAGGGTCGCCTCCTACCTCAAGCACAAGCGCACAGGCGGCCTGTCGAGCAAGACGGTGCAGAACCACTTGAACTTCCTGCACGGCGTCTTTGTCTTCGCGCTCAAGCGCGGCTGGGTCCTGAGCAACCCGGTGGATCACGTCGACCGCCCCAAGAAGGCGCACTCGCCGCACCGGCGCATTCGCTTCCTGCAGCCCCGCGAGCTCGACAAGCTGATAGGCGCGGCCCCCGACGATCCGCTGGGCGCCGTCGAGCGGCCGCTCTACCTGGCCGCTGCCTTGACCGGACTGCGCCAGGGCGAGCTGCTGGCGCTGAAGTGGATGGATGTCGATTGGCTGGCGGGCAGAGTACGGGTCGCCGACAACTTCACCCGCGGGAAGTTCGACAGCCCCAAGTCTCACGAGGGCCGCTCGGTGCCGATGGCCGACCGTCTGGCGCGAGAGCTCGAGCTTCACTCCCGGCGCTCGGCCTACCGCACAAACGAGGATCTCGTCTTCTGCCATCCCCATACCGGCAACGTGCTCGACCCTTCGAAGATGCGAAAGCGCTTCGGCGAGGCAATCACCCGGGCGGGCGTGCGTGAGATCACTTTCCACGAGCTGCGCCACACGTTCGGTACGCAGATGGCGGCCGCCGGCGCTCCGCTGCGCGCGATCCAGGAGTGGATGGCCCACGCCGACGCCAAGACGACCGAGATCTACCGCCACTACGCGCCCGATCCGACCAACGGGGCGCAGCTGGTCGAGCGTGCGTTCAGCACATCCGAGACTACGTTGCAGGACGAGAGCGCCGCCCAGGAGCGAGCACGATGAGCGCCACGGCTGACGGGATGACGATTGAGCGAGCTGGGCGTGCCCTGATCGAGGCGACAGCCGCTCCGGCCAAGGTGATCCTGTTCGGGTCGCGCGCTCGCGGCGACAGCGACGATCGAAGCGACTTCGACTTCTTGGTGATCGAGCGGGAGGTCGACGATCGCTTTGGGGAGATGGTGCGTCTAGGACGGATCCTCGGGCGGCTCTTGATCCCGGCCGATGTGGTGGTCGTCAGCGAGCAGCACGCGCAGAAGTGGGGATCGGTCAAGGGCACGATGATCCACGAGGCCATGAGCGAGGGACGGGTCGTTGCCGAGTCCTGACGCGCGCGAGCTGGCCCTGCTGCTGGTGCGCAAGGCGGAGGGCGATGAATCGGTCCTCGCCAAGCTGCTCGACGATCCCGACGTACCCGACGACATACTCGGCTTTCACGCTCAGCAGGCCACCGAGAAGCGCTTGAAGGCAGTGCTTGCATTCCACGAGGTCGACTACGAGCGAACGCACAGCATCGGCTATCTCACCTCCCTACTGGAGCATCACGGCATCGCTCCTCCCGAGGGTCGCGAGCAGATCGAGGAGCTGACGCCATGGGCGGTCGCCGCGCGGTATGAGGACAGGTTCGAAGAAGTGCTCGATCGCGCCGCCGTGCGGGAACAAGTGTCGGTCGTACGCGATTGGTCGGCACGCCTGCTGGGCGACGAGGAGTAGCAGAGCGCAACGGTCCACCGGCCGTTGATCGCGCCGATGAGGACGACATGCGCCTGCTCGCTCATAGCCGCTCCCCGCTCGTGGAGGCGGTCTGAAGAGACGTCCGTCCGTCACGCAAAGATGCGCTCGTGATCGCCCTGCACGCCGTCTGGTCTCGCGACTCGCAGCTTTGTGTGTGGGGAGAGGGCTCCGACTTGCCCGCGTGGGCTCCGAGGCGTCGCGGGCGCAGACCGGCGAAACCGCGGGCGCGCAAGCATTCGTTCGCCTGCTCGGTGCGGGACCTGGCCGGCGCGTTGGACGCCCTGTGTGTGTCGCTCGAATCCGATGTGCTCCCCGAGCGCGAACTCCACCTGATGCTGCCCTCCAGCGAGGATGGACCCCAGCACTCGCCGCAGCTGTTGCGGGGAGGCGACGAGCGCCGCGATGGGAACGCGAAGCTGCTTGACCCCTGGATCGTTCCCGCGATCGCGCTTGGGCCGGCCGCGGCGCTCGAACTGCTACTCGCGCTGCCGACCGCCCGTTGCGCGGGCGGTACCCCCGGATACGACAACAACGATGCCCGTCAGTCTGCAGGCGTGGCGCTCGGCGATTCGCTGCGATTCTTGGCCGAGGCGGGCAAGCTCGCGCTCGAGCTGGTTGCGCACGGCCGGGTGCTCCCCGGGTTGGCGCGAGGTGAAGAGGGTTGGGTCGCATGGTGGCGGGCGATGCCCGGCGATCCCGAGGATGCGGAGCGCGTGCGGATGCTGGTCGCGGCGATGCCACCGCTCGTGCGGGCGGAGATTCCGCTCTCGGAGGATGCAAACGCGCCCGAGGCGGTGGTGGGCGATCTGCTTGGGGCCATCGTGGACGCCTCCGCACGGAGCTTTCTCGCCGACGGACTCGCCGGGCGCGTTTGCATCCTCCGAGAG